>Ga0136617_10006870_pt1 | contig 10147 bp, 7 predicted proteins | sample AntDrymUQ3222106_2_FD_129672 | JGI IMG/M metagenome (GOLD analysis project Ga0136617, IMG submission 129672) | Polar desert sand microbial communities from Dry Valleys, Antarctica - metaG UQ322 (21.06) | ecosystem: Environmental > Terrestrial > Soil > Desert | place: Antarctica: Dry Valley... | reverse complement strand
CCCGTAGTAACAAATTATTTTATCGAGGGCCAACATTTTTTCTGAAGAGGTAGCTTTATTAGGTATTTCATAGATTCATTATAAGACGGAGGGCTGGACGAAGCGGCAGGCCACGGCGAAGGGGCGCAGATAATGCGCCCGTTTTCATTTGTGCGGGCAGCAAAAGCTTATCGGAGCCGCGCATTGGTCATTGGTTGACCGGTGCGCGGCTCCCTCTGTTATGATTCCGGCCATGCAGAAGGTTTTTTCGGCAGCCGCGATGCGTGAGATCGACCGCCTGACCACTGAGCGGTATAAAGTGCCGTCGCTGTTGCTGATGGAGGCCGCCGCAAATAACTCGCTGAAAGCGATTGCCGCTCACTTTTCACACAATCTGGCCGGCATATCGGCGCTGATCCTCTGCGGCCCCGGCAATAACGGGGGCGACGGTGCCGCGCTCGCCCGCCTCTTAATGATGTCAGAAGCACATGCAGAAGTAGTGCTGTTCGGGCGCGTCGAAGCGACCAAGGGTGATGCCCGCATCAACTTCGAGATCGTGCGCCGTCTTGCCGATGAGGTGGAAAAATCGAGCGTCTCCATTGGTGATTCCGGCGTCACCACCCCGGCGTCGTCTTTTTATGAATGCGAAACAAATGAGGTGTGGGAAAAGATTGCTGACCGAGCCGGAAATTATGATTTGATCGTCGACGCCCTTTTCGGCACAGGTTTGACGCGCCCGCTGACGGGAGTTTTCGGCCAAGCCGTCGACCGCCTCGTGTTGCTGCGCGGAGCGCGCGACCGAATGCAGCAGAAACGTCCGCTTTTTGTTTCGCTCGACGTTCCTTCCGGCCTCAACGCCGATCTGGCCGAGCCAATCGGCCCCGCCGTCCGCTCTGATTTAACAATTACTTTTACCGGCCCGAAGCTCGCCAACGTCTTGCCGCCCGCCGCGCATTTCAGCGGGCGTTTGGTTATCGCCGGCGTCGGCTCGCCGCAGACGCTGCTTGACGCAGACTCGTCGTCGCAGCTTTTCGTGACGGAAGACAGCGATGCGCGAACGTGGCTTGAGCAGACGCGCTACACGCCGGATTCCTACAAAAACACACACGGTCACGCTCTGGTCATCGCTGGCTCGCGTCGCATGACGGGCGCCGCCGTGTTGAGCGCGGAGGCGGCAATGCGCGCCGGGGCAGGGCTGGTCACTATCGCCACTCCGCTGTCGGCGCTGTCATCCGTCGCCGCGCGTGTGATGCCGGAGGTGATGACCGTCGAACTGCCGGAGACGACCGGCGGCGCGGCGAGCATGGCGGCTATCGAGCGGGCATTGAAGCTGTTCGAGCGCACCACCGTGGTAGCCGTCGGCCCCGGCCTCTCTGCGGATGAAGAAGAGACGCGACGGTTTGTCCGCGCCGTCGTGGAACAACGCACGACCCCCGTCGTGATTGACGCCGATGGTTTGAACGCTCTCGCACCGTGGCCGGATGACCTTTCCGGCTCGGTTGCCGCGCCGCTCATTTTGACACCGCACGAAGGCGAGATGCGCCGGCTGATCGGGAGTCCCGACCGCGCGGCACTGGGGAATCGCGTCGACGCGGTGCGCGAGTTCGCCGTCAAACATTCAGTCATTCTGGTTTTGAAGGGTACGCGAACGCTAATCGCCGCGCCCGACGGTCGCGTGATCGTTAACCCGACGGGCAACGCGGGACTCGGCACCGCTGGGGCTGGTGACACGCTCACCGGAATCATCACGGGATTTCTGGCGCAAGCCTACGGCACTTTGAAAGAGAGGTCGGACGCGCTTACGGCGACAGTCGCGGCGGTCTACGTCGGCGGACTCGCCGGAGACCTCGCGGTGCGTGAACACGGCATGCGCGCCCTTGTCGCCTCGGACGTGCGCGGGTTTTTAAGCGCGGCCTTTCGCCAACTCGACCCAGCGGGGGAGCACCCTTGAACGCCAATTCGCCGACATCGCAAGCGCTGACCGCTGGCGCGTGGGTTTCCCACCGCCCGCAGGACACTTTGGAGCTTGGCGCGCATGTCGGCGAGCACCTGTGCGGCGGAGAGATCGTTTTGCTCCGCGGGGGCTTGGGCGCGGGCAAAACGCTTTTCGTGAAGGGCGTCGCGGGGGCGCTCGGCATTGACTCTGACGAAGTGACCAGCCCATCGTTCACGCTCGTCAATCGATACGACGGCGGGCGGCTGACGCTGTATCACCTCGACCTTTACCGGCTGAGCGACGGCGCGTCGGCCGCTCACCATGTCGGCCTCGACGAGTTGTTGGCCGACGAGCGCGCCGTGATCGTCATCGAGTGGGCCGAGAGGTTGAAAGATTACGCGCTGCCGCAGTCAGAGATATGGAAAGTGTCAATCGCGGGCGACGGCGACGACCCACGGCGGATCGTGTTGAGCCAGGCTTCTTGAAATGAGTTTGACTTTCGTTCGGATACTCACCGCTGTGCCGAACCGTTTGTCTGGTGCGGGCGGAGTTTCGGCAGTGTGGTAGACTTTCACTCGTGTTTCAAAGAAACTTAGCAACAGGAATTCATTTAAGGAGAATTAAACAATGCCGTATCCAGAAATTTTAATCGCTCCGATGCGTCAGGACTTAACGCGCATCGGCATTGAAGAGACGCGGACGCCAGAACAGGTTGATGAAGTGCTCACGAAGAACGAGGGCACGGTGATGGTCATTGTCAATTCGGTCTGCGGCTGTGCGGCGGGCAAGGCGCGCCCCGGCATCGCGATGGCGATGCAACATCACGCACGACCCGACCGCGCGATCACCGTCTTCGCCGGGGCCGACATTGACGCCACCGAGAAGGCGCGCGGCTACTTCGCTCCGTATCCGCCGTCGTCGCCGCAAATCGCCCTCTTCAAAAACGGTCAGCTCGTTTACATGATGGAGCGCCACCAAATCGAAGGCCGGTTCGCCGAACAGATTGCACAGGAATTGACTCAAGCATTCGATCAACATTGTGCACCGGCGAACGCCGCCACCACCGCGTAAAAGCCAGACACGAGGGGTGACGGGTGAAGCGAGATTTAGATTCACCCGTCACCCCTCGTCCTTTTCTCGATGTCGTTCTTCTGTCGATATCGCCCTTTTCCTGATGTCCTCCCTCACGCTTTCACTGCCGATCCTTGAACTGGCAAAGCACGGCATCCCGCGCCTTGGGTTGCCGAGCGCGCGGCGTCTGGCGCTGGCGGTTGCCACCCTGACGGGGAAGCGCGACGCGAGCGAGGCGATTGTCGAAGACCTGCTCGGTTATTTGCCGATGCGCTACGAGGATCGCTCGAACCTGGCGCGGATCGCGGATTTGAGTGATGGTGTCGAGGCATCGCTGGAGCTTTACGTCCGCGTCGCGGGCGGCTTCCAGGTTGGCAAGAACCGCTCGCTGAAGGCTCCGCCGCTGTTCATCTTCGAAATCACCGCGAGCGACCCGGAGCGCACCGCCAAGCCGGTTGTGGTGTGGTGGTTCGTGTCCGGGCGGCAGGCGCAGCGGATCGTCGCCTACAACCGTCAGCGGTTCGAGCGCGGCGTGCGCTTCGTCGCTTTCGGCAAGTGGGAGTGGGACGCGCGGCGCAATACATTCGCGCTCCGTCTGAACAAGCCCGACGAACTGGAGATGCTCCCCGGCACATGGACGCCGCCGGAGCACGCGCTGTTGCGCCTCGCCGACGACGATGACGGAGCGCCCGGTGAACCACCTCCATCGCCCGCCGGCAATCACCCGCCAGATGAAGATGCCGCGCTTGAGGTCGAAGACGCGGAACATGACGACGACGAAACGAGCGACCCATCGCTCGCCGCGATTCACGTCGGGCGGCGCGTCCCCGTCTACCGCAAGCTCGGCGAGTTCCGCACCAAACGCTTGCGCGAGATCATCCATGCGACGCTCGCGCGCATCGATGACGCGGCGATGGAAGAAACGCTGCCCGCTGATTTATGCGCCCGGCAGAATCTGATCGGGCGGGCCGAGGCACTGCGGCGCATCCACTTCCCGACCATCGACGTGCCGCTGGCTGAATACGAACGTGCGCGCAGCCCTGCACACCTCCGGCTCATCTTTGAAGAGTTCTTCTGGGTCGCGCTGGCCATCGCCATCCGCCGCGGCCAGCGTGTGAAAGAGGCGAAGGGCACCTTGATCGAAATCACCGACCATGTGCGCGAGCGGATGCTGTCGGTGCTGCCGTTCACGCTGACCGGCGCGCAGGAGCGGGCGCTGACGCGCATCCTCGACGACATGCAATCCGATGCGCCGATGAATCGTCTGTTGCAGGGCGATGTCGGCAGCGGCAAGACGGCGGTCGCGCTGCTGTCGATGCTGGCCGCGATGGAGAACGGCTATCAGGCGGCGCTGATGGTGCCGACTGAAATCCTCGCCGAGCAGCACGCGCGTAACGTTAAGCGAATGCTGGCGGCGGCGCCGTATCGAGTCGAACTGCTCACCGGCTCGCTTCGCGCGGCGGAGAAGCGGCGACTGCACGCGGCGCTGACCGAAGGCGAGATTCACGCCTGCATCGGCACGCACGCGCTGATTCAAGAGGCCGTCACGTTTCACAAACTCGGTCTGGTTGTGATCGACGAACAGCATCGTTTCGGCGTGCTGCAACGCGCGGCGTTACGCGAACGCGGGTACAACCCCGACGTGCTGGTGATGACCGCAACGCCCATCCCGCGCTCGCTGGCGATGACGGTGTACGGCGACCTCGACGTATCAGTGATCGACGAGTTGCCACCCGGACGCACGCCGATTAAAACGGTCGTGGTCGGCGAAGACCAGCGCGCCGGTGTCTACAAAGGTGTCGAGCGCGAGGTGCGCGGCGGTCGCCAGGTCTATATCGTCTACCCGCTTGTCGAAGAGTCGGAGAAGGTTGATTTGAAAGACGCGACGCGGATGTACGAACACCTGCGCGACCGCGTCTTCCCACACTTCCGAATCGCGCTGCTGCACGGCAAGATGAAAACGGCGGACAAAGAAACGGTGATGCGGTCGTTCGTCTCCGGCGAGACGCAGGTACTGGTCGCGACCACGGTCGTCGAAGTCGGTGTCGACGTGCCGAACGCCTCAGTGATGGTCATCGAGCACGCCGAGCGCTTCGGCCTGTCGCAACTCCACCAACTACGCGGGCGCGTCGGACGCGGCGCGGAGCAATCTTTCTGTGTGCTGCTCGCCTCCGACAAACAAACGACCATCGCGCGCCAGCGGCTCGGCATCATGGAAGAGACGAACGACGGTTTTCGCATCGCCGAGAAAGACCTGGAGATTCGCGGCCCCGGCGAAGTGATGGGCACCAGACAGTCCGGCATCCCGACTTTCCGCGTCGGCAACATCGTCCGCGACCTACACATCCTCGAAGAAGCGCGGCGCGAGGCTGATTATTATTTAACGGCGCGCCAGCGCACCCGCGAGACCTCGCAATTGATCGAGCGCGTCCGCGCCGACGCGCGCTTCGGCCTCGCCGCCATCGGTTGAGACTTTGCACAGCCGCGCCGCCGCCTGTAATAGACTTCAAGAAAAAGGATGAGCCTCGAATCACAGCCAGTGAACAGTTTCCAGTTTTGAGTTTTGAGCTGAAAACTGGAAACTGGAAACTGTTTACATTCGCTTACATCATGCGGATCATCGCCGGACAATACCGCGGGCGGGTGTTGAAAAGCCCGCCGTCGATGCAGATTCGACCGACCTCCGACCGCTTGCGCGAGACCCTCTTCAACGTGCTCGCGCCGCGCATCGAGGGCGCGCGGTTCCTTGATTTGTGCGCGGGGTCGGGCGCCATCGGCATCGAGGCATTGTCGCGCGGCGCCTCGTTCGTGTCGTTCGTGGATCGCGCGCACAAGATGTGTGGCCTGGTCGAAGCGAACCTCGATCTGTGCGGCGTCTCCGAAGACGCGACCGAGGTCGTGAAGAGCGACGCCTCAGAATTTCTGCGCCACACGGTCAAAGGCGGCGGCGAGAGTTGGCGCGGCGGCAAAGGACCGTGGGACGTGGTCTTCTTCGACCCGCCTTACGCCGACGACTACGCGCCCGTGATGGCGGCCTTCGGCGAACACACTCGCGCGCTGCTTTGCGACGGCGGCATCCTCATCGTCGAACACCACCATAAAAATAACTTGCGCGACGAAGTCGGCAACATACGCCGTTGGCGCGTGCTGAAGCAGGGTGATTCGGCGCTCAGTTTTTACGAGGCAGTATGATTCATCGTACGGTTTGACCGAACATGTTCGCGTATGTAAATTCTCGCCGCCGCAAAAGTATCCCGAACCACCCACCCAACATCAAACGGGTATCGAATCATCTTCTAAAATTCGTAATTAAAAAAGGTAAGAAGATCATGCGAGCAATCAAGGCTTTGGAGGTACTGGGTACGCTACGCTTCTTCTCTCAACTAATTAAAGTAAGATTTTTCATCGCGGCGACAATTCTTGTTTCCGCTTTCTATGCAACTCAATCACTCGGCGGCGCTGCGTCACCGGCGCAGCAGGGCAGCCGAATCAGGGGCACGGTCGCCGCGGTGACAGCGGACCGGCGGCAACCTCTGCTCGGCGCGGTCGTGACACTCGGCGGCGCGGTGCTCCAAGGGAAAAAACTCCAGGCCGTCAGCGATGAAGATGGCGCTTACGACTTCACCGGGTTAATCGCCGGCGACTATGTGCTCTCGGTCGAGGTGCCGGGTTTCGAGAAATACGAGCAGCGCATGATGGTCGCCATCGAGGCGGCAGTCGTAGCAAACATTCTTCTCCAACCGACGGCGCTCAACGAAAGCGTGACCGTCACCGCCGACGAGAATCAGCTTGATAAAACGAGTTCGAGCGTCGCCGGGCAGATTTCGACCACGACGCTGCGCAACGCCCCGCTCGTCAATGAAAGATTTCAGGACGCACTGCCGCTACTGCCCGGCGTGGTGCGCGGGCCTGACGGGTTGCTAAACATCAAGGGCGCGCGCGCGTCACAGAGCGGTGTGCTCGTCTCCAGCCTCAACGTCACTGACCCCGTAACCGGCAACGCAGCGATTGAATTGCCGCTCGAAGCGGTCGAGACGATTCAGGTTTACTCCAATCCGTATTCGGCGGAATACGGCAAATTCACCGGCGCGTTGACGAGCATCGAAACTCGCTCCGGTTCGAATCAATGGCGCTACCTTGTGACCAACGTGCTGGTGCGCCCGCGCGTCCGCGAAGGCCACATCGTCGGCGTGCAATCGGCGACGCCGCGCATTGCCGTCGGCGGCCCCATCGTGAAAGACAAACTCTTCTTCTTTCAGGGTCTCGAATACCGTTTCGTCCGCACCGAAGTACCGAGTTCGCGTCTGCCGCTACTTGGGCGCGACAATAAGCTGGAGAGTTTCGATTCGTTCACGCGCGTGGATTACAACGTCAACGCGACAAACCGGCTGACGGCAAGCTTTTCACTCTTTCCGCAGAAGCGCGACTTCTTCAACCTCAACTCGTTTAACCCGCTGGAGACGACCGCCAACTTTCATCAGCGCGGATGGTTCTTCGCGCTCAACGAGCAGGCTGTCTTTGGTGACGGCGGGCTGCTGCAATCCGGCTTCAGCGTCAAGCAGTTCGACGCCGACATCTTCGGCAACAGCGGGGAGCCTTACGTGATCGCACCGGAGCGCAGGTTCGGCGGTTGGTTCGACCGCCAGCACCGCGAGAGCCGTCGCTACGAGTGGCTTGAAACCTACAATCTGCCGGAGCGACGTTGGCGCGGGCGGCACGCGCTCAAGCTCGGCTTCAACGTCAGCCGCACCAGCTTCGACGGGCGCGACACTTCCGCGCCGGTCAGAATCGCCCGCGCCGACAACACCACGAGCCGGCTCGTCGGCTTCAGTGGAAGCGGCGAGCTTCAGCGCAACAACATTGAGTTCGCCGCCTTCGCGCAGGATAAGTGGAATGTGAACGAGCGTGTGACGCTTGATTTAGGGCTCCGCCTTGACCGCGATCAGTTAGGCGCCGGCAACAATTTCGCGCCCCGCCTCGGCTTCGCCGTGCTGCCGACGCGCTCGGCGCGCACCGTCATCCGTGGCGGCGTCGGACTCTTCTATGACAAAATCCCGCTCAGCGTCGGCGTCTTCGAGCAGTATCAGAACTTCGTCATTACTGATTACGCGACGGACGGAGTGACCGCCGTGGGCGCGCCGCGACTTCTTCGGAACGTCATCGAGGGCGATGACTACCGTCATCCCTACAGCATCGCGTGGAACGCACAGGTCGATCACGAATTCGCCACCAACTTTCTGTTGCGCCTCGGCTACGAAGAGCGCCGCACGCGCCGCGACTTCGTCGTCGAGCCGCAGTTGCGCGGCGCCAACGACAGCCTCCTGCTGCTCACGAATGATGGCGAGTCACGCTACCGCGAATTTCAGGTGACGGCGCGCTACCGCGTGCAGGAGCGACGCAACCTGTTCCTCGCCTACACGCGCGCGCGCGCGACCGGCGACCTCAACGATTTCAACACGTACTTTGGCAACGCGCGCGACCCGGTGCTCCGCCCGAACGAACGCTCGCGGCAACCGTTCGACGCGCCCAACCGCCTGCTCTTTTGGGGCGACATCGGACTGCCCTTTGATGTCGTCGTCACGCCCGTTGTCGACTGGCGCAGCGGCTTCCCCTTTTCGCTCCTGGACGAAAATCAGAACTACATCGGCGGACGCAACCGCGCCGGACGCTTTCCTTCGTACTTCACGCTCGACTTGCAGGCGACGAAGGGGCTGACGATTCGCGTGCCTTCGCTCGGCATAATCCCGGCGACGTTTCGCGGACGGGCGGTTAAAGGGCGCGCCGGAATAAAACTCTTCAACCTGACGAACCACTGGAACCCGCGCGACGTGCAGGAGAACATCGCCAGTCCTGACTTCGGCACCTTCTATAACAGCGTCCGCCGGACCCTTCGTTTGAAATTCGAGTTCGTTAAGTTTTAGGGCTGCTCACAAGGTAAGTAGCAAGGCAAAAGTAAAAGGCAAAAGTGAAAGCCACCGGGAACAGATGCTGGATGTTAGTCCGGGACCTTGGCAGGTGGTGTTGCCAACATCTGACATCCGGCATCTGACATCTAGTTCACTCAACCCTGATCCTGGATAATTTTTGCGCGAGGTACTTGAGCATTTCGGCGCAGCCAATAGTCGCACCCGGTGGACAGAGGTCGATTGAGAGATGACACGCGACGCGACGCGTCGCGGTTAGTGTTATATTTCGCTTCCACGATTCCGAAGAAAAAGGGTCAGGTTCAATGTCATCTCAAACCAAATCATTCATCACGCCGGAAGAGTACCTGGCTATCGAGCGGAAGGCTGAGACCAGAAGCGAGTATTTCGATGGCGAGATGTTTCCGATGAATAGTGTCAGCAGGCGTCACGACTCCCAATCAATGACGGCAGCGAGCAGGCGCCATAACCTCATCGCCGGAAATATTTTTGCGGCCCTTCACCGACAGTTGTCAGACCGTCCGTGTGAGGTGTACGCCAGTGACATGCGCGTTCGCGTTCCCGCCACCGGCCTTTACACGTACCCGGATATAGCCGTTGCCTGCGAAGAGCCGCAGGCAGAGGACAGCCACTTTGACACGTTGCTTAACCCGGTGATGATCGTCGAAGTCTTGTCAGATTCCACAGAAGCATACGACCGTGGCAAGAAATTCGAGCACTACCAGCGGATCGAATCGCTGAAGGAATATGTCCTGGTCGCACAAGAGCCGTACCGGATCGAGCAGTTCGTCCGGCAGAGCGCGGCGCAGTGGCTTTACTCCGAAGCACGCCGCCCCGAAGACATCATCAAGCTGTCTTCAATCGAGTGCGAGCTTGCGCTGAAAGACATTTACGCGAAAGTAAGTTAACGATCATGCTCGTCCTCGGTATCGAAAGCTCTTGCGACGAAACGGCGGCGGCGGTTGTGCGCGACGGGCGCGAGATTCTGTCGTCGGTCATTTCGTCGCAGGTCGAGACTCATCAGCGTTACGGCGGCGTCGTGCCGGAGATTGCGTCGCGCGAGCACCTTGACAAGATCGTGCCGGTGGTCGGCGAGGCTTTGATGCGGGCCGGGGTCAGCTACGCGAAGATCGATGGCATTGCTGTCACGACCGGGCCGGGGCTGGTCGGGTCGCTGCTCGTCGGCGTCTCGTATGCGAAGGCGATGGCTTACGCGCTGAGCAAGCCGCTGGTCGGT
>Ga0136617_10006868_pt1 | contig 10148 bp, 7 predicted proteins | sample AntDrymUQ3222106_2_FD_129672 | JGI IMG/M metagenome (GOLD analysis project Ga0136617, IMG submission 129672) | Polar desert sand microbial communities from Dry Valleys, Antarctica - metaG UQ322 (21.06) | ecosystem: Environmental > Terrestrial > Soil > Desert | place: Antarctica: Dry Valley... | reverse complement strand
TCGTCCACGGCGCCGATGGCTTCGATCCGTGGCGAATCCTTGGCAACGCGTGTGCCATCGCCCAGGCCAGTCGTACCGGCGTCGCCCGTGCGCGTGACGATTTTGGAAAGACGATGACCCATCATTGGATCGAGCGCGAAGCTCGCAAGGTTCTCGTGGAAGCGGCGAGCGTAGCGAAGTATCCGTGGCCGGGCAAGCGCTAGGCTCAAACAGCCGCGCGCGCGGCCATCAGCGGTTGGCGCGCCATCATGTGCTCTCGTTTGCTAGGATGAATCCCCTTAAGCGTCAGTACGAGGTGCCATGGATCTCGACGAGCAGGACCTGCCGCGCAATGTGGCAAATTACGCGCCCTTGACCCCGCTGTCGCTTATCGCGCGTGCCGCTCACATCTGGCCGCAGCAAACCGCCGTCGTGCATGGCGAGCGGCGCTACACGTGGGCGGAGACTTATGCACGTTCGCGGCGCCTCGCCTCGGCGCTCGCGCAACGCGGCATCGGTCGCGGCGATACGGTCGCGGCGATGCTTGCGAATACGCCGGAGATGATCGAAGCGCATTTCGGCGTGCCGATGTGCGGTGGCGTGCTCAACACGCTCAACACCCGGCTGGATGCGGAAGCAATCGCGTTCATGCTGCAGCACGGCGAGGCGAAGGTGCTCTTGACCGACACCGAGTTCGCACCGATCGTAGCGCCGGCACTTGCTCGACTCGTGCAAAAGCCCGTGGTCATCGACATCGTCGACGCGCTCTCGCCCGGCGGTGAGCAACTGGGCGAGACCGATTACGAAAAGTTCGTCGCAAAGGGCGATCCCAATCTCGCATGGCTGCCACCGGAAGACGAATGGCAGTCGATTTCGCTCAACTACACATCGGGCACGACGGGCAATCCGAAAGGTGTCGTCTACCACCATCGCGGCGCCTACTTAAATGCTCTGTCGAATATCATCGACTGGGGCATGCCGCGTCACTCGGTTTATCTTTGGACGCTGCCGCTCTTCCATTGCAACGGTTGGTGTTTCGCCTGGACGATGGCAGCGAATGCAGGCACCAACGTGTGCCTGCGCAAAGTCGAAGCGCAGGCGATTTTCGATGCGATTCGCGCGCACGGTGTGACCCATTACTGCGGCGCGCCGATCGTCCATTCGCTGCTCATCAACGCCCCCGAGGAGATGAAGCAAGGCATCGCGCACAAAGTATCCGGGCTGGTCGCGGCCGCCGCGCCGCCGGCGGCGATGATCGAAGGCATGGAACGGTTGGGTTTTGACCTGACGCACGTGTACGGTCTCACCGAGACTTACGGACCGGCGGCGGTGTGCGCCAAACATCCGGAATGGGCAACGCTACCGATCGGCGCGCGTACCGAACGCAACGGCCGCCAGGGCGTGCGCTACACGGTGGAGGAGGGCATGGATGTACTCGACCCCGAGACGATGCGCCCGGTCCCGCCGGACGGCGAGACGATGGGCGAGATCATGTTTCGCGGCAACATCACGATGAAGGGCTACTTGAAAAATTCAACCGCAACGCAAGAAGCGTTCGCCGGTGGCTGGTTCCATTCGGGTGACCTGGCGGTGATGCAGGCGGATGGCTACGTCAAGATCAAGGATCGCTCGAAGGATGTGATCATCTCCGGCGGCGAAAACGTGAGCTCGCTCGAAGTCGAGGACGTGCTGTATCGCCATCCGGCGGTGTTGGCTGCTGCGGTCGTCGCGCAGCCCGATCCCAAGTGGGGCGAGACTCCGTGCGCGTTTGTCGAGGTGAAAGCGGATGCCGTCGTCAATGAAAGTGATTTGATCGAGCATTGCCGAAAACACTTGGCGCGCTTCAAGGCACCGAAGAGAGTCGTGTTCGGCGTATTGCCGAAGACGTCCACCGGCAAAATTCAGAAGTTCTTGCTGCGGGAACGCGCGCGGTCGACGAGTGCGATTGAGTAGCCGAGTAAGCGGCTAGCCCGATTCATTGCAACGCCGAGCGAAGACCGAGGTGCGGTACGAACGGGTCGAAGTCCCTGTCGCTATACAGCAGTATGTAGCCGCTCTCGATGCACCTCGTGGCAATCACCGTGTCGATTGTCTTGCGCACAGTGATTCCCAAAGCGCGCAGCGCGCGGAAGTTCTTCGCCGCTTGAATGGCAATGTCCTGCCCGCCCAAGTTGACCACAGCCATTGAGGTCGGCAGATTCTTGGCTTGGTTGAAGTCACGTTCGCTTTCGACGCCCTGTAGCACTTAGGTCAACACCAGATCTCCCGTTGCCACGGGCTCGCTGCCCAACAACGCATCCAGCTTGTCCGCTTGCGGCGTCGACATTCCTCGGAAGTAGTCAATCCAAACACTGGAGTCGACAAGAATCACTTGTCGATCCTCATCGCATAAGGTCACCGTGCCAGTTGAGCTTTCCGCGAAAGCACCGAATCTCTTCTTGCTGCCTTAGACGCAGCAACGTGCGCAACCCAAGCTCGACAGCTTCGCGCTTGGTCTTGAGCCCAGTCGCTCGCAGCGTTTCCTTCATTAGCTTGTCGTCGATCACGATGTTGGTTCACACAGTGTGTATCTCCTTTAACATTGATACACATTCTAGTGGGATTCCGAGCGACGTTCAACACATGGAATCGACGGCGGACGTTGAGCGTCATCTAATAACTGCAATCGACGTCAACCGGCGTTTCTGCCAACGACAACAGCGATGCATTCCCGCCCGACGCCGTCGTGTTGATCGTCACCGTGCGCTCGAGCAGGAGGCGCGCCGTTTCGTAACGCCCGTCGCTATCGGCGACGAGCAGCGGCACGATCGGGCCGTCGCCGGCGGCAAGCGTCGTTCGCACAGCCCGCACCGCCTCCTGCGAACCCGCGAACAGTACAGCGTCGGGTGCGGCGGTTAGGGCGTCGTCGACTTGTTGGCAGTGCGCATTCGATAGTTTCGCGCACACGCGCTCGGCCAGCGTGGATGCCGTGAAAATCGCCACGTTGCCCGCTGCGATCGCAACTCGGGCTTGCGCGATAAGAGCATTTTCCGAATCCGCGATGCAGGCGACCCGCCCGCGCGGCCTTAAGTAAAGCGTATTCGATTCGCCGGTCGGGCCGGCAAGCTCGTCACCAAGAGCGGGGTGGTCGACGCCCCGAGGTTTGCCGCCGCGAACCAAGCGCCGCAAATAATACGGACCGCCGGCCTTAGGTCCGGTCCCGGACAAGCCCTCACCGCCGAACGGTTGCACCCCTACAACCGCGCCGATGACACTGCGATTGACGTAGACGTTACCGGCACGAATGCGTGAGCAGACGGTCTCGATCGTCTCGTCGATGCGCGTTTGGATGCCATGCGTTAGTCCATAGCCGGTCGCATTGATCGCGTCGACCAGATTCGCAATCTCGCCTTGCCGAAACCGCAATACGTGCAAGACGGGTCCGAAAACCTCTCCGGTCAATTGATGGAGCCGTTCGATCTCGATGATTGTCGGCGCGAAAAAAGTGCCGTGAGCACACTCGGGTGGCAGATCGAGCGCCGCGACCGACAACCCCAAACCGCGCATCCGCGTCACATGCTTCCCGAGCGCTGCGTGCGCGTGCTCGTCGATCACCGGTCCGACATCGGTCGCGAGGTGGCGCGTATCACCGACGCGTAATTCCCGCATCGCGCCGTGTAGCATCGGCAGCACGCGATCGGCGATGTCGTCTTGCAGGCACAGCACGCGCAGCGCGGAGCACCGCTGGCCAGCACTGTCGAATGCGGAGATGAGCACGTCGGCGACGACTTGCTCGGCGAGCGCCGAGCTATCGACGATCATCGCGTTTTGCCCACCCGTTTCGGCGATCAGGACCGGGTCATCCGCACGTTGCGCAAGCTTCCGGTAGATGCCGCGCGCGACCTGTGACGATCCGGTGAATAGGACACCGGCGATGCGGCGATCCGCGACGAGTGCCGCGCCCACCGTTTCACCTCGGCCCGGCAATAGCTGTAGAGCAACCATCGGAATTCCGGCACGATGTAGCAACTTAACGGCGCGTGCGGCGAGGAGCGGCGTTTGTTCCGCCGGCTTCGCGAGTACCGGGTTGCCCGCAGCAAGCGCCGCACTGACCTGCCCAACGAAAATCGCCAACGGAAAATTCCATGGCGATATGCAGACCATCGGGCCGCGGGCGGCGGGCGAGGGATGCACGCCAGGGCCCAACTCGCGCCGCGCCTGCGCTGCGTAGTAGCGGCAGAAATCCGCCGCTTCACGTATCTCGCCCAATGCATTGGGTAGCGTTTTGCCGGCTTCGCGCACGGCGAGCGCTATCAACGTTGCGCGATCCTCTTCGAGCAAGTCCGCCGCGCGCTCGAGGCACGCGGCGCGTTCGGTGGCCGGCACGTCCGACCATTCGCGTCCGGCGCCAGAGGCGAGCGTCACCGCGTGCGTCGCATCGGCGGCAGTCGCTTCGATGACGGTGCCGACGACGTCGCGCCGGTCACCCGGATTGCCGACCGTCGTGCGTTCGCGCCGCGTATCGCGCAACGGTTCTCCGAGCACAGGCGCAGCGTCACATCGCTCTAGCGTTTGCGCCAGCTCACGTTCGAGCGCGCGCAATGCTCCTTCGTCGGAGAAGTCGATGCCGCGGGAGTTTTTGCGGTCGGGATACAACGCTGCGGGCAGCGGAATGCCTGGATGCGACATGCCGCCAGTTCTAAGAGCGGCGGCGACGGGATCCGCAACGAGCTCCCCGATGGTCACCGTGGGATCGACGATGCGATTGACGAATGACGTATTCGCGCCGTTTTCGAGCAAACGTCGCACGAGATAGGCGAGCAGCGTTTCGTGCGAGCCTACCGGCGCGTAAATGCGGCAGGGGCGATTCAGCTTGTCTACACCGACCACTTGGTCGTAGACACTCTCGCCCATGCCGTGCAGACATTGAAATTCATAGTCGGCATCGCCGGCCAGCGTATGGACGGCGGCGATCGTGAACGCATTGTGGCTCGCGAACTGCGGATAGATGGCATCGGGCGCGTCGAGCATGGCTTTGGCGCATGCGAGGTACGCAACGTCGGTATGCACTTTGCGCGTGAACACCGGATAGTCCGTCAGTCCATCGACTTGCGTGCGCTTGATCTCTGTGTCCCAGTAGGCTCCCTTGACCAATCGCACCATCAGGCGCCGTTGCTGGCGGTATCCGAGATCGGCGAGCCAGTCGATGACGGCGCGCGCGCGCTTCTGATATGCCTGCACGACAAAGCCGAGCCCGTCCCAGCCGGCAAGCGCCGGATTGGCGGCGAGTATTTCAAACAGGTCGAGCGAGAGATCGAGCCGGTCGGCTTCCTCGGCGTCGACATTGAGGCCGATGTCGTAACTGCGCGCGAGTTGCGCGAGTTGCCCCAGAGCTCGAGCGAGCTCCGTGATGACCCTCGCGCGCTGCGACCGCGTGTAGCGTGGATGCAGGGCCGAGAGCTTGATGGAAATGCCCGGGCCGGCGTAAACGCCTTTGCCTGCCGCTGCGACACCAATGGCATGTATCGCCGTTTCGTAGGCCTTGAAATACGCCTGCGCATCGACCGCGGTCATTGCGGCTTCGCCGAGCATGTCGAACGAATAGCGGTAGCCGCGCGCTTCACGCTCGCGCGCGTTCACAAGGGCTTCCTCGATAGTGCGACCCGTAACGAATTGCTTTCCCAAAAGCCGCATTGCCAGATCGACACCTCTGCGGATCAGCGGCTCGCCACCCTTGCGCAACAGCGACGCAATAGCGAGTTCCAGCGCCGAATCGCTGCGCGAATCGACGAGCTTGCCGGTGACGAGCAGTCCCCACGCGGCGGCGTTGACGAAGAGCGAAGGACTGCGGCCGACATGCGCCTGCCAGTCGCCTTGGCCGATCTTGTCGCGAATCAAACGGTCTCGGGTTGCCGCATCCGGGATCCGCAACAGCGCCTCGGCCAAGCACATCAGCGCGACACCCTCGCGCGAGTCGAGCGAGAACTCGAGCATCAATGCGTCCACACCCCCAGCTTTGGTGCGCGCCTCACGGACACTTTCTGCCAATCGGGCGGCGAGACGCTGCGTAACGGCCAACGCATCACCGCTCCACCTCGCCTCCGTGCAGAGCGCGCGCACGGCCACGGTTTCGGCGATGCGATAGCCTTCGGTCATGCGTTCGCGCAGCGGTTGCGCGGCGCTGGGTGCGGCACCGACGTCGAACCGGCTTGCGGGGTGCTGCAGGGGCAACGCTTGGGCCAGGGTTGTCATGGACTAAAATAGGCGGTTTCCGCGCATTATCGTCGTTACCGTTGGACCCCGATAAGGAAATCGCAATGAACGCGCCACTTGAAGCTGCGCTCCAGCCCTTCGTTCTGGCCGCAACCGATAACGGTGTTTGTACGTTGACGTTGAATCGCGGCGAACGGTTCAATGCGCTGTCGTTGGATATGCTCGCCGCGCTCGACGCTGCGCTGGATACCGTTGCCGGTGATACGAAAGCGCGCGTCGTCGTCCTCGCAGCGGCTGGAAAGGCGTTTTGCGCGGGACACGATTTGAAAGAGATGCGCGCGCACATCGACGGCGACTGGCAGCGAGGCCTATTCGAAGCATGCTCGCAAGTGATGCTCAAGCTCACGCGCTTGCCACAACCGGTGATCGCCCGCGTGCACGGCGCTGCCGCCGCGGCTGGCTGTCAGCTGGTGTCAATGTGCGATCTCGCCGTCGCTGCGGACACGGCGAAATTCGGGCTCTCCGGCATCAACGCCGGCATCTTCTGTTCGACGCCGGCCGTTGGCGTGGCGCGCAACATCTCGCGCAAGCGCGCGATGGAGCTCCTGCTGACCGGCGAGCTGATCGATGCGGCAACAGCCCTCGACTGGGGGCTTGTCAATCGCGTGGTGCCCCTGGCGGAGATCGATGAAAGTGTGCGGCAGTTGACCGACACCATCGCGGCGAAGAGTCCGGCGGTCGTCGCACTGGGCAAGCGCGCCTTCTACGAGCAGATCGAGCAACGGATGACTGACGCTTACGCCGTTACGGGCGAAACGATGGCCTGCAACATGCTGGATCCGGATGCGGCCGAGGGCATCGACGCCTTCTTGGGGAAGCGCACACCCAGCTTCACCCAGACCGGGAATCGTTGAGCGTTTGTGACGATCCCACCTCGACCGGTAGCCAAGAGCCGCCAGACAATTCCGTTCTTGATTTTAGTTGCGATACCCCACCTGCCAACGGATAATCCGCGCCCAAAGGAGGAAGCGTGGCGCGCTTTGAGTTGGACGCCGGCGTCATGATGCCCGACCAAACGATTCTCGAGACACGCGGACTCACCAAGGAATTCAAGGGGTTTGTGGCCGTCAAGAATGTGAGCCTCAAAATCCGGCGTGGAACCATTCATGCGTTGATTGGGCCAAACGGCGCGGGCAAAACGACCTGCTTCAATTTGCTCACCCACTTTTTGACGCCGACCCGGGGACACATTTTCTTCAAAGGTCGCGAGATTACCGGTTCTCGGCCTGCGTCGATCGCGCGGCTGGGCCTTGTTCGCTCGTTCCAGATTTCCGCCGTATTTCCCCACCTGACCGTGCTCGAGAATGTGCGCATCGCGTTGCAGCGCAAGCGCGGCCACTCGTTCGACTTCTGGCGTTCGGAGTCAACGCTCTCGGATCTGAATGCACGCGCCGACTCGCTGATAGAAGCCGTCGGCCTGACCGAATTCACGCACACGCAAGCGGTCGAGCTACCCTATGGACGCAAGCGGGCGCTGGAGATTGCGACCACGCTCGCGCTCGATCCGGAAATGATGTTGCTCGATGAGCCGACGGCTGGGATGACGCACGAGGACGTCGACCGGATCGCCGCGCTGATCAAGCGCGTTTCCGCCAATCGCACGGTGCTGATGGTCGAGCACAACCTGTCCGTGGTGTCGAAGCTGTCCGATCACATTACCGTGCTTGCGCGCGGCGAGATTCTCGCCGAAGGTGACTACGTGACCGTGTCGAAGCACCCCGACGTGGTGCAGGCCTACCTCGGATCTGGGCATGCCTGACGAGCGCGCTGCGGTGGCGCCGGCGACGGGCCCTGCCGGCAGCGCGGCGCCGCTGCTCTCGGTGCGCGACTTGAATGCTTGGTATGGCGAGTCGCACATCCTGCACGGTGTGACGTTCGACGTGAAGCAGGGCGAGGTCGTCACCTTGCTGGGCCGCAACGGCGCGGGCAAGACGACGACGATGAAGTCGATCATGGGCATTGTGCCGAGGCGCGAAGGGTCGATTGCGTTCGAAGGCGACGAAACCATTCGGCTGTCGTCGAACAAGATCGCGCGGCGCGGAATCGCGCTATGCCCGGAGGAGCGCGGTATCTTTGCGAGCTTGAGCGTCGAGGAGAATCTGCTCCTTCCGCCCGTCGTGCGCGAGGGCGGCCTCTCCGTGGACGACATCTTTGCGCTTTTTCCGAATCTGAAAGAGCGCTTGCATAGTCAAGGAACGAAGCTCTCCGGGGGTGAGCAGCAGATGCTGGCCATCGGCCGCATCCTGCGCACCGGGGCGCGCTTGCTTCTGCTCGACGAACCGACCGAAGGGCTCGCGCCGGTCATCGTCCAGCAAATCGGCCGCACGATCGGAATGCTCAAGGGTCAGGGCTTCACGATCGTGCTGGTCGAACAGAATTTTCGATTTGCGGCGACGATTGCCGACCGGCACTACATCATGGAGCACGGGCGGATCATCGACATGATCCCCAACGCGGATCTGGAAGCGAGCATGGACAAGTTGCATGTGTATCTTGGAGTCTAGAACCTATCTCAAAATCGCTTAGTCCCTCACCCCAACCCTCTCCCGCAAGCGGGAGAGGCAGCTTGCGTCCCTCTCCCCCAGCGGGGAGAGGGTGAGGGTGAGGGTGAGGGGGAAACGCCATTGCTGGATTTTGATATGAGTTCTAGGGTTTTTCGCAGTGTCACCGAAGGAGAGAGCATGAAACGATTAAAACGTACCATCGCCGGTCTCGCCATTGCCGCAACGCTCGGCGCAGGTGTCGCACAGGCCCAAATGTCCGACAACGTCGTGAAGATCGGCGTCATGTCCGATATGTCGAGCCTATACACCGACCTCGCCGGGGCAGGGTCGGTGCTCGCGGCCCGGATGGCGGTCGAGGATTTCGGCGCCGCGAAGAAGGGCATGAAGGTCGAGTTCCTGTCCGCGGATCACCAGAACAAGCCCGACGTCGGCTCGGGTATCGCGCGCCAGTGGTATGACGTCGACAAGGTCGATGTCATCGTCGACGTCCCGAACTCGGGGGTCGCGCTCGCTCTCAACCAGATCACGCGCGACATGGGTAAGGCGTTCCTCGTGTCCGGCGCCGCGTCGTCCGACCTGACCGGCAAGGCTTGCTCGCCGAACACGATTCACTGGACCTACGACACTTGGATGCTGGCCAACGGGACGGGCAGCGCGATCGTCAAGACCGGTGGCGACTCGTGGTATTTCCTGACCGCCGATTACGCCTTCGGCCACGCGCTCGAGCGCGACACGGAAGCGGTTGTGCTGAAGAACAGCGGCAAGGTCATGGGCAAGGTGCGCCATCCGTTGAACACCCAGGACTTCAGCTCGTTCCTCTTGCAGGCGCAGGCGTCGAAAGCGAAGATCATCGGCCTCGCCAATGCAGGTGGCGATACGACGAATACCATCAAGCAGGCGGCCGAGTTTGGGATCGTCAAAGGTGGGCAAAACTTGGCGGGTTTACTGGTGTTCATCACGGACGTCCACGGCCTTGGCCTGCCAACTGCGCAGGGCTTGATTTTCACTGAGACGTTCTACTGGGACAGGAACGATGAGTCGCGCGCTTTCGCGAAGCGCTTCTCTGCGGCCAACAAGGGTATTTACCCGACGATGATCCACGCCGGCGTGTATTCGTCGGTGCTGCATTACTTGAAGGCGGTAGAGGCTGCGAAGACCGACGATGGAACGAAGATCATCGCGCAGATGAAGTCGATGCCGACCGACGACCCCCTGTTCGGCAAGGGGACGATTCGTCCCGACGGTCGCAAGATCCATCCGGCGTACTTGGTCGAGGTGAAGAAGCCCGCAGAGTCGAAGGGTCCGTGGGATTACCACAAGATCCGAGCGACGATTCCGGCGGAACAGGCGTTTCGCCCGATGGCCGATGGCGGATGCCCGCTCGTGAAATGACTGTTATCCGTCGCGTCGGTT
>Ga0136617_10006867_pt1 | contig 10148 bp, 8 predicted proteins | sample AntDrymUQ3222106_2_FD_129672 | JGI IMG/M metagenome (GOLD analysis project Ga0136617, IMG submission 129672) | Polar desert sand microbial communities from Dry Valleys, Antarctica - metaG UQ322 (21.06) | ecosystem: Environmental > Terrestrial > Soil > Desert | place: Antarctica: Dry Valley... | reverse complement strand
CTCCGCCACCGGGCCGGGCCGCGGTGTTCGATCTGGAGACCTGACCCCGTCCTGATGCGCAGGTGTTCGATCTGGAGACCTGAACCCGTCCTGTTGCACCTGTCGCTCTTGACGCGCAATCGGAGATTGCGTGTCCAGCGTTCAGAGATCAGAGATCAGAGATCAGAGATCAGAGGCTCATGGCCGGAGCCCGGCTTGCCCGGGCGGGAGGGCCAAGCCGCTGCTCAGAGACAGCACTCTGAAGGAGGGGGCCGTGGGGAACCATGGGTTCCCCCACGCTCAGGCTCGTAGGGGAACCCGCAGGGTTCCACCCGCGCTAAGCGAACTCGCGATGTCCCCCGAGCACACGGATCGACTTCAGGATGAGCGCGAGATCGTTCCAGAGCGACCACGCGCTGACATAGAGGTAGTCGAGCTTCACCATCTCGTCGAACGGGATGAATGTGCTCCCGAGCACCTGCCAGACGCCGGTGATCCCCGGCTTGAGGTCGAGCCGCCTGCGCGCCCACGCCGGCACGTGCTGATCCTCCTCGAGGATGAGCGGGCGCGGCCCGACGAGCGACATCTCACCCTTGAGCACGTTCAGCAGCTGCGGCAACTCGTCGAGCGAGTGTCGGCGGAGGAAGGCTCCGAGCCTCGTCACGCGGGGGTCGCCCGGGATCTTGAACATGCGCGGGTCACCGCCGTGCTGGGCGTGCTTGTTCAGGTGCGCGAACTCCGACTTGCGGGCGTCGGCGTCCTCGACCATCGTGCGGAACTTGTAGATCGAGAACGTCCTGTGCCCCCCACCCATGCGCAGCTGGCGGAAGAAAACAGGGCCGCGCGAGTCGAGCTTGATCATGATCGCGACCGCGGCAAAGAGTGGGGCCAGGGCGACGAGGCCGAGCAGGGTGAAGGTGAGATCCATCGCGCGCTTGAGAGCTCGCGACGACCGCGAGAGCGCAAACGACGGCACGGCCACCATCGGCATGCCCTCGATGGTGCGGATGCCGAAACCGGCCGAGATGATCTCGTAGAGCCGCGGCACGATGTCGATCTGCACGCGGAGGTCGCTCAGGGAGCGGATGAGCTTGAGGGTGTCCTCGTGCGAGTCGTTCGTGAAGGCGATGATGACGCGCTCGATGTCGAGCAGCTTGACGAGGGCGGTCAGGCGCTCCGGAGGGCCCAGCACCGTGAGGTGCTGGAGATCGTGGCGGCGCTCCTTGGGCGCCGTGTCCACGAAGCCGACGAGGTTGATCCCGTACTCCGGATGCTGGAGCAGCTTGCGCGCGAGCAGCTGACCCACGTCGCCGGCTCCCACGATGATCGTGTTCTGAAGGTAGGAGATGTTGCGGCGCGCGACGGAGCGCGCGCCGACCCGGGCGAGCGTGACTGCGACCATCGAGAGAGCCCAGAACGCGACATACCAAGGCAGGTTGAGGTCGCTCCCGTGCCCGAGCCAGCTGCCGATGAAGAGCAGCCACGTGCCGATCGTGACCATGTGGAAGACATCGATGAGGTCGTCCACCGTGGAGTGGTTCGTGTGCTTCTCGTCCTTGTCGTACAGGCCGTAGAGCTTCGCGAGCACCACCCATACGGGCAGCGTGGCGAAGAAGAGCAGGGCCTCAGCGCCAAAGGCGACGCCGTCGCTAGCTCCCGTGGAGAAGCCGAGCGCTGCCTGCGCCAGGAAGAAGGCGACGCCGAGGCCGACGAGATCGGCGACCATGAGCAGCCGCCGGATCAGCCAGCCGCGATCCCGGAACGCCGAGCTTCGCCGCGCCGACAGGAGCCGGAGCGTCCTCTCGTCGAGCGCCGCGGTCGGGTCGTCGTAGACGAGGCCGGTGCTGTCGGCAGCCGGCCCCGTCGATGCGTCGGCGACACTCACGGCTCGACGCCTTAGCCGAGACCTGCGCGAGCCGCCGCGGACGGCGGTCTCGATCTTTCCCCCCATGTCACGATCCCTCTCGTTGCCGGAGCAACGCGTAGTGCTCCGAGTTGCGGCGCTTCTCCCCTACGGCTGCACCCTGGCACGAGTCAGCCTACGCAGGCTGCCACCGACCAGAACGAGCAGCGTTCCCCCGACGACCAGCAAGCCGAGCTCGAGACCCGTGAACGGCAGGGTGCCGCCCGTCGGACGGACGCCCGTGGACGGAGCGTTCGCGCCAGTGGGCTGCGACGGTCCCCCACCTCCCAGTTGCTGCTGTACGCCTCCTGCGTTGCCGCAGTACCCGTTCGGACATCCTTTCGACCCCGCCAGGGCAGTTGGCGCCCCGAGCGTGAACACGAGCAGTGCCATGATGAAGACCCGCCGAATCATTCTTCCCGCCTCTCTGTCAACTCTCCCCACATGCACAGTATGGACGCCGGTCGGAGCCTGTCAACCTGGCCTTTACCGCCTCCGAACAGTCTCGGTGGCTCGACTCACCGGTCGTGGTCTGCGCGCTGCGGTCTGCGACCCATTGCAGGCTGCCGAATCTCTCAGCCGAGGTCACGACGGCTCGTGTCCGGCCGGGGAGAGGAGGTCGCCTCCAGCCGATCGAGAAAGGCTTGATCCACCTGCGCAAGAGTGATGCGCTCGCGGGCGCGCACGCTTTCCTCGACATCTCTCGTGACCTGCTCACGGGGATTGAGCGCCCGTGACCGCTGCAGCCGGCGCAGGGCGGCTCCTCGGTTTCCCTCGACAGCCTCGAGCACGCCGAGCTCGAGCTGCGCGTACCAGTTGTGCGGGTTTCGATCGAGCGCCCGTGTGAAGCCCTGACGCATGCGGACGCGATCGCCGAGCCGGCTGCCGATCGCCCCGAAAATGAGGTCGGCACGGTCGCTGAGCGGGTTCAGGTCGCGCGCACGCTCGAGGCCGGCGAAGGCCGCCTCAGGGTCGCTCCGCCAGATCTCGGCAGCGGTCTGCACGTGCCTGGCAGCGAGCCACGGCAGGACGTAGGAGGCACCTGCCGTGAGCGCGACCGCGGCTGCCATAGCTCCGACCGCCGCTCGGAGCGACCGGCGACGAGGCGCTGCCGGAGGCGCATCTGCCCCTGCGCGGCCGAGTCCCGCCGCGAGTCCGAGGCAGGCGAACGCCGGCAGCCCGAGCGCCGGAAGCTCCCAGAACCAGTCGACCGACCCGTGGGCGAGCCAGAGGGCGAACAGAAGGAGGGCGGCGACGCTGACAGCGCGTGCGAAGCTCTCCGCGCGCCGGAGCGCCCGCCACGCCGCGACGAGCGCCAGCACGAGGGTGCCGGCAAAGAGCAGACTGCCCACGACGCCGGTCTGCGCGACGATCCGGACAGGGAGGCTGTGCGGGTACTGCGGCTCGTCCCGGTAGCTCCGCTCACGCACGTAGTCGGCGGCGAAGTTGTCCGAGCCGATGCCCGTGAGCGGCCGCTCGCGGAACTGGCGCAGCGCCACACGCCAGATGTCGTAGCGGTTCCCTCCGCCGAGGCCGCTGGCGAAGTGGGAGGTCACCTGCTCGTCGATGACGGGCGGGCCCAGGAACTGCTCCCACGCGGCGTCGACCCGTTGCACGGAGTCTCCCACGCGCGGAACGAGAATGACGACGGCCGCAAGCGCCACGAGGGCCGTGGCGGCGGCGCCAACCCTGGACAGGCGCCGTCCGAGCGGTGGCGAGATCCTGAGGCGGCGGTCGGCGGAGGCCAGCACGCAGCCGACCGCGACGAGTGCCAGCACCGAGATGAGCATCGCAGTACGCGCGTCGAGGAGAGCCGCGCCCACGTCCTCGCCGTCGAAGAGGTCTACGCGCAGGAGCGTGCTCGAGGTGGCCAGGGTCACTGCCGCCACGGGCAGGAGGAACACGATGGTGCGGAGCCGCCCGGGCCCGAGGATGAGCATGAGCGCGAGGACGACCGGGGCGGCGGCGAGCGAGGCTCGGCTCTGCGGCAGGAGGCCGAGCTGCAGCAGGAGGCCGGCAGCGCCGAGGAGCACTCCTCGCGCCGGCCAGGGCACCTCACGACGCGAGGCGAGGACGAGAGCGGGCCAGAAGGCGGCGAGGAAGAGCGAGGAGCTGCCGTTCGGGTACCCGATCGGATCCCCGAACCTGCTCGTCACGAACGCGTCGGTCGGATCGTCCGCACCGGCCGCGCGCAGGAGGAACACCCCGCCGACGACCGCCGTGGCAATGCAGTAGGCGCCGAGGAGCCCCGCAGCCGCTCCCGCGCGCCAGGGCAGGAGCGCGAAAAGCGCAAAGACGGTCAGATAGAGGAGCGTGCGGTTGGCCCCGTCCCAGGCATCCCCCTGCACGTCGGCCCATCCGATCGAGAGGAAGTTCCACGCGGTGAAGGCAGTAAAGGATGCGAGCGCGAGCCCGAGCGTGAGCGAGACGCCCGTGAGGAGGCCGCGGTAGGTCGCCGTCACGACCGCGAGCAGGGCGAGCACGAAGAGTGCACCGGGGTACCAGCTCGTGGCCGCGTAGCCTCCGTCGGCCACCTGCCAGGCGATCCCCACCGCGAGTGCGAGCAGGCCGGGCAGGAGCGCAGGCGCGGCGAGCGCGCTGCCGGCGATGACGGACGCGCGCATGGGAACCGCCTTTGCACCCACGACGCTCACCGGCGACCAGCATAGGCGGGAGGCGGCAGCGCAACTCCTCCGGCCCGGTCGGATGACGCTTGTAAGCTCAGCCCGCGGTGGGCACAGACACGCTGGCGAAAGGCAAGGCTCTGGTGACGGGCGGGGCGGGCTTCATCGGCTCGCATCTCTCGCAACTCCTCCTTGACGACGGCTGGGAGGTCTTCGCACTCGACGATCTCTCCACAGGCTCGATCGGCAACGTTGCGCACCTACGTGAGCATCCCGCTTTCCACCTCGTCGTCGACTCGGTGCTCTCGCCCTCGGTCGTCAACGAGCTCGTCTACAAGTGCGACGTCGTCTACCACCTGGCCGCCGCGGTCGGGGTGCGGCTCATCGTCGAGCAGCCCGTGCAGACGCTCGTCACGAACGTCGAGGGCACGGGAGTCGTGCTGGATCACTGCAACCGCTTCGGCAAGCGTGTCCTGCTCGCCTCGACCTCGGAGGTCTACGGCGATCACCGCGAGGAGCTTCCGCTCGTGGAGTCGGCGCGGCGCATCTACGGGCCGACCACGGCTCGGCGCTGGGCGTACGCGGACTCGAAGGCGATGGACGAGTTCCTCGCCTTGGCCTACCACCAGGAACGTGGCCTCGACTGCGTGATCGCGCGGCTCTTCAACACAGTCGGGCCCCGGCAGAGCGGTCAGTACGGCATGGTTATCCCGAACTTCGTCGCCAACGCCCTCTCGGGCCGGCCGCTCGAGATCCATGGCGATGGGCGGCAGACGCGCTGCTTCTGCCATGTCTCCGACACGATCCAGGCGCTGCGGAGCCTCATGGACACGACGGAGCTCTCCGGCGAGATCTACAACGTCGGCTCGCAGGAGCGGATCAGCATCCTCGATCTCGCGAACCGCGTGCGGGAGGCGACCGGGAGCCGCTCCGACCTCCTCGAGATCCCGTACGACCAGGTCTACGGGCTCGGCATCGAGGACATGCTGCACCGGATCCCCTCGCTCGAGAAGATGACCGCTGCCACGGGCTGGGTGCCGACGCTCGACCTCCAGCGAATCCTCACCGACGTGATCGAGTCGCAGCGCACCGACGGAGCGCTGCGTGCGTCCTAGCGCCCTACACCGGGCGCAGCGCCGGGAACAGGATGACGTCCCGAATCGTCGGCCGGCCGCTCAGCACCATCGTCAGGCGGTCGACGCCTAAGCCGAGACCGCCGGTGGGTGGCATGCCGTACGCAAGCGCCTCCACGTAGTCGGGGTCACCTGCCTCGGCCTCCAGGTCGCCCGCCTCCCGCTCCTGCGCTCCGCGTGCGAAGCGCTCCGCCTGCTCGTCCGGGTCGTTGAGCTCGCTGAAGGCGTTCCCGAGCTCGACGCCGCCGACGAAGAACTCGAAGCGCTCGACGAAGAGCGGGTCGTCATCGGTCAGGCGTGCAAACGGCGAGAGCTCGATCGGGTAGTCGTAGAGGATCGTCGGTTGAATGAGCTTCGGCTCGACGTATGCCGAGAGCGCGTGGTCGACGAGCTTCGCCCAGCCCGCGTTGGCGCCCGTGTCGGTTCCACGCTCCTTGAGACGACTCCTGAGCTCGGCCTCTTCCCGCGTCCAGAGGCCCTCCTGCGCGAGCGCGTCGACGAGCCGCACCCGCTGCCACGGGGGCGCGAGCTCGATCTGCTCGCCGCGGAACTCGACCTGCGTGCGCCCCAGGACGTCCTTCGCAACGGTGGCCACGAGCTCCTCGATGCGGGCCATCGTGTCGCGGTAGTCGGCGTAGGCCTCGTACCACTCGACCATGGTGAACTCGGGCTGGTGCTTGTAGGAGACCCCCTCGTTGCGGAAGTCCTTGCCGAGCTCGTACACGCGCTCGAGCCCGCCGACGAGGAGGCGCTTGAGGTAGAGCTCGGTGGCGATTCTGAGGTAGAGGTCGAGGTCGAGGTCGTTGTGGTGGGTGACGAACGGCTCGGCGAAGCCGCCTCCGTAGCGCGGCTGGAGCACCGGGGTCTCGACCTCGAGGAAGTCATGCGCGTCGAGATAGCGCCGGATAGCCGACACCGTCCGCGAGCGCAGGAGCGCGTCCGCGCGCGCCTCCTCGTTCGCAAGCAGGTCGAGGTAGCGGCGGCGGTACCGCGCCTCGCTGTCGGTCAGGCCGTGATAGGTGTCGGGCAGCGGCCGGCGGATCTTGGCGAGCAAGGTCAACTCGTCGACGACGAGCGACGGCTCGCCGCGTCGCGTGCGAGCCGGAGAGCCGGAGACGCCAACGATGTCGCCGAGGTCGAGGTCGACCGAGCCGGCGCGGCTCTCGTCCACCAGCAGCTGCAGGCGTCCCGAGCGGTCGACGAGGTCGAGGAAGACGAGCTTGCCGTGTCCGCGCCGCCCCATCACGCGCCCGGCGAGCCGCCGCGTCCCCTCTCCCTCCTCGCCAACGCCGAGCGCCTCCGCCTCCGCGCGCACGGCGGCGATCTCGACCCGGTCGGGAAAGCGCTTGGGCAACACGGAGGCAGCCTACGGGGCAACAAGGCGGTCTGACCCCGCGAGGAGGTGAGGTGCCCGATCTGGAGACCTGACCCCGCCTTGTTGCACTATCGCCCGTCGACGCGCGTCCACTGTCTCGAGAGCAGAGACCCGGCGGCAGGCACGCTCTGGACGTGGCTATGAAGGGCTGCTCTTCAGAGAGCGCTGTTTCGTGGCGGAGCCCGGCTTGCCCGGGCGAGCGGCCAAGCCGCTGCTCAGAGACAGCACGCTGCGGCGAAGGGAGGCCCGCGGGGTCAACCCGCAGGGTTCTCCCCGCGCTCAGGCTGCTGCGATGTCCAGGATCTTGAACTTCAGGGAGCCGCGCGGCGCAACCACGTCCACGACCTCGCCCTTCTTGCGGCCGATGATCGCCTTGCCCACGGGCGACTCGTTGGAGAGCTTGCGCTCGGCCGGGTCGGCCTCGGCCGAGCCGACGATGTAGTACTCGACGGTCTCGCCCGCGTCCATGTCCTTCAGCTTCACGCGGGAGCCGATCGAGACGGCGTCCGAGCTGACGTCTCCGGCCTCGATCACCCGCGCGGCCGCGAGTCGCTCCTGGAGCAAGGCGATCCGATGCTCGAGCAGAGCCTGTTCGTTCTTCGCGTCGTCGTACTCGGCGTTCTCGGAAATGTCGCCGAACTCGCGCGCGACCCGGATCCGGTCTGCGACTTCACGACGCTTGTCGCTCGAGAGGAAATCGATCTCCTGCTTGAGCTTCTCGTAACCCTCCTCTGTGAGGATCACTTCCTTCACGAGAGCCTCCTGACCCCACCTACTGGAAGCGGCGCGTGAGTGCGCCGCGGCGGGCGCGGATCCTACCTGCGCCGTGTTCCTTCGTCAACGGCCGGCCAAGCCCTCGCTACGATGCTTCGTTCGATGGCGGCCGCCCTGTGCTCCCCATGGAGAATCGGCCGCGTCGAGATACCCACGCGGCTCGTCCTCGCGCCTATGGCAGGTGTCAGTGTGCAGGCCTTTCGTCGACAGGGACGCCGGTACGGCGCGGGCCTCGTCTGCTCCGAGATGGTCAGCTGTGCCGGACTCCACCACGGCAACGAACGCACGCTCGGCTACCTGCGCATTGCACGCGACGAGCACCCTCTCGCCGTACAAATCTTCGGCTCCGAGCCGGCCATCATGGCGGAGGCCGCGCGCATGGTGGAAGCGGCGGGCGCCGATCTCGTCGACATCAACTTCGGTTGCCCGGTGCGCAAGGTCACGAAGACGGGCGCAGGGGCGACGCTGCTCGACGAGCCTGAGCGAGCAAGCCGCATCGTGGCCGCCGTTGCAGAGGCTGTAGACGTTCCGGTGACGGTGAAGATGCGCCGCGGGCTCGAGAACGGCTCCCGCACGTGTCTCGAGGTCGGCCCACGCCTCGTCGAGGCCGGTGCCAGCGGACTGACGCTGCACCCGCGCTCTGCCCGGCAGATGTACACGGGCACCGCCGACCACCGGCTCACCGCCGAGCTCGTTGAACGCGTCGGGGTGCCGGTGATCGCCTCCGGCGACATCAAAACCTCGGACGAGGCGCGCGCCGTGCTCGCCGAGACGGGGTGTGCAGCCGTGATGGTCGGCCGGGCAGCACAGGGAAACCCCTGGGCCCTGCGCGAGATCGTCACGGACGCGGAAACGCAGCCGAGCCGCGAGGAGGTGGCAGCGGAGCTCGTGCTCTTCATGCGGGAGACGGTGCGCGAGCTCGGGGAACGACGGGCGGCCGGCTTCCTGAAGAAGTTCTACTCCTGGTACCTCGGTGCTGGGCGCTTCCCTCGAGCCTTTCGCCAGGAGATCGTCCGGCTGGGCAGCGTGGTCGAGGTCGAGCGGCGCGTGCTCGCCGCCGCGCCGGGCGCGTGGGAGCTGCTGGAGGCCCTCGAGCGAGAGCTGCCCCGTGCCGGCGAGATCACGCTCGAGCTGCCGATCTCGCTCTATGGCGGCGGGTGAGCGAGGGGCAGAGTCCCTCGAGCGGGTGACTGGTGTTTTGCGGCGTAGGGAACGGGCAAACGATGACCCCGGACACGCAGAACCAGGAGGTCGCATGGCTTACGACGGTCCCTCGCTCGACGAACTGAAAGACGGGCGCACCTCACCCATCATTGCCTCGGACGGAGAGCAGATCGGCCACGTCGGCGAGATCTGGGTCGATGACGGTGGGAGCCCCGAGTACCTCAAGGTCGGCCGCGGCTTCCTCGGGCTTGGCGACCGGCTCATCCCCCTACGGGGAGCACACTTCCAGGACGACGGGCTGCACGTGCCCTACACCAAGGATCAGCTCGACGAGGCTCCCGACTTCGACGACGACGATGACGTGATGGAGCTCGATGAGGATCGCGTCGCCGGCTATCAGTCGCACTACGACCGCGACATGGAGGTCGACGTCGACCGCACCGCCGACACGAGCACCTCGGGCGACACGGACATCGTGCGCTCGGAGGAGGAGCTCCAGGTCGGCAAGCAGCAGACCGAGGCCGGCCGCATGCGGCTGCGCAAGTGGGTCGAGACCGAGCCCGTCGAGGCCGAGGTCGAGCTCCAGCGCGAGACCGTTCGCGTCGACCGCCAGCCGATCAACGAGCCCGTCTCGGGTGGCCAGATCGGCGAGGAGGAGATCGACGTGACGCTGCGCCAGGAGGAGGCCGTCGTCGATAAGCAGACGGTCGCCGAGGAGCGCATCACGCTCGACAAGGAGGTCGAAACCGAGGTGGAGACCGTCCGCGACGAGGTGCGCAAGGAGCGGGTCGAGGTCGACGAGAACCGCTAGGCACGCCCGCCAGGACGTTCGTAATCGAGGGGGCGGGCGACCGCCCCCTCGTTACTACCGAGGGAAGGTGGACGATGGAACCGGAGGACACTGCACGCCGAACGGTTCGACGACGTGACCTCTCGACGCCGCTCGAGGCATCCGACGAGGCCGTCGTCATCCGCCAGGAGGAGGAGATCGGCGGCGTCCGCAAGCGCTGGCGCGGCCTCGGCTTCGTCCGGGCACGCAAGCACGTGGAGACGATGCGTGTCGACGAGGTGGTACCGCGGCTCGTCGAGGACGCGCAGCTCGACCGAGTTCCGGCGGACGAGAACGACTCGGGCAAGATCGAGACGCTCGAGGACGGCTCGATCTCGATCCCGGTCTACGAGGAGGAGCTCGTGGT
>Ga0136617_10006866_pt1 | contig 10149 bp, 14 predicted proteins | sample AntDrymUQ3222106_2_FD_129672 | JGI IMG/M metagenome (GOLD analysis project Ga0136617, IMG submission 129672) | Polar desert sand microbial communities from Dry Valleys, Antarctica - metaG UQ322 (21.06) | ecosystem: Environmental > Terrestrial > Soil > Desert | place: Antarctica: Dry Valley... | reverse complement strand
GGCCTTCGCCTTGGACCCAACTCCCAGCTTGGCAATCTTGATCTTGACCTTTTCCACTAGTCCCGCTTGCGGGTCGGCCTGTCGAGTAGCTGCTGGCTTAGTAGCTGCAACGAGTTCCACTGCCGCGGCTGGTTGGTCGGCCTGTTGTGCGGTTACTGGCTTAGTAATGGTACCCAGGAGGAGCAAGCAGGAGAGTAAACAACACAAATTCATTTTCAGCATGATGGGTTTCCTCAATTCGTGAATTCGACGGCTGAGTTGCTGCACACCGTGAATCGAATATCGCGGTTTTCTTTTCAGAATTGTCTAGAGCCGAGAAGGGGAATTGCAACCATGGTGCCACCACCTTGATGCGAAATCGGGAGCAGCAAACGCGGAACACCGCATACATTGGACAAATGAGTCTACAAAATGTTTCGGATGCAGTATCGATCCGACACTTAGAACCACAAACAACCTGGGGTCGTGGAAGAAAACTGCCCGTAACGCCAATTGGAACGAGGTGAGCTTTTCGCTAGCCGCCCAAATAGTGTGGTCAGTCTCGCCGACAAGCCTCTCATTCACACCGCGCTTCAGCGCGGTGTCTAGTTTTGCGAAAGATCCTGAACCGTTTAGAACGGTTTCAGTTGACCCGAAGTGCTTCCACCCCAGGGCAGGAGCCCGGGGCGAATGAAAATGCACGAAGCCTAAACTGATCGATACTAACAGGTGGCATTGACTAAACATCCAACTGGCTAAGTGGTAACGTAACTTCATTCACAAAGTAGTCATCTCCAGTCATAGAGGTTTTTACCATGAATAGACGTTCCTTTCTTTCCACAGGCATCGCCCTGGCAGGATTGGCAGCACTTTCGGGCCTGCCGATTGTTTCCGCCTCTTTCGGGCAAGATACACAGAGCAAGAGCAAGGGTTCTAAAGGAGTCAGAAAAGTGACCAAAACAGACGCCGAATGGAAAAACATCCTCACTCCCGAGCAATATTACGTGGTCCGGAAGAAGGGGACTGAGGCACCGTACTCAAGTCCGCTCAATGAAAACCACGAGCAGGGCGTCTTTGAGTGCATTGGCTGCGGGCTACCCCTGTTTAGCTCAAAGGCCAAGTTTGATTCAGGCACCGGGTGGCCCAGTTTCTGGAAACCAATTGCCAAGCAAAATGTCCTCGAAGAGGTGGATAAAAGCTTGTCAGCAACCCGTACGGAAGTGCTCTGCGCGAGATGCGAGGCGCATCTGGGTCACGTTTTTGAAGATGGGCCAAAACCAACGGGCTTGCGCTACTGCATGAACGGGGTGGCTCTAAAATTCGTGAAGAAATAGTGACGTATCGGGGCAAGGTCACAGCTGGAGTGTTGCCTACGGCTTTCTCCCTCGAATCCTCTTCTTCTTTCCGTTAGCGAATGTGAGAACGTCACCGGGTTGGCAGCCAAGCGCTTGACACATCTTCTCCAGCGTGTCGAAATTGATTCCGAGCGCCTTGGCCTTCTTCAAACGCCAGAGTGTCGTGTGGCTGATGCCTGTCTCTTTAGCCAACCAATAGAAGGTTCGCTCGCGCGCCTGCAACAACTGGTCGACTCGAATCTCAATCATAATGTGTCTCTCTCATGTCAAGTTTAGTATTTACCACATGCGAGAAGTATTGTCTATGTAAAATATATTCTACATTTGACATATATCTGGAGTTGGCATAAGATGGCTTTCGAACCGAGTCCGCTTACTCCCTTCTCAGCTTCTCAGGAATCATCCAGATCACCTGAAGTCAACAGCTGAACAATCGGGGAGCTAATAAAAGCGAATTCCAGGTTCCTCAAGGCTGCTGCCGCCAAGCTGGCGCGAAGCAGATAATAGGGGAAAGGGTAGAAAATGATGACTATGAAACTTTATGTAGGCAACCTCGCGTTCGAAACTTCAAGCAATGATCTGCAGACACTGTTCGCACAAGCGGGCACGGTCGAAAGTGTTTCCCTGATCGAAGACCGCGAAACGGGTCGCTCACGCGGCTTCGGCTTTGTCGAAATGTCGAGCAAGGAAGAAGGCGCTGCTGCTATCCAACAGTTCAACGGTAAGGAGTTGGGCGGTCGCGCTTTGAACGTTAACGAAGCCAGGCCTCGCGAAGATCGCGGCGGCGGTGGCGGTGGTCGTCAGCGCTACTAGTTCGCCATTCCCGGCTAATCTTTGATGCAAGGCCTCTGGTACGACTAATACGGCGGGGGCTTTCAACCTTGCCTTGGAATCAGGGTCTTTCTCCCTAGACGAAACAAACCATGAGCATCAATAACAACACAGACAAGCCTTTTACATTTCGATTTGTCGATTCGGGATCGGCAGTTGTTCTAGAGTTGACGAATCGAGGCGACCAAACGCTCAAATCTGTAGAGATTCTCAGCATTTTTTTGAAAGACATAGAAACTCTAGGTGGTGGCCCCTCACAAGCCCACATTAGATTTGAGACGATCGAGTCGATCCAACCAAGAGGGATGGCTGTCCTGTCTCCAAGAACCTGGATTGCGGGAAAACCGGTAGACGCAGATCGCGACCAGTTGGCACGTCTCGAGGAGATTGAAGGTCAAGTCAAACCCTACGTGCTGGACATTTCATGGCAGGATGCAGACGAGAAGATGCGCTTTCAACGAATTCCGTTGGGACACTGATTCAGATCCCTCATGTGTTCAGGAATCTCTAACTTAAGAGGAAATAGAGGAATACAGATGAAGCTAAACTGGTGCTGCGTTCCAGTCATCGTCGACGACGACACTACCGAGCTGTTCCTGATGCCGGCGCCTGATGAAGTTGCCGAGCAGCAACCCGCGTTTTGTGTAACCGAATCGACGGCGGATTTGGTGTCCCAAGATTTCGCTCGATACCAGCCCAGCTTGCAGCGCATGGCAGAGGATTGGCGCGAAGCGAAAGCGCGAGTAATGCAAGACAAGAAAGCCCAGAAGCTAACCGCCGCCTCATGAACGGTCGCAGAATCCTATGACCCCACAAAAGCTTGTCAGTCGAGACACGAGACATTATCTGGTCAAGCGTCCAAACCAAATCCTTGGTAGCAGACTGAGTTGGAATCAGTTGCAGGCCGAGCTGCGGGAAAAATGCACTGACGCAGATGAAGCCATGCTGTTCAGAGGCATTACAACTGATGACGGTACTGAGTACCGCGATAAGTACGCGGATAGCCGAACTCAGGTCACCGAGCACCGTGATTAGAGAGGAGGGGAAGCGCGAGGACCGGTGCGTGAATGAAAGGAAGGTCTTACCGTTTCTTCGAAAACAGAAAGCAAGTGATTTCCGCTCTGGGACGCCGAGCTGCCAACCTCCATCGGGGTAATCAACTAACGGATATCCGACCGCTAAGCCTGCTCAAACTGACCAGGTTTCGGTTCCGACAGGTTCGCGATGGCTGCAATTAACTCGTTCGGCTCGACTGGTTTCGGCACAAACATATTAAATCCAGCAGACAAGGCGCGCGTGCGATCCTCCACTCGCACATACGCGGTTAGGGCGACAGCGGGAGTATGTTTGAGGTTTTCCATACTTCTTAGCTTACCAATGAGCGAATATCCATCTTCTCCGGGCATAGCCAGATCAGACACCAGGACGTCGGGCGTATACCACTCAAGCATTTGAAGCGCTTCCGCGGTTGAAGCGGCGGTTTGTACTTTGGCCCTGTGCGCGCTAAGCATCGTGGCCAGTATTTGAAGACTATCCCGATCGTTATCCACCAGTAGAACGCGGACATCCTCCAGGGAGAGAAGAGGTTCAGCGAGTCGCTGGGTAGTCTCAGGCGACCAGGGATTCTCCGGCGCCTTCTTACGGGTCTTTGCGGGTTTTTTATCAGCCGAGAGAGGTAGTCTGATCGTGAACGTAGCGCCTCTTCCTAATCCGGCACTCTCGGCCTGCACGCTGCCTCCATGAAGCTCAACCAAATGCCGTACGATTGCGAGGCCCAAGCCAAGACCGCCCTGAGCGCGCGTAGAGGTGGAATCGGCTTGACGGAAGCGGTCAAAGATGAATGGGAGGAACTCCGCGCTGATGCCTTGCCCAGTGTCACTCACACAGACCTGAAGGGCTGCGTTAGCGCGTTCGACGCGAACTTCAACTCTGCCGCCTGAAGGAGTGAACTTGATCGCGTTAGCGAGGAGATTCCAAACCACCTGCTGCAAGCGGCTGGAATCACCCAATGTATGACGAACCGACGGATCGAGCGTCACCTCCAATTGAATGCCTTTAGAGTCAGCAGCCAACTGCACGGAATCAATGGCCGAATTGATGACCGAGGCCACATCAACTGGCCCCAGGTTGAGTCGAAGCCGGCCCGTGATCACGCGCGACACATCCAGAATATCTTCGATCAGTTGGGCCTGTGACTTTGCGTTGCGGTCGATCGTTTCGAATGCGCGCGCCATCGTGGCTTGATCGAGCCTGCCGCTACAAAGCATATGGGACCAGCCCATGATGGCGTTAAGCGGAGTGCGAAGTTCATGTGAGACCGTTGCCAGAAATTCGTCCTTCATGCGATCAGCATTCTCCGCCTCAGCCCGCGCCATCTGTTCGCGGACCAGCGAAGCTCGCAGTTCTTCCTCAGCTGCTTCCCTTTGCCTGATCTCAGCCTGGAGCGTTTTTGCTTTCTGCTGTAACTGGATAATCGCGCGGAGGCGGTCGTCGTGGTTAACCAGATCGGCGTAACTCTCGGCCGGGATCACGCGGGAGTGGGCTGTACAAACGCCAGTGAGCGGCTCTACAAATTTCTCACCGCTAAACCCGTTGATTGGGTACGCGCAGAATAAGGAAAAGGAGTAGTTCTTCTGCAGACCGTTCCATAGTTCCTCCAACCGGATGGCGGCTGCGTAGTTGCCTTCCGCCCAAAGGAGCGCGACCATTTCGCCGAAAGCTCTTACACAATTGCGGCCATCCGTGACACTCTCGATTACATTTCCAATAACTTGAGTGAAGCGCCTCGGTTCAGGCGACCCGTCCACCATAAACTTTGAGAGAGTTTCCGCCGCATCCAGAGAGACATATTGACCACGCGCCTTTGCGCTGATTAAGTCCAGCCCGTTGGCCCGCAATAGCTCGTCAAGACCTTCCCGATGAGCACCGGTCGCTACAACTAGAGCACCATCACCCGAGTTGATGGCGGTGCCGATGAAACCGCTCAGCGAGTTCAGCAAAAACCCGTCTGCTTCGTAGAACTGAACAAAGTGTTCAGAATCACTCATCCGACGCCAATCCGTTTGCGGCGCAAGGTTCCACGCGCTGACGTCACCAGGGTTGTCCTGAATAATTTCAGAAACACAGTTACCATCAAGGTTTGGATTGAGCAAGAGAGCCTCTCCTGGAGTACCGTAGAATAACAGCCAGATAATACCTATCGATGCCGAACGCATGCCATCTGCAAACGTTGGGGGCCCCTGTCGATTCGGCACTGGGTAGCGGCTTCCGACGAGCGCTTCAATTCAGGGGTGCAAGCGGCCTCGTATTTTACCCATCTTCTCCTTTGAAATCCAGAAGTAAACTCGCGGAAATTGTACTCTTTCTGTGTTTGACCGCCCTTGCTGACCAAATCTCGATTAGGTGTACTCGGGCAGTCGTTGTTTAGATAGCCCGTTTGGACCTGTGAGCAAGCCCAGCAGACAAACGACCCACTGTTACAATTTCTTGCTTTTTGGTGCTGCGATTCTTCCGACTCTGCGTTTCGTTGACGAAGGTGAGGAGGTCGCCCGGTTGGCAGCGAAGCACTTTGCACATTTTCTCCAGGGTCTCGAAATTGATTCCGAGCGCTTTTCCTTTCTTCAAACGCCAGAGCGTGGTGTGGCTGATTCCCGTTTCCTTAGCCAACCAGTAGAAAGTTCGCCCATGCGCCTCTAATAGCTGATCGACTCGAATTTCAATCATAATCTACCTCCGTTAGTCTATTTACCACATGCGAGCAATATTGTCTATACAAGATATATTCTGTAGTTGACATATAACTGCGGCTGGCGTAGGGTAGAGTTTGTGGTGGGGCGGCGGCTCTGCTGACGCTGAGGGCTGGCAATTAGTTTTCACCGGGGAGGGGGGCGGATAGAAAGTGTCCGCCCCTCACTGTGAAGGGAACAAAGCGTTCTACGTGCAACTCTTCAAGACCCGGGTTCGCACGATCCATGTTATACTTTTTTGAGCTGACTGGATGTTCTCAAGAAACCTACTCTCGACATCAGGATTAGCGCGAAACGCGCCCTCCTTGTGCCGACTGTTGTTTTTCAAAAACGCGACTAGCGCCAAAGAAATCCTGATGCTCGAACCCACACCAAAACAATTCGGCTTGGGCAAGCCGCAGCGGCTGAGCAGCGGCGCGCTCAGAAACTCTCCGCACGAGGCAGCGGGCGAAAAAGAGAGTACTGTTGGAGATGGCAACTAACACCTTGTATGCCATGCAACGCGCCAATGGTGACTGGTTCGCGCTTGACGATCACGGCAGGTTTCGAGTGCCGGTTTTTCATAGCACGAGCGAGGCCATGATAGCGTGGTCGCGTGACACCGGAATGGAATGCTTTAGACCGGTGGTGCTGGATGAGGCTGCGTTTGTGAATATTACAACGACGGATGAAGGAAAGGCTTGCTTCTGGCTTGTGAGCGATCCTTCTATCGATCTGAGCCGCGGTCGTGCGCTAGATCATGCTCAGCTCGGCCTGATCCTGCGGAATGGTAACGAACGACGGAAAGGATAACGAGGTCACAGGATGATTTGGTCATGCCGCTACGGTGGCACGATACTGAGGCAATTTGGGCCTCGCTGTGAGTTGGCTACGAATCGCCGTGCCGTGCCGGCACAATTACTACTGCTCGGGCACTCTTAACCACTTAAGAATGATTGGTCCAAAACTAATGTTTTAGCGATAACCAAGGATTGAAAGTTCATATGGCCGTAACAAGAACAAGCAAACCGTCACGAAATGATTTCAGCGACGTTGCCAACGAAGGGGTCTGGCCGGGAATAGATTCAAGGTTCCGACTGATTATCGTAGCCGGCTTGCGAACGAAGCAACTACTACACGGCTCGCAGCCACGCATCGAGACTGACCCGCTGAGACGAAGAAATACTACTATTGCGCTCGAAGAAGTGAAGCGAGGGTTAGTGCCTTTCACGGTCCCGGCTATGAAGGACAACGGCGGAGGCTTTGATCGACCTCTGAGTGGAAAATCACAATCGATAGCGTAAACGCCCATATAGGCCCCATAACGATGAACGGATTACGAGTCTATATCAAGCCCAATGGCACGGACCTGCGTAACAGCCAAGAGGTTTTCTATAGCCGACGCGGGAATGGTCCCTATTATCGCTGGCTTTATGAGGAGAAGGCCGCCCAATGGCGAGTCTCACGCGTTATCGCGGCAGACTTCACACCACAGTCACTCGCTATGGCCAGTTGGAAGGCCGTGCCCGTAGCGCTGCAAACGAGGTTGGGTGAACACTACCTGGAATAGGGTGGAAGACTAACAGGCATTAGACGACCCCTAAAACGAGAGAACTAAGAACTGAAGGAAACCCGCAGAATATTACAAGAAAGCCCTTATCGGTTGCGCCGAAGATCCCTTCTGGGCCCTCAGGTCATTCGCGCCCGACGAGCAGTCCGAACAGCTCACTGATTGTTCCCAGTCCAACTAGCCACCGCTGGGCTCGAGCGACTTTCTTGGCGAACTTATCCGCAGCCGGCTTAGGTCTGGCGGAGGTGTTCGTAGGTCCCAAACTATTCCCAACCACGAGAGCGCTCGGAGCGTGTAGTGAGAAACGTCAAGCTCCCACCAATAAAAGCCCTGACGCTCCGATGAAGGGTAGTAGTGATGATTGTTGTGCCATCCCTCACCGAGAGTGATTAGCGCGACAAAGAAGTTATTGCGGCTATTGTCATCAGTCGCGAAACGGCGCTTCCCGAAAATATGTGCGAGAGAATTCACCGTGAAAGTCCCGTGATATAGGGCCACGGTGCTGATGAAGAATCCCCAGATCAGCATCTGCCAGCCCGAGGTTCCTAAACCGGGAGCATATCGCTCAAGCAATGAACCAAACAGAAATGCCGAAACGGCCAACAGGGCTGGAGGCAGTGAGTAGTATCGATCCAGAAAGCGCAAGTCGCGATACTTCATCAGATTCGTAATCAACTTCCAGTCGGTCCCCTGACTATCGCGGGACAGGAACCACCCGAAGTGCGACCGCCACAGGGTGCGGGTGAGTGGTGAGTGGAGATCTTGCTCAGTGTCGGCCAGGAGATGATGGCGGCGATGATGGGCCGACCACCAGAGGGGTCCTTTCTGATAGGCCGCCGTTCCGGCAAACGCAATCAAGAACTGAAAAAGTCTGCCAGTCACGTAGGTGCGGTGAGCGAAGAGTCGATGAAATCCGGCTGTGATCGCGAACATACGCGTTACGTAAAGCGCCAGACAGGTGCCGACTGCTACCGTGCTCACTCCCGTCCAGATGACGAGCAAGCAAGCCAGGTGCATGAAAAGGAACTGCGCGCAGACGAAGTGATCGAATTTTTCCCGTTCGAGCGGGCGAAGATCAGGACTGATAGATGCAGACATAAAAAACCTTAATTTCTATAAGATGGCTTCCAACTATAGAGTGTATTCGCCTTAATGCAACTCCAGGTCGATGCGAAACCAACCGGGCGGAGACAGAAGGTAATAGTGATTCGACTGATGGCTCGTTTAGGCGTAATCCGGAACGTCGTGAGAAGAAACTCAGATCTAGCCTGGCACTACGTTCGTGTTCGCTAGCGCAATGAGCCGCAAACACGGGCCTGTCTGATTCACTTCCGCACATTTTAAAGGCTGAGGCTGACTACCACAAATGACTACCGAGTGGTCCGAGAAAGATACGACAACCCACCAGGACCACGTCGTTGCCCATGTGCTCGGCGCAACCATGCTCGGTTATTTCATTCACGACGAAGCTCTGTATGTCCTGCTCGATATCGGATTCATTTGGGTGATCTATCTTGACGGCGAAATGGGTTTCCTGCCGCACCCAGTAGCAGTTGGCGAGTTGGATGCCGATGAAGAAAAACGACGCGAGATTCAAGCTGACATAGAGCTGCTGGTGCGGGAGGGGCTTCGCGCGGAGGGATTAAGACAGCTCACTCATGCGCCGGTTAATTGTCTGATCGAAGAGGTCACGTTTCACACAAGGGGCGATGAGCGGAGGCTGTTGATCGCAGGCAAGGAAGACGGCCTGACCGTAGACACGTCATTGAGTTCCGGCGAGATGAAGGTTAGAGGGATCTAGCACGCTCCCTCCAATAAACAAATGCGCCGTAGTTACGAGAACTGCGGCGCACTGCTGATTTTAGGCTGCTGGGGACTCTATCAGCCGCTGACGATGATCTGATTATCGACCTGCTTCACGCCCGTGACGTTCCGGACCATCTTTTCAAACTGCGATTTAAGGCCCTCGCTCTTTACAGTCCCAATCAACGTTGCTTTGCCGTCCAGTACCGAGACAGTGATCCCCAGTGGCGAGAAAGTGGGATCTTCCAGAATCCTCTTGTCTATATCAATCTGGATCGCTACATCATTCTTACCGCTTGAAGTCGAGCCTTCCGCTGCTGGTTGGGTGATGATGATCGGTGCTTGCTGTGGTGCCGGCGGTGCCTGCTGAATAATCACCGGCGGTTGCTGCTGAGCAGGCTGCTGGACGATGGTCGTTTGGGGCGGTGCGGGTTGCTGCGCCGCGAGATTGTCGTTCGCTGTATCGGTTGTCTGGCCACTCATCAGGAACAACACAAGTATCGTGACTAGCGCGACTGCCAGCACCACGATCACACCCACTGTTGCTCCTGAGATGCCTTCGCGCTCAGGCCCTCGGACCGCTTCGGTTTGTGTGACTTCACGCCGGGCCGTAGGTGTCTCAACAACTACTCTACTTCTTTTCGACTCTTCTTCGTAAGCCATTTGCTTCCTCCTATGATTGAGTCCAATCCATGCTCAGACCCATAAAACCTGCAGTTCGGAACTCGGCTATTTGGTTGAACACGTATGTACTCGTGTGCTAATGAGCAATCGGCATTCCCGCGGTCTGAAAAGGTTACTCTTGCTTCAGAGAATGCAGAAACGCCGCGGGTTTTGACGTTTTGAGTTGGGCGTTCATTGAGACTGTCGGCACCGGCTCTGGGGC
>Ga0136617_10006865_pt1 | contig 10150 bp, 8 predicted proteins | sample AntDrymUQ3222106_2_FD_129672 | JGI IMG/M metagenome (GOLD analysis project Ga0136617, IMG submission 129672) | Polar desert sand microbial communities from Dry Valleys, Antarctica - metaG UQ322 (21.06) | ecosystem: Environmental > Terrestrial > Soil > Desert | place: Antarctica: Dry Valley... | reverse complement strand
TCAACTAGAAGAAGTAGCCGGACGCCACGGCCTGCGGCTGTTGTTCGACGCCGCCCATGCCGTGGGCGCTTCACACCAAGGCCGGATGATCGGCGGCTTCGGAAATGCCGAAGTGTTCAGTTTCCACGCCACCAAGTTCTTTAACGCGTTCGAGGGCGGGGCCGTTATGACGGAAGACGACGAACTCGCGGCGCGAATGCGTTTGATGAAGAACTTCGGGTTCGTAGGGTACGACAACGTCGTCGACATCGGAACCAACGGCAAAATGACGGAGGTTGCCGCGGCGATGGGGCTGACCAGCTTAGAGAGCTTTGACGAATTCATCGCTGCCAACCGACGCAATTACCACGCTTACCGGCGCGAGTTGGCGGGAACGCCGGGAGTAGATCTTATTAGTTACGACGAGGGTGAAAAGTGTAATTACCAGTACGTCGTAGCGGAGGTGAATGAAGCTGAGTCTGGGATCAGTCGCGATCATATAATGGCAGCGCTGCACGCGGAAAACGTCTTGGCACGGCGGTACTTCTACCCGGGCTGTCACCGCATGGAGCCGTACCGGTCGCGCGCTCCGCAGGCTGGATGGTCACTGCCGGCAACGGAGGGAGTTGCGGCGCGCGTCCTATCGTTACCGACTGGCACCGCCGTGGAAGTCGAACATATCGCGGCCATCTGCCGCATCATCCGCAGCGCTGTGGCCTGTGCGGACGAAATTCGCAAACGGTTTGCTGAAGACGATACACTCAATAACTAAGGACGCAGGAGCGCATCAATCGAACTGTCTGAGCGCGCGTAATCGAGCCTTCGGTGCAGCACTAATCAGCCGGCAGGCGGCCTTTAGCGTGCGATTCTGTCGCCGCCGCAACGCGCCTTTGCCAGTGCTCTGCTGAATAGATTGTGCGATGGGAGCGCATTGACAGAACGGTAAAGGCAGCTAAAAATCAAAGGTGAGGTAAGAGATGAGAATTCTTGTTACGGGTGGTTTGGGCATCGTCGGCACCGGGCTGGTTAAAGAGCTTCGATCGCGTGGCCACTATGTTGTCTCTTGTGATCTGCACCATCAACCCGATGAGATCGGCTTCAGCTTGCGAACCGATCTCGAAACTCCGCTTTACGCGCGCGTCGATGTTGGCGAGTTCCGGCAGATCGAGCGGGTCTTTGAGCAGATGGGGCCGTTCGACTACGTCTATCACTGTGCCGCAGAGTTCGGGCGGTGGAACGGCGAGGACTTCTACGAGACGCTTTGGCACACCAATGCTATCGGCACGAAGAATATGATTCGCTTGCAAGAGCGGCTGAAGTTCCGCTTAATCCATTTCTCGTCTTCAGAAGTGTACGGCGACTGGCCGGAGTTGATGGTCGAGTCGGTCATGGATGAGTATGAAATCAAGCAGATGAACGACTACGCGATGACGAAGTGGGTCAACGAAATGCAAGTCCGCAACTCGGCGATTCAGTACGGCACCGGGTCGGTCGTCGTCCGTCTCTTCAACACCTATGGGCCGGGCGAGTACTATAGTCCGTACCGTTCGGTGAACTGTCGCTTTCTGTACTGCGCGCTGCACGGCCTGCCCTACACAGTCTTTCGCGGCCATCACCGCACCTCGACTTTTCTCGCGGACACCGTCCGCACTGTCGCCAACATCACGGAGAACTTCAAACCCGGCGAGACCTACAACATCGGCGGCGTGCATCACCACTCCATCGAAGAGTTGTCTGAGATCGTGCTGAAGGTCACGGGTGCCGATCCGTCGCTCGTCGAACACCGCGAGTCAGAGATTCTCACCACCAAGATCAAGCGCGTGGACACGGCGAAAGCCGTCCGCGATTTGGGCCATAAAAACTCTTACGGCCTTGAAGCGGGAATGCGAATCACTGCCGACTGGATGCGTAGCGTTTACAACCTTCGGTAGTGTTTCACTCCGGAAAATCCCACGGGGAGGCCGCCAGCGGCCTCGCGCGCCAAGCAGTGGCGAAGACGGCGCGACGTTAGCTTTAGTCATCACGGAGCGCGGCAGGTGATATTTATGAGTAAAGCGTTAGTGACGGGAGGCGCGGGTTTCATCGGCTCCAACGTCGTGAGTCTGTTGGCGAGCGAGGGGTACGATGTCACTGTCCTCGACAACCTGACGACAGGCTATCAAAAGAACTTGGACGGACTCACTCACGTCCGCCTCATCCGGGGCGACGTGCGCGACGCCGAGTCGATGGCGGACGTGATGGGCGGAGTAGAAGTGGTCTTTCACTTAGCCGCGGCAGTCGGCAACACGCGCTCCATTGCGCGACCAATTGAGGATGCTGAAATCAACGCCATCGGCACACTGCAACTCTTGGAGGCTGCGCGCCGCGCCGGCGTGCGGAAGATTGTTTGCTCGTCCTCGTCGGCCATCTTCGGCGAGTTGAAAAGCCTGCCGATCCGCGAGGAACATCCCGCCGAGCCGGACTCTCCATACGGCGTCAGCAAACTGGCGGAGGAGAAGTATTGTCTCGCCTACGCCCGGCTTTACGAGATGGAAGTGATCTGCCTGCGCTACTTCAACGCTTACGGCCTTAACCAGCGCTACGACGCTTACGGGAACGTCATCCCTATCTTCGCTCGTCGCATGCTTCGCGGCGAACCTTTGACAGTGTTCGGCAACGGCGAGCAGACGCGAGATTTCGTCAACGTGCACGACCTCGCCCACGTCAACCTGCTGGCAGAGCGCGCGCGCGGCCTCTCCGGGGCTTACAACATTGGTTCCGGCGAGTATGTGACCATCAACTCCCTGATCGAGATGATGAGTGAGGCGAGCGGTATTGTCCCGGTTGTCGAATACGTCCCGCCACGCAAGGGCGACGTGCGCCATAGCCGCGCCGACATTTCCAAAGCGCGTGAGACGCTGGGCTACGAACCGCGCGTTGGGATAACAGCTGGGCTGGTAGAATATATGGCTTGGGCTAGGGCGGAAGCCATCTAAAGCATGGCGAGCATTTATAATAGGGTGAAGATCGCTCTCATTTCGGAAGTCCTGCCGCCCGCGCCGACGGGGCAGGCGGTAATTATCGGCAGGCTGCTGCAGAGCATGGAGTTGCAAAACTACTGTTTGATTTCTAGGTACAAATGGCACGACGAGCAGGCTGGTCCCACGTACTCAGGAAATCTGCCCGGACGTCATTACCAGTTAACTTCCCACTTCCTCTTAGACCGAGGGCATCGCCTAAGAACGAACAAGGTGGGCCGGGCCGTGGATATTCCGCTTAGCGTTCTTTTCCGGAGCCGGCAAATCTACGCCATAGTCGCGCGCGAGAACTGCAACGCTATCGTGGCTTGCACCGGTGATCTGTTGGATTTGCCGGCGGGGTATTTAGCCAGCCGGCGAGCCGGCGTGCCGTTCTATGCTTACATTTTCGATCACTACACGTACCGCGAATGGAGCGATCCCGTAAAGCAGTTCTGGGCAAGACGCTTCGAGCCGGTGCTGATGAGAGGCGCGGCGCGCGTGATAGCTCCGAATGAAGTCCTCGGCGACGAGTTGCGGCGGAAGTATGGGATCGATCCCTTAGTGATCGGTAATTCATTAGACCTTACGCCGTATGAGGCGCTCGGCGGCGAAGCTCCCGCCAACGGAGACGGTAAAATTAAGATCGTCTATACGGGTGACATTTATGAAGCACACTACGATGCATTTCGCAATCTGTTAGCCGCCATTGAGAGGCTAGGCCGCGCCGAAGTCGAGCTGCACCTTTACACTCCTCGTTCGCCCGATGAACTGGCCGCACAGAACATCCGTGGCCCCATCGTCTGGCACCAACACCACGCGCCGTCCGAGATGCCGCGGATTCAGCGGCAGGCAACCCTGTTGTTCCTCCCGCTGGCATTTAGCTCGCCCTACCCCGACCTCGTTCGCACCTCGGCGACAACTAAACTGGGCGAGTATTTGGCCGCGCGTCGTCCAGTTTTAGTTCATGCGCCGCCGGATTCTTTCGTCGCTTGGTATTTTCGCAAGCATCAATGCGGTGTAGTTGCCGACCAGTGCGATCCGGCACTTCTTTGCCAGTCAATTGAAACCGTTCTAGGTAATAGCGAACTACAACAGCAGCTCGGGGAGAGGGCGTGGGAGAGGGCACGGGCAGATTTTAATATCACTACCGCACAGACAGAGTTTTTGAAATTACTAAGGCGGGGAGTTAATAACTTTAAAGTGAAATGAACAACTCGAAGTCCAAGCGCAGTCTCCCGAAATTAATTATTGGAGTCGTGACTTTTAATAATCAGCAGAATGAGATCGAACAGTTGTCCCGATCAATCAGCTTCTCGGTGGAGAACATAAGTCATCATCAAATCGAAGCCCACGCGTACATCATCGATAATGGTGAAGCATCTACTTGGCCTGAGTTGGGAATAAAATTGATTGGATTCGACTCGGCGGGCAATGTTGGCTTCGGCAACGCCATGAACGTGCTAATGTCAGCAGCCTTTTCCGATCCGGCCACGCAGTGGTTCCTGTGCGTCAATCCCGATGGAGTGTTCCACTACAAGGCGCTCAATGAATTGTTATCTAAGAGCGTAGCATCACCTAATAGTTTGATCGAGGCCCGGCAGTTTCCTGAAGAACACCCGAAAGAATATGATCCCGAAACGCTGGAAACCTCGTGGGCTTCGGGAGCGTGTCTGCTAATTCCGAGAGCGGTTTATGAAACGATTGGCGGGTTTGATCCGAACTTCTTTATGTATTTAGAGGACGCCGATTATTCGTGGCGGGCGAGGGCCGCCGGCTTCTCCATCAAGTTTGCTCCGCAGGCTCTGTTCGGACACAGCGTGCTGGGGCGCATACCTGATCAAAAGCACTTTCTACTGTCGGCTAGGTATCTGGGGTTTAAATGGCGAAACGCGGGATTTGTGAACCGGATGGAAAAAGAACTAATCAAGCGGGGCTTGTTTTCGGCGCGTTCGGAACTTCCGCCCCTGCCGAAATCGGACATCGATGCGAAGACCGTCGATCCCTCGATGGCTGATTTTAAGCATCACTATTATTTCGCGCCGGGAAGATGGTGAGCGCACCCGGACCGCAGAATAAAATGCGGCTTTCAGCCCGCACGAGGGTCAGCTAATAATGCGACGATTTGTAAGCGATAAGATGGTTATGGTTCAATCCGATATGTCGCGCACGCCGGTGAACGGTCAAATAATGGGAACTGTAGGAGAGAAAAAGCCGAATGCTCAGACGCCGGAGACCGTCCCGCAGCGGTATGACAATACTACTTTGAGTACGATCATTCGCTTTCACAAGAAGGAGAGAATGCCGTTTCTTGAAGAAGCTCTATTCTCATTGGCGATCCAAGATTGGCATGACATTGAGCCGATCATCGTGCTGCAAAATGGGACCGAGGAACTGCGGGATACCGTGGCTGGGATCATCGACCGGCAGCCTTGGGCGAAAGCCCCGAGACATAAAATCTTGTCGATCAGCATTCCGGCGGGCATGGACGGGCGAAGCACGTTAATGAATTATGGAATTAAAAGTGCCACGGGCCGGTACCTGTCTTTTCTCGACGACGATGACGTTGTTTACCAGCGTGGGTACGCCACTCTGATCAAGCAGTTAATTGAGAGCGGGCGTCCGGTCGCGGTCGGCGGCTGCCGCACCGCTTTAGCGCAAAATCACAATACTCACTGGTTCATTCAGGCGAAAGAGATGCCCTACACTTCTTGGGGCAGCACCCGGCTGGATTTATTCAGGCAGAACTTTGTGCCAATCCATTCTTACGTCATTGACCGGTCCCGCATCGGCGAGTTTGAATTACGCTTTGATGACGCATTCCCTCCGCTGGAAGATTACGATTTTTTATTACGGTTATGCGCCGTCTTCGAACCGGACTTCTCGCAACTGGGCACGCCGGTCTGCGAGTACCGTATCCGGCTCGACGGCTCGAACAGCATTCCTTACTCGCCCAATGCGTCGCCGGCGGCCGTCGCTGCTGTTGAGCGGGCACGGCAACTAATTATTGAAAGAAAGAAAGAGATCACGTGCCTCATAACGATCAGCGAGGCGGCTGAATTCTCAACGCTGTTGGCTGAACGCGATCAGCTACCTTTCGTGCTGGCGCGACATGTGAGCCGCTTTTTGCGGCAGACGAGGGCAAAAACCGGCACCTTTGTTTATCGGTATCCTTGGTTGAGAACCGCACTCGGTCGCACGTCCCGCCTACTGTTAGGTTCGAAGGTAGATAAGCTGAGGAATCAGCGTTTTTAGCTCCCGGTGAAATGAAAGGTTATATGGGGCATTGAGCAGGGCAGCGCAAAGTGCTGGATGGCCGCTGACCGATACCGCCGCTGCTGTGGCACAGAAAGAAAATCGGGGCGTGAACGGATGTATCCGTGCGAGCGACGAGGGCATAAACACGCCTTAGACAGTCGCGTTTCCGCCTCGCGTCAGCCCCAAATTTAGAAGGAAACTCTATTACCCGGCTTAGGCATAAGACAATGGCGGTTGAACTGTCTATCATTATCGTCAATTGGAACGGAGGCGAACTGCTGCGGCGGTGCCTTGAGAGCATCGAGCGGGGGCCGCCGAGCGTGCCGTATGAGGTCGTGGTAGTTGATAACGCCTCGACCGACGGAAACATCGAGTGGCTGCGTGCTGCCGAATGGCGGAATTTGCGCCTCATCGAAAACACGGAGAACCTCGGTTTCGGTAAAGCCAACAATCGAGCTTTCGCGGAGACGACGGCCCCGTTGCTCTTCCTGCTCAACAGCGACGCCGAAGTGAGGCCGGGCGCGATTGATACGCTGATCGCAACGCTCAAATCTGACGAGCGCATCGGCGCGTGCGGGCCGCGGCTCGTCAACCCGGACGGCTCGTTGCAACCGAGCGTGTGGCGCAATCCGATGAATCCGCTGGAGATGATCGCCGTCTCGTTGCGTTTGTACAAGGTGTTGCCGCGTCGCTTGCGCGGTGAATTGTTGCTTGGTTTCCATTGGGATCACTCGCATCGCAGGCGCGCGAATATGTTAAGTGGGGCGGCCATTCTTGCTACGCGCAAAATGATCGAAGATGTTGGGGGCTTTGACGAACGGTTTCACATGTACGGCGAGGACACGGAATGGTGTCTTCGGATCGTGCGCGCCGGATGGTGGTTGATGTTTGAGCCTGCTGCTGAGGTGCTGCATTACGGCGGACAAAGTTCCGCCAAGCGTTGGAGCAGCTTGGAGAAGCTGCGCGTCGAATACACGGCGTTCTTCCGCTATCAAAAGTTCTGCTTGTCGCGGCGGCTCGCCGTCGCCAACCTGTGCACGGGCTACGCCCTCACGCGCATGCAACACATTTTCCGACGGCTACAACGCCGATCACTAGATGAGACTGAACTAGTTAGCAAACTGTACTTCGACGAATTAAAGCGCAACCTGTGGGCCAAGTAAGCTCCCGTTGGGATTAAGTCGCGCTGCTGCTCGCCGAAACGAGAACCGGATGATACGTGTTTTTCATGTGATCACATCGCTGGGGCGCGGCGGGGCGGAGCGGCAACTCGTTAACCTCGTGCGTAACACTCATCGCTCAAAGCTTGAGCACATCATCTGCTTCCTGCGCCCGCCGGACACTTTTGCCGGCGAGATTCGGGCCGCCGGGCATCGCGTCATCTGTCTGCACCTGCCGTCGAAATGGCCGTGGCTAATGGCACCAGTTAAATTGCTGCCGGTCCTACGCGCCCACCGTCCCGACATTATTCAGACTTGGCTCTTTGACGCCGACTTCAGCGTGCGCCTTTCCCGCTGGGGAGCGGTCAAGACAATCCCCGTTATCAACACGCTGCACTCGATCCCTTACGAGCCGGGAGTGATCAAAGCGGCGGGCCTGTCGCCATTGAAGATGGCCGGGCTGCGCCGGCTTGATGAACTGACGGCGCGCTGGGCCAAGCCGTTATTCGTCGCTTGCTCCGAGACAGTTAAAGAATCAGCCCGGCAGCGGCTCGGCATCCCTGCGGCACGGATCAGTATTATCTATAACTCGATAGACGCCGCTACCCTGCGCTGCTCGCCGGAAGCGCCGCAACTCCTAAGGCAGGAGCTTCGCATTCCGGAAGATGGGTTTGTGTTCCTTAGCGTCGGGCGGTTGGATCCGCCCAAAGGGCATGACTGTTTGCTGCGCGCCTTCCAGCAAGTTGCAGCGTCGCTTCCTGACGCGTATCTGGTTTTGGTGGGCGATGGGCCGTCGGCTGCATCCCTGCGCCACTTGGCCGATGAGTTGGGAGTGAGCGAGCGAGTGCGCTTTGCGGGCCAACGCCGCGACGTGGGCGCGTGCCTAGAGATGGCCGACACGTTCGTCTTCCCGTCGCTATTTGAAGGCCTGCCCTTGGCCCCCATCGAAGCGATGATGAAGGGCCTGCCGTGTATCGCCTCGCGCATCGGTCCTCTTTTGGAGTTGATCTCCGACGGTGAAACCGGCGTGCTGGTGGCCCCCGGCTCGATCGACGAGTTGGCGACGGTGATGACGGAGTTGTACCACAATCGCGCCCGGCGGGAATTACTTGGCACGCGCGCGCGACAGTTCGCGCTGTCCCGATTCGACAGCCGCGTGGGGCTGCAGGCGTGGGAGGAGTTGTACCGCAAAGTAGCGGTCGGTGGCCATCTTCGAGACACGGTGTGGCCACCCGCGGGAAAAGTGACAAGGCTCGCCCCACCGCGCCACCGCGCGCGAGACTAATCGCCATTTAGCTAAAGCAGGATGACGAAGATCTCAACTAGTTTAAATTCTATCGAAGTGACAACCCACACTGCATAGTTATTGATCAAACTGTCTCACGCCGATGAAGATTTTTCATGTGATCACATCGCTGGGGCGCGGCGGGGCTGAACGGCAACTAGTTAATCTGGTGTCCAATACGGACCGCGCCAAGTATGAGCATGTGATCTGTCACTTGCGACCACCGAACGCTTTTGCCGCGGAGATCGAACAAATCGGTTGTACTGTCATCAATCTGAATCTATCGCATAAATGGCCGTGGCTGGCAGCCCCGGCGAAACTGGCGCCGCTCTTACGAACCTATGCGCCTGACATTATTCAGACTTGGCTCTATGACGCCGACGTTAGCGCACGGCTGTCGCGGTTGTTGGCCGGGAGGATTCCGATCATCAACACGCTCCACCTCACCACCTACGAGCCGGAGACGATCCGAGCCGCGAACTGGTCGGAGTGGAAAATCGCCGGGCTGCGCTGGGTGGATAAGCTGACGGCAGAACTAACTAAGCCTTTGTTCATCGCCTGTTCGGACACGGTTAGGCAGTCAGCCAAGCGGCATCTCGGTATCCCCGAATCCCGGATCCGCGTCATTTTCAATTCGATTGATCAAACCACGTTGCGTTGCGAACCGGACGCCCCGCGACGCTTACGGCAAGAACTCGGTATTGCACCTGCGGGCTGTGTTTTTCTCAACATCGGGCGGTTAGACCCGCAAAAAGGGCAGGCCGATTTGCTGCGCGCCTTTCAATCCGTCGTGGCTTCGATTCCAAATGCTTATTTGGTGCTAGTTGGCGACGGCCCGTCCGCGCTCGCGTTACGCAGCCTAGCGAGCGAACTTGATATTGACCGGCGGGTGCGCTTTTTAGGGCGACGCAACGACGTGGGAGCGTGCCTTGAGATGGGAGACGTCTTCGTGTTTCCCTCACTGTTTGAAGGGTTGCCGCTGGCCCCCATCGAAGCCATGATGAAAGGGCTGCCGTGTATTGCGTCGCGCATCGGGCCGGTGGTGGAAATAATCGATGATCAGCAGACTGGCGTCCTCGTGACGCCGGGTTGCGTGGATGAGTTGGCGGCGGCCATGATTGGACTGGCGCGCGATCCCGTTTGCCGTCGAGCACTCGGCGAGCGGGCGCGGGAGGTCGCCGTCCGGCGTTTCGATAGCCGCCCCAGCGCGTTGACGTGGGAGCGCCTGTATCATGAAGTCGCGCCGCAAGGTACGAACTACGTCGGGGTCAGCAACCAACTGTGAGTTTGGCACAAAGATCGACGTGTGTGTTGATAGTGCCTCCGGCTTGTCTGAGGGCAGATGTGATCGCGGAGGTCTTTTGCCTGCCCGACAGTTTGTGAAATCTGAAGGCCGACACGTTGATTCTTCGTCCCTGAAATAAATTTACGCAGACTACTGAAGAGGGAGTGATCGATGGCCTGTCCCCTAT
>Ga0136617_10006864_pt1 | contig 10152 bp, 9 predicted proteins | sample AntDrymUQ3222106_2_FD_129672 | JGI IMG/M metagenome (GOLD analysis project Ga0136617, IMG submission 129672) | Polar desert sand microbial communities from Dry Valleys, Antarctica - metaG UQ322 (21.06) | ecosystem: Environmental > Terrestrial > Soil > Desert | place: Antarctica: Dry Valley... | reverse complement strand
GCCCTTGACCCGGGTGGTCTCGGAGTCCAGGAAGGCCTGGAACTCGTCGCCGGTCTTGTAGAAGTCGTCCCAGCCGTACTTCTCCATCGCCGCCGTCCAGGCCGGCGTCTCGTGCAGCTTGTCGACCATGGCGACGATCTGCTCGCGGGTCGCGTCGTCGATCCCGGGCGGGGCGACCACGCCGCGCCAGTTGGTGACCTCCACGTCGACGCCCTGCGCCTTGAGGTCCTTGGTGTCCTGGCCGCCGACCGGCAGCGAGTCGCCGGTGGAGACGGCCAGGGCGCGCATCTTGCCGGCCTCGACGTCCTCGGCGAACTCCGACACGCCCGACACGCCGGCGGTGACGCCGCCCGAGAGGATCGCGGCCTTGGCCTCGCCGCCGCCGGAGTGCGCGACGTACTTGACCTCGGACGGGTCGACGCCCTCGGCCTTGGCGATCAGGCCCACGAGGATCTGGTCCGTGCCGCCCGCCGAGCCGCCGCCCCAGGAGATCTTCGTCGGATTGGCCCTAAACGCGGCGAGCAGGTCGTCGAGCGTCTCGTACTCCGACTTGGCCGGCACCACGATGACCTCGGCCTCGGCGGTCAGCGAGGCGATCGGCGTGACCTTGGAGAGATCGGTGGGCGACTGGTTGGTCTCGATCGCGCCGACCATCACCAGGCCCATGACCATGAGGTCGTATGGGTTGCCGTTCTCCTTGCTCACCAGCCGGTTCAGGCCGATGGTGCCGCCGGCGCCGGGCACGTTGTAGACCTCGACGCCCTGCGTGGTGACCTTGCCCTCGCGCAGGCTCTGCTGCATCACACGCGCGGTCTCGTCCCAGCCGCCGCCGGGGTCGGCGGGGGCCATGATGCGCAGGTCCTTGGCCGGATAGGCAGCCTCCTCGCCGCCGCCGGAGCCGCCGCCGGGCTCGCTCGCCTTCTCGCCGCAGGCCGCGACGGCGAGCGCGAGGACGGCGGTCAGGAGCAGGGCTGGGGCACGGCGCAGAGCGGACATGGCGTGACGCCTGCCCGCGTCACAACCCGCACAAACTTCCGCTCAAGCGGCCAGCGGGCCCGTGCCGGGCAGGTCTTGCGGTACGTGCTGGTCGGCGTGGTAGCTCGAGCGCACCAGCGGGCCGGCCGCGATGTGCTCGAAGCCGAGCGCGTAGGCGGCCTCCTCGAGCGCCTTGAACTCGTCCGGGTGCCAGTAGCGCACGACGGGCAGGTGGCGCTCGGTCGGGCGCAGGTACTGGCCGACGGTGAGCACCTGCACGTCGTGCTCGCGCAGCTGGGCGAAGGCCGCGACCAGCTCGTCGTGGGTCTCCCCGAGGCCGACCATCAGGCCCGACTTGGTCGTCACCGCGTCCCCGCCCATCTGCTTGGCGTTGGCGAGCACGCGCAGGGAGCGCTCCCAGCGCGAGCCGCGGCGGGCCACCGGGTACAGGCGCGGGACCGTCTCCACGTTGTGGTTGAACACGTCGGGGCGCTCGGCGATCACCTTGGCCAGCGGCATCTCCTCGCCGCGGAAGTCGGGCGTGAGGCACTCGACCTTGCACCACGGCGCCTGCATGCGGATGGAGCGGATCACGCCGCACCACACCCCGGCGCCGTAGTCGGGCAGGTCGTCCCGGTCGACGGAGGTGATGACCGCGTGGCGCAGCCCCATCTTGGCCACCGAGCGCGCGACGCGCAGCGGCTCCAGCGGGTCGTTCCAGGTCGGCTTGCCCGTCTTGACGTTGCAGAAGCCGCAGCGCCGCGTGCAGGTGTCCCCGAGGATCATGAATGTCGCGGTGCCGCGCTCCCAGCACTCGCCCACGTTGGGGCAGGCGGCCTCCTGGCAGACCGTGTGCAGGCCTTCGGAGCGGATCAGCTCGGTCAGCTCGCGGTACTTGGCGCCGCCGGGCGGCGGGACCTTGAACCACGGCGGCTTGCGGCCCCGGAACGGCTCGGCCTGCGTGCCGATCACGCGGGTCACGTCCATGCCGCCCGGATTGGCCCGCGAGCGGGTGACGTGCAGGCGGGCGGGCGGGGCGGAGCTCACGCCATCGAGGGTACCGAGGGCGCCGGGGCCAGCCCGAGGCGTCGCGGCGTCACGAGGCGCTGGCGGCGCCCGTGGGCTGCTGAGAACGCGTGGCCCATGCGCTTGGCGAAGCAGTCGAGCCCCTCGGCGTGCTCGTGCTCCAGCGCCAGCGAGGTCATGCGCACGTCCGGCAGCCCGCAGGCTGTGACCTGGTGGAAGGGTTCCACGTCGTTGACGACGTTGACCGCGAAGCCGTGCGCGCTCACGCCCTTGGAGAAGTGCACACCGATCGAGGCGATCTTGCGCTCCTGCACCCATACACCGGTGTAGGCGGGGCCCTCGGCATCGCGCCCGCGAGCGCTCACGCCGACCTCGGCCAGCGCGGCGACGATGGCGGCCTCCATCGTGCGCAGGAAGGCGACCACGTCGGCGGCGTGCATGATCGGGTAACCGACGAGCTGCCCCGGGGCGTGGTAGGTCAGCTTGCCGCCGCGCTGGGTCTGGACCACGTCGATCCCGCGCGCGCGCCAGAAGGCGGCGCCGCCGGGGAGGTCGTCCGGGCTCGAGCGCCGGCCGAGGGTGTAGACCGGCGGGTGCTCGAGCAGCAGCAGGAGGTCGGGCAGCTCTCCGGCGATCACCTTGGCCCGCAGCTGCTCCTGCTGCCCGACCGCCTCCTCGTACGAGACGGTGCCCAGGCGGCAGGTCCACAGCTCAGAGCGCATGGGAGGCATGGTACGCCGCGCTGAAGTCCCTCCGGTACGCGCTGGGGGAGGTCCGCAGGGCCCGCCTGAAGTGGACGCGCAGCGCCGCGGCCGTGCCGAAGCCCACCTCCGCCGCCACATCCTCGACCGGCAGGTCGGTGACCTCGAGCAGGCGCCGTGCGCGGTCGAGGCGCCGGGCGATGAGCCACTGCAGCGGCGTCGCGCCAGTCTCGGCGCGGAAGCGTCGGGCGAAGGTGCGCGGGCTGCAGCCGGCGTGGCGGGCCATCGCGGCGACGGTGAGCGGGCGCTCGGCGTGTGCCTCCATCCACGTGCGCGTGCCCGCCAGCGAGGCGCCCGCGACCGGCGGCAGCGGCCGCTCGACGTACTGCGCCTGTCCGCCCTCCCGGTGGGCGGCGACGACCATGCGGCGGGCCACGGCGGCGGCCGCCTCGGCGCCGAGGTCACGGCGGACCATGTGCAGGCAGAGGTCGATGCCCGCCGCGACCCCGGCCGACGTGAGCACGGGCCCCTCGTCGACGTAGAGCACATTCGGGTCGACCTCGACCGCCGGGAAGGTGCGGGCGAGCCGCGCCGCGTAACGCCAGTGGGTCGTGGCCCGGCGGCCGTCCAGCAGCCCGGCGGCGGCGAGCACGAAGGCGCCGGTGCAGATCGAGGCGACCCGCGCACCGCGTGCCGCGGCGGATCGCAGCGCGTCGAGCGCCTCCTGCGGGAACGGCCACGCACGGTCGCCGATGCCGGGCACGATCACCGTGTCGGCGTCCGCGAGCGCCTCGAGGTCGTGCTCGACCAGCACCGCGAGGCCGGACTCGCTCGCGACCGGCCCCGGCCGGGTCGTGCACACCGTCCACGCGTAACGGCCGGGCTCGCGGCCGAAGACCTGGTCGGGGATGGCGAGGTCGAAGGCCACCACCTCGCCCGCCACCAACCCGACGATGCGGTGCATGGCCGGAATCTATCGAACAGCGACGTTTCTGCCACTGGCGGCGCGCGCGATCGGCTGGGACGCTGCCCGCATGCACGCAGAGATCCTTCTCTTCGACGGCTTCGACGAGCTCGACGCGTTCGGCCCGTGGGAGGTCCTCGCCGGCCTCGCCGCCGTACGCGACGACGTGAGCGCCGCGCTGGTGACCCTCGAGGGCGCACGCGAGGTCCCGGCCGACCACGGCGCGGTGGTGTGGGCGCAGGCCGCGCTCTCCGAGCGCCCGGACGTGCTGGTCGTGCCGGGCGGCGGCTGGTTCGACCGCGGTCCCGTCGGCGCGTGGGCCGAGGCCGAGCGCGGCGCCGTCCCCGCTGCCATCGCGGAGCGCCATGCCGCCGGCACGGTGGTCGCGTCGGTCTGCACCGGGGCGCTCCTGCTGGCTCGCTCGGGGATCCTCGCGTCCCGCCGCGCGACGACCAACCCGGGCGCGCTCGAGGATCTCCGCGAGCATGGCGACATCGAGGTCGTGCAGGCACGAGTGGTCGACGCCGGCGACGTGCTCACGGCCGGCGCGCCGGCATGCGGGCTCGACCTCGGGCTCCACCTGCTCACTCGCTTCGGCGGGCCGGAGCTCGCCGCGGCGGTCGCGCGCGAGCTCCAGTGGGAGGGCGAGCTGCCCGCCGCGGCCTGAGCGCCGCGGCCGATCGAACGTCGTGCGCGGCCTACGGGAGCGGCCAGCCCTCCAGCCGCTCGCCCAGCGCCCGCAGGAACCGCGCCGCCAGCGCGCCGTCGAGCGCGCGGTGATCCCAGCTCAGGCACAGGTAGGTCATCTGGCGGATGGCGATGGCGTCCTCGCCGAGCGCGTCCGTGATCACCACCGGTCGCTTGACCACCGCCTCGGTATCGAGGATCGCCACCTGCGGCTGGTTGATCACCGGCGTGGCGAGGATCGAGCCGTAGCCGCCCGGATTGGTGATGGTGAAGGTGCCGCCGCGGACCTCGTCGGGCGACAGGTCGCCGGCGCGGGCGCGCTCGGCCAGGTCGCGGATGCGCGTGGCCAGCCCCTCCACCGAGAGCTCCTGGGCGTCGCGGATGACCGGGACGATCAGCCCCTGTTCACCTGTGCCCGCCGGCGAAGCCGGTTCGGTATCGCCGAGCGAGACGGCGATGCCCAGGTGCACGCGGTCGTCGTAGCGGGTGTAGGTCTCACCCTCGAGCGTGGCGTTCAGGGCCGGGAACGCGCGCAGCGTCTCCACCGTGGCGCGCGCGACGAGCGGGAGGAAGGAGGTGCCGAGCGCCTTGCGGGCCGCGGCCACGCGGGTCATGTCGGCTTCGGCGATCGTCGTGCAGGTCGCGGCGGTGTGCAGCGACTCGACCATCGCGCGCCCGATCGTGCGGCGCATGCGCGAGAGCGACGCCCCCGCCGGCCCGTCCGCGGACACCGGCGCCTGGGCCGGCGCCGGGGGGTCGGGCCGGTAGGGCGACTCGATGTGCATCGGCGGCTCCGGGGCGGCCGAGCGCTCGAGGTGGGCGAGCACGTCCTGCTTGCGCACGCGTCCGTTGCGGCCCGTGCCCTCGATCTGCGCGAGGTCGAGGTCGTGCTCGGCGGCCATGCGCGCCACCACGGGGGAGAAGCGGGCGCTGCCGGCCCGCCCGCGCGCGACGACGCGCGACAAAGGTGCCTGACCCGGTCGCCCGGTGTCGCCCTGCAGCTCGCCCGCCTCCCCGGGCGCCTCGAGCGCGACGTCGGCCTCGCTGGTCCCCCCGCCCGACGACGAGCCGTTCGCCTCCGCCTCGGCGGGGGCGTCGGTCGCGATCCGCGCCAGCACGGCGCCGACCGCGACCGTCTCGCCCTCCGCCACCATGATCTCGGCCAGTCGCCCGGTGGCCGGCGCCTCCACGTCGGTGTCGATCTTGTCGGTGGAGATCGAGGCGATGACCTCGTCGGCCTCCACCCAGTCGCCGACCTGCTTGCGCCACTCCACCACGGTGCCCTCGGCGACCGACACGCCCATCTGGGGCATGGTCAGGTCAGTAGTCGAGGAGCTCACGCACGGCCTCCCGGATGTCGTCGGGCTGGGGCAGCACCGCCTGCTCGAGCGGCGGCGAGAAGGGGATCGGCACGTCGGGCGAGCCGACGCGCACGACCGGGCCGTCGAGGTCCTCCCAGCCGTGCTGGGCGATCAGGGCGGCGACCTGGGCGCCCGCCGCGCACGTCTGGTTGGCCTCGTCGACCACCACGACCTTCGAGCAGCGGCGCACGCTGTCGAGGATCGCCGCCTCGTCGAGCGGGACGAGCGAGCGCAGGTCGAGCACCTCGATCGACGCTTCGGAGTCCTCGGTGGCCTCCAGCGCGGTGTGCACCATGGCGCCGTGGGCGATCACCACGAGGTCGGAGCCCGGCCGGGCGATCCGCGCGCCGAACTCGGTCTCGTAGCGGCCGGCCGGGACCTCGCCGCGCACGCGGCGGTAGAGGTGCTTGTGCTCGAGGAAGACCACCGGATTGGGGTCGCGGATGGCCCGGATCAGCAGCCCCTTGGCGTCCTCGGGCGTGGACGGCGCCACCACCTTCAGCCCCGGCGAGTGCATGAACCAGGCCTCGGGGTTCTGAGAGTGGAACGGGCCGCCGGAGAAGCCGCCGCCGCTGGGCAGCCGGACGGTGATGTTCACGCTCAGTCCCTGGCGGTAGAACATCTTGCCGGCCACGTTGACGAGCTGGTCGAAGCCGCAGGAGACGAAGTCGGCGAACTGCATCTCCGCCACCGGGCGCAGGCCCTCGCACGCCGCCCCGATCGCGCAGCCGACGATGCCCGACTCGGCCAGCGGCGTGTCCATCACGCGCGCCGGGCCGAACTCGTCGAGGAAGCCGTCGGTGACCTTGAACGCGCCGCCGAACACGGCGATGTCCTCGCCCATCACGAAGACCCGCTCGTCGGCGCGCATCTCCTCGCGCATCGCGTCCGAGATCGCCTGCAGGTAGGTCATCGCCGGCATTGGTGGTCCCTCCTGGAGATCACTAGAACCCGCTCCAGGGGGACGCGCCGTCCTCGAGCAGCGCCGGCGCTTCCGCGAACACGCGCTCGGTGGCGGTGGCGCCGTCGGGCATCGGGCCCGCGAGCGCCTCGGCCACCGCGGCCTCGATCTCGGCACGGACCTCGTCGCGCAGCGCGGCCACGTCGACGCCGAGTGGCTCCAGCCGCCGCACCTGGCGGTCGATCGGGTCCTTGCGGCGCCACTCCTCGATCTGCTCGGTCGGCACGTACTTCATGTCGTCGTGCGCGGCGTGCCCGTGCATGCGCATGGTCACCGCCTCGATCATCGTCGCCCCGTCGCCGGCCAGCGCGCGCTCGCGGGCGACGCGGGTGGCCTCGAACATCGCCTCGACGTCGTTCCCGTCCACCTTGACGCCCGGGAACCCGTAGGTGGCGGCGCGCTCGACCGGGTCGACCGCGAACTGGCCGGCGGTCGGCGTGGAGTAGGCGTACTGGTTGTTCTCGAGCACGAAGATCACCGGCAGGCGCTGGACGCCCGCCCAGTTCATCGCCTCGTGGAAGTCGCCCCGCGAGGTCGAGCCGTCGCCGAACCAGGTCAGCGCCGCCCGGCGCTCGCCGCGCAGCTTGAAGGCCATCCCCAGCCCGGTGGCCACCAGCATCATGTCGGGCAGCATCGAGACCATTCCGACGCAGCCCACGCGGCGCTCGCCGAAGTGCACGTTGCCGTCGCGCCCGCGCGTGATCCCGGCCTCGCGGCCCATGTACTGGGCGAAGATGCGCGCCGGCTCGACGCCGCGGATCAGGTGCGCGGCGAGGTCGCGGTGCAGGACGCAGAGCCGGTCGTGGCCGTGCATGGCCCACGCGGGCCCGGCCGAGACGGCCTCCTGGCCGAAGCCGTCGTAGAAGGAGCCGGGCACCTTGCCCTGGCGGTAGAGCATCATCGCCCGCTCCTCGATGCCGCGCATCAGGAGCATCGCCCGGAGGAGTCCGACGCGGTCCTCCAGGGTCAGGTGCGCCGTGATCTCCGCGGGTACGTCACCGTCCGTCTGCGCTGTCTCCGTCGCCATCCGGCGCATCACTCCTCTGAGTCGGGCTCCCCGGGATCGCCGGGTCCGCCCTCAGTTAACGGGCCACCGATCCGGGATCTCCGCGGCGGCCTCGCCGTGCCGATCGAACTCTACCCTCCGGGGGGTGGCGAACCCGGGACGGGTGGAGCGGATCTGGCTGGCGCGCCTGCGCTGGCGGATGCGGGGCGCCTGGCTGTGGCCGGCCTTCCTCGGGCTGACCGTGCTCGACGGCGTGCTGATCGCCGGTCTCCCGCCCTACGACGGCGCGCCCAAGGGCGTGGCGGGCGCCGCGCTGCTCGCCGGCTTCGCCAACCTCGGGCTCGTCGCGCTGGTCGCGCCGCTCGCCGCGCGCCGGCTGCGCCGTCGCCGCGGCGACCTCCCGCCGGTGGTCGCGCTCGACTACGCGGGCACGGCCCTGGTCGGCGCGCTCACCGCGGTGGTCCTGGTGGCCGGCGTGCTGCACCGCCCCGCCGTGGCCGGCCAGCGCGACGACCAAGCCGCCGCCTCGGCCGCGATCCACGACTACGTCGTCGCGCAGGCGCCCGAGTACCGCGACGGCCTGCCCGCCGTGGACGGCCGGCAGCTGGCGCCCGAGACCTACCGGGCCTGCGTGCCCGGCCCGGACCCACGCCGCTGGCTCTGCCTGATCGTCGACACCGACCAGCGCCCGCCCGGCATCGTCCGCGACCCCTCGATGCAGCCCAACTAACCATAACGCTGGTCCGCACGCGAACCGGTCCGTGATCCGGCCTGCAAACCGCTGCGAAATTCCCTCACCGAACGCGGCCCGGCTGGACGCCGGGGCGCAGCAGAAGGAGGGTCTCGTGAACGAGGTCACCAACCTCGTCAACCAGGCGATCGACGACGTCTACGCCGACAAGCCGGCCTCGACGCGCCGGCGCTTCGTGCAGGGCGCCGGAGCGGTGCTGGCGGCGATGGGCGTGACGGCGGCCGGCGGGGAGCGCGCCTTCGGTCAGTCGACGCCGAACACGCCGACCAACATCCTCGCGGTGGCGGCCACCGCCGAGGTGCTCGCGACGATCGTCAACACGGTCGGATACGAGCGGGTCACGCTCGACAACGTCACCCGGCTGAACATCGCCGCCGCGGCCCGCGAGGAGCTGATCCACTATCAGGTGCTCACCTCGAGCGCCGTGGGCGGCAAGCCGGTGACCACCCGCATCTGGGTGCCCGACGCGGTGTTCGCCAGCCGGGAGAGCTTCCTGACCACGCTGGCGGTGGGCGACCAGATCTTCTGCAACGCCTACCTGCTGGCCACGACGGTCTGGGCCCGCAAGTCCACGCGCGACGCCCGGCTGGCCCGGATCGCCGCCGAGTTCATGGGCGTCGAGGCCGTGCACCGCGCGCTGGCGCTGCAGTCGCTCGGCAAGCTCGGCAACGACCGCGTGTTCATCCGCTACGTCCAGCGCGAGGAGACGCTGGGCCTGCCCAGCACCGGCTCGCCGGGCTTCTACGACATTCGCCAAGCCGTCGCGCAGCTCGAGGCCGCCGGCTTCGGCTTCGGCGAGCAGGGCGCGGGGCCGGGCGCCTTCTACGAGTTCTCAGAGGTCTCGGCGCGCACGCCGAACCCGCCGGGCCTGAACACCCTGACCCCGAAGTGAGCCACGCGGCAGGGGCCCGGCCGGCGCGCCGGGCCCCGCGCCGCCGCGCACGCACTAGAGCGCGAGGCTGAGCGGGTTCTCGAGCCGCTCGCGGATGCGGCCGAGGAACCGCGCGGCGTCGGCGCCGTAGAGGATCCGGTGGTCGCAGGTGAGCGTGAGCTCCATGATGCTGCGGACCACCACCTCGCCGTCGTGCACCACCGGCCGCGGCGTCATCTCGCCGACGGCCAGGATCCCCGCCTGCGGCGGGTTGAGCACGGCGCTGAAGCGGCGGATGCCGAACATGCCCAGGTTGGAGACCGAGAACGTCCCGGCCGACAGCTCGGGCGGGGTGATCTTGCCCTCGCGCGTCTTCTCGGCCAGCGCCCGCGACTCGCGCGCGAGCGCGCCGAGCGACTTGCGGTCGGCGTCGAACACGGTCGGCACGATCAGCGCGTCCCGGGCCGCCACCGCGATGCCGACGTTCACGCGCGAGTACAGCTCGAACTTCCCGTCGCGGTAGGCGCCGTTCGCGCGTGGGAACTCCTTCAGCGCGAGCGCGGCGGCCTTGACCACGAAGTCGTTGTAGGAGGGCGCTGGCTCGTCGCCGGCGGCCGCCTTGAGCTGCGTGCGGAAGGCGACGGCCTCCTCCATGTCGACCTCGCAGCTGATCACGAACTCCGGCGCCGTGGCCTTGGACTCCGCCATCCGGCGGGCGATGGTCTGCTGCAGGCGGGTCAGGTCCCCGACCGTGGTCTCGCCGCGGCCGGTCTGCGCGTCGCCCGATTTCGCGGGCGCCGGCCCCGCCTCGTCTGCCTCGTCACCGCTGTCGCTCGGCTCGTCACCGCT
>Ga0136617_10006863_pt1 | contig 10152 bp, 11 predicted proteins | sample AntDrymUQ3222106_2_FD_129672 | JGI IMG/M metagenome (GOLD analysis project Ga0136617, IMG submission 129672) | Polar desert sand microbial communities from Dry Valleys, Antarctica - metaG UQ322 (21.06) | ecosystem: Environmental > Terrestrial > Soil > Desert | place: Antarctica: Dry Valley... | reverse complement strand
CGCCCGAAGTCATCCGGATCGGCGCGAGCGCACAGCATGGGGCTTCATTTCAGTTTGCGTTGGAGGCGCAGCCGCTTATGGCCCTCCTCAATTTCGAAGTGGCGAGCGCGCGGATCGACGCGCCGCCGGAAGTCTTTGTGAATGGCGAGAATCTCGGACCCGTTTCGCTTACCCTGACGGACCTAGCCGACCCGGCCTACCGCGGAGAGACCGAACGACTCATCAAGCCAATGCGTTTCACCTACACAGGCTGGCTCCGCGCCCAGAAACTCATCCCGGCCAGCGCGCTCCGAGCAGGCACCAACGATCTCATCGTAGTCGGCGGGCCAGGCACTCCCGCCTCGGCGATTCGCGCCACCCAGATTCAGTTGAAATACATCTGGGATAAATTTGATTACATCCTGCAGACCGGTCCTTAGCTCGTCTGGCGGCTCACTTTGAGCGAAACGCGCGCTCTGCGCGTCTAAGACTTTACGAACCAGATTTCTGGATCGAACCTAAGGCAAACGATGAAACACAATCAAAGGGGCTTCACTCTCTTGGAGATCATGCTCGTGGTCATGATCATCGGGCTACTTCTTGGGACTGCGATTTATAAACTGAAGGGCAACGTGGAGATCAGCCGAAGCGTCGCGGTGCAAAGCTCTCTGCAAAGCATTAAGACGCAGCTAAAGCTCTACGAAAGCCTGAACGGATTTCCACCTACGACCGAGCAGGGTCTGAGCGCCTTGGTGGCGCAACCAGGCGGGGAGCCGAGGCCAACGCGCTGGACGCAGTTTCTCGACTCGGTGCCGAAGGATCCTTGGGGGAAGGATTACGTGTACGTTAGTCCAGGGCGGAAAAATCCGAACGGTTTCGATTTATATTCTTCTGGTCCCGATCGCACGCCCGAAACCACGGACGACGACTGGGGCGGCGGCTAATCAGCGGTCGTTACTCGTCTAGTTCCGGCGGCGTGATGTTCTGCACCGGCGTCGGTTGCGGATTGCGCTGAATGACTCCGCGCACGCGTGGCGGCGGCGTGGGCAAAGTGGGAATGGGCGCGGGCTTGACGGTGTTGACGTTTCCACCGGGGAGATTTGGCGGAACAACTCCACCCGGCTGCTGCATCGGCGGTGTCACCATCGGTTGCGCCTGCTGCGGAGGCGCGTTTGCCACTGGTTGAGTGAGCAAGGCTTGATTGAACGGCAGCGTCGCAAACTGCCCGTCTTTCGCGATTGTCACTTTGGTCGCGCCCACACGTTCCGACCATTCGACGTTCGAAATGCTGTAGCCATTTTTATTCGGACCCTTGGTCGAGAGATATTCCTTCAGGTTCTTGTCCGTGCTCGAAATCAACGTCACGACCGTTTCATCCGCCAACCGAGCGGCATTCGCGACGTACATATCCTTGGCGAAATTCGGTGCGACCGGCGGCGGCGCGGCGGCCGTGGCGACGGCGAAGGGCGAGCGATTCATCATGGGCTCGTAACGCGCAAAGACGGGCGGTTTGGGCAAATCGTCCGCGGCCCAACCTGCTCCGGGAGCGAGGGCGAAAATTGCTGCTAACACCTGGCTGATCCTGTTCGTTTTCATAATTAAGTTTTAGGAGAGAACCACCGCGCGATCTTGAATTTCCCTCGCATCATCGTCGGATCGCTCGAGTCGATCGCAAGAGTCACACTTTCAAACACGACGAAAATCTCAGGCCTTTGGACATCGAAAAGAAATCGCACCAAAGGCGGCCACGGGCTCTTCGTCTCAATGGAAGCGAAGACGGCCTGGTAGTTAGGCGTGGAATCGCTCGAACCGATGGCAGGATTCTCGATCTGGATGTTGTGCTTCGCGGCGGCCTGCTTCAACTCGTCGAGCAGGGTGGAAGCTTCCACCGGGCTTTTCAGCGCGGGCTGACTCTTCTTCAGCCATTCGTCACGCTTCTCCCACATCTTTCTCTCCTTTAAAAAGATATTCTGCTGCGCACGGACGGATTTCCGCGAGGCCAGATCGCCGCGTGCCCGGCCCAGCATTCCGAGGAGTGAGCTCCAGATCAGAAAATTAAGGAGCAGAAACACCGCGCCCCCTACGATGAGCGCGAGGGTGCGCTCACGCGGGTTCATTTTTTGGAACCAGGCGGGAATCATCTCGGTTTTCCTTCCAGGCGGAATTGTGCGTGATCGTTCGGTAGAATGCGCGGCGCCGCCATTTCAAATTGGAAGCTCTTTAGCTCGGGATTCTTTTTCACCTTGTCGGCAAATTGATACGCGAGCGCAGCTGTGTTCGCTTCGCCGTCCACCGAAAGCTGGCGCGCGGATTGATTGAATTGGGTGATTTGCACATCAGCGGACGGCAAGCTCTCGAACAAATGGAGCAGTACTTCGATCGGGTAATAGTGTGGATCGATCGCTGGCGAAAGCGCCTTCCATTTCGCCTCGGTTTTCTTAACGAAAGCCGTCTTCGGTTCGTCGTTCGCGATCCGGCTGTCGAGCCGGCCCACCTGCAGTCGCAGGACGAACACATAGACAGCGAAGAGAAGCAGGAGCGCCGCGTAAACTCCGCCCGCCCACAGCAGGCGTTTCTTCCATTCCGCTTGCCGAGCCAGGTCCGAACGCCGTTGCCGCCAGCTTTCGGGTAAGAGATTGAGCTTCGTCGCAGCGGGGGGCGCCTCCACCGAGATGAGGTCGGCGCGACTTACGAAAAGTCCCTGCACCGTCTCGCGCAATTCGAAGAGGCTCTCATCGAGGAGCACGACAGGAAAAGCGGTGTCGATCCCTTGCAGTTCGGCGCTCAAGGCGAGCTGCGGCAGATCGCGTTGCAATTGTCCCGGGTCGGCGCTGTCCAGCGAGCGCGTAAAGCCCAGCTTTCCCTCTTCGCTGATCGCGCAAACCAACGTGTCGGCTTCCGGGTAGATCAGAAAGGCGCGGCCCGCCGAGGCGTGTGTCGCCGCGCGTTGCGCCGCGTAGACGGTCACCTGACTTGGAATAATCCCGCGGGAAAGGAGGGGCGCCGCCAGCTCCGAGAGCGTCTCATTATGCACCGCCACCGCCGACACCACACTGCCCTCTTCCGTCTCCTCGATCACTTCGAAGTCGGTCGTTACCTCCTCGGTGGAATAAGGCAGAGTCTTCTCGATTTGAATGCGGACCATCTCCGAGAACTCGGATGCTTCCACCGTCGGCAACCGCAGCCGTTGCGCGAGGACTGCGCTCACCGGCAGCCCGAAGACAAGATTTTTGGTGCCGTTCAGGAGCGGGATCGTTTCCTCGAGCGTGGCGGCGTCGCGGACATCCCAGGCGCCGCCTTGCACGCCAGCGCGGACGACTTTCCAGCCCTGCGCGGCCGGGATCAGGAAGACTGGCGATATTGCGGGGTCGATATCACAGCTCCTTCCAGGTGAGAAGTTGCGGGGTTCCCCCGCCTTTGCGAATGACCATTTGCACTACGCGCGTGACGTTGCCGGATTTTCCGACGCTGACAACGCGAACCACCTGATCCTTGAAACCTACCAGCGCGGCCAGTGGCTTGAACTGCTCGGTCGAAAATCCGAGCGCGACCCGGATATCGTCCACGGTTTTGAAAACCGGATCGTCCTCCGTGCCGTCAAGTTCATCCACGCCGCGACGCAAGGTGAGAAATGCGTCCACTTGTGCATCACTCAGTCCCGGCAGGGCCAGGAGCAAATCACGCGGCGCCCACGCCAGATCGATGGGCCCGCTGCTGTTCACGGTCAATTCCGCATCCCAGTTGGGTTGCGCGACAAAATCTTCCCAGCCGCGGATCCGCTTCACATCGTCAAGCCGGACGAGCAAGGTGTTCGCCGCGCGGTAATTTCCGTCCTCTTCCCCCCCGTTCAACCGGACGAGATTATCCGGATCAACCCAATCGAGGAGGCAATCGATCATGTGATCGCGCTCGTTTAGATCGACACCCTTGTTTTCGAGAAATTTGCGCAAGAGCTCGAGGCGATCCGGGTTTTCACCCGCCACTACCCAATTCAGATTTAGCCGCCCGCCTTCGCCCGTGATCCGCGCATCGTATGTCTGCGTGCGACTTAACCCGCCGCGCAAGACGCTCGAGCCCGGCTTCACGGCCGGATGCAAGGCGATCTCGCTTCCGGAACACGCCATCGCTTCTGCTTCCATGACGCGGTTCGCGTTGCCGTTGAGGGTCAGGCGCGCATCGATCTGCAGCGCCCACGAAATGACCATCGCGCTGAGCAAGAATAACGCCCACAGCGCGAGCATGAGCGCCGCGCCCTCGCGCCTGGAATCGCCAGAGATTTTCACTTAAAGCGGCGTTCTCCCCAGCGCGATAATGGACTCCCAGGCTGTGGCATTATTCGCCCGCCCGATCGCAATCTTAACGAGTCGGGGCAAGACCACCGTGTCGGTCCATTTATCCACCCAGGTGTTGAGACGCGGATCGAAATATCGGATTTGCAGGCTCTGCACATTTTGCAGCAACGGGATCCAAGTCTCAGCTTCATTTTCGCCAATCTCCGCATCGCCCTTCGCCGTCCGCATGAACCCGATCTCCATCCGATCGCTCTCTTTCGCGACCGGCCGAAGCCTCATGCTGACGCGATATTCGCCCGTCGCATAACGCGTCAACAGTCCCGGCCCGGGCCCGCAGACCCAAGTGATCTCGTCCCGCGAACGATCATTCAGCTTCAACGGTTCCCCCACGAGAGCTCCCGTCCCCGCGGGCAGGTTCTGCCATTGCGCGGTAATGAGGTTCGCGAAGCCGGAGTACTGCGCGTCCACCGTGCTGGCTTCCGAAGAGACGCGCAGTGCGACAAGGTTGGTCTGCATGAACCGGTAGATCGCCATCGACATCATGCCGAGGATCGCGACTGCGAGGACGATTTCCAAAAGCGTGAAGGCGTGCCGCCTTCGAATTTTAGCCCCCACGGTAGACATAGAATTCTATTTTCCGCGATTGGGCGACGTCGCTTCGCCGCCACGCCGCCGTCAACGTCACGAGATTCATGCCGCCGAGTTCGAGATCGTTGTCGCCTCTTAATCCGGACGCGACCGCCTTCTGCGAAATCGTGACCGGTCCGTAGCCGGTTTCGACTTTGATCTCCTTCGTGACATCCGGAAATCCCGGCGTGGCCTGAATCTCCGCCATGCGATTCGCCAGGATCTGCCGCACCCGGTCTTCCTGTTCGCTCAGCGCGACTGCGTTAATGCAATTCTCCACCGCCCGGCCCAGCGCGAGCACGCCCACGGCGAAGATGGTGACGCCGATCATCACCTCGAGGAGAGCAAATGCGTGCCGTGCCCTTCTACTTAGTCGCATAGCTGGAAAGCTCAGGTCGCGCGGTGAGCGCGGAATATTTGGCGATCCACGATCCATTCACGCCTTTATAGGAGACCACCGCCGGTTCGCAGGTGCCCGATGGCCAAAAGATCCAATCGCCGGGCGGATCCTCGATCAGGGCCGCCGGGAGGTTCAGCACAAACGCGTCGCCCTTTCGTAACTTCATGACCGCGATCGGCTCCGGATCTTCTCCCTTCATCACCGCTTCCGTGCGCAAGACGAGCTGATCTTTCTCCCAGGAAACCAGGTACGCGCGCCGATCCATTACGCTGCGCTCCTGCGCGAGCCGGACGAAATTGTTCATGTCGTCCAGCGACCGGCGGAGACGCCGGTCAGCCATGACGCCATTCAGGCTCGGCACTGCGAGCATTAAAAGCAGGAGCACGATAAAAACAGCGATGGCGATCTCAATAAGCGTGAATGCCCCCTCTCGCCGTCGCATCGGCAAATTGTAACGCTCCCCCGTTGAAACTACAACAATACGCCCCCGTCAGCAGGCATTGTAGCCACGTGCCCTGTTGGGCCGTGCGGCCGCGTGCATCGCAGCGCAGCCCCGCACGCCCCACAGAGGACGTGGCTACAACGCGCAACCAGCCGCTAAAAAAACGCAACTGACCGTCAGCGCATCAGTGTGGGCTCGCCTATAGTGCTGCATGAGCTTTTGCCATGTTTTACTTTGTGCGCTCGCGGCCGCGCTGGCAGCGCCGGTCGTAGACAGCCGCGCTGAGCTCGCGCTAGCCAAAGTAGTGGTCGCGCTCAAACCGGACAAGAACCCGGAGCAAATGCTGCAGGAACGCAAGACGTTGTCGGATTTCCTGTCGAAGAAACTCGGCAAGCCGGTCGAAGTGATTGTGCCCCTCTCGTCATCCGTCATCATCGAAGGGTTCGCCAATGGCACCGTTGACCTCGGTTACCTCAGCGCGACGGACATGATCCTGGCACAGAAACAGAACGCCGGTCAGATTCTGCTCGCGGGCGAAATTGATGGCCGCAATTCCTATCAGAGCTATTGGCTGGCACTGAAAGATCGGCCCTACAACAAGGTGGAAGATCTGAAGGGAAAACCGGTAGCGTTCGCGAGCAAGACAAGCACGTCTGGCTATCTCATTCCGGTCTACGACTTGAAAAGGAAGGGGCTCCTGAGCGAGCCCAATGCCGAGGCGTTTTTCGGCGCGGGCAATCTCTTTTACGGAACGGGCTATGTCTCCGCGGTCGAGCGCGTCCTAAACGGCCAGGCGGAAGCGGCTGCTGTCAGTTATTACGTGCTCGACAACGACAAACATCTTACGATCGAGCAACGAGCAAAACTAAAAAAAGTGACCGAACAAGGACCAGTCCCCACCCACGTAATTGCCGTCCGATCGAGCATCCCTGAAGCGGACCGGGTGATGCTGCGCAAAGCTCTCGAAGCAATGAACGAAAATGAAAACGCGGAATTGCGGGACAAAGTCTTTACTTCCAAGCTGGTGCCGGTAAACGCGGAGGAGCATCTCCGCTCCATTCGCGAGGCGCTGGATTTTTTGGGTGATGCGAAGTGAACTTCCCGTAGCGCAGAAAAACGAAACTCCGCCTCCGGAGCCGCTCCCGCATCTTTCCATCAAGGGCTTGGGATTGAAACGGAATGGCCGCTGGCTTTTCCGCGATCTCAACTGGGAAGTGCCGCGCGGGAGTGTCGTAGCCGTGGTCGGACCTTCCGGGGTCGGCAAGTCAAGCTTGCTCAATTGTCTGGCTGGCCTGGCTGAACCGACGGAAGGCAGCGTGACGTTTGCCTGTAATGCCGGCTGTCTGCACAAGGCGACCGGTTACCAAAAGCGCGTCGGAATTATCTTTCAAAATCTGCTTCTCGCGCAAAACAGCAGCATTCTACGGAACGTACTCTGTGGCCGGCTTGGCCGTTATCCCTGGTGGCGGACGCTCTTCGCTTTTCCGCGCGCCGATAAAAAGGCGGCCGTTCTTTTGCTGGCTGACCTTGGCTTGAGCGCGCACCTTCATCGGCGCGCGGGCGAGACCTCCGGGGGCGAACAACAGCGCGCGGCGGTGGCTCGCGCCCTCTTCCAGGAGCCCGAATTGGTCCTGGCCGATGAGCCGGTCTCGAACCTCGACACGTATCTGTGTGGTCGTGTTCTCGGAATTTTTCGCCGGGAAGCGCATGAACATCTGCGCACCGCCTTTTGTGTTTTGCACGATCCCGCTTTGCTGGAGCGCTTCGCCGATTACGCCCTGAGTCTCGATCCGACGAACCCGGAAAAGTGGCGCGTCCGGGAGATTCATGCAGCCTCCGCTAATTGAGCCGCCGGCGCCGTCGCAGGAGCGCTTTGATCCTCCCAGGATCGAACTGAAGTGGCACGAGCGCCTTGGCGTGCTCAACATCTCGCTCCTGCTCTTTCTAGTGGCGGTCGTGAGTTCTGCCGGCGTGCTGCGCGGCTCGGGCCGAGATCTGGATTACCTCGCGAATATCCATCGTTTCCTCGGGAGCTTTTTCCCGCCCGATTTTTCCGTGAGCGGCCAGACGCTGATCGGACTTTGGGAAACATGTCAGATTGCTGTCATGGCAACGGCCTTCGCGATTGTTGCTTCCATTCCGATTGCGATCGCGGGCGCCCAGACGCTTTCGCCACGCTGGCTGGTTTTTATCACTCGCCTCCTGATGAACGGCATCCGCACGGTGCCAAGCCTCATCTGGGCATTGCTGGCGGTCGCCATTGTGGGGCCGAATCCCCTCGCCGGCGTGATCGGGCTCACTTTCTATAGCGTGGGCTATCTCGGAAAATTCTTCAGCGACGCGTTTGAATCGGTCGACGTCGATGTGGCGCGCGCGCTCCGTGCCCTGGGCGCCCGGACAATCCAGGCTTTTCAATATGGACTCTGGCCCCACGCCAAACCGCTCGTGTGGAGCTACTCGCTTTGGATGCTGGAATACAACATTCGTTCCGCCGCCATCGTTGGCATCGTGGGAGCGGGAGGCGTGGGCCTGCAACTGCACACCTACCAGGAATACGGTCAGTGGAACAAGTTCGCCACCGTGCTCCTCTTCATGTTTCTGCTCGTCTCGGCGCTGGATTTGTTAGGCGAACGCGTGCGAAATCAGATCGTGCGCAAGGTTGTTTCGACGAAAGAGCGCTGAGGCGCTGGAGCAATTCACCGCTAAAAGTTAGCAACCAACCGGGAGCAAACCAGCCTGCGGATCGCTAGCGTATGGCTAATGACAAGCTCTGCCAGAATTCTGCGATTCGCGCTTTGCCTCCTTTTGCCCGCCGCCGCTTCCGCGCAAGACGCTGTCACGGCGACCGCGCCGGAGGTGCGCGTCGAAGCCGAAGCGGAATCCGATGAAACCATTCAGGCGCCTTATTTGCCGCCCGTGCAAGGGACCCGAATTTACTCCGGCAAAAAGACAACCGTCATCGACCTGGACGAGTTCCCGCGCATCACGAACAACAACTATCGCCAGGCGCTCGCCAAAACGCCCGGCCTTTATTTAAGCGAAGAAACGACCCCACTCCTGAGCATTGGCTATCGCGGACTCGATCCGAGTCGGGTGCAGTTCACTCAGGTCCTGAAAGACGGGATCCCGATTCACGCGGATCAGTTTGGATATCCGGAGGCCTACTACACCCCGCCGCTCGACACGGTTGATCGGCTGGAATTTCTCCGCGGCGGCGCGGCGCTGCTTTATGGCCCGCAGCCGGGCGGTGCCCTGAATTTCATTACCCACCGGCCACGACCCGATAGATCGCTCTCGTTCGGGACCACGAACACGTTTGGCACCGACAATTATTTTTCGAACTTCACCTACCTCGACGGCACGACCGGTCGCCTCGGCTACTACGGTTACTACAACCACCGCGAGGGAGATGGTTTTCGCGCTGCGAACAGCGACTTCACGCTCGACGCCGGCAACCTTAAGCTGGTCCTCGACGCAAACACTGGCAGCCGGTGGATTTTCAGCCTCGAGGCTTACCGAGAGGAACACGGCGAACCGGGAGGACTGACGTTTGCGACAGGTCTCGTCGCGGGCCTTGTTCCGGTGAATTACAACGAGGATCGGGATGCCACTTCGCGATTCTTCGATGTTTTCGAGTTGGAACGCTACTTCGCGTCGCTCGCCTGGGAAAAGGATTTTTCGGAGGCCACGCGGCTGACGATCACGGCATGGGGCGGATACTATTCCCGCTTCAGCGCGCGGCAACGTGGCGGTGGGTTCGGTACGCTCCCGGGCGGGACGGCGGCGAATTCCACCACGGTCGAAGATCAGAAATTCTACACCGTCGGTCTCGATGCGCGCCTGCGGCATGACTATCAACTTTGGGGCGGAAAACACACCGTGGCCGGCGGGCTGCAGGCCTACCATACCGATTCCCCGCGGGAAGATCGGCGCGGCGAAACCGCGAATGATCGCGGCGGCATACTCCGCAACGATAGCGACCGCGAGATCTTCTATCTGCCCTTGTTCTTGGAAAACCGGTTCCACTGGGGAAGATTTTCAATCGTTCCCGGCGTCCGGATTGAAAACTTTTGGCAGGGCGTGAAGGAGAACTTGAACGAGGACAAAAGAATAGCCGGGACACCTCTGGCCGATGAAGACGAGCACGAAGTCGTGCCACTCTTCGGTCTCGGTTTAGCCTACGAAGTTGCATCCAAAATCGAGCTCTACGCAAACGTCTCGCAATCTTACCGGCCGAAGATTTTCACCCAAGCCGTTCCGACCGGCGGCACGGCATTGGTTCCGAACAATCTCGAGGAAAGTAAAGCCCTGCAGTACGAGTTGGGTTTCCGTGGCAGTCCGCGGGACTGGATAACCTGGGACGTGAGCGGTTTCCTGTTAGATTTTGAAGATCAAATAGCGACCGTCGCGTT
>Ga0136617_10006862_pt1 | contig 10153 bp, 8 predicted proteins | sample AntDrymUQ3222106_2_FD_129672 | JGI IMG/M metagenome (GOLD analysis project Ga0136617, IMG submission 129672) | Polar desert sand microbial communities from Dry Valleys, Antarctica - metaG UQ322 (21.06) | ecosystem: Environmental > Terrestrial > Soil > Desert | place: Antarctica: Dry Valley... | reverse complement strand
GAGCGACGGAGCGTCCTCGTCGGTCAGTGTGGCCAGTCCGCCGTCGCCGATGACCGTCGCCCGACGCACCGACGTCGCGAGCCGGCCCGACCACAGCGCGGCCTCCTTGACCTCACCGTGGTCGCTGACCCACTCGGCCTCGACCCCGGCGGGCACCAGGTCGTGGGGGATGCCCGGTGCGACCTTGACGCAGGAGTCGCGCCGGAGCAGCTCCTCGACGAAGGACCACGGGGGCGTCCAGTCCGCCACCGACCAGGTGCGGCCGCGGGCCGAGCGCCGCGCCGGGTCGGCGTACGCGACGTCGAAGCCGGTCGTGTCGACCGTGGTCGCATCGGCCACCATCACCGCGCCGGGCAGACCGAGCGCGGCCAGGTTGGCCTCGGCGACGGCGACGCGGAGCGGGTCGAGGTCGACCCCCGCTGTGGTGACGCCCATCTCGGCGGTCGCGACCAGGTCGCCACCGATGCCGCAGCCGAGGTCGACGAGCGTCGAGGTCGAGGCGGCCGCGAGGCGCGCCGCGCGGTGCCGGGCGACCGGGAGCCGGGTCGCCTGCTCCAGTCCGTCCGGGGTGAAGAACATCAGCACGGCCAGGTCGCCGAACTTGGCGGCCGCGCGCCGCCGCAGCTCGACCTGGGTGAGGGCCGCCGCGACGTGGGGGGCGGAGGCCTGCTGGCGCAGCGACCGCTGGGCGGCCAGCTCGTCGCGATCGTCGGCGGTCGCGGCCGCCTCCAGCAGGGCGTGACCGTCTTCGGTGAGCAGCCAGCGAAAGGCGTCGAGGTCCACGCCGCGATCCTGTCAGAGGGTCGGGCGGCACCCTGCCTGGCACTCCCACGGGGTGAGTGCTAGCGTCGGCACTGGCACTCTCGACCTGAGGGTGCCAGCGCTTGCGATGACGTACGACTCCCGCGACGGCGTACCGAACCCGCAGGCTCACACGTCCCTGGAGCCATGGCTCCATCCAGAGGTTGAAGAGAAAGTGGAGGTTGATCTGAAGTGTCGGTCAACATCAAGCCCCTCGAGGACCGGATCGTCGTGAAGCCGCTCGACGCCGAGCAGACCACTGCCTCCGGGCTGGTCATTCCCGACACCGCCAAGGAGAAGCCCCAGGAGGGCGAGGTCCTGGCGATCGGCGAAGGTCGGATCGACGACAACGGCAACCGCGTCCCTGTCGACGTGGCCGTCGGCGACAAGGTCCTCTACAGCAAGTACGGCGGCACCGAGGTCAAGTACGCAGGCGAGGAGTACCTCATCCTCAGCGCCCGCGACGTCCTCGCAGTCGTCGGTTGATCCCTCGGGTCGTGCACGTGGTCGGGCGTCAGCCCACCCACGTGCACGACCCGTCATCGTCCGTGGCCGATTCGCGAACGCAGCGAGCGAGCCCACGATTCCGCGTGTCGCAAGACCACAGCTAGGAGCCACACATGCCCAAGATCCTGGAGTTCGACGACTCCGCCCGCAAGGCGCTGGAGCGGGGTGTCGACGCCCTGGCCAACACCGTCAAGGTCACGCTCGGCCCCAAGGGTCGCTACGTCGTCCTCGACAAGAAGTGGGGCGCCCCGACCATCACCAACGACGGTGTGACCGTCGCGCGTGAGATCGAGCTCGACGACCCGTTCGAGAACCTCGGTGCCCAGCTGACCAAGGAAGTCGCCACCAAGACCAACGACGTCGCCGGCGACGGGACCACCACCGCCACCGTGCTCGCGCAGGCCATGGTCCACGAGGGCCTCCGCGCGGTCGCTGCCGGCATCAACCCGATGGGCCTCAAGCGCGGCATGGACGCCGCCGCCGAGGCTGTGGGCGACGCCCTCAAGGAGGCCGCCCGCGAGGTGGAGACCAAGGAAGACATGGCCTCGGTGGCGACCATCAGCTCGCGCGACTCGCTCATCGGAGACCTGCTCGCCCAGTCCTTCGACAAGGTCGGCAAGGACGGCGTGATCACCGTCGAGGAGTCCAACACCATGGGCACCGAGCTGGAGTTCACCGAAGGCATGCAGTTCGACAAGGGCTACATCTCCGCCTACTTCGTCTCCGATCCCGAGCGGATGGAGGCGGTCCTCGACGAGCCGTACCTGCTGCTCGTCCAGGGCAAGATCTCCTCGGTGCAGGAGCTGCTCCCGGTGCTGGAGAAGGTCATGGCGTCCGGCAAGCCGCTCTTCATCCTCGCCGAGGACGTCGAGGGTGAGGCGCTCTCGACGCTGGTCGTCAACAAGATCCGCGGCACGTTCAACGCCGTCGCGGTGAAGAGCCCGGCCTTCGGCGACCGCCGCAAGTCGATGATGCAGGACATCGCGACCCTGACCGGTGCTCAGGTCGTCGCTGCCGAGGTCGGCCTCAAGCTCGACCAGGTCGGGCTCGAGGTCCTCGGCCAGGCCCGCCGCGTGGTCGTCACCAAGGACAACACCACCATCGTCGACGGCGCCGGCGACGCCGCTGCCGTCGAGGGTCGGGTCAACCAGATCAAGGCCGAGATCGAGAACACCGACTCCGACTGGGACCGCGAGAAGCTCCAGGAGCGGCTCGCCAAGCTCGCCGGTGGCGTGTGCGTGATCAAGGTCGGCGCCGCCACCGAGGTGGAGCTGAAGGAGAAGAAGCACCGCATCGAGGACGCCGTCTCGGCGACCCGGGCGGCCATCGAGGAGGGCATCGTCCCCGGCGGTGGCTCCTCACTGGTCCACGCCGTCTCGGTCCTCGACGGCGACCTCGGCCTCACCGGTGACGAGGCCGCCGGCGTACGCATCGTGCGCAAGGCCGCCGACGAGCCGCTGCGGTGGATCGCCGAGAACGGCGGCGTCAACGGCTACGTCGTGGTCGCCAAGGTCCGCGAGGGCAAGACCGGTGAGGGCTACAACGCCGCCACCGAGGAGTACGGCGACCTGGTCGCCCAGGGCGTCCTCGACCCGGTCAAGGTCACCCGCTCCGCGCTGGTCAACGCCACCTCGATCGCCGGCATGCTCCTGACGACCGAGACGCTGATCGTCGACAAGCCGGAGGAGGCGGAGCCTGCCGGGGCCGGTCACGGCCACGGCCACTGACTCCCCGCCTCGCGTCGCGCGGCCCGTCACCTCACCGGTGGCGGGCCGCGCGTCTACGTCGGGGGAAGCTCCATCGGGTCAGCCCAGCGCGCGGTCGAGGTTCATGGCGGCCGAGATGAGGCTGAGGTGGGTGAAGGCCTGCGGGAAGTTGCCGAGCTGGTCGCCGGTGAGGCCCACCTGCTCGGCATAGAGCCCGAGGTGGTTGGCGTAGGTGAACATCTTCTCCAGCGCCAGCCGGGCGTCGTCGAGCCGGCCGGCCCGGGTGAGTGCCTCGACGTACCAGAAGGAGCAGAGCGAGAAGGTGCCCTCGGGACCGTCGAGGCCGTCGGTGGTGCGGCCGAGGTCGTATCGGAACACCAGGCTGTCGGAGACCAGCCGCTCCTCGATCACCCGGAGCGTCGACAGGAAGCGGGGGTCGTTGGGCGCCAGGAACTTCACGAGCGGCATCAGCAGCACCCCCGCGTCGACCGTCGTGGACCCTTCGTGCTGCATGAACGCCCCGATCTCGTCGTCCCAGCAGTGCTCGGTCACGCGAGCGTGGATCGCGTCGCGGATCCCGCCCCAGGTGGCGACGTCGCCAGGCAGGCCACGCTGGCGGGCCATGCGCATCATGCGTTCGATGGCCACCCAGCACATCAGCCGCGAGACCGTGTGTGCGCGCGGGTCGTCGCGGATCTCCCACATGCCCGCGTCCTCGCGCTCCCAGTTGTCGGCCAGCCAGCCGACGATGCGGGTGAGGTCGCGCCAGGCGTCGAGGCTGATCCCGGGGCCGTACTTGTTGAACAGGTAGACCGAGTCGATGACCTCGCCGTAGATGTCGAGCTGCAGCTGCTGCGCCGCCGCGTTGCCGACCCGCACCGGTCGCGAGTCGGCGTAGCCGCGCAGGTGGTCGAGCTCCCGCTCGTCGTCGGGGACCCGGCCGTCGATGTCGTAGAGGTTGCGCAGCGGTCCGAGGTCGGGGCCGTCCCCGTAGTCCTGGTGCTCGCCCAACCGCGCCGAGAGCCAGGCCATGAACGACTCGGCCTCGTCGGTGAAGCCCAGCCGTAGCAGTGCGTAGATCGTGAACGCCGCATCGCGGATCCAGACGTAGCGGTAGTCCCAGTTGCGCTCGCCGCCGATCTCCTCGGGCAGGCTGGTCGTCGGGGCCGCGACGACCGCCCCGCTCGGCTCGTGGGTGAGCAGCTTGAGGGTGATCGCCGAGCGGTGCACCATCTCGCGCCACCGCCCGCGGTACGTCGAGCGGTCGAGCCAGTCGCGCCAGTAGCGCGCGGTCTGGTCGAAGAGCCGGTCCGTGTCGGGCTCTCCCGGTGGGTCCTCGCCGTCGGCGAGCACGTGGAGTGTGAAGCGCGCTTCCTCGCCGGCACGCAGCACCAGGTGTGCCGACACCGCGTCGTCGGACACCTCGAGGTCGTGGGTGGCCGTGAGCGCTATCCGTACGCCGCCGCCGGTCAACAGGACGCCGTCCTCGATCCGTTCGTGGTCGGGCAGCGCGCGTCCATAGTCGGGCCGGGCCCGCAGCTCGGTGCGGACGCCGACCTCGCCCCGGACCGCGATCACCCGGCGCACGATGCGTTGCCGGTGTTCGGGGTCGTGTCCGGCCACCAGCGGGAAGAAGTCGTGCACCTCGGCCACCCCGGCCTCGGCGAGGAACCGGGTCACCAGGATGGCGGAGTCGGGGAAGTAGAACTGCTGGGTCCGGGTGTGGCCGTCGACGACCCGGATGCTCCAGGCGCCGGCGTCGGGGTCGAGCAGGCTCCCGAAGACGCTCGGTGCGTCGAAGCGACCGGCGCAGAACCAGTCGATGGTCCCTTCCGCGTCGACGAGCGCACAGGTGCGCAGGTCACCGACGATCCCGTGGTCGGCGATGGGGGCGGTGTCGCTCACCGGCCCAGCCGCCAGCCGCCGGGCGCCAGCTCCACGGCCGCCTCGGGTCCCCACGAGCCCTCGGCGTACGGGTGCACCTGCGGCCGGTCGTCGAGGACCGGCTGCACCACCTGCCAGAGCCGGTCGACCTCGTCGGAGCGGGTGAAAAACGTCCGTTCGCCCTCCAGCACGTCCAGGAGCAGCCGCTCGTACGCCGCCAGCGGCTCGGTGCCCGCCGGGTCGTCGTCGGCGTCGCCCGCCAGGTCGAGGCGGAAGGTGCTCTCCGTGAGGTGCATCGTCGGTCCGGGCTGCTTGACGCGGACGTCGATGGCGATCCGCACGTCGTCGGTCAGCTCGAGGACCAACTCGTTGGCCGCACACTCCTCACCCGGCAGCAACGTGGTCTCCGGGGTGCGGAACCGCAGCGTGATGGTCCGCCGGGTCTCCGCGAGCGCCTTGCCGGTGCGCAGCAGGAAGGGGACGCCGCGCCAGCGGTCGTTGTCGACGTAGGCCTCGAGCGCCACGAAGGTCTCGACGACGGAGTCCTCGGCCACGTCGTCCTCCTCGCGGTAGCCGTCGTACTGGCCGAGCACCACCCGCTGCGGGTCGAGGGGCCGCATCGCCTGGAAGACGCCCGCCTTCGCGTCCCGGACCGCCCGCTCGTCGAGCCGCTCGGGCTCCTCGAGCGCGACGAACCCCAGCAGCTGGCACAGGTGGGTGGACACCATGTCGCGCAGGCAGCCGGTCGACTCATAGAAGCTCCCCCGGCCCTCCATGCGCAGCGTCTCGGGGACGTCGATCTGCACGGACTCGACGCTGGTGCGGTCCCAGGCGGGCTCGAACAGCCCGTTGGCGAAGCGGAGCGCGAGGATGTTCTGCACCGCCTCCTTGCCGAGGAAGTGGTCGATCCGGAAGACCTGGTCCTCCTCGACCACGTCCTTCAGTGCGGCGTCCAGGCTGCGGGAGCTGTCGAGGTCGAGGCCGAACGGCTTCTCCACCACGAGCCGCGCCCGGTCGGTGAGTCCCTCGCGCCCCAGCATCGCGATCATCGCCTCCATCGCGGCGGGCGGCACCGAGAGGTAGACCAGGCGTCGTACGTCGTCCGCGCCGAGCTCCTCCTCGGCCTGTCGTACGGCGGCGGCCAGGTCGGCGCCGTCGTCGGCGTCGGAGGTCTGGAAGGACAATCGCGCGAGCAGGTCGTCGGCCACCGCGTCGTCGAGGTCGTCGACGGTCTCGGCGAGTGCTCCCCGGATCTGGTCGCGGAACTTTTCGTCGGTGCCGGGGGAGTGGCGCCCCGACCCGATGACGGCGTAGTCGGCAGGCAGCAGGCCGCGAGCCGCGAGCGTGTAGAGCCCTGGGAAGAGCTTGCGGGCGGCGAGGTCGCCGGTGGCACCGAAGAGCACGAGGACGTGGGCGGGGAGCTCGGTCACCGCTCCATCGTGGCAAACACCCGAAACGACGACGGGCCGGGCCGGGGCGGCCGGGCGGTCAACACCTAGACTGGGGGAGTGGAGGTCCCCGAAACGTTTCCCGAGAAGTTCCCTGAGAAGTTCGCGAGGCTCGGTCTCACCTACGACGACGTCCTGCTGCTGCCCGGCCACTCGGACCTGGCGCCCAGTGACATCGACACCACCACCCGGCTCACGCGCGAGATCTCGCTGCGGGTGCCGCTGGTGAGTGCCGCGATGGACACCGTGACCGAGTCGCGGATGGCGATCGCGATGGCCCGCCAGGGCGGCCTCGGTGTCCTCCACCGCAACCTCTCGATCGAGGACCAGGCCTACCAGGTCGACCTGGTGAAGCGGACCCAGACCGGGATCATCTCCAACCCCATCACGATCGGTCCCGACGCGACGCTCGAGGAGCTCGACCGGATCTGCGGTCAGTACCGGGTCTCCGGCCTCCCGGTCGTCGACGTCGACAACCGGCTGCTCGGCATCTGCACCAACCGCGACCTGCGGTTCACCCCCGTGGCCGAGTGGGCGACCACCAAGGTCGACGAGGTGATGACGCCCATGCCACTGGTCACCGGACCGGTCGGCATCGCTCGCGACGAGGCCACCGCCCTGCTCCGCAGGCACAAGCGGGAGCGGCTGCCGCTGGTCGACGACGAGGGTCGGCTGGGCGGCCTGATCACGGTCAAGGACTTCGTGAAGTCCGAGCAGTTCCCCCGCGCCTCCAAGGACGGCCACGGCCGGCTGATGGTCGGAGCCGCCATCGGCTACTTCGGCGACGCCTGGGAGCGCACCACCACCCTGGTCGAGGCGGGCGTCGACGTCCTCGTCGCCGACACCGCCCACGGCAACGTCCGGATGCTGCTCGACATGGTGCGGCGGCTCAAATCCGACCCCGCCACCCGCGACGTGCAGGTCATCGGCGGCAACGTCGCCACCCGCGAGGGGGCCCAGGCCTTCGTCGACGCCGGGGCTGACGCGGTCAAGGTCGGGTTCGGGCCCGGCTCCATCTGTACGACGCGCGTGGTGACCGGATGCGGCGTACCCCAGATCACCGCTGTGTTCGAGGCATCCCTGGCGACCAGGCCGGCCGGTGTACCGCTCATCGCCGACGGCGGCATGAAGTACTCCGGCGAGATCGCGAAGGCGATCGTGGCCGGTGCCGATGCCGTGATGGTCGGCTCGATGCTCGCCGGATGCGAGGAGTCCCCGGGCGAGGTCGTCTTCGTCAGCGGCAAGCAGTACAAGTCCTACCGCGGCATGGGCTCGCTCGGCGCGATGAGCAGCCGCGACAAGTTGTCGTACTCCAAGGACCGCTACTTCCAGGCCGAGGTCTCCAGCGACGACCAGATCGTGCCCGAGGGCATCGAGGGCCAGGTCGCCTACCGTGGCCCGCTCGCGGCGGTGGCCCACCAGCTCGTCGGTGGTCTCAGCCAGTCGATGTTCTACATCGGAGCGCGCACCATCCCCGAGCTGCAGGAGAACGGCCGGTTCGTCCGGATCACCTCGGCCTCCCTCACCGAGAGCCACCCGCACGGCATCCAGATGACGGTGGAGGCCCCCAACTACACGGGCCGCTAGCTAGGGTCACCTCGACAGTCATCGACCTGTGGGGGAATATGTGAGCACGAAGAAGAAGCTGCTGCTGGTGGCGGCCGTGATGCTGGTGGTCGGGATCTTCCTGATGGTGCTGCCGTCACCAGGCGAGCCGGCGCTGGAGTGTGTGCCCGAGGGCCAGCCGTCCTCCGGCTTCCAGGACGCCGACCAGGACAACTGCCCGGTCTCGATCGAGTCCTACAACGACTATGCCGAGTGGAGCTCGAGTCCGAAGTGGGACAACATCGGTGGGCTCGTGCTGGTTCTGGGCGGTCTCGGGGTCGGCGTCACGGCGCTGGTGCGTGGCCGGTCGAAGCGTACGAAGCCGCCGGCGCAGGCGTGACGCGTACGCCGCACTACGCTGCTCCGAGTGACCACCAAGCGGCGCTACGACGCGACGCGGCGCCGGGCCGCTGCTGAGGAGCGGCGTACGCGTGTGGCCACCGTCGCTGCCGAGATGTTCGCCCGCCAGGGCTGGTCCGGCACCACCATCGCGGGCGTCGCGGCGCAGGCCGGTGTCTCCCCGGAGTTGGTCTCGAGCGCCTTCGGTGGCAAGCCGGGACTGTTCATGGCCGCCTTCCGGCAGGCAACCCTGGGTCACGGGGGCACGCTGCCGCAGGCCCTCGCCTCGCTCGACCTGGACCTGGAGCCCGATCGCGAGGCCCGGCTCGACAGCTTCGTCCACTTCGCCTGCGACACCCTCGAGCGGATGGCTCCGCTGGTGAACGTGCTGGCGCTGGGTGCCGACCAGGACGAGGAGCTGCGGGAGCTGGTGGCCGCCGCCGAGCTGCGCCACGCCGAGACCTCGCGCGCCGCCGTCGCCCTGCTGGCCCCCGGTCCGGTCGGCGAGGACGCCGTGGACGAGCTCTACGTCCTCACCCGCGCCGAGGTCTACCTGACCCTGCGGCGCCACCGGGGGTGGACCCGCGAGCGATACGCCGCCTGGCTGCGCCGTTCGATCCGCGCGGCCCTGGCCCGTTCGGTGGGGCCGGTCTAGGGAGACGCACCCCAGCGACGCGCAGGTCGATCTGTGGAAAGGCGCCCATCCCCGGCCACAATTGTCTACGCTCTGCCCGTAGCAAATTGGCGCCGCGTGCGTGCCCGATCGTGGGCCCGGGGGCGGTTGCCTCTCGGCTGCGGTCCCCGTGAGCTCGGCACGGGGGCGCGCCAGGATGGTGTGGCCGGCTGCGACCGGACCACGCAGGTCCGAGGGTGGCGCCGGTCAACGGGGGAGGTCGGCGCCACCGGGCGGCCGTGCCGGCAGGCGCCGGCGCACTCGTCTCAGTCGCGGTCGAGGAAGAGGCAGAACGGGTGCCCCGCGGGGTCGAGCATCACCCGGACGTCGTCCTGGGGCTGGAAGCCGGCCAGCCGCGCCCCCAGCGCCTCCGCGTCGGCGACCGCCCGGGCCAGGGAGGTCACGCCCACGTCGAGGTGGACCTGCATCTGCTGGTCGCCGTGCCCGGAGGGCCAGACCGGCGGTCGGTGGTCGGTCTCCAGCTGGCAGGCGAGATAGTGGCTCCCGCCGAGATGGAGGGTCACGAACGTGCCGTCGCGCTCGTCGAGGTCGCCGCCGAGCAGCACGGCGTAGAACCGACCCAGGCCGACCGGGTCGGGCGTCCCGAGGACGGTGCCGACCCACCCGGTGAAGCCGTTGATCGCTGCCATGTCCACCAAGGTCGCCTGCGCCGGTCGGCGGTGTCAACGGGGTCGATAGCCTGAGCGGGTGACCGAGATCGAGATCGGCCGGGCCAAGCGCGGTCGGCGTGCCTACTCCTTCGACGACATCGCTATCGTCCCCTCGCGGCGGACGCGCGACCCCGAGGAGGTCAGCGTCGCCTGGCAGATCGACGCCTACCGCTTCGACCTGCCGGTGCTCGCCGCCCCCATGGACTCGGTGATGTCGCCGGCGACGGCGATCGCCTTCGGCCAGCTGGGTGGCCTCGGGGTGCTCAACCTCGAGGGGCTGTGGACCCGTTACGAGGACCCGGACGACCTGCTCGAGGAGGTCGCCGGCCTGCAGGGCGCCGACGCCACCCGCCGGATGCAGGAGATCTACGCCGAGCCGATCAGGGCCGACCTGATCGGCCGCCGGTTGCGGGAGATCCGCGACGCAGGCGTGACGGTCGCTGGGTCGCTCTCGCCCCAGCGGACCAAGGAGTACGCCAAGACCGTCGTCGACGCGGGCGTCGACATGTTCGTGATCCG
>Ga0136617_10006861_pt1 | contig 10153 bp, 10 predicted proteins | sample AntDrymUQ3222106_2_FD_129672 | JGI IMG/M metagenome (GOLD analysis project Ga0136617, IMG submission 129672) | Polar desert sand microbial communities from Dry Valleys, Antarctica - metaG UQ322 (21.06) | ecosystem: Environmental > Terrestrial > Soil > Desert | place: Antarctica: Dry Valley... | reverse complement strand
GCGGAGATCGCGACCCCACGATCTCCTGAGTCACGGTCAACCCACCGTCAGGAGACCTGGTCCATGCCCGTCGACACCCTGCTCGAAGCCCGCCTCACCCTACGAGCGCCCAGCCGCCCGAAACCGGTCACGCTCGACCGCCTCGACCGGACGCTCGCCATCGACTAGGAGGCAGATCGTGCCACAGGCTGCTGACAGCGAGAAGACGGGCGGCCCTCCCCTTCACCACGACCTGGATTGGGCGGCGATCGTGCGCGAGCCGTCGTTCCGGGCGCTGGTCCCTGAAGGCGCGGTTCGTCATTCCGGTCACCGTCCTCGGCCTCGGGTTCTACCTGGGCATCTCCTTGCTCGCCGGGTACGCGCCGGGTGATCTACCCCGTCCACCGAAACGGGGTCGACTCCAGTTCGATAGTTACGTCACGCTTGCATCGGGGCTGAGTTGGACGGTTGGCTGTGAGCGTGAGATGGACCACGTGAGTGCCCGCTGGCGTTTGCGCTGATACATGGCGGCGTCGGCCCGTGCAAGGACGTCGTCGAGGCCGAGGTCCCCCGGCTCGCGCAGTGCCCAGCCCACGCTCACGCCTACCGGCAACGCCTCGATCGCGGCTTCGAACGACGTTGCCAGCTGGAGCAGACCCTCAGGCGGTGTTTCCGGGGCGAGCACGGCGAACTCATCTCCGCCTAGGCGAGCTACGAGGTCGGTCTGACGCACCCTCGAGGTGAGCGCGGCGGCGACTTCTCTCAGGAGGCGATCGCCGGCAGCATGGCCTGACGTGTCGTTCAAGTGCTTGAAGCCGTCGAGGTCGAGGACCAGTACGCCGAGCGGCCGGCCGAAGCGCTCCGCGGATGCCCAGAAGTTGGTGGCGGTGACCTCGAAGCGGAGGCGGTTCGCGAGTCCCGTGAGCGGATCGGTGAGCGCTCGACTCTCGGCCCTCTTCGCTCGCCGGCGCTCTTTGAGAAGGCCGATCGCAAGCGCGCCGGCAGCCGCCAAGCAGGCTAAGAGAGCTACAAAGAGCCACACGGGCACGCGGGTTACGATGCGGAGTGCCTCGCGCGCTAACTCGCTGCCGCCTACAGGAGGCCGCGGTTCGGGCGCGCCAGCTGGCCTTGGCAGATCGGTGCCGGATCGACCGGGGGGCACGGCTCGCCGCGAGACCGGCGTGCCCGTGCGCCGGGTACGCGGCGAGTCTTTCCTTGCGTGCCCCGTGACGCCGGAACGAGCATCGGTCAGCACCACCGTTGCAGGTGCCAGTCGGGTCGAAGCGTCGATGCGACGCCTCTTGCCCCGTTCGGCCGTCGCCGGCGTCGACGAGCCAGCGGACGACCGATGCCCGCTTCCGAGGGTGACGGGCGACGGCGCGGCTTTGGTCGACGGCGGGAAAGGCACCGCCGCGAGCGGCGGGGTCGTAGCGGGCGGACGGGTCGTAGCGGGCGGATGGGTCGCAGCGGGCGGCGTGGCCGTCGATGGCGGCGGTACTGTGGCCGGCGGCGGGGAGGAATCGGTCCCGCCGGACCCCGGCTGCGTCGGCGGAATCGGGAGCGAAGGGAGCGCGGGCACCGACGGCAAGACGACGGTCGGAGGCGCGACCGGAACGACCTCGAGGCCGACCTCGATGACCGAAGATTTCCCAGGGAGCACGGGAGCCACGGCTTGGAGCCCGACCCCCGCGAGCGCGACCGCCGGGCGGCCCGGTCCTACCCCAGCCAGGAGCGCGAGGACCGCTGCAGTTGCAGCAGTCAACCTCGCGCTGTCAGGTACTCGCATCACTAGGAAGATCGACTCGGGCCCGTGCCTCTTGAGCGGTCTGGACGAACGACCGACGCGCGCATGATGGGAAGCAGGGAAGGGGCTCCGCACAGGCCGCAGCTTCACGGACCCTTTGCCGACCGAGCGTCATCGTCTGGCTCACCCCCGGCTGACGATTGGACATGGAAGCGCTTCGCGTCTCTGGTCAGCGTGGCCGGCGGGAACGAGTCTGCTCTCGCCGTTTCGGTGGTCAGCCGTCGTGGTGATCTGGCCAATTCAAGCTCGCGGCGGCCAGCTTCCTGCGGTCTTCACGTCGCGGCTGCCGCCCGGTTCGGCGGACATGTCTTCGCTGTTGGAGTGAGGTTCGCGTCGCGCGTCGGCCAGCTCGGCGATGAGCCGCCGTTGGCGACGTAGCAGCGCCGCCACGGTTGCGACGAGAAGCAGCAGCGCAGCGCCGAGGACGGTAAGGATGAGCACCGGCACGCTGCCGTCTTTGGCTTCCCGTCCTGTTTCGCGACGCAGCTCACTTACGGCACGATCACCGAATCGGATGGTTTCGTCGACGCGCACCGGCTCGCCTCCCTTCGGGCGAAGTGTTCCCCGGAGGGTGTACGTGCCGCGGGCGGGCGTGCCCTTGAAGGGGACTCGTAGCGTGATCTGGGTGTCGGGCACAAAGCTGTCGAGGCTGACTCGGTGGCGGACAAGCGGCGTAGCGCCTTGCGAGAGGGTCAGATCGCCGGACGTCCCGTTGATGAGGCGATCGCCGGTGTTGCGAACTAGCAGAGTGGCGTTCGTCGCTGAGGGCGTAACCTCGACGCCGGCGTTGCCCGGCCGCAGCTCTCGCGCGTGGCCGCCGGTGAGCGTCGCCTGAACGGCGATGGCCAGCCGAGGGAGGAAGCGCAGCTGCAGTCTGCGACGGGATCTCCGCCGACGCGTCGTGCGGACGTCGCGTTGGTTGAGCGCCACGATGCCCGCGAAGTGGTCGCCGGGCGTCGCGGTTGGCGGCACGCGGACGCGAAAGCCAACGTTTCGAGCGCCGCGGCCGGCTAGGCGCACGCGGCTGCGGTCGAGTTTCAGCCACCGCCCGTCGCCGCTTGGCGGCGCGCTGCCGTACTCCAAGCCACCGGTCGCGGCGGTCGTGACATCGGCGGCGCGCACGAGCACGGTGAGTGACCGCCGTGAGAGATTGACCAGCCGGATCGTCCCGCGCCTGGGCTGGCCAGCCCTGACGCGGTAGCGGAAGTAGGAGTCGGTATCAACGGCGCTGATCGCGAATCCGGGCTGGGCCGCCCGAGCCTCGGCCGGATGAGTGGTCAGCATCCCCATCAGGCTTGAGGCGACAAGCGCAACAATGAAGGAGCGTGCGCTGCGCATGTCACCAAGCCGACCGACAGAGCCCCGGCAGATCACGCGGGCTCGGGAAGGCGTTTCGAATCTGCGTCAGGGCCCCGTCGCGAGCGTCGTGGTGATCGTGCTCGTGTATGTGCCGGCCGTGACGGCGGCCGGGACGGTGAGCGTGAGAGCGCCCGAAAGCGGAGTCAGCGTCCACGTGCCGGCTCCCACGAGCGGGGCCGCGGCGGCGCTTACGACCTTCTGCGCGGTGGCGCCGTCGATAGCGCTCAGTGTCGGCTGGACGGTCGGCGGCAGCGCAAGCGGATTCTGAACGGTGTTCTTGGTCGGGACCGGCGGCACCGTCATCCGCAGCGACCCGGCCGGCAGCGTGTTACCGCCACCGTCAGAGAACGCGGAAGCCGCGATGGTGAGGTTCCATCCCGCCGATCCACCACGCGCGTCGGTCACCACGTAAGGGGCAATGTTGGCGGTGACGACCTTCTGAGTACCGTCAAGGGTCACGCCCGGGAAGTTGTCCGCCGTGAGCGCCGTGGTGTACACGAGTTCTCCGCCGGCTATCGCGACCGAAGTATCGTCCGTCGCGGCAGAGGCCGGCGCGGCGGCTGCAAGAGCAAAGACCGCCGAAGCGATCAGGACAAACGTACGCGGGTGCATCGCGGCTGGGCCTCCGGGGCGATCAAAAGGGTGAGACGTCAAACCGTCTATCGGCCTAACGGCCGATTGACTTGAGACTCAAGTTGTTGGCGCACCGGCCGATAGCTCCTGATGCAGCGGGTCGCAGGCGACGCTCAGGCGGTCGTTCGGCGGCTTTCCATCACGAGCCAAAGGCACTAGTCGTGAAGCGACTCACCATCCTCACCGCCACGCTGGCGAGCGGCGCCGTCCTTGCAGCGCCAGCGTCGGCCGACATCGTCAAGGCCCCCACCGGGGCTTCGAGCAAGCTCAAGCTCAACGCGAGCACCAATAAGACACTGAAGAAGCACCGCGTCACGGTGTCGTCGACCGGATCCGCGAGGAAGTCGGGTTCAACGCTTTCGCTGCCCTACTCACTGTCGCGCTGGGACTTCGCCGCTCGCGAAGGTGACGTAGTGCACTTCAAGAAGAACACTGGACTGCGGTTTAGGCGGGCCGGAGGACGTTCGATCGCCATGGTCCATCCGCGCGTCATCATTGACGGCCGCGACAACGGGTACATCACCGCGCTGATATCCAACATCCGGGTAAAGACCTTCACCTTCAAGCGAAGCACGGGCACGGTCACCAATACCGTGAGCGCCCAGCGCATCACGGGACTCAAGCTCAAGCTGACAAAGGCGTCGGCCGTCTACTTGAACAAGGGCCTGAAGCGCAAGGTCCTGCGGTCGTTCTCGCAGTTTGGCACGCTCGAGCTCAACATCCTCAAGCCCGCAGCCTCACAGCCCGGCGGCGGCACGGGCGGTACCGGCGGCGGCACGCCCGGCACGCCCGGCACGCCCGGCACGCCCGGCACGCCCACTACGCCGACTCCCGTTGCAAGCGCGCCCGGCCAAGGCACGAACCCGGGCGGGACGGCGACGGTCGGGACGGGCCTCCTTTCTGCCCTGCCGATCGGCGGCATCCTAGGTCCGATCGTCCCGAGCGTCGCAGTCGACGTCAACGGCGACGGTCAGCCCGACGCCGGCGTCTTCGCGCTTCCCCTCAAGGGCACGACCTTTAACGCGACCACGAGGACAGGGACCATCGCGCTCGACGGCGGCCTGATCGTACGGACCAACGGACAAGACATCGTCCGGCTCGACGACCCGGAGATCATCATCGGCACCACTTCCGGCGGCCTGTACGCGCTCGTCAATGGCGTGCGCATCAAGGTCGGAGATATCGACCTGAACGCACTCAACGTCAACGTACTCAACGGAACCGTAACGGTGTCTGACCTAGACGTGCGCGCCGGCGCCCTCGGACTCGCCCTACCCGGTCTCGGACTCGTGCCGGGAGGAACCCAGCTCCTCTCGCTGAACCTCTCGCTCCCCCAGGTCTGATCACCTGAGACCGGCCGGTCGTCGCCTGAAGGCGACCCGGCCGGCTCTCGCATCTTCCGAATCACTTCGTCACGGCACGTCAACGCCAAGGTGGCGGTCCAGCGTCGGCTTGTGAATCCCGGCGTGCCCACATCGAGCCCACCGTTGTTGGAGCAGCATGGCGGATGATGGCCTGGACCCCGTGAGGTGGTTGACACTTCTTGGCGGTGGCTTGTGTCGGACGTGACCGCGCTGGAAGTGAGGCCCGAGGGTCGAGCTGGAGGCGGCGGTCCTGTCCGGGCAGCCGCTGAGGATGGCCGCTCGAGCGATAAGGAGTGTCTGTTGCCTGAGCGACGACGGCAGAACCGCAAGTTCACCGCGCAGCAGAAGTCAGGCTCGTGCTCGCCTCATTGCGGGGGTCCGAAGTCGATCGCGGAGCTCTGCCGAGCACGACATCTCAGAGAGCCTGTTGCGGTGGTGGCGTGAGCAGTTCCTGGCCGCCGGTCGGACCGCCTATCGGGCAAGACCGAGCGCACCGAGGCCGATGAGCTGCGCCGCCAGGTCGCCCGGCTCGAGCGGGCGCTGGGCAAGAAGACGCTGGAGCTGGAGGGTCCGGGGGAACTCTTGCGGGGCTGGAAGTGACTGAGCGCGTCGCCCGGTCTGAGCGAGCTGGTTGCTGCCGGTCGCCCGGCCGCGATCGTGGCGCGCGTCGCCGGCATCAGCCGGCAAGCCATCTACCGCCGTCCCGCCCGGCCACCGGCCGGGCAGCGCCGGCCACTTGACCGGGTCGACATCGGGATCCTTGCGGTCGCGCGGGAGAACCCGACCGACGGGACCCGGATGGTCGCCGCGCTCGCCTCGCGCGATTTGGGCCGGCAGGTGAGCTGCAAGCGGGCGCAGCGGCTGATGCGCGAGCACCGGCCGCTGCAACGCCACCGGCCGCTGCATCGGCGCAAACGACCCGGGTTCTTCCGCGTCGAGCGGCCCGATCAGCTCTCACACATGGACATGACCTGCGTTCGGCCGACGTGACCGAGCATGTCTCTGAGGAAGTGGCGGTTATGCCGACGTCGGCACAACCGCCACTATGCCGACCCACGTGTTACGCCGATCCGGGTGAGAAGGGCCTATAAATCGGTGGGTTGCGTGCAGCTTAGGTCGGCATAATCTGGCCGTCCGGTTGAGGCTGCGCTCTCCGTCGTTGAGAGAGGAGAGCGTTCGTGAGCAATCCATCGCAGGTGCAGGTCCGCGGCCCGTTGGAGGCGTTCGCGCCGGGGTTCGCCGACGAGCTGCGAGGGCTTGGCTATACGCCGGTCGCCGCCGCCTTTCAGTTGCAGCTGATGGCGCACGCGAGCCGCTGGCTGCACGTCGCGGGCCTTGGTCCCGACGCTCTGGCGAGCGACGTCGTCGAGCGGTTCCTGTCGGAGCGTCGCGCCGCTGGCTACACGAACTACGTGACGGGCAGGGCGATGGCGCCGCTGCTGGGCTATCTGCGCGCGCTCGGGGTCGCGGCCGGCCGAGCGGCTGACGGAGCGATTCGGCGAGTACCTGACGATTGAGCGGGCAGCAGTGCCTAACCCTCGACTCCCACGTTGGTAGACGGGAGTGGTAGACGCGACGCACCATACGGAGCTTGCCGGCCCGACTGGCAGCAGAAAGGCCCCGTTTCCGGGGCCTTCTAGAAGCGGATGAAGGGACTCGAACCCTCGGCCTTCTGCATGGCAAGAAAGGCTTCGGACGCTCTTTCAGCAGCCGAAATGCCTGCTCAGCGCTACTTTCGACTGGCAGCATTGGCTGTAACTAGTGTCCTCGCCTGTCACGGAGGGACGCGGGTTTCCGGACTCATCTCGGCGGGTTTCCGGATTCAATCCGGACTGAGCGGCTCCGCGCAGTACAAGAAGGCCTTGAATCCGGTCTCCCCCGATGCGCGAGAGCCTTGGTTCTGCCGGGGCTTTCGCCGTCCCGAAGGGGTTGCGACACACGCGAAGGGATGGCCGGATTGCCGTGGACAGCTCGAGCGGGCGAGCGAACCCTCGCTACTGCCATCGCACTCTCAACGCGCGTCTAGTGTGCGATTCCAGTACCTCACCGCGTGTCGAGCTCCCAGTACGCGCGCGGATCCTTCGGGCTCTTGCCGACCCAGCGGATGACGCCGGTCGCGGAGCAGGACGGCGGCGCCGTCGTCAGTGTGGCGCTCGTGGCATCAGCGACTGCCTCTTCTCCTTGGCGTCCGCGATCCCAGGCGCGCCGATGCTGCGGCTCGTCGGTGAGGGCGAGGATGACGCCGCCGAGGTGCGGGTGCTAGGTGAAGAGGTCGGCGGCGGCGGTCGCGCCGATGAAGCTGGCGGTAAAGACGACGACGGCGATGAGGACGATGCGCCAGCCTGAGCGTTTGAACACCGTGATCTCGCGTGCGCTGATCGCGAAGCCGGCGTAAGCGAGCACGGGGGTGGTGAGCGCGAGGAAGTCGACGGTGGCGACCCGGTCGGAGATCCAGTCGGTGACGAAGGTGCCGGGGATGGTGACGAGGACGGCGATGAACGAGATCCATACGATCGGTGGGACGCGCGGGACGAGCTGGGTGGCGCCGTAGCCGGCGAGGACCATCGCGACCAGGAGGAGCCCGCCGATGACGGTGCGGCCGGGGCCGTCGCCCGGGTCAATCCAGTTGCCGATGAGTGCGATGGCGACGACGAGCACGGCGAGCGCCGCCACGGTGATCGGCCTGAGATCGGCCGGGGATGGAGGGCTGGTGCCGGTCGCCACCTTTGTGCGCTGGCTCGCGTCGGCACTGGTGTCGGCGGATTGCCGCCGGGCGAGGAGCCGGTAGAGGCGTTCGACCAACGGGAGGGAGATGTAGAGCGCGAAGGCGACGCCGAGGGCGGTGGTGAGCAGGTTGCTGGCGGCGGCGAGCGCGAGCAGCGCGTCCGGGTCGCCGCCGATCTGGGCGGTCAGCGCGGCGCCGCAGGCCGCGGTGAGCGAGCCGCTGCCGACGCCGCAGCCGATCGCCATCGCATCGTTGGAGAAGATGCCAAGGCTGGCGACCAGCGGCGCGAGGACGGAGAGGACGACGGTGCCGAACAGGGTGCCGCAGACGTAGACGCCCATGACGCCGGCGCCTTCGGGGGTGGCGAGGCCGTAGCGGTCAGTGATGACCGCGATGTTGGGTTCGCGGTCGATCGAGAACGTCGCGCCGATCGCCTCGCGACCCATGCCGAGCGCGAGGGCGAGGGGGAAGGCGACGGCGATCGTGGCGAGGTGCCCGAACTCGGAGGCGATGAGCGCGGGGCCGGCGTCGATGATCGAGCGCAGCTCAGGGCCGATGAGCGTGCCGAGCTTGGCCAGGAACGGAAGGATGCCGATGACCAGGAGGGAGGTGGCGCCTTGGAGGTCGGCATCGCTGAGCAGCCGGACGCGGCGTCCGTTGATGACGGGATTGAGCAGCGCGGCGAGCACGAACGCGTACAGCAGCGGCAGGAAGAGGATCGACCCGTCGCCGATCGCGATCTCCCGAATCCCGATCAGCTGCGCGACGATCACGAGAGCCAGCACGGTCAGGTGCAGCCGCGGGAGTCCGAGCACACGGGACATCGATCAGCGCTGCCCGCTGAACAGGGTTAGTGCGGTATGCAGGTAGGCGCGGGTGGCGGATCGCAGCTCGTCGATCTTGATGTACTCGTCGATCGAGTGGGCTTGCTCGAGGCTGCCGGGTCCGCAGATGACGGCGGGAGCGCCGAGGAACGGGCCGTCGTACCCGCCTGGGAATCCGGTCGGCTCTGGGTCGTGGCCATCCGCCGCGAGCGCCCGCCCGAGCGCGGTGGCCACGGCGTCGTGTGCCTCGACCTCGCCCGCTGGAACCAGCCACGTCGGGTCGCCGAGCTCGACGCGCAGGTCAGGCAGGTTGTGCGCAACCGTGTCCAGCACGGCGCGCAGCTCGGCGTAGACGTCGTCGGTGGTCTCGCCGGGCAGGGTGCGCCGGTCGATCTCCAGGCGGCAGAGGTCGGGAACCTGATTGACCTGCTCCCCACCGGCGATCGGTCCGGCCGCCAGCCGTGGGGTGCCGAGCAGCGGATGAGCGGCCGCCTCGGTCCTCAGCGTGTCGGCATGTCGCTCGAGCGCGATCAGTATGTGGGCCATGTGGGTGACGGCGTTGACTCCGCCTTCGGGGGCGCTGGTGTGCGCTGCCCGGCCGGTGGTAGTGATCGGGAGGCTGACGCGGCCGCGGCTGGCGGTACAGAGCCGTAGGCCGGTCGGCTCACCGACGATGGCGCCGTCCGCGGCCGGGCCCTCCTGGCCGACGCTGCGAGAACCGGTCATGGCGAACTCCTCGTCGGCGGTCGCCACCAGCAGCAGCTGGCCGTCTTGCGGTCCGCCCATCGCGTGCAGCACCTCGCAGACCTCGAGGAAGCAAGCCAGCGCTCCTTTCATGTCACAGGCGCCGCGGCCGCGTAGCCGCCCGCCCTCGACCGCGGCGGCGAACGGGTCCTCGTAGCCCGCGACCTGAACGGTGTCGAGGTGCCCGTTAAGCATGAGCCGGAAGCCACTGGTAGCGCGGTGCCCGAGCCTGGCGATGACGCTTTGCCTGCGCGGCCCGTGCTCGCGAGTCTCCGGCGCCATGCCGAGCCGCTCGCACCGGCCGGCGACGTAAGCGGCGACCTCCTGCTCGCCTTCGCCAGACGCCGCGTCGCGGCCGAGCGGATTGACGCTCGGAAGCCGGATCAGCTGCTGCGCCGTCTCGAGCAGCCGTCGCTCGTCAACCGCCGCCCAAGCCCGCTCGACACGAGGGGTCGGATCGGACACGAGTCAAGTGTCGCAGGTCAAGTCGGTAGAAGTGGTGTAGCTCGAGCTCGAAGGCGGCCGGTGAAGTGGTCGGCCACCGCGGGCTCGTGATCGTCGTACTTCCGGCACAGAAGTCCTATCCCGACGACCAGCAGGCATCCCTGCTGCCTGAGTGGCGCTGCGCCAGCTGGCGGTTTGGTGACGGGGGTGCTGGGCGATGTCGCCATGTAAGGGTGAGCCCACAGATCGTCAATGAAGCCGACCGTGACGCGGCGTT
>Ga0136617_10006860_pt1 | contig 10154 bp, 9 predicted proteins | sample AntDrymUQ3222106_2_FD_129672 | JGI IMG/M metagenome (GOLD analysis project Ga0136617, IMG submission 129672) | Polar desert sand microbial communities from Dry Valleys, Antarctica - metaG UQ322 (21.06) | ecosystem: Environmental > Terrestrial > Soil > Desert | place: Antarctica: Dry Valley... | reverse complement strand
CTCGAGGAGGCGATGGGCAGCATCGACCCCACCAACCCGGAGTCGCTGCAGCAGGCACTCACCGGCGGCATGTTCGAGCCGGAGGACACCCCCGAGCAGAAGGCGGCCCTCACCCGGCTGGAGACGGCGCTCGCCCTCGTCGAAGGATGGGTCGACGAGGTTGTCGACGCCGCCGCAGCGCCGCACCTGCCGGCGGCGGCGGCGCTGCGCGAGACGGTGCGACGGCGACGAGCCAGCGGCGGACCGGGAGAGCAGACCTTCGCCTCGCTGGTCGGGCTCGAGCTTCGGCCGCGCCGGCTGCGCGAGGCGGCGGCGCTGTGGCGCGCGGTGCTCGCCGAGAAGGGTCAGGAGGGACGGGAGGCGCTGTGGTCCCACCCGGACCTGCTGCCCACGGCGGAGGACCTCGACGACCCCGAGGCCTTCGCCACCCGCGACGGCTCCGCGCCGCTGGACCTGTCCGGTCTCGACGACACCGCAGCCCCGCCGGAGCCCGACCAGCCGTGACCGGGCTGCACCGCGACGCGGCGCAGGTCCTCGCCGGCTGGGTGGCACCCGACGACGACCAGGAACGCCTGCGCACGGCGTACGTCGCGCACCTGCGGACCCACGACGACGCCGTGTGGCGCTCCTGCGTGCCCACGCACCTCACCGCCAGCGTGCTGGTCCTGGACCCGGCCGCGACCCGCGTCCTGCTGACGCTGCACCGCAAGGGCGGCTTCTGGGCACAGATGGGCGGTCATTGCGAGCCGGGTGACGCGACGCTGGCCGGCGCCGCGCTGCGCGAAGGTGTCGAGGAGTCCGGCCTCCCCGGGCTGCGGCTGCTCGGCTCCGGCCCGGTGGACCTGGACCGGCACCGGCTGCCTTCGACGTTCGGCACCTGCGGCGAGCACCTCGACGTCCGCTACGCCGCGCTCGCGCCGGCGGGGGCGGAGCCGGTGGTCAGCGACGAGTCGTCCGACGTGGCGTGGTTCGACGTCGACGACCTGCCGGCGGAGACGGTCGGGGACATCGGCCGGCTGCTGGCCGCGGCCCGCGAGGCGGTGGCAGCAGCACGCTGACGGACGGGCGTCAGCCGCCGATGCCGAGAGTCTCGTCGGGGAGGTCCTCGTCGGGGAGGTCCTCGTCGGGGAGGTCCTCGTCGGGCAGACCCTGATCGGGGAGGTCCTCGTCGGGCAGGTCGTCGGACAACCCGAGCCCGGCCGTCGCGGACACCCCCTCCAGGTAGCCCCGCGCCCGCTCGGTACGCGGATAGCGGTCCACCTCGAGCCAGAAGTCCGGTCCGTGCCCGGGTACCAGCAGGTGGGCCAGCTCGTGCACGAGGACGTAGTCGAGCACCCAGGACGGCATGCCCTGGAGCCGGGTGGAGAGCCGGATCGAGCGGTCGACCGGTGTACAGGAACCCCAACGGCTGTCCTGGTTGGTCACCCACCGCACGCTGGCCGGACGCGCCCGCCCCCCGAGCCACCGCCGGGAGAGCTCGCGAGCCCGCTTGAGCAGCTCCATGTCGCTCGGGCGCAGCTTGGCGTCCTGCTTGGCCAGCCGCTCGAGCATCACCCTCACCCAGCGCCGCTCCTCGGCCCGGCTCATCCGGGCCGGGATCAGGACGACGGTGCGGTCGCCGTCGCGGTAGGCGGACACTGTCTGGCGGCGCCGGGCGCTGCGCCGGACGTCGACGGTGCCTGGCTCGGTGCCTGGCTGTCCGGGGCCGGTGGTCCGGGGTGGCTGGCGCGCCGACGACATGGCAGAACGCTAGCGACTTTCCGTTGTCCACAGCCGGTGGACGACGTCCGGGCAGGTCACAGACGCCTCCGCTCATGATCCACAACTATGTCCACAGGACGGTGGAGAACCCTCCACAGGGACACCCCACCTCGTACACAGCCCTTCCACATCGGTGTCCACAGCCCCGAGCCGAGGGATCCGGCCCATGCGTTGACGGGGGTCGGCGGGTGCTCCTAGCGTCACCGACAACGAGGCCCCCGGGACGACCTGGCCGGCACGCTCGCAAGGGGAAGGCGAGCGGTCCGGCCGAGCGGTCCGGGGGCTTCGTTGACCATGGCGGGCGCCGCCGAACGTGCGGTCAGCGGCCGGTGAAGCGGGGCGTACGACGCTCGCGCTGCGCCCGCAGACCTTCCTGGAGGTCCTCCGACGCCAGCGTGACCGGCTGGGCCAGCGCCTCCCACTGCAGTGCCGCCTCGAAGCTGACTGGCCCGCCCGAGGCCAGGGCGCGCTTCGTCAGCCGGCACGCGACCGGGGCCGTGGCCGCGACGGTCGCGGCCACCTCGAGCGCCTCCTCCAGCACCCGGCCGGCCGGCACGGCGCGGTTGGCGAGCCCGATGGCCGCCGCCTCGGTGCCGGTCACCATCCGCCCGGTGAGCAGCAGCTCCCGAGCGACCGGGAGCCCGGCCACCTCGGGCAGCAGCCAGGTCGTCGCCATGCCGGGGTGCATTCCGAGCGCGGTGAAGGGGACTCCCAGCCGGGCGTCCTCGGCGACGTAGCGCAGGTCGCAGGCGAGCGCCACGGCCAGGCCCGCCCCCACGGCCGCCCCGTTGACCGCCGCGATGGTGGGCACCTCGAGGTCCCGCACGCTCAACCAGGTCCGGTAGAACGTCAGCATCCGGGCCCGCAGGTCGCTGACGGATGCCGTCGGCTCTCCCCCGATCCAGGACAGGTCCCCGCCGGAGCAGAACGCCGACCCCGCCCCGGTGACCACCACGACCCGGACGTCGCGGTCATCGCGCAGGTCGGCCATCAGCCGGCCCCAGGAGGCGGTCATCGCGGCGGACATCATGTTGCGCCGCTCGGGCAGGTCGAGGGTCACCAGCACCACGCCGTCGGGCCGCCGCTCGACCCCGAGATCCGGCAGGTCGGGCAGGTCCGGCGGCTGCGGGACACCCTCGGAAGAGCTCATGAGTGCCGAGGCTACCGGCGCCCCGTCCCACGCTCAGGGACCCCGCCTCCCACGCTCGGCGCAGCTCCTGCTCTAGGCTGGACGGCAGGTCCGGTCGCGCCCCTGTCCGCCGGACACCGAACCACACCCGAGGAGGACCTGTGGCTGAGAGCTACACCGGAGACGCCTACTGCGTGAAGTGCAAGGAGAAGCGTGACTTCACCGGCGAGGTCAAGGTCAGCGAGTCGGGCCGCCGCATGGCACAGGGCATCTGCCCGGTCTGCGGGACCAAGCTGAACCGCATCCTCGGCAAGGCCTAGTCGCCGAAGGGCTTCAGGCGCCCGAGCAGACGTACGAACCGACCGGAGGGGGCGGTCCCGACCACGGGGCCGCCCCTCCGGCATCTACTCTCCTGCCCATGGCGGACTGGGCTGCCCGAGTGCTCGACGAGGTGGACGCCGCGGCGCCGGCCATGGTCGAACGGCTCGCCGAGCTGGTCCGGGTGCCGAGCATCACCGGCTCCGACGCCGAGCACGAGATCCAGTCGATGCTGGCGACCGAGCTCGGCCTGGGCGGGCTCGAGGTCGACCACTGGCGCCTCCCGCTCGACGACCTGCTCGCCGAGGACGACTTCCCCGGTGTGGAGGTGGATCGGAAAGAGGCCTGGGGACTCGTCGGACGTCTTCCGGGTCGCTGCGACGGGCCCAGCCTCATGTTCAACGGCCACGTCGACGTCGTACCGACCGGGGACCTCACCACCTGGACCCATCCCGACCCGTTCTCCGGGCTGGTGGTTGGCGGCGAGCTGTACGGTCGCGGCGCGTGCGACATGAAGGCCGGGCTGGTGGCGGCGCTCACCGCGGTGCTGGCCGTACGCCGGGCCGGTGCCCCGTTGCGCGGTGACCTGCTGCTGGCCTGCGTACCCGGCGAGGAGGACGGCGGCCTCGGCACCTACGCGACGCTGCGACGCGGCTGGCGCGCCGACTGCGGCGTCATCCCGGAGCCGACCGGCCTCGACCTGGTCCCGGCCAACGCCGGTGCGCTGACCTTCCGTCTCACGATCCCCGGCCGGGCAACCCACGCCTCCCGACGTACGGAGGGCGTGAGCGCGCTGGAGAAGCTGGTCCCTGTGCTGGCGGCGCTGTCCCGGCTGGAGGCGGCCCGCAACGCCGAGGTGGACCCGTTGATGTCGCGTTGGCCGGTCGCCTACCCCCTGTCCATCGGGCGGGTCGAGGCGGGCGAGTGGGCCTCTACCGTGCCGGACCTGCTCGTCGCCGAGGGTCGGTTGGGCGTGCGGCTCGACGAGCCGGTCGAGCAGGCCCGGGCCGCGCTCGAGACCGCGGTGGCCGAGGTGTGCGCCGAGGACCCGTGGCTGGCCGAGCACCCGGCCACCGTGCACTGGTGGGGCGGGCAGTTCGCCTCCGGCCGGCTGGCTGCGGGCAGCGACCTCGCGGACCGGATGGCCCGCGCGCACACCACCGCGGGCGGCGGCGGTCAACAGACCTGGGGCGGACCGTACGGCAGCGACCTCCGCCTGCTCGCCGGTGCCGGGGTGTCGACGCTGCACTACGGACCCGGCGACGCCGCCCTCGCGCACGCCGCCGACGAGCGGGTGCCCGTCGCCGAGGTGTCCACGGCCGCCCGCGCGCTCGCCCTGCTCGCGCTCGACGTCTGCGGGCTCGCCTAGCCGGCCTGCCGGCCCACCCCCCACCCGCTGGACTGAAACGCTCCGCGACCCCGCGGGCCCGTTGATCATGGGAGGAGTTTCAGTCGGGGTGGGGGTGACGGTGGCTCGACCGGCTGAGGCTGTACGTCGGTCGCCTCGGCGCTGGTGCCTGTGGATGGCCGGACCCTCGGGTGCCCGCGTTCTGCGACGCTCGGTCCCCCGCGGAAGGAGTCCCTCCTGCGCAGCCCGGCGTCCAAGGAGCGTGCCCCGTGACCCCGGTGCGACCGCAGCTGAAACCGGCCCTGCGCAGGGTGTGGCGTGACCAGACGACGTTGCAGCTCGGCGTCGACCCCGCCGGCGCCGTCGTGATCGGCGGGCTCGACGCGGCGTCCGCCCGCCTGGTCGAGAACCTTGACGGCTCGCAGGACCTGACCGGGCTGCACGCGACCGCTGCCCGGCTGGGTCTGACCTCCCTGGCGGTGGACGACCTCCTGCACCTGCTCGCCGGCTCAGGCGTGCTCGAGGACGCCGCGGCCGACCACCAGGTGCTCGCTGCCCTGGACCGCGACGAGCGGGACCGGCTGGTCCCCGACATCGCCGCCGCGTCGATCGCCCGCAGCGATGGCGGGGTCGGCGTGGTCAGCAGACGGCGTCACCGGGTGGTCGCCGTCCACGGTGCGGGTCGCGTCGGGGCGTCGCTGGTGACCCTTCTCGCGGCTGCCGGGGTGGGTGCGCTGGTGGTCGAGGATGCCGGTGCGACCCAGCCGGCCGATCTCGCCCCGGCGGGGCTGACCCGAGCCGACGTCGGGGCCCGCCGCCAGGACGGCGCCGGCCGCTGCGCCCGTCAGGTCGCGCCGTCCGTGCGGACCCGGCTGCCCGCGGGGCGACGCGCACCGGACCTCGCGGTCGTGGCCGGGGAGCCCGCCGCTCACGACACACGCCTGGTCGACCGGCTGCTCCGCGGCGACACCCCGCACCTCTTCGCCCGGGTGCGCGACGCGACCGGCCTGGTCGGACCGCTCGTGCTGCCCGGCCGGTCGTCCTGCAAGCGCTGCCACGACCTGCACCGGGCCGACCGCGACCCGGCCTGGCCGTCGATCGCCGCGCAGCTCACCGGGGCGGCCCGTCAGCGCGTCCGGCCCTGCGACGTCGTGCTCGCGACCGCGGTGGCAGCACATGCCGGGCTCCAGGTGCTGGCGTTCCTCGACGGTGCCCCGGGCGACCCGGCACCGTCGACCGTCGACGGGACGCTCGAGATCTCGCAGACCGACGGCCGGGTCAGGCGACGATCGTGGTCGGTGCACCCGACGTGTGGATGCACCTGGCCGACCGGGGACACGCTCTCCTGAGAGACTGCGGACGTGGAAGACCTCCCGCGACGCGCCGCGGCCCGGACGGTGAAACTGGCCGGGTTGCCGCTCGGCTACGCGGGCCGGGTCACGCTCGGGCTGGGGAAGCGGCTGGGCGGGCGCCCCGCCGAGATCGTGGCCGCCGAGGTGCAAGCGCGCACCGCCGAGCAGCTCTTCCGCGTGCTCGGCGAGCTCAAGGGCGGCGCGATGAAGTTCGGGCAGGCCATGTCCGTCTTCGAGGCCGCGATGCCCGAGCACCTGGCCGGCCCGTACCGCGAGACCCTCACCCGCCTGCAGGAGGCGGCGCCCCCCCTGCCCACGCGTACGGTCCATGCGGTGCTCGTCCGGGAGCTCGGCGGGTCGTGGCGCGAGCGGTTCCGCAGCTTCGAGGACCAGCCCGTCGCCGCGGCCTCCATCGGTCAGGTGCACCGCGCGGTGTGGTCCGACGGTCGGGACGTGGCCGTGAAGGTGCAGTACCCGGGGGCCGGTGAGGCCCTGCTGTCCGACCTCACCCAGATCGGCCGGATGAGCCGGCTCGTGGGGATGCTGGTGCCGGGTCTGGACGTCAAGCCGCTGGTCGCGGAGCTCAAGGCCCGGGTGGCGGAGGAGCTGGACTACCGGCAGGAGGCGGGCTACCAGTCGGCCTTCGCCGCCGCCTTCGCCGGCGACCCGGACATCCTGGTGCCCGGGCTGGTCGACGGCAGCGGCCAGGTACTGGTCGGCGAGTGGGTCGATGGCGTCCCGCTGTCGCAGATCATCAGCTCCGGCACCCGCGAGCAGCGCGACCGGGCGGGCCTGCTGCTCGTCCGCTTCCTCCTCTCCGGCCCGACCCGGGCCGGGCTGCTGCACGCGGACCCCCATCCCGGCAACTTCCGGCTAATGCCGGACGGTCGTCTCGCGGTGCTGGACTACGGCGCCGTCAACCGGCTGCCCGCCGGGTGGCCGGCGCCGATCGGCCCCCTGCTGCGGTTGGCGATCGAGGGTGACGCGACCGGCGTCCTGGCAGGCCTGCGTGACGAAGGCTTCGTGCGGACGGGGATCGAGCTCGATGCTGCCGCGCTGCTGGACTACCTCTCCCCGATCCTGGAGCCGGCGCGGGCGAGGACGTTCGGTTTCTCCCGGGCCTGGCTGCGCAGGCAGGCGGTGCGTGTGGGTGACCCCCGCTCACCGGCGTACAGCACCGGCCTGCAGCTCAACCTGCCGCCCGACTACCTGTTGATCCACCGGGTGTCCGCCGGCACCGTCGGGGTCCTCTGCCAGCTGGAGGCGGAGGCCGCCTGGCGGTCCGAGCTCGAGCGCTGGCTGCCACACTTCGCCGCCCCCAAGCGCAGGCGCGGCGGAGCGAGGAAGGCCGGCTCTCGCCCGCCAGCGGGGGGCTGAGCTCACCACCACTCGGGGTCGAGACGGCCTTCGATGCCTCGGACGTTCTCGCGGCTGCACCGGTCGCAGTAGTAGACCGGTCGGCCACGCTCGACCGCCGTGCTCCAGGTCAACGGACGCTCCTCCACCGACGCGCCGCACCGCGCACACGTCGCTCCCGGTCCTGCGCTCACCCGATCGTCAGGTGCTCGGGGTGCTCGTCCAGGAACTCCCGGTCGAGGTCACCGACGTCGATGCAGCGCCCGGAGATGTCGAACACCACGAACGGGATGATGGTGTAGCCGTAGAACCCGACGTCGACCTCGTCGCGGACCGCGGCCAGCGTCACCGGGTCGTCCTCGTCCGGACGCACCGGCCGGAGCCGGAGCCCGATGCTCGCCAGCACGTCGACCACGCGGTCGGCCAGTGGGTCGGTGACGTCCGGAGCAGGATCGAGCCGGCCGGTGACGTGGTACTGCACGCTTCCTCCGAAGTCGTCGCAGCCCAGCCATTCCCCGGTCGTCGGCTCCTTGAGGGTCCCGATCGGGAGCAGCTCACCGAGCACGTCCCGCGAGGTCCCGAGCACCTGCGCGCGCGACTCGGCCACCCTCTCGCGCACGTCCTCGGGCGAGGCGCTGCAGCCGGTCAGCGCCACCGCCCCGACCAGGTGCCCGCGCGCGAGCCGGCGCACCCGCGGCTCCTCCGGCCGACCCGGCTCGGTCGCCAGCTCGACCACGTCGACGTCGGCCGGCAGCCGGCGGGCGAGGTCGGCCGGGTCGGCCGGGTCGGCCAGGTCGGCCAGGTCGGCCAGGTCGGAGATGACGGAGAGGTCGGCGTGCAGCCCACCGTCCGTCCGCTGCGGTGACGTCGTGCTCGCCCGGTCAGGGGATGACGGTCGGTTCACGATCAACCTCCGGGTCGGTGTTCATGCCGTCGGGAAGGAGCCATACCTCGTCACGGTAGGCCGCAGGAAGCACGGACCTGTAGTCGCCCGCGACGATGCTCACGATGTTGGCCAGCGACTCGGTCTTCGGCTCGAAGTACTTCGAGTGGTCACGGATGTCCAGCCGCCACGGGTTGCGGGTCGGGTCCTCCGCCCGGAACCGCACCGCTCCGAAGTTCTCGTGGGTCGGGTCGGCACCGAAGAGGTCGAGGTAGCTGACCGGGTCGCGGCTGCTGGCGCCGACGAAGACGTGGCCGGCCGGCACCCGCAGGTCGGTGGCTCGCTCGACGTTCGGCCCGGGGCTGCCGACGAAGACGGCGTCGTCCACACCGGTCCAGTGGTCGCGCAGCGCCGTGCCCGTCGTGGTGCTGCCATAGCTGTGGCCGACCACGGTCAGGTGCGGCTGCACCTCGCGGGCGGCCTGTACGCCGAGGACATCCTGCGCCAGCAGGTCCGCACCGGCCGCTGCCGCACGGTCTGTCCCGACGTTGCTCAGATCCGGTGCGTCGTACGCCATCCAGGCGACCGTGGCGACACCGGTCCGCGCCCTCCGTCGTGCCTGGGAGGTGATGGCTGTCGCGTTGTCGGTCATGGACGCCAGGCTGGACCGGACGTCGGACCGCAGACCCGGCACCAGGAAGGCCACATGCGCCGCGGAGTCGAGGTCGCCGACGGTGATGGCGACGCGGCCATGCGAGCCGTACGCCTGTGGCTCGAAGACGAGGAGATGCGCGGTCAGCGTCTCCCGGGTCATGGGGTCCGTGCGCGAGCGCACCCCGGCCAGCTGGTCGCGGACCAGGAGGCAGTTCTCGAGCTTTCGGCGATCCCCGTGGTCCCGCGTCGGCATGGCGCCCAGCGCCGCGATCCGGGCGTCGAGTCGTCGCTCGTTGGCCCGGCTGCGGACGGCGACCGGAAGCCCGGACAGCCGACCCAGCTCGACCGGCGCGACGGCGACCATCCGGTCCTGCTCGTCCGTGGTGAGCGCCGACCACCAGAGCCGCACGAGGTGGCTGGGCGTCCCCGCGGGCGGCGGGCTCCCGTCGACCCCCGCTGCCCGCCGGCTCGTGGCGAGCAACGGCAGCAGCTCCGCGACGTCGGACTCTCGATCACCGGAGGACCGCCGGGTGCGGGCGGACGCCGGGAGCACGGCCTTCACGGCGAGGACGATCTGCCGTGCCGTGCCGGCCGCGTCCTGGTGCACCTGGGCGAGCAGCGCACGATGGCGATCGTGGAGCCGATCGAGCGCAGCGACCTGCTCCGACCGCAGCTCTTCGATCCGCAAGTGGCGCAGCAGCACCGGGATGTCGACAGGACCGGAGCCGACGGCCGTCTCCCGGCGGTGGGCGGCCACCAGGTCGTCGTACTCCCGTCGCAGCCGGTCCACCTGAGACCTCGCGTGGACGACGGTGGCAGCGTGTGCCCGCAGTCGACTGCAGGCGACGGCCAAGGGGTCGGCGACGGACTCGGCCAGCGACGCGGCGCGACCGAGCTCGCGGCGGCACGACGCGGACGCCGGCCCCACCCAGGCGGCGCCGAGCCGGTCCCGATCCCGATGCAGGTCGCCCGCGACGTCGCGTACCCAGGTCGAAACCCTGGCCAGCCGCAAGGCGGTCGACTCCAAAGAGTCCGGCTGGTCAGCAGGGTGGGCGAGGACCTCGGCTCCGCTCACCTTGGGCCGCCACGGTGGACCGCACCGACGACGTCGTCCTCGACTGACGCGTAGAGCTGGGCGCCGGATCGGACGAGAGTCGACAGCAGGTCGAGGTCGAGCCCTACGACCTCCAGCACGTCGCCGCAGACGTCTCCGACCAGCGCCAGGGCCTCGGCGAGCGCCGGGTCGACGACCCCCGCACCCGACGGGCGGCAGTGCCGGGCGAGCTGCCGTGCTGCATCCGCAGCCATCTCCAGCCGCGCGGCAGCGCCGACCACGCTGCCGGTGTCGACGCG
>Ga0136617_10006859_pt1 | contig 10156 bp, 9 predicted proteins | sample AntDrymUQ3222106_2_FD_129672 | JGI IMG/M metagenome (GOLD analysis project Ga0136617, IMG submission 129672) | Polar desert sand microbial communities from Dry Valleys, Antarctica - metaG UQ322 (21.06) | ecosystem: Environmental > Terrestrial > Soil > Desert | place: Antarctica: Dry Valley... | reverse complement strand
TATCCGTTGGATCAATACTCGTGGGAGATACCCGAAGGCGGCTGTCCCGAGGGCGAAGAACCTTTGCAAGCCGCCCGGCGCGAACTGAAAGAAGAGACCGGATTCGAGGCTGAGAATTGGCGGATGCTCGGCGAAGCGTACCTCTCGAACTCCGTCGCGAACGAGTACGCGGTGTGGTTCCTGGCGACGGGCCTCACTCCGGGAGAACGTCAACCAGAAGGTGGCGAGGTCCTCGAAGTCAGGCGCGTGCCGCTCGCGGAGGCGCTGGAGATGGCGATGGACGGCAGGATCACCGACGTCCTCAGCCAGGCCGCCCTGATGAGCCACGCCCTCCAAAGCCGATGAAGGTAGTCGCCCTCGCCGGCGGGGTCGGTGGCGCTAAACTGGCGGCGGGCCTCCAGGCCGCGCTCCCGCCCGGAGACCTCACGGTCGTGGTGAACACCGCCGACGACTTCGATCTCTGGGGCCTCCGCATCTGTCCCGACCTCGATACCGTGATGTACACGTTGGGCGGCATCGCCAACCCCGAAACGGGATGGGGCATAAAGGACGAATCTTTCGACGCCCTCGGAATGCTCGGCCGCTACGGCGAGGACATCTGGTTCAAACTCGGGGATCGGGACCTGGCGACCCATGTGCTGCGCTCCGCCCGGCTACGCTCCGTCGAGCATCTCACGAGCATTACCGCCGCTCTCTCGAAATCACTCGGCATCCCGAGCAATATCCTTCCGATGTGTGACGAGCCCGTCTCGACCGTGCTCGACACGCCCGCCGGGATGCTGGAGTTCCAGGAATACTTCGTGCGCAGTGGACAGCGGGACGAAGTTCGGGGCGTAGAGTTGCGTGGTGTGGAAAAAGCTCGTCCCACCGCCGCCGTCCTCGACGCGCTCGCCGGGGCGGAAGCTATCGTGTTCTGTCCGTCCAACCCGGTGGTGAGCATCGGACCCATCCTCGCCGTCCCCGGCATGCGTGATGCGATAGCCTCCTCTCCCGCGCCGAAGATCGCCGTCAGCCCGATAATCGGGGGAAAGGCTCTCAAGGGGCCGGCGGATCGGATGCTCGCCTCGCTTGGGCACGAGGTCTCGTCCACGGGCGTCGCCCGGATGTACGAAGGTCTGGTGGATGGGATGGTCGTGGATCTCACCGATGAGGAACAGCGGCAGGACATCTCGTCCCTCGGTATGCGTGTCCTGGCTACGGATGCGGTGATGCGCGACGAGCCAGGCCGGGAACGTCTGGCGCGGGAAGTCCTCATGTTCGCGGGTTACGTGGCCGGACGATGAGCGTCTTCGCCGTCGTGCCGGTCAAGGATCTGCGGGAGGCGAAGAGCCGTCTGAGATCCGTCCTCGACCCCGAAGCGCGCGCCAACCTTGCCCTGCGCATGATGGACCGAGTCCTGTCGGCGCTCCGCGGAGCGGACGTGGACGATGTGTGCGTCGTTAGTCCGGATCTCACGGTCCTCGGCGCCGCCTCGAAGTTCGGGGCGACTCCCTTGCTGCAGGAGAACCGGGGCCTGAACCCGGCCTTGGAAGAAGGCCGCCGATGGGCCGTGCAGCGCGGCGCTTCGGCTCTGCTCGTCCTCCACGCCGACCTGCCGCTGCTGGAGCCGGACGATGTCCGTGAATTGCTCGAAACAGCGGAAGAAAGCGCGCCGGTCACCATCTCTCCCGATGATGCGCGCTCGGGCACCAACGCTTTGCTCTTGAGTCCCCCTGATGCATTGTCTTTCTTCTTCGGGCCTGACAGCTTCGAGAAACATCTGCGTGCGTCCAGGGAGCGCAGTCTTGGGGTCAGGGTCGTCGAGCGGCCCGGCATCACCTTCGACCTGGACACGCAGGAGGACCTCGAGCGTCTGAGCCCGCCGGAAAGTTTACGGCAATGAGGGGCCTGGAGATACTGCCGGTTGAGGGCGTCCCGGAGATACGTCCCGGAGACGACCTCGCCAGCTTCATCGCCCAGGCCGCCGGGGACCGGCTCCGTGGCGGGGACATCCTCGTCGTCACGCACAAGGTCATCAGCAAGGCGGAGGGCCGTATCGTGGACCTCGATACGGTCGAGCCTTCGGCGCTCGCCAAACGCTTCGCCACCGAGCATGGCAAGGACCCGCGTCAGATCGAGGTCGTGCTAAGGGAGAGCCGCCGGATCGTCCGCATGGACCGTGGCGTCATCATCTCCGAGACCTACCACGGCTTCGTCTGCGCCAACGCCGGAGTTGACGCCTCCAACGTCCCCGGCAGCCAGAGCGTCTGCCTCCTGCCCGTTGACCCCGACGCTTCGGCCCGGAGGATTCGGGAGCGTCTCACGGAACTGACGAGCCTCGACCTTCCTGTGATCGTCTCTGACTCCTTCGGGCGGGCGTGGCGGTTCGGGATCACGGACGTCGCCGTCGGCGTCTCTGGCATGGACCCGCTAGCGGACTACCGGGGCGGGAAAGACCCCCACGGCAACCCGCTCGAAGCCAGCGTCCTCGCCGTAGCCGACGAGATCGCCGCCGCCGCCGAACTGGTTATGGGCAAGACCGATGGCGTCCCTGCCGCTGTCGTGCGCGGCTACCACTACGAACGGGCCGAGGGGTCAGGCGGAGACCTCCTCATGCCGCCTGAACGGGACATGTTCCGGTAAAAAGGTGTCAGGCATCAGGTTTTGTTTGTCCGACGTGGTGTGAGAATACGGGCTTTCACGACTCACAACAACACTGACGTAGCGAGCCTTCCACGGAGGATCTGGTATCAGTTGCTTGTCGGGAGGATGAGGCGATGATTCAATGCTGCGGCCTTCCGCTGTGGCGCGAGGTGGTCGTCTGCGCCAGGACTTCCGCTGGCGGTTTGTCTTGCTTGACGTTGCTTACGCGACCAGGGTACGATGGTCGCCATGTTAATTCTCCTCTGAGCAGCGGATATCGAATCAAAGGACCATGAGGTTTCCGGTCCTCGTGCGTCCCGCCGTATTTTCGTAGCGTCCGTTCCGTGTAGCCGTCTTTGCTGCCGCGTGGATCGCCGCATTTTGCAGACCACTATGGCTACGTTCTTCCGTAAATGTGAGGTTGTGAGAAGCGGCGTGCATTTCAAGAAAGCGGTTCCTTTGTGAATGGCTTGAGACCTTTTCCGGTGTACCTCGGCATCAAGGGTGCGTTCGCGCTGTTCTTCATGTTGTGGGCCACGGTCGCTTCGGTGTACAGGATCGAGGTGGTGGAGCTAGATCCGCTGCGGCTCGTGCTGCTCGGGACGGCGCTTGAAGTAGCGGTCCTCATCTTCGAGGTGCCGACCGGTGTGCTGGCTGACACCTACGGACGGCGGCGCTCCGTGATAACCGGCTTCTTGCTTATGGGTACGGGGTTCGCGCTGGAGGGCGCGATCCCCACCTTCGCGGCGGTGCTGGCGGCACAGGCTGTGTGGGGCGTTGGCTACACGTTCATCAGCGGGGCTCTGGAAGCCTGGATCGCGGACGAAGCCCCGGAACGCGACCTGGGCCGCGTCTACCTGCGCGGCGAGCAGGCGGACTACGTCGGCTCCATCCTCGGCGTGTTCGGCAGCGTGCTTCTAGCCCAGGTCTTCTTCCTGAACGTGCCGCTCCTGATCGGCGGCTTCCTGACGGTCGCGCTCGGCGCGGTTTTGTTCCTCGTGATGCCGGAGCGAAATTTCGATCCATCTCCGCGACAGGGAAGATCCTCCCTTCAACAGGTGACCGCAACGGCGCGTGGTAGCGTACGCCTCGTGCGCGCCCGACCGGTGCTCCTGATACTGCTCGCCGTCGCCGTGTTCTCCGGCATGTCCGAGGAGGGCTTCGACCGGCTCTACGCCAAGCATTTCCTGGACGGGCTGGGGCTCCCCTCGCTCGGCGCGCTCGAACCCGTGGTCTGGTTTGGGGTCATCAACGCCGGAGCCCTGGTCTTGAGCTACATCGCCGCCGAGGTGGTTGGCCGGAGGCTGAACGTGGGCGACGCCGCCGTGGCCGCCAGATTGCTCCTCGTCCTCAACTTCCTGACCATCACCGGGATGCTCGCCTTCGCGCTGGCCGGGAGCTTCGCGTTCGCGCTGGCGGCGTTCTGGGCTGCGAGCCTGACGCGGACGCTGGCCGAGCCGGTGTATCTGACGTGGCTCAATGAAGGGCTCGACCCTCGTGTGCGGGCTACCGTGATCTCGATGGGCAGCCAGTCTGGCGCTCTGGGCGAAGCCTCCGCCGGACCAGTGATCGGGGCCATCGGCAACCTCGCCGGCGTCCGCGCCGCCCTCACCGTCGCCGCGATAATCCTCTCTCCAGCCCTCCTCCTCTACGCTCGCGCCATCCGCCACCAGGGTTCCGAAGACGTAAATCCACCAGAAAATAGAGACGTGGAATAGCTGGAAATACCTCCGATCCGATGGAATTTTTCTAAATCCGACAAAATTTATCGGGTTTTCCATTGACGGGATGGGATGTGGTGCTTACCATCGTGTGCCATGAGGATGAAGATCACAGGCAAAGATCCTTTGTTCCCGCTTCCGCGCGCCGATTCTGGCTGCGTTCGATGTAGCGTTCACCGCTGCGACTAATCTCTCTGCTCGACATCAGAAGAATTTCTCTCTTTCCCAGGAAGGGGCAACATGTACGAAGGTCTGCGGTATGAGCGCGAACGGACTTTACCGGGCGGCGATGACGTTTCGCGCGCGGCGGAGGTCCTGGAAGTCAGCGACCCGGAGGAAGTCCTGCGCTGGGCGGTGGACGCCTACGGGGAGGGCCTGACGCTCTCGGTGTCTTTTGGCAATCCCGAAGGGATGGTCCTCCTTGACATGGTCTCGCGGATTACGGACCAGGTACGGGTCTTCAGCATCGATACCGGTTTCCTGTTCGATGAGACGGTGCGCTTCCGGGAGGAGACGACGGACCGCTACCGGCTGCCGCTTGACGTGGTGCGGACGGAGCTTTCTGTCGAGGAGCAGGTCGAGCGGTACGGGCCGCAAATGTATACGTGCAGCCCTGACCTGTGTTGTCAGGTGCGTAAAGTCGCGCCTCAGAGGAAGCACCTCGCGAACTACGAAGCGTGGGCCACGGGTATCCGTCGGGACCAGACCCCGGATCGGGCGGAGACGCCGGTCGTCGGGTGGGATGAGTATTTCGGGGTTGCCAAAGTTTCTCCGCTCGTTGAGTGGAGTTCGGAGCAGGTCGAGGGGTACGTTCGGGAGCACGCCGTCCCGATGAACCCGCTCCTCGGCATGGGCTACCGCAGCATCGGGTGCGAGCCGCAGACCCGTCCGGTGCAAGAAGGCGAGGACGTGCGGGCTGGTCGTTGGGATGGCTCGGAGAAGACGGAGTGTGGCATTCACGTAGCAAACGGAAAGGTGGGGCGTGCGTAGTCTCAGGGAGCAGAAGCTCAACAAGGTAGAGCGGATCAAGCTGGATCGTCACCCGCTCGAGGTGCGCCAGGCGATCATTGATACCTACTCCAAAGACCTCTCGAAGATGGACGAGGTCCCCGGCGAGGTCGAGCGTTTGAAGTGGGTTGGGATCTACCCGCAGAAGCAGGGCGGCGACGCCTTCATGATGCGAATAAAGGTTCCGGGCGGCATCCTGACGGCGGAACAGACGAAGGTTATCGGGAAGATAGCCTCGGATTTCGCCCACGGGCCGGTCGAGAACCCGCACTTCGGCAACAACTTCCTGGACATCACCACCCGCCAGGACGTGCAGATGCACTGGCTCAAGATGCGCGACATCCCCGAGATCTGGCGCCGCCTGGAAGAAGCCGGCATCACCACTGTGCAGGCGTGCGGCGACTCGGCGCGAAACGTGCTCTGCTGCCCGGTCTCGGGGACGAGCCACGAGGAGGTCATAGACGCATACCCGGTGGCCCAGGCCATCTCGGACTACTTCACCGGCAACCGCGAGTACGCGAACCTGCCCAGGAAGTTCAAGATGAGCGTGACGGGATGTTTGGAGGACTGCGCGCAGGCGGAGATCAATGACATCGGACTTCTCCCCGCACGTCACGAGGACGGGACCATCGGTTTCAACCTGCGCGTCGGGGGCGGGCTCTCGGATGGGCCTCGGATGGCTTCTGATATTGACGTTTTCGTTCGGGCTGAGAATGCAGTGGAGATCACGCGGGGCATCGCCCAGGTCTTCGGGGAGCTCGGCAACCGCGAGAATCGCTGGCTGGCGCGGATGCGATATCTGGTGCAGGAGCTCGGGCCTGAGCAGTTCCGGGAGGAGCTCCAGAAGCGCGTCTCCATCGAGCTTGAGCCTGCTGGCGAGGACCTGACGAAGCGTTATCGTGGGGATCACGTCGGCGTCCATCCTCAGAGTAAGGGCGGTTCGCGAACCGCCCCGACAGACCTCTACTACGTCGGGCTGAACGTGCCGGTCGGCCGGATGAGCGGGGAGCAGTTCGAGGAGGCCGGACGTCTCGCCGAGGAGTACGGCGGTGAGGTCAGGCTCGCCACGGACCAGAACCTCATCATCACGGGTGTTCCTGAGGAGCGGCTGGACGACCTGCTTTCGGAGCCGCTTCTGGAGCGGTATTCGCCGAACCCCGGCGCGTTCGAGCGTGGGGTCGTGGCGTGTACCGGGAGTGAGTTCTGCCGCTTCGCCATCGTGGAGACCAAGATCCGGGCCCTGGAGTGGGCCCGCGAGATGGACCAGCGGGTGAGGGACATCGGCCAGGAGGCCGTGCGGATGCACTTCTCCGGTTGCTCGGCGTCGTGCGCGCAGCCCCAGATCGGGGACATCGGATTCCGGGGCGAGACGGCGAAGACGCAGGACTCCATCGTCGAGGGCGTGGACATCGGGCTCGGAGGCTCGCTCGGCATGGACGCCGCGTTCATAGACTGGGTCGAAGGCGCCCGCCCCGCCGAGGAGGTGCCAGACGCCCTGGTCCGTATCTTCGAGCGGTTCCGGGACGAGGGCCGCGAGGGCGAGCGGTTCCACGAATGGGCGCGCCGCACGCAAAACCGGGAACTGCGCGACACTCTGAAGGGCCGTCAAGCGGTCTCCATAGGGAGGAAGTAGCGTGGCAGGCTTCGACATCCGGGAGATGATGAACGACATTGACGAGGCGCCCGGGAAGGTGTGGTTCTGGGACCTGGAGCAGGCCGTCATAGACGCCGACCGCTGCGTGCAGTGCGGCGTGTGCGTCGCGGCCTGCCCGACCGACTCCATCGGCATCGGCAAGGATGATCTGCCAACCCTCGTCAAGATGTGTACCGGATGCTCTTTGTGCTGGGACTTCTGCCCGCGCGGCGGCCTCCAGTACGAGGCGACGTGGAAGATTACGGGTAACAATGGGACCGGCTACACGGAGAACGGTCTCGGGCGCGTGCATGAGACCTATACGGCTCGGGTTCGGGAGGATATCGAGGGGGCGCAGGACGGTGGGTTCGTGAGCGCGCTGCTCATATCGCTCCTCGAAACCGATGAGATAGACGGCGCGCTGGTCGCCCGGGAGAGCGAAACGGAGCGGTGGAAGGGCGAGGCGTTCGTGGCGACGACGCCCGAGGAGGTCAGGGAGTCCGCCGGGAGCTTCTACAACCAGACGCTCGCGCTGGGTCATGCGGATTTCAAGGACTACGATTTGCCACCGAACCCTCGCATCGCCGTGGTCGGGACGCCGTGTGAGATCGAAGGCATCAAGGCCATGCAGGCCAGGCCGTGGACGTGGGGCTCTTCGCGGGTCGAGGCGATCACGCTCACCATCGCTCTCCTTTGCACCAAGAGCTTCAACTACGAGAAACTGATGCTCGAAGAGGTCAGGGACAAGCGGGGCGTTGACCTCGACGAGGTGGGCCGGGTGGACGTGATGAAGGGCAGGCTCATCGTCCAGGACCACGATGGAGAGACAATTTTCGAGGAGCCGATCAAAGACTTCCACGGCGCGGCCCTGAAGGGCTGCGACGAGTGCGCGGACTTCATGGGTCACGCGGCGGACATCTCCGTGGGGAGTGTCGGGAGCGAAGATGGGTATTCCAGCGTGCTGGTACGTTCGGAGGAGGGCAGGGTGGCATTCGAGTCGGTGCGCGAAAAATTGTACACTCGTTCACTTGACAAACCGGATTCACTCTATAAGCTAGACGCTTTGGACAAAAGAGTGGCCTTCAAGAGCCTGAAGCGGGCCTTTGATCCGGAAGCCCCGCTGTTCATAGACTACGAAGAGCACCTCGAAAACTACGCGGGGACGGATCGCGCCCCAGCGGAACACGAAGCGGTGAGGTACTAGTTGGAAGCAGCGCATGGAAATTTGCCTCTGCCAGAGGAGCCGATAGAACTGCGGATGGAGACCCGTACCCTTCTGGAAGACTCTCCCGAAGAGGGTATCCGTCTCATACACGAGGCGAGCTTCGTCGCCGATCCTCTCTGGAAAGAGTGGGGCGAGCCCCTCGAAGCGTCCGGCATGGACCGCGACCGCTTCCTGGAAATCGCCCGTGGCTACGCCGGTGAGCTGAGGCTCTGGGTCGTCGGCGAGCGTCCGTGGGACCACTGCGCCGCCGGGCTCGCCGGAAGAGTCTCGCGCCGGCTTCCCGTCCGAAACGAGCCCGCCCTGGAGGTAAGCCAATGACGATTCGTATCGAAGACGTGACTATCGCCCCGCACGGCGGGGAACTTGTGGACCGCCGCGCCCCCGCCGGTGAGCGCGAAGAACGCAAGCAGCGGGCCGCGGAGCTGCCGAAGGTCACGCTCGGGCCGCGCGCTCTCTCCGACCTGGAGATGATCTCCACAGGCGTCTTCTCGCCGCTCTCGGGCTTCATGGTCCAGGAAGACTACGACAGCGTCGTCGAGACCATGCACCTCAAGGACGGCCTGGTCTGGAGCCTCCCGATAACGCTCTCCATCAGCCCGGAAGAAGCCAGCAGCATATCCGAAGGCGAGGACGTTGCCCTCATGGACGGCGGTGGCCGGATCGTCGCCACGATGGTCGTTGAGGACATGTTCTCTTACGACCGGGAGCGCGAGGCCAGCGAGGTCTATCGCACTACGGACACGGACCATCCGGGCGTCGCCGCGATCCATCGTCAGGAGGACACCCTGATCGGGGGCGAAGTCACCTTGCTTGAAGACGAGCCGAACCCGCGCCCGTTCCCCGGCTACTATTACGAGCCCGCCGAGCTTCGGACGCTCTTCGCCGAAAAAGGCTGGAAGAAGGTCGTCGGTTTCCAGACGAGGAACCCGGTGCATCGAGCGCATGAATACATCCAGAAGAGTGCGCTCGAGATAGTGGACGGACTTCTTCTGAATCCACTCGTCGGTGAGACCAAGTCAGACGATATCTCCGCCGCAGTCAGGATGAAATCCTACGAGACCATTCTGGACCGCTACTATCCCGCGAACCGCACCACGCTCGCGGTGTTCCCGGCGGCGATGAGGTACGCGGGTCCGAGGGAAGCCATCTTCCACGCGATGTGCCGCAAGAACTATGGATGCACGCACTTCATCGTCGGGCGGGACCACGCGGGGGTCGGGAGCTACTACGGTACTTACGACGCGCAGCACATCTTCGGGGAGTTCGAGGAGGATGAGTTGGGGATCACGCCGCTCATGTACGAGCACGCCTTCTTCTGCCTGAACTGCGAGGGGATGGCGTCGTCGAAGACGTGTCCGCATGGCAAGGACGCGCACGTATTCTTCAGCGGTACGAAGGTGCGGGAGATGCTTGGCCGGGGCGAGTATCCGCCGCCGGAGTTCTCGCGTCCCGAGGTCGTCAAGGTTCTCATAGACGGCTTGCGGGATGAAGAACGAGTGATCAAACAGCCCAGAGTGTACGAAGACAAGTAGTCCGTAAGCAAAGAAAGGAAAGAGGATGGACAACGTAAACGGCAGGTATGGACGTGGGTTCACGCTATGGTTCACGGGGCTCTCGGGCGCCGGGAAGACGACCATAGCGGATATCGTCGAGCGTGAGCTACGCGAGAAGTTCGGCAGGATAGAGGTGCTCGACGGCGACATTGTGCGCACCAACCTCAGCAAGGGCCTGACCTTTTCTCGTGAGGATCGGGACACGAACATACTCAGGATCGGGTTCGTGGCGAACCTCCTGACGCGCAACGGGGTCGGTGTGATCGTCTCGGCCATCTCGCCGTTCAAGGCGGCTCGTGACCAGGTGCGGCGCGAGATCGGCGACGACTTCATCGAGGTGTTCGTAGACGCGCCGGTCGAGGTCTGCGCCGAGCGGGACGTGAAGGGCCTGTAC
>Ga0136617_10006858_pt1 | contig 10156 bp, 12 predicted proteins | sample AntDrymUQ3222106_2_FD_129672 | JGI IMG/M metagenome (GOLD analysis project Ga0136617, IMG submission 129672) | Polar desert sand microbial communities from Dry Valleys, Antarctica - metaG UQ322 (21.06) | ecosystem: Environmental > Terrestrial > Soil > Desert | place: Antarctica: Dry Valley... | reverse complement strand
GTGAGCGGCCGCGACGCACCGGGCCTGGACGCGGCGCGTCGCGCCCTGGCCGACGGCTCGCTCGAGCGCGAGTCTGCGCCGCGCGGGCTCGAGCGCTTCCGCTATCCCGGTCCCGCCGAGGCCGTCGCCGAGCTGGTCGAGCGGGCGCTGTCGCGCCGGGGGGCGGCGCGGGTCTGACGGGGCCGTGTGCCACCATCCACCGCGGTTCGAGCGCCATAGCACGACTTTCCCGGCTCCTGACCGTTGAAGACCCCGATGCGCACGCAGCCGGCTCCCATCGCCACACCCGTCCCAAGCCCCGTGCCCGCCTCCGTGCGGAAGGTGCGGCTGCTCGGCGTGCCGCTCGCGCTCGTCGACTACCGCCGCACGCTCGGCTGGATCGACGCGACCGTGGCGGCGCGCCGGCGCGGCTACGTCTGCGTCGCCGCCGTGCACACCGTGATGGCCTGCCGCGAGGACCCCGAGCTGCGCGCCGCGGTCGAGGGGGCCAGCTTCACGGTGCCCGACGGCCAGCCGCTCGTGTGGGCGCTCAACGCGCTCGGGCACGAGCTGCGCGACCGGGTCTACGGCCCCGAGCTGATGGAGCGCGCGTGCGCGCACGCCGCCGCCACCGGGCTGCGCTTCTACCTCTACGGCGGCCGCACCCACGGCGCGCTGGCCGAGTTGGCCCGCGCGCTGCGCCTGCGCCATCCCGGGCTGAAGATCGTCGGCGGCCACTGCCCGCCGTTCCGCGCGCTCAGCGCCGCCGAGGAGGACGCGGTGGCCGGCGAGATCAACCACTCCGGCGCGGACGTCGTATGGGTCGGGATCGGCGTGCCCAAGCAGGAGAAGTGGATGGCCCGGATGCGCGACCGGCTCGACGCTCCCGTGCTCGTCGGGGTCGGCGCCGCCTTCGACTTCCACGCAGGCCTTGTCCCGCAGGCCCCGGACGCGCTGCAGCGCCTGGGCCTGGAGTGGGCGTTCCGGCTGCTCCAGGAACCGCGCCGCCTGTGGCGGCGCTACCTGCGCTACAACCCGCGCTTCGTCCTCGGGTTCGCCCGCCAGTACGCCCGTCACCTGCGGGCCCGCCCGCGGTGAGGCGGCCGAGCTGCGCGCATATGCTCCGCGCATGGCCTTCGACGTCGCGGTGATCGGGCTGGGCCGGGTTGGCCTGCCCCTCGCCCTCACCTTCGCCGATCACGAGCTCTTCGTGCTGGGCGTCGACAAGGACGCAGACCGGCTCTCCACGCTGCGCGCGGGCCGGATGCCGTTCAAGGAGCCCGGGACCGAAGAGATGCTGACCCGGGTGCGCGGCTCCGAGCGGCTGAACCTGTCCGAGCGGGCCGCCGACGCGGCGCAGGCCGAGGCGATCGTACTCACGCTCGGCACGCCGACGTTCTCGCACATCGAGATCGACATGTCGGACATCCGCACGGTGCTCGACGCGCTGCTGCCGCACCTGCGCGAGGGGCATCTGCTGGTGCTGCGCTCCACCGTCGCGCCGCACACGACCGAGTTCGTCGCGGGCTACCTGGAGAAGCACCGCGGGTTTCGCGTCGGCGAGGACATCTTCGTCGCGCACGTGCCCGAGCGCATCGCGGCCGACCGCTTCATGGAGGAGATCGGGACGCTGCCGTGCATCGTGGGCGGAGTCGGGGACGGCTCGAGCGAGCGGGCCGCGCGCCTGTTCGAGGTCCTCGGCGCGCCGATCGTGCAGACCACGCCGGTGCAGGCGGAGCTGGCCAAGATCTGGGCCAACATCCTGCGCTACGCCACGTTCGCGCTGCCCAACCTCCTGATGATGGACTGCGAGCGCTACGGCGCCAACGTCTTCGAGGTGATCGACCTGATCAACCGCGACTACCCGCGCGGCGGGATCGCCCGGCCGGGCTTCACGGCCGGCACCTGCCTGCGCAAGGACTTCGCATTCAGCGAGGAGCGCTCGAACGCCCCCGGGATGCTGCTCGCGGTCTCGCGGGTCAACGAGAGCGTGCCGCTGTTCCTGGTCGAGGGCGTCAAGCGGCGCCTCGGCGACCTGCGCGAGCGCAAGGTCGCAGTGCTGGGCCTCGCGTTCAAGGGCGACACCGACGACGAGCGCGACTCGTTGTCACACAAGCTGATCCGCCTGCTCGAGCGCGAGCTGGCCGACGTGGCGGTGCACGACCCCGTGGTGGCGACCCCGACCGCGGAGTTCGACGAGGCGGTGGCCGGCGCCGACGTCGTCGTCGTGGCCACCAACCACGCCGCGTACTCCACGCCCGAGGCGCTCGCCGCGATCGCCCGGACCGCCGCGCCCGATTGCCTCGTCGTCGATCCCTGGAACGCGTTCGGCGCCGCCCAGGTCTTCGCGTACGCGAGCGAAGTCGCCGCCTTGAGCGCTCGCTAGATGAACCGCGTCCTCGTCACCGGAGGCGCCGGCACGATCGGCGCCGCCGTCGTCCGCCGGCTGCTGCGCGACCCAGCCTGGGAGGTCCGTGTATCCGACCAGCGCCCCGCGCCCCGGTGGATGCGCGAGGGCTGCGAGGTGCACACCGGCGACCTGCGCGAGCTCGACCAGGCGCGCGCTGCGATCGCCGGCTGCAGTCACGTCATCCACCTGGCCGCGATCGTCGGCGGGATCGCCAACTTCCACAAGCTCCCCCACACGTTGACCGAGGTCAACAGCGCGCTCTACAACGCGATCTTCCGCGCGGCGCTGGAGCAGGATGTCGAGCGCTTCACGTACGTCAGCTCGTCGATGGTGTTCGAGCGCGCGGAGGAGTTCCCGACGCCCGAGGACTACATCGACCGCTGCCCGGTCCCGCTCTCGGCCTACGGCTTCTCCAAGCTCACCGGCGAGATCTACTGCCGCGCGGCCCACGACGAGCACGGCCTGCCGTACACGATCTGCCGGCCGTTCAACGCCTACGGCCCGGGCGAGCTGCCGAGCGCCGAGCCCGGGATCGCTCACGCCGTGCCGGACCTGATCTCCAAGTCGTTCGCCGGTGTCGCGCCGCTGGAGATCTTCGGCTCGGGCGAGCAGACGCGGACGCTGACCCACGTCGACGACATCGCCGAGGGCATCGTGACGGCGACCGGCCACGCGAACGGGCTCAACGCGGACTTCAACATCTCCGCCTCCGACGAGCGCACGGTCGCCGAGATCGCCGCCCTGTGCTGGGAGGCGGCCGGCAACGACCCCGGCGACCTCACGCTCGCGCATCTCCCGAGCTTCGCGGTCGACGTCCAGCGGCGCTGGCCGTCGGTGGAGAAGGCCGAGCGGCTGCTCGGCTGGAAGGCGAGCATCGAGACTCGCGACGGCATCCGCGCCACCGCGGACTGGCTGCGTCAACAGGAGGGAGTGGCGACCGAGTGAGCGTCAAGCGCGCCCTGATCACCGGCATCACCGGACAGGACGGCTCGTATCTGGCCGAGCTGCTGCTCGACAAGGGCTACGAGGTGCACGGCATGGTCCGCCGCGCCTCGACCGAGAAGTTCGATCGCATCGAGCACCTGCGCGACCGCATCACCCTGCACCAGGGCGACCTGCTCGACCACCGTTCGCTGGTCGACACGCTTCGTGCCTCCGATCCCGACGAGATCTACAACCTGGCCGCGATGTCGTTCGTGGCCGTCTCCTGGATCCAGCCGACGCTGACGGCGGAATTCACGGGCGTGGGAGTGACGCGGCTGCTCGAGGCGGTGCGGGAGGTCTGCCCGGAGGCGCGCTTCTACCAGGCGAGCTCGAGCGAGATGTTCGGCAAGGTGCTCGAGACGCCGCAGACCGAGACGACCGCCTTCTACCCGCGCTCGCCGTACGGCGTGGCCAAGGTCTACGGCCACTTCATCACCGTCAACTACCGCGAGTCGTACGGCATGCACCTATGCTCCGGAATACTGTTCAACCACGAATGCGTGCGCGCCAGTGCACCGCTCGTGGTGAGGCTCGATGGTGTGGTGGCGGTCAGGACGCCGCGGGATCTCGTGCCGCTCGCCGAGAAAGGGCGCTCGACCCAGAGCTTCGCCCCGGATCGCTTCCTCGAGGTCTGGGATGGGGTCGACTGGACGCCGGTGCGAGGCATCACCGCCACCCGGCGTCGCAGCACGGATGTCGACCACCGCCTGCTCTCCATCGAGTGCCGCGGAGGCATCGCCCAGACGACTGCTCATCACACGATGCTCGACGCGAACGAACAGCCGGTCCGTGCCGACGACGTGGACGCCGGCGACCGTCTTGCCCTCGGCGAGCGCTTCCCCGCGGCGCCGGGGTGGACCGCCGTTTCCGATCTGCTCGGCGAGTTCCTCGGGTTGCTGGCCGCAGACGGCTGCGTGTCACGCGACGGCCGGAAGATCAACTTCGCCAACAACGACTGGAACGCCCGGCTCCGGATCGGAGAGCTGTGGAGTCAGCTCTTCCTCGGCACGGCGACTCCCTCGACGCTCCCCTCGGGCTTCGACGCCGCGCGAGCCGTTGAGCATCTCCGACTCAACGGCGTGCCGACTCTGGGTCCCTGGCTGCGTGAGCAGCTCTATACGCCGACAGGCCACAAGCAGGTGCCGCCGATCGTGCTCAACGGGACGCCCGATGCCCAAGCGGCGTTCTTGCGCGGCCACGACCTCGGCGACGGGCTGAAGAAGGGCAAGGGCCAATCGGTCAAGACGAGCAGTCCGGTGCTCGCTCAGGGGCTGTGCTGGCTGTACGACAACGCCGACCAGCCGGCCTCGGTGTACGCCGAGCAGCGGGCCGGTAAGACGTACTACCAGCTCAACCTCCGGTCGCCGGTGCGCGTCGGTGCCAAGGGCCGGCACCTGGCACGCGATTCCCATGAAGTCCGCCGAGTCGTTGAGATCGAGCCGATCCCTGGGGACGACGACTGGACCTTCGACCTCGAAACCGGTTCGGGTGTCTTCGCCACCGGCGTCGGCCGTGTCGTCGTGCACAACTCACCTCGCCGCGGCCTGGAGTTCGTGACGCGCAAGATCACCTGGCACGCCGCGGCGATCAAGCTCGGCCGGCGCGACGAGCTGCGGCTCGGCAACCTCGACGCCAAGCGCGACTGGGGCTACGCCGCGGACTACGTCGAGGCGATGTGGGCGATGCTCCAGCTCGACACGCCCGAGGACTTCGTGATCGCCACCGGCGAGTCGAACACGGTGCGCCGCTGCGTCGAGATCGCGTTCGACCAGGTCGGGGTCGACTGGGAGCCCCACGTCACGATCGACGACGCGTTCAAGCGGCCGGCCGAGGTGGACCTGCTGGTGGGCGACCCGAGCAAGGCCAAGCGGGTGCTGGGCTGGGAGCCGAAGACGAACTTCGAGCAGCTCATCCGCCTGATGGTCGACGCCGACCTCGAGCAGCTCTCGCGCTGAGCCGGTGCGGGACTGAGGGGAGGTCAGCCTCGCTGCAGGCGCAGCTCCGGCGCGAGCTCGGCCAGGACGTCGAAGTCGTCGTCCTGCGTCCACACCGCAAGGTCGTGAGCGAGCACCGTGGCCGCGATGATCGCGTCCATGGCGCCCCCACGCGTCCACGCTGACTAGCGGCGCTTGCGCTTGCGCTTGCGGGCGTCCGGCGCAGAGCCGACGGCGGCGACCGGCTCGGGCTCGGGCGGCTCGTAGACCTCCCCCCGGCGCTCGGCCGCCGCGCGCCGGCGCTGGTCGCGGACCGCCGCCGAGCTCGGCCACGGCTCGGCGTCGCCGGTGCGCCAGGCGGGCGGCTGGCCGTTGGGCCAGCGGCCGAGGAAGAGCACGCTCAGCATCAGCAGCCAGAAGGTCTGCACGACGGGCAGCGGTCCGGCCAGGGGCAGGATCTGCAGCGCCCCGGTGATGATGCCGAGCACGCCCATGAAGCGGGTGAGCAGGCCGACGCGCATCGCGTTCATGCACACGAGCACCAGCACGAGCGCGAGGCCGAGCGCGCCGGGCAGCCCCAGCAGCGTCGCGAACACGCCGAGCCCGCTCGTCTCGACGTCGAGCGCTGCGTCGACGGTCCGCGCGCCGTCGAGGAAGTTCCCGATCGCCGCGTTCGTGGCGATCGCGGAGAGGATCGTGGAGAGCGCCTGCAAGGCGCCCGCGATCAGCGGCAGGTAGAGGATCACGCGGAAGAACGACGGCCGCCGTGCGCGGGTTGCGACCGCCAGGTACGTCAGCGCCCAGCCGAGCGCCAGGTAGCCGATCGCCACGACGACACTCGACGCCACGACGGCGGTCGCCTGCTCGTCGTAGAACTCGAACGTGGCCAGCCGCAGCGACTCGAGCGATCCGATGGGGCCGGCCTCCGCGGCGCGTCCCAGCGTCTCCAGCAGACCGTGACGCGGCAGATCGGCCAGGATCAGGCCGCGCCAGACCGTCCCGACGAACGTGAACAGCGCCGCGATCGCGGCCGCGATCGCGGCTGGGGAACGCTGTCGCGCCTCCCAGGCAAGGTGGTCTTCGGGTGCCTCGACGGCCACGAGGCGCTGAATCGTAGCCGGGGCGGCTTCCTAGTGGCCCCGGCCGAGCGGCGCGCGGGGCTCCGCGCGGAGGCTGCGACGGGGCGGCTCAGGGTCGACCTGGTCGCGGCCCGCGACGCGCGACACCCGGTCGCCGGCGGCGAGCAGGAGGTCGAGCGCCGGCGCGGCGAGCCGCAGCGCGCCTTCGATCCGGCGGCGGTTGGCGAGCTGGCGGGGGCTGCGGATCGCCACGCGCCGATTGTAGACTCCGCGCGTGTCCCGGATCGCGGTCTACGGCGCTTCGGGCTACACCGGCCGGCTCGTGGCGCAGGCGCTCGCCGCCGCCGGCCACGCGGTCGTGCTCGCCGGGCGCAGCGACGCGCGGCTGCGCGCACTACCGGTGACCGGCGCCGACGTGGCGGTCGCGGCGGTCGACGACCCCGACGCGCTGGCGGGTGCGCTGGCCGGCTGCGACGCACTGGTCAACTGCGCCGGGCCATTCGCCGTCCACGGTGCGCCGGTGCTGGAGGCCGCGATCGCCGCCGGGGTGCCGTACGCCGACACCGCCGCCGAGCAGGCGTGGGTGCACCGGGTGTTCGAGCGCTACGGCTCGCTCGCGGCGGAGCGCGGCGTCGCGCTCGTGCCCGCCGCCGGCTTCGACTTCCTGCCCGGCGACCTCGCCTGCGCGCTCGCCGCGCGCGGGCTCGGGCCGCTGCGCGCGCTCGAGGTCGCCTACGCGGTCGACCGCTTCGCCATGAGCCGGGGGACGCTGCGCTCGGCGCTGGCCGGGATCGCGAGCCGTCCGCTCGCCTACGAGGCGGGCACCTGGCGCTTCGCCGGCGCCGCCCTCGCCGGCCGCCGGTTCGCATTCCCGGCGCCGTTCGGCACCCGCATCGTCGCTCCGTTCCCCGCCGGCGAGGTCGTCACCGCCCCGCGCCACGTCGACACCCCGCGCGTTCGCACGCTGATCGCCGCGCGCACGTTCACGCTCGGCGCGGAGCCGCTCGCGCCGCTCGTCGCTCCGGCGCTGCCGCTCGCGGGCATGCTCGTGCGCGGCCTCGTGGCGCGGGTCGCGGACGCGGCGATCGGGCGGCTGCCGGAGGGCCCGGGCATCCGGGCGCGCGAGCGTGCGCGCTGGATCGTGGTCGCCGCTGCGCAGGCGCGGGACGGCACCCGCCGGCGCGTCGCGGTCCGCGGCGCCGACGTCTACGGCACGACGGCGGCGAGCGCCGCCCACGCCGCCGTGCTGCTGGCGGACCGGCGCTGCGCAGGCGCGCTCGCGCCGGCCCAGGCGTTCGATCCCGAGGCGTTCCTCGCCCACCTCGGGGTCGCCGCCGAGCCCGCCTGAGTACCATCTCCAGGCATGGAGGGATTTGGCTTCTTTCAGGACCCCGACTTCCAGAAGAAACTGCAGGAGATGGCCGAGCAGATGCAGGCCACGCAGTCGCTCGCCTGGGCCGACAACGCGATCAAGCTGGCCGTCGACATGACGGTCGCGGCGATCAACCGCGTGAACATCCAGGGCACGACCGAGCAGCAGGCCCAGCAGATCCGCACGGTCATGGCGACGATCTTCCCGGAGGCCGTCACGCTGGTGCGCGAGGCTCGGCAGGGACTCTCCTAGCCTCCCGCCCCGCCGCGATCACCTCCTTGAACGACCGGAAGCGGAAGATGAAGACGAGCGCGGCGAACCCGCACCCGAACGTCGTCACGCCGATCGCGATCTGCTGGCCGACCGAGTAGGCCGCCACCGTCGCGCCCGCGGCGGAGCCCGCGAAGACCTGGACCAGCAGCGCCTGCTGCACACCCGCGCCACCGGGCGTGAACGGCACGAGCGCTGCGACCGCGTTGACGCCGAGCACGAGCAGCACGTTCTCGACCGAGCCGCCGACGTTGAACGCGGTGAGCAGGAGCCAGAACGCCGTGAAGCGCAGGCACCAGGCGACCAGCTGGACCAGCCACACCTCGCGGAAGTAGCGCCGCCGGTCCGACAGGATCGTCAGGCCCTGGCGCACGCGGTCCCAGAACGCCCGCACACGCGCGGAGAGCAGCGCGAACGCCAGCAGTGCGGCGAGCGCCAGCACGGTCAGCACGAACAGCGTGAAGCGCGGGTGCGACGCGAAGAACGCCAGGTCGAACGCCGGCAGCTTGGAGAAGTCCGGCGGCTTGGGGAACGCGCCCTGCGTGAACGCGAACAGCAGGATCGGGATCGCCAGCATGAGGTCGAAGATCTGCTCGACGAAGAACGACGACCCGACCGCGGGGTAGCTCGACCGCGGCACCGACGTCCTGGTCAGGAACAGGCGCACGATGTCGCCCCCGCGCGCCGGCACGACGGAGTTGAACCCGTAGCCGGCCAGGTACGCGCCCCAGATCTCCCTGAAGCGGAAGCGCTCGGCGGGGTAGGCCGCGCGCAGGATGCGGAACGACGCCACCGCGCGCAGGCTCAGGTAGGCGACGAAGATCGCGAGGCCGAGCAGCAGCGCGAGCCAGTCGACGGCCGCGAGGTTCGACGCGAAGTCGCCGACCGCGTCGAAGAACGAGGAGAAGGAGTCGCCGATCGACGCGAGGGGCACCGGGCCTAGCGTAGATCAGGGCCCGCCGCGCGCGAACGCGCTGCGCAGCACCACGCGCGTCTCCGTGTCGGTCACGCCGCCCTCGCGCTTGAGCTGGCGCAGCAGCCGGTCGAGCTCGGCGGTGTCGCGGCACGCGACGCGCAGCTGGTAGTCGAAGCGCCCGGTGACGTGGACGGCGTCGGTGACCGGCTCGAGCTTCGTCGTCGCCGCCTCGAACGCCTCGTTGGTCCCGGCGGCCGCCAGACGCACGTCGATCAGCGCCAGGAGCCCACGGCCGGCGGCGCCGGGATCGACGGTGGCGGTGAAGCCGGTGATGACGCCGTCGCGCCGCAGGCGGCGGACGCGGTCCGCGGCCGCGTTCGCGCTGAGGCCGACGGCGGCGCCGAGGTCGCGAAACGAGATGCGCCCGTTGCGCATGAGCTCACCGAGGATCTCGCGGTCCGTGGCGTCGATCCCGCGATTCTCGCAGCTCATGCCGGTTCGCGCTGGCCAAACGGACGCGGAGCGCGCTACCCACGTGGCATGCGCGACCCGCTGATCGCCGGCCTCCTCGCGGGCTGGGGCGTCGCGATCCCGCTCGGCGCGATCGGGGTGATGGTCGTCGACCTCGGGATGCGCGGCGGGCTGCGGCCCGCCGCCGCGGCCGCGGCAGGCGTGGCGACGGCCGACTTCCTCTACGCCGTGCTCGCCGCGCTCGCGGGCGCAGCGGCGGCGAGCGCGCTCGCCCCGCACGCGGACGCACTGCGGCTGATCAGCGCCGGCGTGCTCACGCTCGTGGCGGTACTCGGCCTCCGCGCCCTGCGGCGCCGTCCCGCCGAGCCCGCCGCCGTGCCGCCCGCGCGCGGGCTCTACCTGCGCTTCCTCGGCCTCACCTCGATCAACCCCGTCACCGTCGCGTACTTCGCGGCGCTGATCGCCGGGCTTCCGGCCGTCGCCTCCGCCCCGTTCGCGGCCAAGGCGGTGTTCGTCGCGGCGGCCGGCCTCGCGTCGCTGAGCTGGCAGCTCGCGCTCGCGGGCGCCGGCGCGGCGCTGCACCACCGGCTGCCGCCCTCGGCGCGCGTGCTCACGGCCGTGGCGGGCAACGCGATCGTGCTCGCGCTCGCAGCCCGCATGGCGCTCGGTGCGTAGGCTTGCGGCGCATGGCCTTTCGCACCACGCGCATCGACGCGCTCGACCCGATCCGGGTCGCCGGCG
>Ga0136617_10006857_pt1 | contig 10157 bp, 7 predicted proteins | sample AntDrymUQ3222106_2_FD_129672 | JGI IMG/M metagenome (GOLD analysis project Ga0136617, IMG submission 129672) | Polar desert sand microbial communities from Dry Valleys, Antarctica - metaG UQ322 (21.06) | ecosystem: Environmental > Terrestrial > Soil > Desert | place: Antarctica: Dry Valley... | reverse complement strand
GAGCTGGGCCAGCACCTCCTCGGGCACGTCGTCGGGCAGCTGGGTCACGAAGAAGACGCCCACCCCCTTCGACCGGATGAGGCGCACGGTTTGCGCCACCTGGTCGAGGAGCGCCTCCGACGCGTCGTCGAAGAGCAGGTGGGCCTCGTCGAAGAAGAAGACGAGGTTCGGCTTGTCGAGGGCGCCCACCTCGGGCAGCTCGTGGAACAGCTCGGCCAGCATCCACATGAGAAAGGTCGAGAAGAGCTTGGGCTTGTCCTGCACGGCCGCCAGCTCGAGGCACGAGACCACGCCCCGGCCCTCGGGGGTGCACCGGATGAGGTCGGCCATCTCCATCTCCGGCTCGCCGAAGAACGCCTCCGCCCCCTGCTCCTCCAGCTCCACGATCTTGCGCAGGAGCACGCCGGCCGTCGCCGACGAGAGCCCGCCGATGCCCTCCAGCGCGTCCTGCCCGTCGTCGCTGACGAGGTACTTGAGCACCTCCCGGAGATCGGCCAGGTCGAGGAGGGCCAGCCCGTTGTCGTCCGCGTAGCGGAAGACGAGGGTGAGCGACGACGACTGGGTCTCGTTGGCGCCCATGACCTTGGCGATCAACCGGGGCCCGAACGCGGAGACGGTCGCCCGCACGGGCACCCCCGGGCCGTGGCCGCCCAGGGAGAGGAACGTCACCGGGAAGCCGGCCGGGCTCCACTCGAGCTGCATCTCGTCGACCCGGGACGTCACCCGGTCGCTCACCTCACCGGGCCGGCTCAGCCCGCTGAGGTCGCCCTTCACGTCGGCCGCGAACACGGGCACCCCCATCGCCGACAGCTGCTCGGCCATGAGCTGGAGGGTCTTGGTCTTGCCGGTGCCGGTGGCGCCGGCGATCAGCCCGTGGCGGTTGCACATGGCCGCCGGCACCCGCACCACGGCTTCCGGGAGCACCGCGCCCCCCAGCATCGCCCGGCCCAACTCCACTGCCGGGCCCTTGCTGGCGTAGGCCGTAACGATCCGGTCGGTGAAATCGGTTTCATCAGGCATAGGGCAGAACTTAGGACCGGTCGGCGAGGACAGCGCGAGCGGCGCGCCGTCCCGGCGTGCCCGCGATGCCCCCCGTGGGGTTCGTGCCGGCGCCGGACACATACAATCCCTCGACGGGCGTGCGGTGCCCGCTCAGGCGCCGGGTGGGTCGCAGCGGACCGAGCTGGTCGAGCGAGATGTCGAGGTGCATGGGGTGCGCACCCGGCCACCCCTCCTGCTCCATGACGTCGGGGGTACGCACCGACACCCCCTGGATGCTCGACCGGAAGCCGGGGGCCCGTTCCTCCATGACGTCGAGCGCCCGCTCCACGAACTCTTCCCGCCGGGCCGGCCAGCCGCCCTGCACCTGCGCCGGCGCGGCCGGACAGGCCAGGTAGACGGTGTGGTGGCCGGCCGGGGCCAGGATGGAGTCGACGGCCGAGGTGGTGAAGGCGTAGAGCGGGAGGACCTCGGGCAGGTGACCGGCCTCCGAGGCGGTCCACGCCCGGCACAGGTCGTCGAGGTGGTCGACGAAGCTCTGGAGGCCGTTCCAGTCGCCCGGGGCGCAGCCGGGGTACGGCGGGAGCCGGTCGGTGGCCACGTGCACCAGAGCCTGGACCACGTTTCCTCTCCGGGCCGCAGCCAGATCGGCGCCCGCCGCGCCCGAGAGCGGGGGGTCGAGGAGCCGGAGCAGGGCCACCTGCGGGTCGATGGCGGTGACCACGGCCCTCGTCTCGATGCGCTCCCCTGCGAACGGCCCCTGCTCATCGATGACGACGGCGGCCACCCTCCCGTCGGGCGCCTCGATACGGGCCACCCGGGCGCCGCAGCGCAGCTCTGCGCCGAGGCTGGCGAGGCGGGTGACCAGGGCGTCGGTGAGCCCCTGGGCGCCGCCCCTCGCGTGCCACTGGCCGAACAGGTGGTACGCCGCCTGCCACCAGGCGAAGACGGCGCCTCCGGGGATGTTCGGCCCCACGCCGGCGTGGGCCGCGAAGGCGGCCACCGGACCCCGGGTGAGGTCGGAGGGCAGGCTGCGGCGCAGCAGCGAGTCGTAGGGCCCGAGGGCGTCGCGGACCGTGCCCATCGGGTCGCCGCGCAGCGCCCTGGCCGACGAGAGGAGCCGTCGGGGCAGGTCCCGGGCCGAGGTCTCGCCCCGCACCGCCGGCAGCACCGTCCGGATGACCGGCACCGCCTTCTTCATGAACGCGGCGTAGGCCCGGGCCTCGGTCGGGTCGGACCCTGCGATCGAGTCCACCGTGTCCTCGATCGACCGGAAGAAGCGAACCCGCCGTCCGTCGGCATGCACGGCGATGGAGAACGGGTCCATCTCCAGGTATTCCAGGCCGGCCCCGGCCAGGTCGAGCTCGGCCGGGATGGTGGTCATGTTGATGATGTTGTGGGCGACGGAATGGGTGTCGAACCGGTACCCGGGAACGGTTTCCTCGGTCCTCGAACCGCCACCGGGCAGGGGGAGTCCCTCGAGCACGACGACGTCGAGGCCGGCCCCGGCCAAGTAGCACGCGGCCACCAGCCCGTTGTGCCCGGCACCCACCACCACCACGTCACGCGGACTCACCGGGCCAGTATCGCGGCCGCCGGCGGAGGTCGGTCGTGAGCGGGGCCCCCGATATGGGTAGTAGCTTCCCGGCCGAGAAGTTTGTAGTTTTGCATCGGCGGGAGATAACCGAGCCGGCAGAGGGCCGCGGCTCGGGGTTCTGGACGAGCATGTCCGCCATCGGGCATGGTATGGGCCCTCGGTCGTGGGGATCCAGGTCGGGACCACCGATCTGGTTTGCGAAGGACCAAAGGAGCGGACGTGGGGAAGCGAGTAGCTCGAGTGCTCATGGGGGTGGTTGTCGCGAGCGCGATGCTCGTCACCTCCCCCGTTCGGGTAGAGGCACAGCTTTCGACGCAGCCATTCGCGGCATACGGCAGCGCAGCAGCTGTGGCGCTCAACGCGTTGGCGCTCGGAACCACCCAGGTGGCCAACACCCAGGTGGCCCTCTCGGCCGGCGTGGTCAACTCCACGGGGCTGAACGGCACGGTCAACAACCAGTTCGGTCAGGCCGTGGGCCCGCCCCAGCCCGGTAAGAACGCCTACGGGCGTGGCACGGGTGTGGAGATCGGCCTGCTCACCCAGACGCCGCAGCCCACCGACCTGAACCAGATCAAGCTGGCCCAGCTAGCCGAGGCCACCGCCCCGCCCCCCAGCCCGCTGATCACCAAGGAGATCCCGATCGCCCTGCCGGGGCTGCTCACGGCCTCCACCGCCCGGGGCCAGGCTCAGGCCACCTACGACCCCAACTTCTGCCCGATCGGGCGGCCCCTCACCTACGGCCTCGGCTTCGTCGAGAACCTGCAGGCGCTACCCGGCCCGGCCGGCGGCCTCATCGGCACCAGCGCCACCGGCAACTCGGTCACCCAGACCCGCACGGTCACCTACCTGGTGCCCAACGGTGACGGAACCTTCGGTGTGGTCGCCGAGTCGCAGGCCATCGTCGCTCCCATCAGCGTGGCCGGCACCGGCATCACCATCGACGTCGCCGGGCCCATCGGCTTCCGGGTCACGGCCACCGGCAAGCCCGGTGACCCCCGCAACGGCGCCGCCTACACCGGTACCCCGGTCATCACGGTGCGCCTCAACGGCCTCCCGCTGATCGACCTCGGCCTCCAGGACATCCTGGGCGCCGGTGGCATCGACCTGAACATCCCGCCGGCCCCGCTGCCCGCACTGGTCGGCCTCAGCGTCGGCGCTCCGATCAAGGGCCTCAGCGGCGCCGGAGCCCCGGCCGTCGCCCCCGACGGCACCTCGGCGTCGGCCTCGGCTGACACCCTGCGGTTGCGGCTGCTCCAGCTGCCCGGCATCAGCGCACTCGACGTCGGCGTCGGCCACTTCGAGGGCGCCGTCAGCGTCCCCGCCGGCGGCGTGCGCTGCAACCTCCCCGTGAGCAAGGTCGCCAACCCCGACCCGGTTCCGGTGGGTGGCGAGTTCGTCTTCACCATCAGCATCCCCAGCGACCCGGCCCTGTTCAACGCCCTGTTCTCCTGTGACCTGGTCAACATCCGGGCCGTCGACACCGTCGAGGTGGCCAGCGGCAGCGTCACCTTCACCATCCTCGGTGCGGATCGTGGGGGGGTCGTGGGGCCTGCCAATGTGGTTACGTTCGACAACCTGGGCAGCTATGCCCTCGGGGATCCACCGATCCAACTCAACATCCGGGTCCGGGTCGACAGCGCCTCAGGTGAGGCCGTCCTCCGTGACATCGTCGACGTGAGCGCCGCCCTCGGCAACTGCCGGGGCCGGGCCGCCGGTGACGACCTCGTGATCGGCAGTGGCCAGATCGAGGGTGCCGCCATCACCGGACGCTTCGTCCTCAACGCGCCCACCATCTCCGGTGGCAACCTGGCCACCACCGGGGGCACGTCGGCTCCGCTCGTCATGGGTGGCGCCTTGGTTCTGGGCGGGCTCGGGCTCATGCGCCTGCGCCGCACGCTCATCCAGCGCCGCGTCTGACCAGTCCGTACGAAGCAGTGAGAGAGGGCCGCGACTCAGGTCGCGGCCCTCTCTCGTCGTTCCGGGAGGGTCTTCGTCGCGGCCGCGTCGCCCGCGCCGTCAAAACGGTGGAGAATGGTGACGTGATGGGGCGCGTCGTGTCGCGGGTGTCGGCGATCATGTTGGTGGGCGCGATCGCCGCCGGCTGCTCGGGGTCGGGGTACAAGTACGTGAAGACCTCGACCAACAACGCCTACTACAAGGTCCCCGAGGACTGGAAGATCTTCGACAAGCAGCAGGTCATCGCCTCCACCGGCGCCCAGCTGAGCGCCGAGGAGGAGATGGGGCTGCGCTACCTGGCCATCTTCGACGCCGACCCGACGCCCTCGCTCGACCACGACCTGCAGACGGCCAGGTACCCCATGGGCATCGTGCGGGTCCGCAGCCTCGACGTCGAGGAGCGCGACGACTTCTCCCTGGCCAAGCTCCGCAACGAGGTCATACCGATCGACGAGATCCTCGACCAGGAGCTGGGCGACGTCGAGGTCGTGCTGGGGCCGCACACCATCACCCAGGACGACGGGCTGCGGGGCACCCGCATCGTGTACACGGTCGACGGCAAGATGAACTCGTTCACCGTCGACCAGACCGGCCTCGTCGACCCGGCCACCAACCTCGTCTACTTCTTCATCGTCGGCTGCCAGGCCGACTGCTACACCGACAACCAGACGACGATCAACGAGATCGCAGAGTCGTGGACCGTCAAGCTGACGTGATTGATCAGGGAGCCGTGATATGAGTCCGACCGGCACACTCTCCGGGCTTCCCGCCCCGAGCTCCGGCCCCACGCCACCGACCGAGTCCCCCGACCGGCGGGATCCCCTCACCCGCAAGCCGATGTCGACCTGGGACCGGTCGAAGTTCCTCATCGGCCTGGCCGTGGTGTGGGTCGTCCTGTTCTGGTCGATGGTGATCGACAACCCGATCATGCCGGTGGCCGACGCCTTCAACAAGGCGATCGAGGACCGCTGGTGGCTGCTCCTGCTGATCCTCGTGGAAGGGCTCCGCCAGCTCCACTACGTCATCAGCGAGCACTCCGCCGCCTACCACCAGTTCTGGACGACGAAGGTCTTCGGGGCTATCGAGGCGCGCACCTTCCGCCTCAACGACTGGACCCGCTACCGGATGGCCCGGGTCCTGAAGTGGATGGCGTTGCTGGCGGTGGTGTCGATCATCCTCGGGGCGGCCAACAAGCAGTCGCCGTTCCTGGCCCTGTTCGAGCTGCCGAGCACCATCTGGGCGGCGATGCCGTTCGTCCTGCAGATGGTGTTCTCGATGATGTTCCTCATCCTGCAGTTCGCGGCCCTGTTCTGGTTCATGTCCCGGGGCGGCGTGGAGACCTACTTCCCCGACGACATCAAGACCCGGTTCACCGACGTCTGGGGCCAGGATGCGGTGGTCGCCCGGGTCAAGGAGAACATGCTGTTCCTCGAGGACCCCGAGTCGATCGAGGCCAAGGGTGGGTACGTGCCCGGCGGCCTCCTCCTCTGGGGACCCCCCGGCACCGGCAAGACCCTCATGGCCGAGGCCGTGGCCGGTGAGACCGGCCGGCCCTACGTGTTCGTCGACCCCGGCGCCTTCGAGGGCATGTTCATCGGGGTCGGCATCCTCAAGGTCAAGGCCCTGTTCCGCAAGCTGCGCAAGCTGGCCGTGCGCTACGGCGGGGTGATCGTCTTCTTCGACGAAGCCGACTCCCTGGGCAACCGGCGCCAGGGCAAGGACGGCGGACCCTTCGGCGACCGCCAGGGCTTCGGGGGATCACCGTTCTCGTCGACCCATGCCGGCTGCAACGGGATGTCGTACCTGTCCCACGACTCGGCGTCGCTCCTCTTCCGGCGGTCTCTGACGTCGGACGGCAGCTCCGACCCCGAGGTCCGGCGCCGGCTCCGCGACCGGATCGTCATGGGCGGGGGCGGTATGGGAGGCGCGGGCCAGCTCCAGGCGCTCCTTTCCGAGCTCTCGGGGTTGAAGAAGCCCCGCGGCTTCATCAACCGGGTCGTGCGGCGGACGCTGGGCATGCGGCCCAAGCCGCCACCCAAGTACCGGATCATGGTCATGATGGCCACCAACCTGCCCCAGGCCCTCGACGAGGCCCTGCTGCGACCGGGCCGCATCGACCGCATCTACAAGGTGGGCTATCCGTCGAAGGCGGGCCGCATCCGCACCTACGAGGGGTACTTCGCCAAGGTCAGCCACTGCCTGACCCCCGCCGAGGTCGACAAGCTGGCCACTATCACCCCCTACGCCACCGGGGCCACCATCAAGGACCTGGTCAACGAGGCGCTGATCTACTCGATCCGCATGGGCCGCCAGACGATCACATGGGAAGACGTGATCAAGGCCAAGCAGCTCAAGGACCTGGGCCCGCCGGAGGACGTGGAGTACATCGAGCGGGAGCGCCACGCGGTGGCCGTGCACGAGGCCTGCCACGCGGTGACCGCCTTCCGGGTGCGCCGGCACCTCACGATCGACATCGCCACCATCGAGAAGGGCGGCAACTACCTGGGCATGGTGGCGTCGATCCCCCCCGAGGACCAGTTCACCCAGTGGCGCACCGAGTACGAGGCCGACGTCATGGTCTCCCTGGCGTCGCTGGCCGGCGAGCGGCTGTTCTTCGCGGGCGACAACTCGTCGGGGGTTTCCGGCGACCTGGAGAGCGCGACCCAGATCGCCACCCTCATGGAGGGCTACTGGGGCATGGGCTCCACCGTCACGTCCCACGGCGTCACCCAGAAGGTCGGCATCGGCGGCGGCGGGCGCCCGGGCAAGGGCGACGGCAAGGGGCCCAAGAACGAGGCCGACCTGCTCCACGGCGGGCTGGGCGAGCGCATCGAGGAGAAGCTGGAGGAGCTGCTGCAGCGGGCCGAGGACCTGCTCAAGGCCAACCGCATCGCCGTGCTGGCCGTGGCCCACGCCCTCGAGACCCACAAGACGGTGACCGGCGACGACATCGAGGCCATCATCGAGGCCCGCCCCGGCCCGCTGATCGACGGACGGGTCTACGGCGACCCCGAGTTCGCCCGGGTGGTGGAGGAGTACCACGCCCAGGCCATCACCGCCCACCAGGGCCACAGCGGCTTCGAGATCTCCCTGCCCAAGCTCAACGGCCAGCGCAACCAGGGCGGCTACGACACGGTCGACGTCCGCCCCGACGGCACGTATGCCGGGCCGTCACCGTGGTCGCGCCCGGGCGGGTCGTCCGTCGCCCAGCCGCCGCCGATCCCCCCGCCCGTGCCGCTGCCGCCGGTGTGGCCACCGCCGGTCGCCGAGACCTCGGCCCACCCCGGCCCCGCCGTCGAGAACGGCCCAGTCGAGAACGGCCCAGTCGAGAACGGGCCAGTCGAGAACGGGCCGGTAGCCGAGACGGGGCCCATGGTCGAGAACGGCCCGGTTGAGAACGGTACGGTCGAGATGGGCAGCCCGATCGAGGGCGGCCCAATCGAGGGCGGCCCGGTGGACTCCAACGGCAGGGCCGACGACGGCGGCGCCACGGGCGGCGCCGGGAGCGAGGCCAAGGGACGCCCTGCAGACGACTGAGCTCCCGATCGACACGTCCGGTCGCTTCCTCACCGATCTGACCGACCGCGTCGCCGGGTTCTGTGCCCCGCTCGGCGACGGGCTGGTGCACGTCTTCGTCCCTCACGCCACCGCGGGGGTCGCCCTCATGGAGCTCGGCTCGGGATCGGAGGCCGACCTGGCCGAGCTCCTGGAACGGCTGCTGCCCCGCGACGACCGCTACCGGCACCGCCACGGCTCACCGGGACACGGCGCCGACCACCTGTTGCCGGTGCTGGTCAACCCGTCCTTGTCGATCCCGGTCGAGGGCGGGCGGCCGCTCCTCGGCACCTGGCAGAGCGTGGTGCTCGTCGACCTGAACCCCGACAATCCCCGGCGCCAGGTCCGCCTCTCGTTCCTGCCCGGTTAGCGCCGCCCCCGGGGCTGCAGATCATTCAGACGAGGCTGAGCACCGCCCGCAGGTCGGTGGCCCGCACGACTCCCTCGGGAAGCGGGGGGGTGAGGGGCGCGGTGCCCATCTCCCGGGCCCGGTCGGCCTGGTCGTGGCGCCAGAGGTGGACGGGCCGCATGCCGGCGGCCAGGGGGCCTTCCACATCGGGGCCCCAGGTGTCGCCCACGAACAGGGTCTCCTCGGGGGCCAGGCCGCACAGTCCGAGGGTGTGGTCGAAAATGCGGGGGTGGGGCTTGCGGGCCCCGGCCTGGGCCGAGGTGACGATGGTGTCGAGCAGGCCGTCGAGGCCGACGCTGGCCACCGCCCGCTCGAGGTCCCAGTCCCAGTTGGAGCACACGGCCAGCACCAGGCCCCGGCGGCGCAACTCGACCAGCACCTCGGCGACCTCGTCGTAGGCGCCCAGGGTGTAGGTCTTGGTGGCCCGGTGGAGGTCGGCGACCAGGGGCTCCAGCTCGTCGGCGGCCACCCCGCAGGCCCGGGCCCGCGTGCGCAGGCGGTCGATCTCCCAGGCGGTGTAGGCGTCGCGGCTGGCGGAGTGCTCGACGTGGTCCTCACCGTCGACCGCTCCACCCACCCACTGGCTGCCCCACGCCTCGCGGGCCCCGTCGAGGCCGCGCCGGGCGAAGATCTCCTCGTGGGTCTCGCCCCACGTCACGGCCCGGGCGAGGGTGCCGTAGAAGTCGAAGAGCACGCCCCGGATGTCGGCGTCCGCGTGATTGGGCACTTCCGATGGATACCACGGTCCGGCGACCCGCATGGCACAGGTGGGCGGCCGGGAGTCGGCCGGTCCGCCCGGGGGAAGTCCCGACCCGGCGGTAACGTGGCCGACGTGACCGCGACCCGGGGCCGGCCGTGGACACCCTGACGCTGCCCATCCTGGCCGTCGTGGCCGGGTTGCTGTCGTTCAGTTCGCCGTGCTGCCTGCCGCTGCTGCCCGGCTACCTCTCCTACGTCTCGGCCCTGCCGGTCGCCGAGCTGGGCGAGCGCCAGGCCCGGGGGGTGACGCTCAGGGCCTCCCTGCTCTTCGTGGGCGGCTTCAGCCTGGTGTTCACGCTCCTGGGTGTCGGCGCCGGCCTCCTCGGCAACCTGTTCCTCCGCAACCAGGACACGATCGTGCGGGTCTTCGGCGTGGTGATCATCGGCCTGGGCCTGTCCACCCTGGGTGTGCTGCGCATGCCGTTCCTCCAGCGGGAGAAGCGGATCGACATGGCCCGGGTGCCGAGGGGCACCGCCTGGGCCTTCCCCCTGGGGATGGCCTTCGCCGCCGGCTGGGCCCCGTGCATCGGTCCCGTCCTGGCCACCATCCTGGCCACCGCCGCCGTCAGCGACGGGGGCGCGGTGTGGGGGGGCGTGCTGCTGCTCCTCTACTCGGCCGGGTTGGGCGTGCCCTTCGTCCTCCTGGCCCTCGGCTTCAACAAGGCCACCCGCTCGCTGGCGTGGCTCCGCCGCAACGGGCGGCGGGTCGAGATCGCCGGTGGGCTGATGCTGGTGGCGGTCGGGTTGTTGTTCGTCACCGGGCGCTGGCAGGGTTTCTTCGTGCCCCTGCAACGCTGGTTCGCCCGCCTCGGATGGCCCCCCGTATGAAACCCCCCGACGACATCCCCGCCGCCGAGAGCCCCGCCGCCGAGAGCCCCGCCG
>Ga0136617_10006856_pt1 | contig 10157 bp, 10 predicted proteins | sample AntDrymUQ3222106_2_FD_129672 | JGI IMG/M metagenome (GOLD analysis project Ga0136617, IMG submission 129672) | Polar desert sand microbial communities from Dry Valleys, Antarctica - metaG UQ322 (21.06) | ecosystem: Environmental > Terrestrial > Soil > Desert | place: Antarctica: Dry Valley... | reverse complement strand
AGTCATGTGTTGCCCATGACGCCACGCCGCTTGCGCAGCCGGATCCAGACCTGACGGTCCTCGTCGGTCCCGGTGTCCACGTCACCGGCGAGCGCGGCCAGCACGGTCCAGGAGAAGGTGTTGCGCTCCGGCAGCTGGCCGTCGGCGGTGGGGATCGTCACCGTGACCTCGATCGTCTCGGTCGTGAGCCGGAACCTGCAGGTGAGCTGTGCGGAGTCCAGTGCCTGCGGCAGCAGCATCGCGCAGGCCTCGTCGACGGCGATCCGCAGGTCCTCGATCTCGTCCAGCGTGAAGTCGAGCCGGGCGGCGAGGCCAGCCGTGGCGGTACGCAGAACAGAGAGGTAGGCCGAGTCGGCCGGCAGCCGGATCTCGACGGCATCCTCGATGGTCGCGCCGGCGCCTCCACCCGTTGGATCGCTCATCACTGCGCCTTCGCTCACCTTTCGTGCCACCCCGTCATCGCCATGTCCGTCGCCGCTGACAGCGGCCAGATCCGAACGGTACATGCCGCGGGGTCCCGGCTGCCTCCAGGCAGCGCCAGCGTCGGGCTTGCGAGCGTCCGGGGGATGGCGCTGCGGACGTGGTCTCCCCCAGGGCGGTCACCCGGCGGGCCATCGGATCGACTTCAGGGGTTCATCGCGCGATAACGCCCGCGCCCTACAGCCGCCCTAGCTTGCGGAGAGTCCGGAATGTCCAGACCCTGAAGGAACCCCAACCATGAGAATCAGACCAAGATTGGTAGCCGTGCTGGTCGTCGGCGCGCTTGGAGCGCTCGGCGGCACGACGGCCGTGACCGGCACGGCGGCGCTGGCCAGCGAGGGCCGGCGCGAAGGGCAGGCCATCAACACCAAGGCCGACTTCACCCCGTTCGAGCGCTTCCAGCCGCTGGCCTCGTCCGCGCCCTGCACCGGCGAGGCGAGCGGACGCCAGGCCCAGCCGTTTGTCCTCCCCGTGGGCTACGAGCAGCGGGTCGTCACCGAGGAAGGCGACCCCGGCTACAACCAGAACACCGACAACTGGGACATGAGCACCCAGAACGAGTTCGGCAAGGACGCCGGCCGCTACGTCTACCGGACGCATGAGAACCGCAGCGGACAGGCCTCTCAGGTCTCGCTCACCGACCTGCAGACCGGCCAGAACAGGATCCTCGCCGAACGGCAGGACTGGGAGGCGTTCGACGGCATCGTCTGGACACCGTGGGGCACCGTCCTCGCCGCGGAAGAGGTCATCATTGCCAACGCCCGTGACCCGCAGGTCCCCCAGGCCGAGGGGGGGTTGGTCTACGAGTTCTTCATCGACCGGGACGACCCCAGCCAGCTGGATCCCTCCCGAGAGCGCATCACCCCCGGTGACGGGACGACCGACACCGTGCAAGACGGCATCCGCGCCCGACCGGCCCTGGGGGCCAAGTCGCACGAGGGGATGCGCTTCGACCGGCGCGGCAACCTCTACGGGATCGCCGAGTCGCGTGGTCGGACGACGGCCAACCAGTCTGGGGGGATCTTCCGGTTCGTCCCTGACCGCAAGGGTGACCTGTCCAGCGGTCAGCTCGAAGCGTTCGACAGCCCGAACCAGCAGGATGGTGAGGGGATCTGGCTCGATCTCGACCGCGCTCAGTCGCAGATCAACGCCGATCGCGAGGCCGAGATGAAGGGCGCCAACGAATACCAGCGCCCCGAGGATGTCGAGACCGGGGAGAGCACCGGCAAGGACGGCAACAACGGCGAGAACACCGTCTACGTTGCTCTCCCCGAGGGCGACGACGAGGGCGTGCTTGCCATCGACGTCTCGCGTCCGGAGCGCCCGTTCGCCTACGACTACGTCGGCAAGCAGGCCGGCAATGCCTCTGAGGCCACCGGCTTCGACGCACCGGACAACCTCGCCCTGGACGGCAAGGGCAACCTGGTCATCGCCGAGGACCCGCCAGGCAACCCGGTCGGGGCCGACTACTTCGTGGCCGCGCCGCCGCGAGGCAACGACGTCAACGCCGATGGCGACAGGGACGGGAAGCGTCACCAGCCGGCCAGCACTGTGCAGCGCTTCGCTTCACTGAAGGACTGCGCCGGCGAGCCGAGCGGGCCCTACTTCGCCCTCGCGGGGACGGAGAAGTTCACCGACGGCACGGCTCTGGAAGGCCTGGTGGACGGTGAGACGCTGTTCGGCCACCGCCAGCACGCGGGCCAGACTTCACCCATCGACCAGCTCGTCGCGATCTCCCCGGTTGACGACGACGATGAGGGTGATGACGACGATGAGGAGAACGACGGCGGCTCCTGATCGTCCCCGGTAGTGCCCTGATGAGTCAGGGAGCGGTGCCTTCTGGCGCCGCTCCCTGAGCGGCCTGCGTCGTGCATCACAGGTGGGGCCGTCGACATCGGCCCGCCACCTACCCCTGCGCACCTGACGCGAGGTCGCGCAGGAAGTCACCGGTGAGCCGATAGGGGATCCACTCGGTCAGCGCCGTCGCGCCGATCGACTCGTAGAACCCGCGGGCCGGGTTCCAGTCGAGCACCCACCACTCCAGCCGGGCGTAGCCACGGTCCACGCAGATCCCGGCCAACTCCGCCAGCAACGCGAGGCCGATGCCCGAACCGCGGAACTGTTCCCGGACGTAGAGGTCCTCGAGGTAGAGACCGTGCCCACCGAGCCAGGTCGAGTAGTTGAGGAACCACAGCGCGAATCCGGCCGGCTGCCCGTCGTACTCCGCGATGTGACAGAACGCGGCCGGGCTCTCGGCGAACAATGTGGCGCGCAGCGATTCCTCGGTGGCGTGGACCTCGTCGAGCGCCCGCTCGAAGTCGGCCAGCTCACGGATCACCGACAGGATCAGCCCGACGTCGTCGGGAGTCGCCGGACGTACGACGACCGAACTGGGGGTCTGTTCGGGAGGCATGCGTCGATGCTAGGTTCCGCGGGCAGCCCCCTAAGGGCCTCGCTGCCCTCTCTGTCCGAAATGAGGGAGTTCAACATGGCGTCATCGCCGTCGCCTTACCGCCGTGGCAGCCAGTCTGCTGCTGACAGCGCTGGCCCTGCCAGCAGCGAACGTCGCCGGGTCCTCGGCGGCCACCGGGGACTCACAGGAAGCGACCTCCTACCTGGTGGTGTTCCGGGGGGGTGTCGGTAGCGAGGCCGCGAAGGAGCTGGTCGCGAGGGCCGGCGGGACGATCACCTCCGACATGACCAAGCAGATCGGCGTCGCCGTCGCGACTTCTTCGGTGGCCGGGTTCGCTGAGGCCCTGCGGGCGTCCGGCAAGGTCGCAGACGCCGCCGAGAACCTGCGCTTCAAGGGTATGCCCGGCGCGCAGGACCACCTAGGGGAGACCCTCCCGGGCGGCGGTCCGGAGCCGAGCATGGACAGCTTCGAGCCGTTTCAGTGGGACATGCGCCAGATCCGCACCGAGCAGGCGCACGCCATCCAGGCCGGCTCGCGGCTGGTCAACGTGGGCATCCTGGACAGCGGCATCGACGGCGACCACGTCGACTTCACCGACACCGACGGCAGCAACGTCGACTGTGTGCGGGGTCGAGACTTCGTGCTGACGGCCGGTCCGAGCCCGCTCGGCACACCTGATCCCTGCGAGGACAACCAGTTCCACGGCACCCACGTCGCCGGCACCGTCGGCGCCCGGGCCAACGGCGTCGGCATAGTCGGCGTCGCCCCGAACGTCACCCTGGTGCCGATCAAGGTCTGCGACGCGTCCGGCTACTGCTATGCCGGCTCGGTCATCGAGGGCATCACCTACTCCGGTGACATCCAGCTCGACGTCATCAACATGAGCTTCTACGTGGACGACAACGAGTTCCTCGGCTCGACGGAGTTCAAGTGCTCCAACGACCCGGTCCAAAAGACAATCCGGCACGCGGTCGAGCGGGCCATCCAGTACGCACGCAACCAGGGCGTCACCCCGGTGGCGGCGCTGGGCAACTCCGACACCGACCTGGCCCACCCGTTCGAGGACCAGGGCGTGCACAACAACTGCGAGGTCGTGCCGGCGGAGACGCAGGGCGTGATCGGAACCATGGCGACCGGCCCCGGCCAGGAGAAGGCCTTCTACTCCAACTACGGCGTCGGTGCGACTGATGTCGCTGCACCGGGGGGCAACTCCCGCAGCGGGTCCGGTGAGTTCCCCGGGCCGTGCGGTGTGCAGGTCCTCTCCACCTTCCCCGGCAACATCTACGTCTGCATCCAGGGCACCTCGATGGCCAGCCCACACACCGCCGGTGTCGCGGCGCTGATCATCAGCCAGTACGGCACGGTCGGCGCGGACGGTGACGTGAAGATGCCGCCGCAGAAGGTCGAGGCCTACCTGCAGGGCACCACGGTCGACATCGGGCTCAACGGCTACGACGAGTGCTTCGGCCACGGCCGGATCGACGCGCTCAAGGCGGTCACGCACGACACGCGGACCGTCCGGGCGGTCACGCCCTTCTGCCCGGAGTACGCCGAGTAGGTCCGGACCGTTCGGCCAGAACAACGAGCTCGGGCGTCGGTGCCACGGCACCGGCGCCCGAGCTCGTCGCCATGCACCGACGGGGCACCGGGCAGCCATGACGTCCGCCCGGACCCCTTGACCTGTATGGGACTTACGTCCCGTTTGCGATGGATAAAGCAGCTGCCGTGCAGGAAGGGTGCGTACGTGCCGATGAGTAGCCGTGACCACCCTGGGTTTCAAGCTCGTTCGTGAACGAACCTGGCTGTCCCTTTTCGCCGCCTGGCTGGCGACGAGCCTGCTCTTCCTCGGGCTGCTGACCACGGAGCTGCTCGGACCCTTTGGCACCACCGTCCTGGACGACCGTCGCCCGCCTGGGCGGGGACGAGTTCGCCGTCCTGCTCGAGGACACCGACGGCCTCACCGGCGCCCGGCGTGTCGCCGAGCGGATCGCCGAGTCGCTGCTCACGCCGTTCGACCTCGCCGGCGTCTCTACCGTGGTCGGTGCGAGTATCGGCATCGCCGCAACTTCTGGTGAGCCGGCTGGCGGCGCTGCTCTCTCCGAGGCACTCCTGCGTGACGCAGACATCGCGATGTATGCCGCGAAGGCCGAAGGCAAAGGGCGGTACGCCGTCTACGCGGCCGATCTTGCCGCCGCCAACCTCGACCGGATGCAGCTCAAGACAGACCTCACCGTTGCCCTCGCTCGCGATGAGCTCTCGTTGATGTACCAGCCCATCGTCGAGGTCGCCACCGGCGGGCTGATCGGCGTCGAGGCGCTGCTCCGATGGACCCATCTGGTCCAAGGATCCATTCCTCCCAGCGAGTTCATCCCGCTCGCTGAGGCCAGCGGGGACATCCTCCCGATCGGCCGCTGGGTCCTCAGCGAGGCCTGCGCGCAGGCAGCGACCTGGCAGCTGCTCCGGCCGGCAGGCACTTCTCCCCTGCAGCTCGCGGTCAACGTGTCGGGCCGTCAGGTCACCGATCGTCAGCTGCTGCCGGCTATCCGTGCCGCTCTGACGTCATCCGGGCTCGCGCCGCACCTGTTGACTCTGGAGCTCACCGAGAGCGTTCTGTTCGCGGAGGAGGAAGGCGTGATGGCTGCCTTGGTGGCCCTGCGTCAGCTCGGCGTGCGGCTGGCCATCGACGACTTCGGGACCGGGTTCTCCTAGCTCAGCCGTCTGCGCCAATTCCCGATCGACACGCTCAAAGTGGACCGGTCCTTTATCGCAGCGCTGGTCCCCGACTCTCCCGTGCCGGACGCGCTCGTCACTGCGATCCGCGCTTTGGGTGAGGGTCTGGGCATGCAGGTCATCGCCGAAGGTGTCGAGACGGTGGAGCAGTTGACCGCCCTTCGCGCACTGGGCTGTCCCCAGGCTCAGGGATTCCTGTTCGCGCGCCCGGGCCACCCCGACATCGTCGGTGACCTGATCCGTGAGGGCATCGCACTGGCGGACCCCCCGAGGGCACTCCTCTGACCTGCTAGACCGCGTCGACTACCACCTGCACCGGCTGCAACCGGCCGCGGACCACGAGCAGTCCCCGGCCCGCCCGAGCCTCGCCACCCCGGCCGACCCGCACCGCGAAGAGGTCTCCGTCGACGGGCCGACCGGGCCGAGAAGGTCGAGCACCCACCACTCCAACCAGGCGTAGCCACGGTCCACGCAGATCCCTGCCAGTTCCGGCCGCAGCGCGAGGTCGATGCCGCTTGGAACCTGCCGCGCTGAGACGACCTTTGCGTTCTGCCTGTGGTCGAGGCCCGGCAGGCGTTATCGTCCCGCTCAGGGCGGGCCGAGCCGCCCGAATAGGCAGGGGGCTCCAGTGGCAGAGACGAAGATTCGGGTCGAACCGGGAAGCGTCAAAAAGTACGGAACCAAGGCGCAGTCGAGGTTCGACGGCATCCGGCGCGACTTGGTCGCTCTCGTCAACGACGTGGCGACAGTGCACTACTTCGGCCCGAACGCCTCTCAGTTCAAGAAGGAGTCGGCTGAGCTGGCGGCTGACTTCTCGACGCGCCTGCTGAAGGACTTGGGCTCCATCGCCGACGCAGTTCGCAGCTCGACGTCCAACATCGCGAGCTCGCTCGGCGGAGCGCCGATCAACATTCAGGTCAACGGCTCGCCGGTCCCAATACCGTCCATCAGCCAAGGGGACGGCGCGGTGGACGTCGACCTGTCTGCGCTGGAGAAGCTGGTTCCGGCAGTGAAGACGCGCTTCGGCCAGATCGACCAGGGGCTCAAGGGACATCTGGCGGACCTTCGCGGCACGGACTGGACCGGCTCGGCCAAGACGAGCACAGTCGATGCGGTGTCCCGCTTCACCAAGTCCGCGGCGCAGAAGACCGACCAGGCGGAGAAGTCGATCGTCGATTTCATCAACTCGCAGATCCAGGCCACGCGCACCGCCGACAAGTAATTCAGGCCGGTACGGGAGGGACGGCGAGATGGTTGTCGGTGATCCGGCCGGCATGCGGACGCTGGCCAGCCGGCTGGCGAAGGATGCCGGTCAGCTGCGCGACGCTGCGTCCGATGTGAAGGCTGCCGTGCGCAAGATGGACGCGTCGGGGGAGTGGGCGGACGCCTGCCAGCGGGTCGTCGAGGCTCAGGCACGCCAGTTCGCTGCGGCGGCGTCTCGGCTCGACGGGCTGGCGGCGACGCTGCGCAGGTCGGCGACCCAGGTGGAGGCCGAGATCCGAGCCGAGGCCGAGGCGCAGCGGCGCCGAGAGGCAGCGGCCGCGGCGGCGGCCGAGGCCGCCCGGAGGGCAGCGGTGCAGCGTGCCGAAGATGCTCGGCGGCGCTCGTGACCGTCTACACGTTCGACCCGAAGAGCGTCGATCGCACCCAACGGAAGCTGTTCGACGCGTTGGTGCGAATGAACAACAACGTCCACCGGCCACTGCGGCGGGTGGACCTGCCCGAGATGCCAGCGGCGGTGCGGGGACAGGTCGTCAGCGGTATCGCGGAGGCGATCTCGACGATGTCGGCGGCCGGCGTCTCGGTCTCGGGCGTCGCCCGGTCGATGAAAGCCAAGTCCTACGACCTCGTCGAGCACAAGCAGCTCTCCTCCGAACTTGGGTGGGGGTGGAAGGTCGGCGATGCCATGGTGGCGGCCGCGGAGTTCACCGGCACCGACATCATCCACAAGGCGATCAACTACGACGAGTACGGGTGGAAAGGCGTCACCGGTAGCGCCGCGGCTTTCGGCAGCAATTTCATCCCCGTCACCAAGATCGCTGGCGCGGTCGGCAAGGGAGGCAAGGCCGCCGTCGGCGCCATCCGGGGGACGAACGCCGCCAACAGGGCGCGGGTCACCGCTCAGCTCGACCGGGTTGCCGCAGCGCCAGGCATGCGGTTGCGGCGGCCTTCCGGCGCGGCCGCGCCAGGGATGGCCGACGACGTCATCCGTGGCGCCGACAACGTCTCGGTCCACCCGCAGCCGATGCGGCCCGGCGCGGCCGCTGGCGGTCTCGCCGACAAGGCGGAGGCCATCGCGACCAACCCTCGACCGTTGAAGAAGGCGGCGAGTCCCCAGAGTGGATCCAGGGCGCCTGGCAGCCTGGCGTCCGACTCGCTGCACCTCAGCAGCAACGCCGCGATGCAGGTCGCCATGCTCGCGAAGGCGACGGGGGGCGGACTCATCGATCACACGAGCACTGGCGCGACGCTGGCTGCCGCGAAGCTGTACCAGAACCTCCCTGCTGCGATCGCGGACCGGATCTGGGGCCAGGCGTCAGCGAACTTCGTGCGGGCTGCATCAGGCCGTCTGACGGCCACCTTGGAGGCCACCGTCAACCGCAACCGGGTCTTTGCCAAGGTCGAGGTGCCCGCCATTCTGGCGAACCCGAACGTCACTTCACTAGCCGTGGTTCGCAAGCGGGGTCTCGATCTCCAGCCGCAGCGTTACGTCACCATCAGTCGCAGCGATGCCAACGCGGCGACGAAGGTGCTGGACGAGATCGACGCGGGTGGGCGCATCATCTTCAACTTCGTGCCATGACGTTCGCCCTCTCGCCCGACCTGTCGATCGTGAGCGACCACGGCTTCGAGGTCGTCGTCAATGGCAGCAGTGTCGACTACAGCGACGCGACCTGCACTGCAACGGTCGCTGCTGACGCCGAGGACCTCCCCCTCCTGCTGGACGTGGGGTCAATCGCCCTGTCGAGGACCGTGGGGGACCCGGAAGGCACGAACAAGGAGCGTATCCTCAGCCGGACCATCGCCGGCCTCTGTGCCGTTGGCATCCCTGTGTGTCTCCACAGTGCGGTTGCCGGCGACACGACCTCCGACGGCGGCGTTTTGCCCGAAGTCCTCGACCTACCCGAGCTGCTGACGCATGCGGCTGGCCTCTCGGGGGTCTCGCTTGTCGAGTTCCTGAGATTGCTGGACGCACTTGCCGAGGGTCGAGCCGTAGACCTGCGGGCCGAGCACTTTCGCATCTCGGGAGGGAACGACGGGACGCTCGCTGTGGAGTTCCCGTTCGTCAGCTCACGCTCGGGCGACGCCGTGACGATGTCCCTCGACGTCGATGCCTCGTTGGCCGCGATGCACCGTTCGCTGCTCGACAACTCGGGTCCGGAATCTCGCAGCGCCTTGCGCTGGGTGCTCGCCGAGATCACGCCGCCGGAGCCTGCGTTCACGCCCGTGGAGGCTCGCGAGGCCGTAGGACCGCTTGCGGCCGTGGTGGAGGTCGAAGTGCTCGAGGGGGCGACGGAAGTAGACCTTGCGATGGGGTCAGAGGCCAGCTGCGTCACCGCGCGGTCAGCCAGCGCGGTGTGCGAAGAGATCGTCACGACGGAAGCCAGTCTGGGCGCGCTCGCGCGGTCGGTGTGGGGGGACGGTGCGCGGTCGGTGGGTCCCTGCCGGATCCGGATCACCACCGCGGCCGGAACGTTCGCCAGGTCCGAGGCGACCGACGACGCGGAAGATGCGCTCAACTGGATCCTCGCCCACCTCGAGTCGGCTGCTACGCCTGCGGCGGTCGACCGCTAGCCCCGGTGCCGACTCGGCTACGGCTGATCCGGGCGCAGAGCAGCCACCTGCACCGTCTCGGCGCCGTACCGGGTGACGAGGACTCCGCGTCCGGGCAGGTGATGGCGTGCGCCACGAGGAAGCCGGGCACCCAGCACGTCGCCGTCGATGTCAGGGTCAGGCTGAAGCAGCAGTCCGTGTCGATCCTTGCGCACTTGCGAGATCCAGCCACCGTAGCTGCGCTGCGCGGCTGATGTCTCACTGGCGCCCACGATGTAGGCACCGACGTCGCGCCCGGCGCGCGCGATGGCTTCCAGCGACTCGTCGGCCGGAGAGCCTGTCAGCTCGTGCCCGTCGTCGATCACCACCACGATCGGATGCTCCTCCTGGTGCCGGGCACGTACCACCGACTCGAGGTCGGTGCAGAGCGCGTCGATCGGGTCACTCCCTCGCGCGACCGATGTCCAGACGTCCAGCGAGAGAAGGGGGGTCCGTCGCGGCGCCAGCAGGTGCATCTCCAGGGCGGCGTCGGCCGCGCGCAGTGCGGTGGCCAGCGCGGCCAGCGCAGTCGACTTGCCGGAACGATTCGGTCCGGCGACGAGAAAGTGGCCGTCCTGGAGGTCCACGAGCAGCGGCGCGAGGTCCCGCTCGCCAATGCCGATGACCGTCCGAAGCGGGGTCGCCAGCTTCACGAGGGGCACGAGGTCGACCTCGGCCGGCAACGTCTCGATGCGGGCGGCGCCGCCGGCCGCGGGCCGCT
>Ga0136617_10006855_pt1 | contig 10157 bp, 10 predicted proteins | sample AntDrymUQ3222106_2_FD_129672 | JGI IMG/M metagenome (GOLD analysis project Ga0136617, IMG submission 129672) | Polar desert sand microbial communities from Dry Valleys, Antarctica - metaG UQ322 (21.06) | ecosystem: Environmental > Terrestrial > Soil > Desert | place: Antarctica: Dry Valley... | reverse complement strand
GTGGTCGTCTGCGCCTGGAAGTCCTCGTTGGGATTGGGCAGGTCGATCATCTTGTACGTCACGTAGATCGCGACTGCTCCGAGGAAAAGCCCGACGAAACCAACGATGGTGCCCCACTTGGCGGTCTTCTTCGCCGCGTGTCGCGCCTTGGCCCATCCGGCCAAGTCGCGCATCTTGACCTTGCCGTTCTTGCCCGAGCCGGTGCGCTTGGCCCTCTTAGGGGTGCGTGAACCGTCCGTGCCGGTGTCGGAGGCGGCTTTGCGGGCCACCGGCTGGGACGGCTCCCGGCCGGGACCGCTGGCGGGCGGCGGCTGCTTGCTGCTCACGGGGACTGCCTCACGGGGACTGATCGGTGCCTCTCGGACGGACTGGGACAACCCGACGAGGGTAGAGCAGTCGACGCGGTATTCCTCGTCGGCAAACGAGTCGCCGGCTCAGCCGAGGCGATCGTCGTCTTCCACCGTGCGCTGCCGACGCGGCGGCTTGCGCGGCACCCCGTCACCGACAACGTACGACTCCACCAGGTGGTTCCAGTGGCAGTTCCGGCACACCTCGACGACGTAGGCCCGAATCTCGCCGTACTCGTGCGCCATCGACTCGATCTCGCCGCGCGACTTGATCCGCCCGCTGTACTGCCCGAGCTCGTCGCCGAAGACGTACGACAGGTGCCGCAACTCCGGCTTGCGGCAGATCGGGCACGGCGCCGGGGCCGGCTCGCCGTGGTGCTTCGCGGCTCGCACGGTGTACGGGTCGGCGTCGCAGATGTCGTCCATCGTGGCGGCGCCGCCACGGAACAACGTCGCCAGCACAGCTCGCCGCTGCAGCGAGTAGTCGATGACGGAGCGCTGGGACCACATGATCCGTCGAGCGTACGGGCCGAAGCTCCGACGAGCACGCGATCGTCGGACCTGGATCACGCGAGCGTCGGTGCTTGGAGTCGCCCCGATGTATCGCTACGATACGTGTGCGTGATACGTGACACCGATAGGTGGCCCAGATAGGTCGACCGGCAGCGACAGGCACGGCGGGCAGCATCCGGTCGACCCGCATGACGTCGTACGTCACCCGAAGGGAGCAGCACGTGGCCAAGCGCGGAGACGCTCTCGAGCTCGCAGTCCTCGGACTGCTGCACGAGGCGCCCATGCACGGGTACGAGCTGCGCAAACGCGTCACCGCTCTGCTCGGGTGGGGTCGGGTGTTGTCGTACGGGTCGCTGTACCCCTGCCTCAAGCAGATGCTGAGGGACGGGCTGATCGCGGAAGACACCGCGACGGATCCGGTTGCGTCGGCGGGCGGGACGGCCACCCGTGGCGGACGTCGCGGCAAGATCGTCTACAAGCTCACCGCCGACGGCAAGGAGCGTTTTGCCACACTCGTGGCCGCGGCCGGGCCCAGTGCGTGGGAGGACGCCAACTTCGGGGTCCGCTTCGCGTTCTTCGGCGCCACCAGCCGGGAGACCCGCCTCCGCATCCTGGAGGGTCGCCGGAGTCGGCTCGAGGAACGACTCGACGGCTTCCGGACGTCGCTCACTCGCTCCCGCGAGCGCGTCGACTCGTACACCCTGGAACTGCAACGGCACGGCCTCGAGTCAGCCGAGCGCGAGGTGCGCTGGCTGACCGAGCTGATCGACAGCGAGCGCGTCGAGCCTTCCGCCACCGGCGGCGACGACGAGCGCAACGAGCGCAACGAGCGCAACGACACATCCAACACCGGCCCCGACGCATCCGCGTCGGGCGCCATCAACCGGGAATGAGGAGAGCCGGAATGGGCTCGGTTCGAGTAGCCATCGTCGGCGTCGGCAACTGCGCGACGTCGCTCATCCAAGGCGTGCACTACTACCAGGACGCGGATCCTTCGGGGACTGTGCCGGGTCTGATGCACGTGAAGTTCGGCGACTACCACGTCAGCGACATCGAGTTCGTCGCGGCGTTCGACGTCGACGCCAAGAAGGTCGGGTTCGACCTCGCCGAGGCGACTAACGCCAGCGAGAACAACACGATCAAGATCTGTGACGTGCCGCCGACCGACGTCGTCGTCCAGCGCGGACACACCCTCGACGGTCTCGGCAAGTACTACCGCGAGACCATCGACGAGTCAGACACCGAGCCGGTCGACGTGGTGTCGGTGCTGCGCGACAGCAAGGCCGACGTGCTGGTGTCGTACCTGCCGGTGGGGTCGGAAGACGCCGACAAGTTCTACGCGCAGTGCGCCATCGACGCTGGGGTGGCGTTCGTGAACGCGCTGCCGGTGTTCATCGCGTCCGACCCCGAGTGGGCGCAGAAGTTCACCGATGCGGGCGTGCCGATCATCGGCGACGACATCAAGTCGCAGGTCGGTGCGACGATCACCCACCGGGTACTGGCCAGGCTGTTCCAGGACCGCGGCGTCGTGCTCGACCGGACGTACCAGCTCAACGTCGGCGGCAATATGGACTTTAAGAACATGCTGGAGCGCGACCGGCTGGAGTCCAAGAAGCTGTCCAAGACGCAGGCCGTGACGTCGAACATCGACCACGACCTGGGCGCCAAGAACGTCCACATCGGTCCGTCGGACTACGTGCAGTGGCTCGACGACCGCAAGTGGGCGTACGTCCGGCTCGAGGGTCGGGCGTTCGGCAACGTGCCGCTCAACATGGAGTACAAGCTCGAGGTCTGGGACTCGCCGAACTCGGCCGGCATCATCATCGACGCCATCCGGGCGGCCAAGATCGCCCTGGACCGCGGGATCGGCGGGCCGCTGCTGGCCGCGTCGTCGTACCTGATGAAGTCGCCGCCGGTGCAGCGTCCCGATGACGAGGGGCGCGCCTCGGTGGAGGCCTTCATCGACGGTTCCGTCGAGCGCTGATCCGTCGCTGATCCGTCGCTGATCCGCCGCGGTACACCGGCTGTACGTGTGACGAGGCCCGCTCCCTCCCGGTTGGGGGCGGGCCTCGCCCTGTGCGCGGGGCTCGCGTCTCGCGGGGCGGCAGACGGTCCTGCGCTGACGGATTGCTGAGCTCTAGGGAAGGTCCAGCCCGCCCTGGGGGGTCAGGACCTCCCGACACCTCACGTCTCCAGCCCCGGCCCGCGTGGGCGCTGAGGTTGGGGGAAGGTCCAGCCCGCCCCGGGGGGTCAGGACCTCCCGAAACCTCACGTCAGCGGCTACCACTCGCTCGGGCCCAGGCCGGGTGTGAAGATGGCGCGATGTCGTTCAGCGCCCTGCACCACCTGGAATGCCCGCGCTGCCGGGAGGCGTACGACGCCACCCGGCTGCATGGTGTCTGCCCGATTGATGGCTCGCCGCTGCTGGCCCGGTACGACCTCACGTCAGTACGGGTGACCCCCACGCAGATCGCCACGCGCCCACCGGACCTCTGGCGCTACCACGAGCTGCTGCCCGTCTCGGCGCCCGACCACGTGGTCACCCTCGGCGAAGGCATGACGCCGCTGCTGCCCGCCCCTCGTCTGGGGGCCGAGCTCGGCCTGCCGCGCCTGCTCGTCAAGGACGACGGCCTGCTGCCGACCGGCTCGTTCAAGGCGCGCGGCGCCGCCGTCGGGGTGTCGCGCGCGCGTGAGCTCGGCGCCGAGCGGATCGCGATGCCGACCAACGGCAACGCGGGTGCCGCCTGGTCGACGTACGCCGCGCGGGCCGGGTTGCGGGCAGCGATCGTCATGCCCGTCGACGCCCCGCGTATCACCCGGGCCGAGACCGTAGTCGCCGGTGGCGACCTGAGGCTGGTCGACGGACTGATCTCGGACGCCGGCCGGCTGGTGGGTGCAGCGGTAGCGGCTGCGGACGAGCCATGGTTCGACGCGTCGACGCTGAAGGAGCCGTACCGGATCGAAGGCAAGAAGACGATGGGGCTCGAGATCGCCGAGCAGCTCGGATGGCGGATGCCGGACGTCATCGTCTACCCGACCGGCGGCGGGGTCGGGCTGATCGGCATCCACAAGGCCCTCACCGAGGCCCGCGAACTGGGTTGGGTCACCGGCCCGCTGCCACGACTCGTGTCGGTCCAGGCCCGAGGGTGTGCTCCGATCGTGCACGCGTTCGAGGCTGGTGCGGCTGAGTCGACGGCGGTACCGAACTCCTCGACCGTCGCGTTCGGGATCAACGTGCCCAAGGCGCTGGGCGACTTCCTGGTCCTCGAGGCGCTGCGGGACACCGACGGGACGGCGATCGCTGTCGACGACGCCGATCTGTTGCGAGAGCTCGGCTTGACTGGGCGACTGGAGGGGATGTTCCTGTGCCCCGAAGGTGCCGCGACGGTGGCCGCCGCCCGCTCCCTGGCAGCGTCTGGATGGCTGGAGCCTGACGACGAGGTGGTCCTGCTCAACACCGGCGCCGGCGTCATCTACCCAGACACCGTGCAGGTCGACGTACCGACCCTCGCCGCCGACGACGTCCTCCACCTATGACAGGAGGCAGCGATGCGGGGTGAGCGACGGATCGCAGATCGGGTGCAGGCGGCGATGGCGAGCGTCCCGCGGCGGTGGTTCCTGCCGGACTCGGTGCAGGCGTACGCCGCCGAGGACCGGCCACTTCCGATCGGCCACGGTCAGACGAACTCCCAGCCCACGACGGTGGCGCGGATGCTGACCCAACTCGACCCGCAACCCGGCGACACGGTGCTCGACGTCGGCTGTGGCTCCGGTTGGAGCACCGCGCTGTTGGCGCACCTGGTCGGCGATCCGGCAGCGGTGCACGGCGTCGAGCTGGTTCCCGAGCTGGTGACCTTCGCGCGCCAGCGCCTCGATGCCGTGGGTTTCGCCGACGCGGAGGTCACGGCCGCCGATCCGGATCGGCTGGGGTTGCCCGAGCATGCTCCGTTCGCGAAAGTCCTGGTCAGCGCAGAGGCCGCCGAGCTCCCGCAGCAGCTCGTCGACCAGGTGTCCACGGACGGGCGGATGGTGCTTCCGGTGGCCGGCCGGCTGCTCGTGGTCGACCGCCCGCAGGGGCGAACCGTCGTACGACAGCTGGGGCGATACGCCTTCGTCCCCCTGCGGTGGTCCGGGAGCTGACGTCCCCTTCTTGCGTCCGCAGAGCGGGTCGTCGGGACGACCACGTTGCAGGACCCAAAAGGACCGATGAGTTCCCGTGTCGGGACCAGTCACCCCTGGTAGAAGCTGTCCCCCAGCCCCAGGAGCAAGTATGTCGATCGACCACGCACCGGCCGCGCAGCGGCTCGCCGGCCTCATCGCCACCGTCAGCGACGACCAGCTCGACGCACCGACACCGTGCCCGCATTACACGGTCGGCGATCTGGTGGACCACATCGGCGGCTTCGCGATGGCGTTCGACTCCGCCGCTCGCAAGGAGCCACTGCCGGAGTCGGACGCAGGTCCGTCGGGTGACGCAAACCAGCTCGAGGACGGCTGGCGGGAACGGATCGGGCGTGACCTCAGCACCCTCGCCGCGGCCTGGCACGATCCGCAGGCCTGGCAGGGCATGACCCGGGTCGGCGGCATCGACCTGCCCGGCGAATCCGCGGGCATGTTCGCCCTCGACGAGCTCGTCGTGCACGGCTGGGACCTGGCGGTGGCGACCGGCCGGCCGTACGACGTGGACCAGCCCTCGCTGGAGGCGAACTACGCGCTGCTCTCGGGCCTCGCGCAACCCGGCCAAGAGCAGGCCCGCGAGGGACTGTTCGGGCCGCCCATCGAGCTGCCGGACAGCGCACCCCTGCTCGACCGCGTCATCGGCCTGACCGGACGAGACCCGCGCTGGTCGCCGCTGAGCGGCTGAGCGGCTGCGCGTCAGCGAACGCCGCGAGGCCGGAACTGGGCGCTGATCCGCGGTCCGGTCGGCCGCGCCGACTTCAGAATCGCGTGCTCCCAGGTGCGCTGGCACGACCCACCCATCACGATCAGGTCGCCGTGCCCGAGCGGGAAGCCGAGGGTCGCGCCGACCCGGTCGCGAGGCCGCAAACTCAACCGGCGCGGGCTGCCGAACGACATGATCGCGACCATGGTGTCCTCGGTGCGGCTGCGCCCGATCGTGTCACCATGCCAGGCGACGCTGTCCCGTCCGTCGCGGTAGTAGCACAGACCGGCGGTCCGGAAGGGCTCGCCCAGCTCTGTCGCGTAGTGGGCGCTCAGCGCGTCCAAGGCTGCGTCGAGCAAGGGATGCGGCATTGCTGCCCCCTCGTCATAAAAGCTCAACAGGCGTGGCACATCGACGACGCGCTCGTACATCTGTCGGCGCTCGGCCTGCCAGGCCACGTCCGTCTCGAGCCGGGCGAACACCTCGTCGGAGCCGCGGATCCAGCCCGGCAGGAGGTCCACCCAGGCGCCGCGCGTCAACACCTGCCGCTCGACATGACTCAGCGGTCCGATCGTGGGCTCGGCGGCGAGATCCAGCAGGGAGCTCTGGAACGACAGGCTCATCCCCGCAGCGTACGACGATTCGAACGTATGTTCTAGTCCGATATCGGCAGCTGGCTTACCAGCCCGACGGTGTTTCCCTCGCTGAACGCGAGGCCGGGCGGGTCGAACGTCGCCACCGGCTCTGCTCCGGGCAGACCCGTGAAGCACGCCACCGCCCGGGCGAGGTCGGTGGCCGGCTGAGCCACTTGCAGCAACGTCATGTCGTCTCCTTTCCGCTGAGGAGTCCACCAGCGCCCGGGCCCCGGCACAATCGGGAGACCGCGACGAGCCATGACGGGATCGGATGAACAGCGCAATCACCAAGGCCGAGGCGGTGGCTTGCCTACGAGCGGAAGGGTGCGTCTTCGCCGAGCGTGAGGTCGACCTGATCTGGTCGTGCTCCGGCGACGACGAGGTGCGCACCCGGCGAGTGGCGGAGCGGGCGTCCGGCACGCCGCTGGAGTACGTCGTCGGGTGCGCGGAGTTCGCCGGTGTCGTCGTCGAGATCGGACCACCGGTGTTCGTCCCGAGGCATCGGGCCGAGGCGCTGGTCCTCGCGGCACTGACGTACGGTGCCGATCGCGACCTGCTCACGGTGCTCGACCTCGGCTGCGGATGTGGCGCGATCGCTGCGGCGTTGGCCCGCCGACGAAGCCCTTGGCAGGTGCACGCGAGCGATGTCGACGAGCTGGCCCTCATCTACGCACGACGCAACGCCACGACGTACGGCTTCGACGTCCATCGCAGCAACTGGTTCACGCAGCTTCCCGAGGGGATGCGTGGACGGTTCGACCTGGTCGTGGCCCACCTGCCGTACGTCCCGACGTCCGAGCTCGCCTTGCTTCCACGGGACTTCCGCGACCACGAGGCCACCACGGCGGTCGACGGCGGAGACGACGGCCTCGATCCGTGGCGGGCGGTCTGCGCGAGCGCCGATCCGTGGCTGCGGACGGGTGGACTGCTGCTCACCCAGGTCGCGCGGCATCAGGCCACCGGCGCGGTCGCCATCGCCGCCGAGTGCGGATGGGCGGCCGACGTGGCGGCGAGCGCCGACCCGACCGAAGAGTCGGGCGAGGACGCCGACGTCGTGGTCCTGGTGGCAGGCCGGGCGCCGGGGCCGCGGCCGTGATGGGGAAGACTCGTCGACCATGGGCCTGGTGCGCGACCTGCGGCGGGTGCTCGCGGACTGGCGTTTTCGCCGACTGCTCGCGGTGCGGCTCGGCAGCCAGTTCAGTGACGGGGTCCTGCAGGTCTGTCTTGCGTCGTACGTGTTGTTCTCCCCCGAGCGTCAGCCCGATGCGGCGGCCATCGCCGGCGCACTGGCGGCCGTGCTGCTGCCGTTCAGCGCGCTGGGGCCGTTCGCCGGGGTCTTCCTGGACCGCTGGAGCCGACGGCAGGTCCTCGTCGGTGCGAACCTGATCCGGCTGCTGCCGGTGCTCGCGACGGCCGGGCTGATCGTTGCCGACAGGTCCGGGCCGGAGTTGTACGCGGCAATCCTGTTGGCCTTCAGCGTCAACCGGTTCCTGCTCGCCGGCTTGTCGGCGTCCCTGCCCCACGTGGTCGAGCACGACGAGCTCGTTCTGGCCAACGCGGTCACCCCCACCGCCGGGACGATCGCCGTCATCACCGGCGTCGGGGTGGCGTCGCTCGTTCGACCCCTGCTCCCCGAGCCCGACCCGGACGCGTGGATCGCTCTGGGGGCAGCCGGTCTCTACCTGCTCGCGGCCGGGCTAGCGCTGCGCATCCCCCGTCACCTGCTCGGACCGGACGTCGACCCCGAACGTCCCGGCGTGCGTGAGGCGCTCGGCAACGCGGTCCGTGGTCTGGTGGCGGGCCTGCGCCACCTCCAGGAGCGCCGGGCTGCTGCGCACGCGCTGGCCGTGATCGGCGCCCACCGGTTCGGCTACGGCCTCGCCACCGTGATGACGATCCTGCTCTACCGCAACTACTTTCACGACCCGGGCGACACCGATGCCGCCTTGGCCGGTATCGCGACAGCGGTCCTCGTCTCGGGGGCGGGCTACCTGACGGCGGCATTCGTCACGCCGTACGCCGTGACGCGGTGGGGTCCCGTGCCGTGGATGCTCGCGCTGCTGTCGGCGGCGGCAGTGTTCCAGGTGATGCCGGGCGCGCTGTTCACCGAGCCGGCTGTGCTGGTGGCCGCCTTCGTGCTGGGACTGTCCGCGCAGGGTGTGAAGATCTGTGTCGACACCCTGGTGCAGACGCAGGTCGACGACGCCTACCGCGGCCGGGTGTTCTCGCTGTACGACGTCGTCTACAACGTCGTCTTCGTGGCGGCAGCGGGGGTCGGGGCGCTGATCATCCCGACCGACGGCCGGTCGTACGGCGTGGTGGCGGTGATCGCCGCGGTGTACGCCGTGACCGCGCTCGGCTACGCCCGCTGGGGGCGACGACCGGCCACGCAACCCGGCGCGCTCAGCCCGTAGCCCAACGGCGGCGAGTCAGCGCGCCTGCCGCTGCTCCCACCAGGCCACCAGGGCATCCCGAGCCGACTGCGCCGACTGCGGCCCCTGCTCGAGCCGCACCTCGAGCAGGTGCTGGTAGGCCTCGCCCACTTCACGACCCGGCGGGATCTGCAGGATCTCCATGATCTGGTTACCGTCGAGATCGGGCCGGATGGCGTTGAGCTCCTCCTCGTCGGCGAGCCGGGCAATCCGCGCCTCGAGGCCGTCGTACGTCCGTTTCAACCGCTCCGCCTTGCGTGCGTTGCGGGTCGTGCAGTCGGCTCGGGTCAGCACGTGCAGCCGGTCCAGCTGGTCGCCCGCGTCCCGGACGTACCGCCGCACCGCCGAGTCAGTCCACTCCCCCGTCCCGTACCCGTGAAAACGCAGGTGCAGCTCGACCAGCTTCGCGACGGCGTCGACGACGTCATTCGAAAACCTCAGCGTGCGGAGCCGCTTGCGGGCCAGCTTGGCCCCGACCACGTCGTGGTGGTGGAACGTCACGGCGCCGCCGTCGGCGAACCGTCGGGTGCGCGGCTTGCCGATGTCGTGCAACAGAGCCGCCAGCCGGCTGACGAGATCGGGGCCACCGAGCCGGTCCTCCAGCTCCATCGCCTGCTCCAGGACCGTCAGCGTGTGCTCGTACACGTCCTTGTGCCGGTGGTGCTCGTCGACCTCGAGCTGCAACGCCGGCAGCTCGGGCAGCACCAGCTCGGCCAGCTGGGTGTCGACGAGCAGCGCGAGGCCGCGCCGCGGCTGCGTGCTCAGCAACAGCTTCACCAGCTCATCGCGCACCCGCTCGGTCGACACGATCGCAAGCCGTCCCGTCATCGCCGTCATCGCCGTCACGGTCGCCGGATCGACGTCGAAGCCGAGCTGGGCCGAGAAGCGCGCCGCGCGCATCATCCGCAGCGGATCGTCGCCGAACGACACCTCGGGGGCTCCCGGCGTCCGCAGTCGCTTGGCCGCCAGGTCGGCGAGGCCTCCGAACGGGTCCACGAGCTTTAGACCGGGCAGCGTGAACGCCATGGCGTTGACGCTGAAGTCGCGCCGCGACAGATCCCCCACCAGCGTGTCGCCGAAACGAACCTGCGGTTTGCGGGACGAGGCGTCGTACGAGTCGGAGCGGTACGTCGTAATCTCCAGCTGGTCGGACCCGACCCGGGCGCCGATGGTGCCAAACTCACGCCCGACGTCCCAGCGGGCGTCGGCCCAGTCGGTCAGGCACGCCTCGGTCTCGTCCGGGCGCGCCGACGTGGTGAAGTCGAGGTCGCCGGGCCGACCGGCCAGGGCGTCGCGCACCGAGCCGCCGACCAGGGCGATTTCGTGTCCGGCAGCCGCGAAGCGGCGT
>Ga0136617_10006854_pt1 | contig 10158 bp, 5 predicted proteins | sample AntDrymUQ3222106_2_FD_129672 | JGI IMG/M metagenome (GOLD analysis project Ga0136617, IMG submission 129672) | Polar desert sand microbial communities from Dry Valleys, Antarctica - metaG UQ322 (21.06) | ecosystem: Environmental > Terrestrial > Soil > Desert | place: Antarctica: Dry Valley... | reverse complement strand
GGTGTTCCTCATCTGGGCGCTGGATGGCTGGTTTCCCTCAACGCGCGCTCTGCGGAATCCGGAGGACGCCGATGAGGAGCGCCGGCTCATGTATGTCGCTATGACCCGAGCACGTGACGAGCTATACATCACGTACCCCATTGGCGGCTTTGCCTCCAGGGGAGGCGGATACTCAATGGCGCAGCTCTCCCGGTTTATCGACCAGGGAGTGCGGGCGTTCATGAACCAATTGGTAGCAATCAATCCGGAGACTGAAATTCCTGAAGCCAGAAGTCGCGGAGCGCAGCCCGTAATGGATGTTCGCGCGCTGTTACGGGGACGCTTCAGTAGCACCTGAGGCCCGATTGTGCGGCTCAGCGAGCCCCCCTTCATTCGAGAAGATACTTTCAGACGCTTGGGTCCCTTGCGCACGGTTCACGCCTCTTCGATCAGGTTCGTTCCCCCTGGCATAATTCAGCGCGCTAACCACGTTCGAACGCCACCCGACGGGTCCTTTGGTGACTTTTTGGCAATGGCGATAATGCGCGCTATTGAGCGGCGCACGTCTCGCTGCTCTCTATCATACACAGCGTCGAACAGCTCGAGATCAGTCAGGTAAATTCGCCGCGCAAGCAGGGTAGCATTGTCGAGCCGAATCCGCTCCACTGCCCGCGCCGGAATTGTCTTGAGCCGCGGCGCGACATTCTGCAGCAAGGAGGCGCGAGCACCGGCGTATATGGAATCCCGAGCCCGGAGCCGCGCTTCCGTGCTATTTGGATTAGCACTGAAGGCTGAGTCCAGCGTGCGGTAAAGGGTGTCGTAGAATGCACCGAGCGTTTTTTCATCCTCCCAACGTGCATCGCTCGCGGCTGCTGAGAGTGTATCACCACGCGAGGCGAAGAACCAGGTCGCCCCGCGCGCGCCGACGAAGTTCGCGAACGATTCGTTGAATACCGCTTGCCCCGGTGCGTAGAAGGTGTTGTGGGTCAGCTCGTGGATCACCGTATTGACAAGATCCACGGAATCCGCGCCGAGCGTCGTGGACAGCAATGGATCGTTGAACCAGCCGAGCGTACTGAATGCGGACGACGGGCGTAGCGTTACGTCGAAACCCTTTCGCTCGAGGTCAGTAGCCGAGCGGCGCGCGGCGTCAAAGTCAAAAAATCCCTTGTACGGAACCCGCCCAACTATCGGAAACCACCAGGTGTACCGCTCGAGTTTGTCGCGATATGCGGCACCGAGAACGAGGACAAGCGTATCGCGCTCTAGTTGCGTATACCTGGTGAAGCTCTCTCCCGCATCGAGCTTCACGGAATCCGCCGCGAATTCGCGCGCATCGAGCACCAGGGCGAGCTTGCCTCGCGTTACCGGATCGACTGTGGAACTTCGGACCAGCTCCCCAATCGGCTTCCTACCGCGCAGGATCTTTGCCTCCTCCCACCCCGCTCTGCTCAGATAACATCCCGTAGGGGTGAGAGAAAAGAGTACAACTCCGAACAGGACAGCTGCTCCCGCCACGCGCCGCCAGGGCCGCCTCCCCTTCACGCGCGCTTCGCCCACAAGCGAACTCCTACACGATGCGTCGCGCCAAGCGCGCTGAAATCCTGATACGCGTAATCGAGCGCAAAATTGCGAATGACTAGACCGCCGCCGAAAGCCATTGATGCTGCCGCACTTTCATGCCGAGCCGAGGCGCCTATCCTCCCCAGCAGAGTGATGGAGTTCGAAGCCGTCCATACGGCTTCCGCGCCCCCTGCTATTTCAGTTTGGCGCCCACGTTCATGCTCCAACTCGGCGACAGCCCGCGCCCGCACTGGCCCCAGCTTCTCGGAAGGCGACGCCAGCCCCAGCCGCGCTGTCCGCGGGATGGGGGCGCTCACACCAGAAAGCGTGACGCTGCCTCCGATGTTGTTTACCGAAATGGCAAGAGCAGCATCGCTCCAGATCGCAATCGCGAAACCCGCGTCAAACGCACCCGTGCCACCGCTCGCTCCAACAATCTGCTGACGGATCAGTTTCAAGCTTCCACCTGCGCGCACTCTCCCTCGCGACACGGCATATCCCACTGCGGCCGCAAAGTCCGTCGCCGATATACTCTGTCCCGTGGGCGAGCCCAGATCACTCGCGGGGTCAGCCGCAATCTCATCCACCGTCCCGTAATCCAGGGCGTGAATACCAACACCAACCACTCCATCGCCCAACGGAAACCTCGCTGCAAGGGTTGCCAGCGACGTCGACTGAATATGGCGTTGAACTGAGATTCCCGCTGATCGCTTATCGGGTCCGGCGAGTTGCCCGGGATTGTAAAAAATCGCCGCTTCATCTCCGCCATGTGCGGAATACACATCGCCTAACGCGAGTGCGCGCGTGCTTGCGGGCAGACGCAGGAATACGGCAGCGTTGGAGGGGGGCTGAGTCTCCGCGCCCAGCGGCAAGAGCAGACATACGCCAACCGCGAGCCAACTCGATATGCTGCGACTGATCACTGACCCCTGAGACTGAGACCGACACTGGCCACTTGTACTGAAACTGATACTGGCCCTGGCACTGGCACTAGTCCCAGTGATATCGACCCGACCGACGGAAGTGATCAGTGCCCGTGCCCGCGCCCATGACCGTCTAAGGGGTGATGCAAGTGCCGCCCATATTACCAGTAGCCAGTGCCAGTCTCAGTCTGAGACCTCTGATCAGTTAGCGTAACCTGAAAATCCCGACCTGAGCTTTCAAATCCGGATTGAACACACCGCCCGCAGGCGTCGCGAATCTGAGGCCGGCCGGCGCACTCCCCGGAGGAGTGTCGAGCTGGTAGTACGCAAACGTACTCGGTACCATCGCGCCGTTGATGGACTGATTGTACGGCAAATTCTTGACGAGAATTGGAAAAGCGCGCGGAAAATTGGAATTCGGTGAGGTGCGGTTGGCGGCGCGAAACAACGCGTCATACAGATATCGCAGATTCCGCGACTTGAATCGCAACCGCGGGCTCACCGCGTTGCGGGGCACCCCCGGAATGCTGTCGGTGTAGAGCGCCATCCCGAAATCGGCGAACACCGATGTAAATGCTTCGCCCATCACATTTTCCACGTTCTCGACACTCGTCCGGCTGGTTTGCACCAGACGAGTGAATATCGTGCTGTCCCGCAGGTCCCCGAGATACCTTACGAAGAGCCAGGCCGCTCCACGTCCTTCGCAGCATTCATTCGTCTCAAAAAGTGTCAACGACGTGCTTTCGGGATCGAGCAGATAAGAGTAAGAGTTTTCCAGCTGCTCGGCTATGAAGCCGAACGCAGAATCGGGGAACAGATTGCCCGGACTGCTCCGCCCTGAGGGAGGAGGAAATTTGTTCTCGTAATGCCGGGAGGCAAGCTCTTCGGCAAGATGGCTAAGTCCCTCATTCAGCCAATCCGTTTCCTGGCTTCCTCCGCGCACCAGAGCGTGCTGATTGTAGGAAATCATGTGCTGCAGCTCATGGATGAACGTGCTGGGCAACAGGCTCTGCACCGCGGCTTTCGAGATAGCACAACTGACCTGACCGGCGGGATCAGGTACGAATCCGTAAAAAATCTCGCCCTTGTTGGAATCCTTGCTGCGGCTCGAGAGGTCGAAGCCAAAGAAAAATCCCAGCACCTGCCCTTGAGTGGTGCAAGCCGGCTTGGGTGAAAGCGCGTTGACGATAGGCGTCAGCAACATGATCACCTTTCCATTACCATCGATGTCGGACTCCGGCCCGAATGTGCGCAGATCGATTGGATACAGCGTCTCGTCAAACAGTTTACCGAAGTTGGTGAGCTCCGCATCGGTCAGCCCGTTGGACGGCGATTTCTCGTCGATATACACAAGAACGTTCTGCCCAATGTGCTTCAGCTTTGCTGTCGCGGTCTTGAAGCACGTTTCCTCAGGGTCGAGGGAGCACAAAACCCGGAAGTCGCGAGTGCTGTTCAGGGTAAGCGCTTCGAGCGAGATCGGCCGATTCGCAGCAATCTCCGCCGCCGTTGGCACCGGCATGCGACGCTCCGCGGCTCGCAAGGCCAGATCAAATCGGGATTGCAGTGACGTGGCGCCTTCACGCACGCTTCGGTCGAGCGACGCTGACAGACTCTGCGGGACGGGTGCCGAGGAATTCCCGAGCTGGAAGCTATGGGTCGCAAGGGGGACCGAGGCGCTTGCGAACTGCGGTACTACCAGGTAGCTCGCGCCGTCGCCAGGCAGGCGCAGGCAATTGCCCAGTTCTGTTCCGCTAATCGTGATTCCCTCGTACAGCGCTAGCGTGAGCGTAGGTGAGGTTTGCACATACGTGACGTTGATGCTGCTGGTGCGCGCCGTGCCTACCTCAACGACAAGTGGAACTGCACCGGGCGAGACGCATGGCGGAACGACGATCGTGATGCTCGAGGCTGTTGCGTTGATGATTCGCGCGCGCGCGGAGCCGAAGAACACCGTGTTGCCCGCCGCCGAGGAGTTGAAGCTTGTTCCGGTGAGGGTGATGGTGTCCCCTGCCTGAGTACTCTGCTTCGAACTCCCGGTAAGTGTCGGGCCAGGTGTTCCCCTCGCTTTGAATGTTTCCATGTTCTCGTCCTGGCCTCTCACAAAGGCGGCGGCAATCGTGTACTCGCCTTGTTGCGAACCCAGTCGCGCGTCCACGCGCGCGATTCCATCGATCCCTGTCCCTACGACTGTATCGCTTAATGTCACCCCGGATTGCGCGGCAGGTCGGAAGACTACCGCTACGCTGCGAACGGGGTCGCCTGCTGGATCGGTGACTTTTATCTGCAGAGGCAGAGCCAGGACACTCCCAGCAGCCCCCTGTTGGTCGTCACCACCCTGAATGGCAATCTGATAGACACTGTCCTCTGAAGGATCAGTGCCACGGTCCTTGCTGCATGCGAGGGTAGCCAGAACGAACACCGCTGCGGTAAGACGGCGAAAAACCATATCACCCTCGAAAAGAAGGACGTGTTGTAGAGCGGAAATACGCTGGGAGCCCTGTGAACTAATGAATATCCCGAATGTACGGCGTCTTGCCAATGCCGGAGGTCTTTCCTTTACACGCCGGAACGGTGGACGTGCCGCCAAAGGGAAAACGACCTGCTGGCCAACCCGTAACTAAGACGAGATAGCGGATTTAATTCCAATCCCTGGTACCTGATCCCCCGCCACAGCTATTATACAGGTTAGTACGACAGCGGCGGCATGCCGGTTTTAACCGCACTTCGCTCCTACCACGTTTAATTGGCGAGATCAGAAGGGCTCGCTGCTGTTCATCCCTCCCTGCATGTCTTCCTTGACGCCGCGGTAATGACTTTCGTTCATCTCCACTGCCATTCGGAGTATTCACTTCTCGATGGCGCGAACCGCATTGATAGTCTCATCGCGCGCGCTCAGGAGTTGGAGCAGCCGGCACTGGCCATAACGGACCATGGGAATCTCCACGGCGCGTGGGAATTTCAGGAGAAGGCCAGGAAGGCCAGTCTGAAGCCCATTATAGGCATGGAAGCCTACGTTGCACCCGGTAGCCGGCGCGAACGCGGCCGCCCGAAAACTGCCTCGGGCATCTTGGCCAAGCCATACTTTCACCTTGTTCTTCTGGCCCGCGATGCTCAGGGTTACCGGAACCTGGTGAAGCTATCCTCGCTTTCATTCACGGAAGGTTTTTACAGCAAACCACGCATCGACCGCGAGTTGCTGGTCCGCCACAGCGAAGGCCTAATAGTTTCCTCAGCCTGCATGGCTGGGGAAGTAGCGTCCCATCTTCTCGGCGGCCGGTACGAGGATGCGAAAGCCGCCGCGTCCTGGTACGCCGAGGTGTTTCCGGATCGCTACTACCTGGAGGTACAGGGTCACGACTCACCCGGTCAGGCGGAGTTGAATCGTCAGATCTTCCGCCTCGCGGACGACATCGGCCTTCCAGTGGTAGCCACCAACGACGCGCACTTCTTGCGCGAGGGCGACCACGACGCGCATGATGTTCTTCTTTGCATTGGGCTCGGGAAGGACCGAAGCGATGCCGACCGCATGAAATACGACCGCGGACTTTACTTCAAGAGCGCGTCGGAGATGGCCGAGCGTTTTCCTGATCGCCCAGCGGTTATCGACAACACCCTGCGAATTGCTGATGAAGCGGGAATCGAGTTCTCCAAGAAGTATCACGTTCCCTCATTTCCGCTACCTGCAGGCTTTACAACTGAAAACGAGTTACTGGTCAAGCTCGTCGAACAGGGAGCGGTGGAGCGCTACGGAGATCCCCTTCCGGCCCATGTTCGCGTGCGCATGGAATACGAGCTGGGCGTTATCACGCACACGGGATACGCCGGGTACTTCCTGATCACCTACGATTTCATCAAGGCAGCGCGCGACCGTGGTATTCCCGTGGGGCCCGGACGTGGCTCCGCTGCGGGTTCCCTGGTCGCCTATGCACTGCGCATCACCGACGTCTGCCCACTCAAGTTCGATCTGCTATTCGAGCGCTTTCTGAATCCGGAGCGCATCTCCATGCCCGACATCGATGTGGATTTTTGCTTCGAGCGCAGGGGCGAGGTCATTGAGTACGTGCGGCAGAAATACGGGCGTGACTCGGTAGGGCAGATCATCACTTTCGGCACGATGAAGTCCCGCGCGGTGATCAAGGACGTTGGTCGAGTATTAGGATTTACCCCCGCCGAAACGGACCAGCTGGCTAAGCTCATCCCTAACCAGCCGAACTTTTCCCTGACGGTGAAGGAAGCCGTCAAGCAGACGCCCGAAATCGCCAGACTGTACAAGACAGACCCGCGCTACACTCAGCTGCTGGATTTTGCCATCTCCCTGGAGGGATTGTCCCGCCACGCTGGAGTCCACGCCGCCGGCGTTGTGATCGCGCCCGGACCACTGGACGACTACATACCGATCTGCACGCAGAACACCAAAGGTGCAGGCTCCGGTGGAGACGACGAACACGTTGTCGTCACTCAGTACGATATGAACGGCCTGGAAAAGGCCGGCATGCTCAAGATGGACTTCCTCGGCCTGACAACGCTTACCGTGATTCACGATGCTACGGCGATGATCGAGAAGCGCACAGGCGTGCCGCTGAATCTCCACTCCATTCCGCTCGATGACCCCGAGACATACAGGATACTTCGAGCCGGACGGACGGCCGGCGTCTTTCAATTCGAGTCGCCACTCGCGACAGACATGCTGCGCAGCATGCGGTGCGACCGATTCGACGATCTTGTTGCCTCGAACGCGCTCATGCGGCCGGGTCCGCTCGACGCGGGCATGCACCGCGTCTTCATTCAGCGGAAGCGCGGCGAGGAGGCGGTAACATACCGCCTACCCGAGCTTGAGAATATTCTTTCAACCACATACGGCGTCATCACCTATCAGGAGCAGGTGATGCGAATCGCCCAGACCCTGGCCGGAATCTCACTCGCTGAAGCCGATGTTCTCCGCAAGGCTGTGGGTAAAAAGGACGCGGGGCTAATTCGCTCCGAGCTCGGAAAATTTGTGGAAAAATCGGTGGCTCGTGGCTATGACCGAAAGATAATTGCGGAGCTGGCGAGCCAGATTGAGACATTCGGACGTTACGGCTTTAACAAGTCGCATTCAGTCGCCTACTCCATCCTGTCGTACCACACGGCCTGGCTCAAGACGCACCATCCAGCCGAGTTCATGGCGGCCATACTGTCATCGCAGATTGGCGACGCGGACTCGGTGGTGAAGTACATCAACGAGGCACGCGAGCTGGGAATCGAGGTTCTCGCTCCGGATGTGAACGAGTCTGGATACAAGTTCACGGTCGTAGGATCCAAACGCATTCGCTTCGGGCTCGGTGCCATCCGCAACGTCGGCAAGTCGGCTCTGGATTCTATTCTCGGAATCAGGACTGACGGTGCTTTCACCTCGCTGTTCGACCTCACAAGGCGGGTCGACCTGCGCATCTGCAACAAGCGCGTGCTCGAAGCGCTTGTCGGAGCGGGGGCCCTTGACGCGCTCGGCGGCCATCGCGCGCAGCTCTGCGCCGCGCTCGATGCCGCAATTTCCGAATCAGCGCTTGAGCAATTGGAGCGCGAGACCGGGCAGGTCTCACTCTTTGGTGACGAAAGGAACGCCACAGGCCACGTTCCGTCCTTGAATGCCTCTCTGCCCCTAATACCGGCTTGGCCGGATGCCCAGCGTCTCGCACGGGAAAAGGAGATTCTCGGCTTCTACATTTCGGGTCATCCGCTCGAGCCGTTTCGTACGGAAGTCGAGCTTTTCGGAACTCATACGGTTTCACAGCTTGGCGGCTGGAGCGATCAGCCGATTGTGCTTGGCGTGGTGGTTACCGGCATCAAGAGGCAGACTAGCAAACGCACTGGAGCCGAATTCGCACGACTCACTGTTGAGGATTTCTCGGGCTCCTGCGAGGTCACCGTTTTTCCGGAAGCCTGGACGCTGCTCGGCGCCCGAATCAAGGCTGATGTTCCAGTCCTCCTCAAGGGCGGTTATCCAAAACGCGATCAGGGGTCGGACAGTCCGACATTCATCGTCGACTCGGTAACGCCGTTCACTGAACTCCGCGCGGCTGGAAGCGTGGGGGTCTTGCTGGATCTCAGTGCGGACGCCAAGCTCCCAGCTGACGTAATTGGAGATGTGAGGGATATAGTCGCACTGCACGCGGGATCGGCGCCTATTGAGGTATGCTGGAACGACGGCAACGGAAGCCAGGCACGTCTTCGCTCGAGGTCACTCAAGGTGTCGGTGACCTCCGCGTCATTGCAATCGCTGCGCGCGCTGCTGGGCCCTACGCGCGTCAAGCTTATACGCGGGAGCTGACCGCATGGGTACGTCGCTTGACTTCGAGAAGCCCATCATCGAGCTGGAACGCCAGATCGACGAGATCAGAAAAGGCGCGGGAAAGCCGCAGGTAGGCGGCACTGATGGCCTGGAACCGCTGGAGCGCCGGCTGGCAGCGATGCGCGCGGAGGTTTACAAGAATCTTACGCCGTATCAGCGCGTTCAGGTCGCGCGCAACTCCAAGCGGCCTTTCACCCTGGACTACATCCGCCTGGCGCTCACCGATTTTGTCGAGCTGCATGGCGACCGACTGTATCGCGAAGACGCCGCGATCGTAGGCGGCTGGGCGCGGCTGGATGGGGAAACCGTAATGATCATCGGTCATCAGCGCGGGCGGGATACCAAGGAGAATCTCCGGCGAAACTTCGGCATGCCGCATCCGGAAGGCTATCGGAAAGCGCTACGGCTAATGAAGTTGGCGGAAAAGTTTCACGTTCCCGTGATTACCTTTATCGACACCCCCGGAGCATGGGCTGGACTGGGTGCGGAAGAGCGCGGTCAGTCGGAAGCAATAGCAAGAAACCTGTTCGAGATGAGCCGCCTCGAGACACCAATCGTCGCAACGGTAATCGGCGAGGGCGGCTCAGGAGGAGCGCTCGCGCTGGGGGTCGCCGATCGAGTACTGATGTTGGAGAATGCGATCTACTCGGTTATCACTATCGAAGGGTGTGCCGCCATACTCTGGAAGGACGGCAAGAGTCCCGAGATGAAGGAACGGGCAGCGACTGCGCTCCGTCTCACGGCTGAAGATCTCGTAAGGCTAAAACTTATCGACGAGATAGTGCCTGAGCCTGTTGGTGGAGCACATGCAAATCATGAGGAGTCCGCCAAGGCTCTGCAGGCTGCCCTGGTACGGCATCTCGACGATTTGCGTCGCTACAAGCCGGAAAAGCTCGTCCGGCGACGACGACAGAAATTTCTCCACATGGGCGCATTCGCGGAGTAACCGTGCCAGCGTTGATCGAGGTTGAGTTCAAGGGTAACCGCAAACAGTTCTTCGACTACACGGGCGGAGACTCGCTTCCGTTGCGCAGCGCTGTCATCGTCGAAGTGGACCGCGGCGAGGACCTGGGACGAGTGCACTCCGTAGGTGCGCTCGCGGCCAAACGCTGCGGAGGTTGCGCACATGGTTGCGGCACGGAAGTCCCAAACAAGCGCATCCTGCGGCTCGCTACGGCCGACGAGGCCGGCAGAGCTGCCAGCCTGCCCGCGCAGGATGAAGATGCACGACGCCGCGCCATGGAGCGCGTCAAGGCCAACGGCCTCGTCATGAAGATGTCCGACGCTGAATGGCAGTGGGACCGAAAAAAGCTGACCTTCTACTTCACCGCGGAGAAGCGGGTCGACTTTCGAAACCTCGTCCGC
>Ga0136617_10006852_pt1 | contig 10160 bp, 6 predicted proteins | sample AntDrymUQ3222106_2_FD_129672 | JGI IMG/M metagenome (GOLD analysis project Ga0136617, IMG submission 129672) | Polar desert sand microbial communities from Dry Valleys, Antarctica - metaG UQ322 (21.06) | ecosystem: Environmental > Terrestrial > Soil > Desert | place: Antarctica: Dry Valley... | reverse complement strand
GAGGCCCAGGCCGCGGTTCCGTCGGTGGGCAGGACGTGGGAAGGTCCGGCGGCGTAGTCGCTGAGCGCGATAGGGCTGAAGTCACCGACGCCGACCATACCGACCTCCCGAAGGTTGTTCATCACCGCTTCCCAGTCCTCGGAGATGACGTGCGCGTGCTCCGGAGCATAGTGGTTGGAGATATCGGCCGCCTGCGCCAGATCTCGTACCCGTACCAGGGAAATGTGCTCAGCGGGCTCGCCTGACAGGAGCGGCTCCACGGCCTCGACCAGCTCGGCGCTAGGAGAAATGAGGACGGAAGAAGCCCCGGAGAGATGCTCGGCCTGCGCCATGAGGTCGCGGGCGACTCGCTCGGGGAAGGCGCTCGAGTCCGCGATGACGACCACGTCGCTCGGCCCCTGCGGGGCATCTATGCCAACGACCCCGAAGACCTCTAGTTTGGCCGCTATGACGTAGTCGTTGCCGGGGCCGACGATCTTGTTGACCGGAGCGATGCTCTCGGTGCCGAAGGCCATCGCGCCCATCGCCTGTGTCCCGCCGGCGGCATGGACTTCCTCCAGCCCCAGAAGCCCAGCCACGGCGAGCACCCATTCGTTCACCTTCCCGTCGAGGCCGGGAGGGACGCAGACGCAGATCTCCCGAACGCCCGCCACCTGAGCCGGTGCGGCCGACATGAACAACGAGCTCGGATACGCTCCATGCCCGCCTGGAACGTAGATACCGACCCGCCTCAGAGGCCGTACCCTCTGCCCCACCGTCGCCCCGCCCCGGCTCGTCTCCCACGAGCGTCCCATCTCCCGTTTGTGGAAGAAACGCACGTTCTCGATGGCTACCCTGAAGCTTTCCTCGATCTCCGCCGGGAGCGCCTCTCGCGCCCGCTCAATCTCCTCCGGCGGGACCCGCATCGGCTCGGGGCGGACGCCACTGAAGCGTTTGGTGTACTCAAGGACGGCTTCATCGCCCCGCTCGCGCACGTCCTCGACGATCCGGCGCGCTGCGTCGCGGACCTCCTCAGAGAGAAAGCCCCCGGGACGGCGCAATTCGCCGATAACCTCGCGTGGGTCCCTCTCCCTCGCGTCTAGCTTTCTAACCAACGGGCTCGTCGCTCCCCTGCATCGCGTCGGCCAGGGCTACGACTTCACGGTGGCGCAGGCGGTATGCGCCGCGGTTGGAGATCAGACGCGCCGTCGAGCTGGAGATCTCATCGAGCACCACGAGTTCGTTCTCGCGCAGCGTCGTGCCCGTCGCGGTGAGATCTACGATGCACTCCGCGAGGCCGACGAGGGGCGCGAGCTCAATGGAGCCGTGCAGCTCTATGACCTCGGCCTGGCGGCCCATGCGCTCGAAGTAGCGCCTAGCGGTGTCGGGGAACTTGGTCGCAACCCTTACGACCTCGGCGTGGCGGATGGCCCGCCGCACGTCTTCGGCCCTGCCTTCCGGGGCAGCCAGGATCATGCGGCACCTCCCCGTCCCGAGATCCTTTAGCTCGACCACGTTCGGCTTCTGCTCATCGAGCACGTCCTTCCCGACGATACCGATGTCCGCAGCCCCGTACTCGACGAAGACGGGCACATCGGAGGGCCTGCTGACGATAAACTCGGTGCCTTCGGCTCTGTAGACGAGCCTTCGCCCGTTCTCGCGGACGACGGCCGCCGGTAGCCCGGCCCTCTCGAGCGCCACGAGCGCGTCAGCGAAGATAGCACCCTTCGGCACGGCGACACGCAGTCGGCTCATGGGAGCACCGTCCTCGCGGCGGACTCAGGGCTCATGAAAACAAACTCTCCGGCAGGATCGGCGGTGGCGAGCTTGACGCCTCCCGCGGCCGGGTAGGAGATCCAGGCCGCCTCCACGCTCCTGGCGTATTCCACCGCGGCCTCCGGCGGAAGGTCCTCTGAAAGATGCAACACGGGCACGCCGAGCCTCCGCAGCCCGGCCGCGGCCTCGATGCCGCCAACGTCTCCGCCGACGAGCACGAGCAGGGGCTGCTGAGCCTCCTCGGGAAGCACGGAGAGCAACCTCTCCAGGTAGATGGCGAATCCGGTCGCCGGCAGCTCCTTCCCGAAACGTCTGAGAAGATTGTCATAGCGCCCGCCGTTGGCGACGGTGAACCCGAGGCCGGCGGCGTACGCCTCGTAGACCGCGCCCGTGTAGTAGTCGTGACGACCGGAGAGACCGAGGTCGAGGATGACCGCCCCGAGCGCCCTATGCGCCTCGAGGTGGCGCAGTATCTCCCGCAGGTTCTCGAGGGCCCCCTTTGCCTCCTCCCCCACCGCGAAACGCCCGGCCTCCTCGATAATGGATTCATCCTTCGCAGGACCGACGATGCGCGGGATGCCGCGCACGCCGGAGGCGGCGCCGGCCGGCAGCTCCCTAGCTATGGCATCGACGGCAACGAGATCCTTCGCTGCCAGGGCACTGGTTACGGCCGTTGCGGCGTCGGGGGCGGCGTGCCGCAGATAACCCGCGTAGAAGCCCGACTGGCCGAGGACGACGGCGAAGTCCGTAGGAGCGCTGAGGCCGAGGCTCTGCAGTACGTCGACGAGGAGCGCGATGGTGGAGGCGTCCTCCCTGGGACTTGCGGAGCCGACGACCTCGACGCCGGCCTGGTAGAGCTCCGCGCTCTGCCCGCGGCCCACGCTCGCGCGGCGGTATGCGGGGAGGACGTAGGAGATCTTGTGCGGCGGCGGGCTGCCTGCCAGACGCTGAGAGATGAGGCGGGCTATTGGGGTGGTCATCTCGGGCCTGAGGAGGAGCATCTGGTTGTCCTGGTCGAAGAGCTTGTAGGAGACGTCCCTGAGGCCGTGCTCCTCGATCACCTCCGAGTACTCGAGCGCCGGCGTGAGTACCTCCCTGAACCCGAACAGTCTGAACCGCTCCCTGATCCTGCCCTGCACCCCGAGCAACCGCGTGGACTCGGGCGGCAGCACGTCGCGCGTGCCGGGCGTGGTGGCGAACTTTCGAGGCGTCTCACGATCCATAAGAGAGGCTATCTTAACCGATGGGCGAAGCCTTGACGGCCCCATCAACAAATGGCATGCCCGGGAGGGATACTACTCTCCCGCTTCTCCTCCAGGCTGGACACGCTCGAGGCCCGCGCGCAGACGCGTCGGCCACGTCAAGTCAGCCGAGGGCAACTAGATTGCCAGGGGTCCCAGAACTACCGCCCGTTCTCGGCTGCCCGGCAACTAGCCGCAGCACAGGTCTTTAGCGCCCGCAGGCGCTTTGCCAGAGTGGCGGGTGGGGATTTGGGGTTGTAAGAGTTGCGGAGCTCGTAGGGATCGCGCCCGAGGTAGTACCGCTCTTTCTTGCCGTCCGCGTACTTTACGTACTTGTGCTCGCTGCTAGTGTGGATGCCAGAATAAGGAGGGGTAGAACCACCCGTAGTTCGGTCGGCTTCGAGCAAAACGGCAGTCCTCCAGGCGGTGGCCTTACCCTCGAGCACAGGCTGCAGGGATCGACCATCCGCGTAGCCCGGCGTCTGCGCGTCTCCCAGGTCCGTGAAGGTTGGCAGATAATCGGTGTTGAGGGCCAGCTTGTGGGGGGACGATCCCGCTCCCACGCCGGGGCCACGCACCAGGAGCGGCACGTGGACGTTCTCCTCGTAGGGACGTCCCTTCCCTCCAAGTATGCGATGTTCTCCTATATGGAAGCCGTTGTCCGAAGTGAAGAAGATGTAGGTGTTGGAAAGCACACCCTTGTCCTTCAGCTCGCCCACCACCCCCGCCACGAGATCGTCCAGCGCCTGCAGCGTTTCGGCCCGCTTTTCGGCGCGGTTGTCTATTTTCGCCTTTTTGGCATCGCTGAGCCTCGGCAGCCCCCGTATCCAGGGGGGCTTGTCGGAGACGTCCTGCTCGTTAAAGGAGGGCGGGCGTAAGGCCTTGAGTCCGTCAAACGTATGCCTGTCGCGCGGGGCGGGTATATACGGCTTGTGCGGCGCCTTGGGCGCGACGTAGGCGAAGAAGGGCTTGCCCTTCTTCGCGGATGCGCGGATGAAGGTCTTGGCGCGGTTGGCTATCACATCCGTTTCGTAGTCGGGGGTACTCGAGCCAAAACGACGCACGGCGCCATCGTCGTTGATCTTGTAGTCGTAGTAATGGGCGCCGTCCGTGTGCGCGAACCATCTGTCCCAGCCCGGCGGTTTGTTCGTGGTGCCGGCGTATCCGTTGAGGTACTTTCCGATGAGGGCGGTTCTGTAACCTGCGGCATCGAGACGCGTGGCCACGTTGTCTCGCTCGAGGCCGTTGGTCCGGTACGTTTGCCAGCCGCCGCTTGGGCCACGAATGTTCCACACCCCGGTGTTGTGGGAGTACTGGCCCCTCAAGGTGGTAGCCCTGGAGGGGCAGCACAGAGGATTGGAGACGTAGGCGTTCCGGAAGCTCATGCCCCTGTCCTTCAGCACGGAGCGGGTTTTCGGCATGTACTCCAGGTCGTCTTTGCGCATGTCATCGGCCAGAATGAAGACGATATTGGGCTTGGTGGTAGCTCCCCTGGCTTCACGAGAGGCACTGCCCCAGACGCTCGACAGGAGCAGTACGGCCAAGGCCACCGTAACCGACAACAAGACGGTCCTACTCATGTCGAACACCCTTTCCTGGCGAGGCGGAAGAGAGAAAGGTGATCAGACCCCCGCCCCGGATTACAGCTACGAGAGCAGCATAGCATCTATGTGGGCAAAGACGCATCCTCACAGAGCGTAATTTGGGATCCTTGCAGGATCAACAGGGCCAGGGACCGAACTCCTCCACAGGCTAGAGACTCCCCGCGTACACCGCAGCGTACTCGATCTCGTAAGCGCGGGCACAGACGATATCTCCGACCCACTCCTCCTATTTTCACTCACGCGTCCGGGTGGGTGATCTACGGTTCGGCGTACTTGTCAGCCAGCAACTCGCCCAGGTCCGCGAATCGACGGCCGGATCCCTCATAGTGGTCGATGATCTGTGGCAACGCGTCCGCAGTTTGCCTGTGGGTGTCGTGCAAGAGTAGCACCTCGTCTCTCTTCCCTTGTCGCCCTGCCTCGTCCGCGCGTACGATCCCCCGCACCACGCCCTCGGGATGGCCAACGAGCAGGTAGTCTCTCGGATCGGCCGTCCAAAGTATGGGGAAGAGCCCCTGGTCGCGGACGACCTTCCTGAATACCGGCAGCGCGTCCGAGCCGCCCAAATAAGGGTTCCCGTAAGGCGGCCGCATCAGCACCATCGAATAGTGGTATCCAAGGGCATCGTCCACTGCCTCCTGGGTGCGCCGCAGCTCGAGCCGCATTCGCTTCTGGCTCAGCTCGGACATGTCGGTGTGGTTGTAGGTGTGGTTTCCGATGGTGTGGCCTTCCTTCACGATCCGTCGCAACAGGCCGGGTCTCTCCTTGACCTGGCGCCCGAGCACGAAGAAGGTTGCCCTCAGGTCGTGCTCCCGCAGCGAGTCGAGGATCCGCGGGGTGGTGCGCGGATCAGGGCCATCGTCGAAGGTCAGGGCGATCCTGCGCCCCCAGGTCCCGGTCTTGCCGCGGGTCGCCAGATCGGGCCAGGGATCCTGGGCTATCGCAGCGTCCCAGACCCGCCCCATGTCGGACTGTCGCGGGTCGGGAGGCCCGGGAAGGGATTCCGCTACCGGCAATACGCCCCGTGCATATCCTCTTTCGGAGGAGCCGTAGAACGGCGCCAAGAAGGAGAAAAGCACCACGATGAAGAAGAGCGCGAGGACGAACGAGATACGCCGAACCATGAAGCGACGACGGGCACGCCGCAAAGCTCCGGAGGCTGCCAGCCGCCGTTTGCCACGTGCCCTGTACACCGTTGTCGCCATATACGAGTATGTTAGCTGTTCGTCGGAGTGGACGCGAGATGTGCCCAGACCGAGATCGTAGCCTCCGACCCTCCGGCTAGCGCCGAATCTGGGTGACGGGCGGGTCGTAGAAGAGGTCGAGGAGCCAGTCGGCGGCGATCCTGGCCCGGCTCTCTGGGCTCTCCAGCTTGTAGAGGTATGTCAGGCGCCAGAACAGGGCGGCTATCTGGCCGCTGAACTTGACGCCCATGACCTCGTTGACGGCGAACTCGCTCCCGAGCTCGACGAGCTGCCCGAGCGACTTGTAGCGGAAGGGCCTTGGCTCCTCGCCGTCTATCACGGAGAGGATGTTCCTGGCGACGGCCTCACCCTCCTGCACGGCGGCCTGGGCGTTAGGTGGCACGGGCGCGCCGTCCTCGTCCACGGTCGCTGCGCAGTCGCCGATCCCCCACACATCGTCGTGGCCGACGACCCGCATAAAGCGGTCCACCGTAAGCCCCTTGCGCTCGTCGTGAGGAAGGTCGATGTCGTCGAGCTTGACGCTCGCCCTGGCGCCCGCCGTCCAGATGACGTTCTCGACCATGATCTCGCGCCCGTCGCCGAGGATCACCCTGTCCGCCGTGACCTTCTTCGCCTTGACGTTGTTGATCACCTCTATCTGAAGGTCGGCCAGCTTCTTGCGCGCGACCCTCCGCAGGGCTGGGTCAAGCTCCTTGAGGATCTCCTTGTTGGCGTCAACGAGGATTATCTTGACGCGGTTCGGATTGATATTGGGGTAGTCAGGCACAAGTAGATCCCTGACGAGGCTGTGCAGTTCGGAAGCCACCTCGACCCCGGTCGCCCCGCCCCCGATAACCATGAAGGTCAGCCTGGAGTCGGGGATCTCGCCCCCGGCCAGCGTCGCCTCCTCGTAGCGTTCGATAACCCTGTCGACGATCGTCTCACCGGCACCGATCCCCCTTATGCTGATGCAGTGCTCCTCCACGCCGGGTATGCCGAAGTAGGCCGGCTCGGCCCCCAGCGAAAGCACTAGGTGCTCATAGGGGAACTCCCTTCCGCCGGCCACCACGCACCGCCTTGCGAGGTCGACCCTGTCCAGGCCAGCCCGCCTGAAGCTGGCGCCGAGTCGGATCAGGGTCCGCCTGAGCGGCTGCGCGACGTTCTGGGTCGACACGTCGCCGCCGATGACGCTGGCCAGCATCGGCCAGTAGGTAAAGTAGTTCTCCCGTGAGATGAGCATTACTCCGACGTCATCGCGGTCCCTGGCGAGCTCGCAGAGAGTGTGGGCCGCCTTGTAGCCGGCGAACCCGCCGCCAACGATGAGCACCTTGTTTGGGAAGTCTTTGTAGGGTGACCTCTCCCAAGGCTCGTACCTCCGTCGCGCCCCTGAGAACAAAACCCGCCGCAAGACCTCGATACCGACCGCCCCACCGCCCGCAGCGAGCGCCCCCTTGAGCAAACCGTTCATCGCGCCCTCCCCATCCTCTAAGATCCGTTATCCATTCATTCTGATATACCCATCCCCTCGATGCTATACGCCGGAACGGGCCCGACCACCGATGCTAGTATGGTGCGCGTGATCACCGACCGACCGGACGACAGCCTTCAGTTACTCAAAGAACGCCTGGCGACGATCAGCGACCTCTACTCTGCCGCCTCGGTACTGGCGTGGGACAGGCAGACGTACATGCCCGAGGGCGGCGTCGTGGGCCGCGCCGAGCAACTCGCGACCCTGGCCCGTCTCGCCCACGAGATGCTCGTCTCGCCAGAGACCCCAGAGCTCCTCGAACACGCCGGCGAGCGGGAGCCTGGCTCTGACGAGGCCGCCCTCCTGCGTCTGGCCAGACGCGAGCACAGACGGGCGAGCAGGCTGCCGGCCCGCCTTGTGGCCGAGATCTCGCGCGCGACGGCGCTCGCCGAGCCAGCCTGGATCCACGCGCGGGAAAGCTCCGATTGGTCCTTGTTCGCGCCACATATGGAGCGGGTGCTGGCGCTCAAGCGGGAGGAGGCAAGCCTTCTGGACGGCGAGCATCCCTACGACGCAATGCTCGACCGTTACGATCCCGGCGCGAGCACGCAGCGACTCCGAGGCATGTTCAGTGCGCTGAAAGCAGGAATCGTCCCGCTTGTGCGCGACGTCTCGGCACGTCTCGGAGAAGACCGCACCGCACTGCTCAGGGGCGCGTTCGATGAGGCCACCCAGGAGGCGTTCGGACGCGACGTTATCTCCAGCTTCGGCTACGATTGGAGCAGGGGGCGCCAAGACAGGGCGGTCCACCCGTTCTGCATCGACTTCGGCGGTCCCGGTGACGTAAGGATCACGACCCGCTTCGACCCTGGGCTGCTCTCGGTCGGGCTCTTCGCCACCTGCCACGAGGCTGGCCACGCCCTCTACGAGCAGGGTGTAGACCCCTCCTACTCCCACACGCCCCTCGCCGGCGGCGTCTCGATGGGCGTCCACGAGTCCCAGTCGCGCCTTTGGGAGAACCTGGTCGCCCGCTCCAGGCCATTCTGGTCCTACTTCTATCCCAGGCTGCGGGGCGCATTCTCCAGCGTCTCAGGCGACGTCGAAACGTTCTACAAAGCCGTCAACGCCGTCAAGCCCTCGGAGATAAGGACTGAGGCGGATGAGCTCACCTACGACCTCCACGTCCTCCTGCGCTTCGAGCTCGAGGTGGATCTCTTCGAGGACGGCCTAGCCGTCGCCGACCTCCCCGAAGCGTGGAACGCGAAGATGAAGGAGTACCTGGGCATCGTTCCGAAGAACGACGCCCTAGGCGTTTTGCAGGACACCCACTGGGCCATCGGGTACTTCGGATACTTCCCGTCCTACACAGTAGGTAACGTGCTCTCGGTCCAGCTATACGAGGCCGCTGTCGAAGAGCGGCCCGAGATCCTGCCCGAGATGGAGCGCGGCGAGTTCGGTACGCTCCTCGGGTGGCTACGGGAGAACGTCCACAGGCACGGGAAGAAGTACGAACCAGATGACCTCATCGAACGCGCCACAGGCCGTCCCCCAGACACCGCCCCGTACCTCCGCTACCTCGAGTCCAAGTTCGGCGAGCTCTACACCATCAGGGATAAGTGAAGGTGTCGGGCTACTCTCCGGCCTGCGGAGGCTCCCGGTCCAGGCTCCTCTTCACCAAGAAATTCACGCCGTATAGGACCAGGCCAATCCCAAGCAACAGGCCGGCCAGTCCGAAGACCGTCCAGTCGTCTATAGCGGTGGATATCAGGAGGGTCGCCGAGACCACGATGCCGAGGATGGGGAACACGCTCGGTGCGTGGAAATGCTCGTGATCTACCTCGTCGCCCCGCAGCGCGAGGACGGAGATGTTCACCATTATGAACGCCAGGAGGAGGAGCACCACGGTGGTGGTCGAGAGGGTGTCGAGCGCGTCGGGGTTGCGACCGATAGTGGCGAGGAGCGTGAAGACCACGAGGGTGGCGAAGAGGATGGCGACCCAAGGTGTACGGCGGTTCGGGTGGACCCTGGAGAACACCGCAGGCAAGACACCCTGGTCTGCCATGCCATAGATGACCCTGGAGGCCATGATCAGGTTGATGAGCGCCCCATTCGAAACCGCTATGAGCGCGATGCCCGCGAATAGCGTGGTCGGGAGCGACAACGGGCTTCTCTCGACAACCTCGAGCAGAGGACCGCTGGATTCGGCGAGCTGGGCCGTCGGCACCACCATCGAGGCGGTGAAAGTGACGAGGAGGTAGATGATGCCGGCGGCGAGCAGGCCGCCGAAGATCGCGCGGGGGTAGATCCTGCTCGGATGGCGTACCTCCTCGGCCACATTGACCGAGTCGTCGAAGCCGATCAGGGCGTAGAACGAAAGGACCGTGCCTGCCAGGATGGCCGGAAGTATGCTCGCGCCCTCCTTGAACTCGAAGGCCCTGGCCGGCTCGCCGGTCCCTGAACCGAGCGCCACGATCCCGATGAGTACGATCAGCACCAGACCGGTGATCTCGACGCAAGTGAAGACCAGGTTGAGCCTGACCGACTCGGAGATGCCGTAGAAGTTGATGAACCCTATCACCACCACGAACACGAGCGCGGCGAGAACGCTCGGCACAGTTATGAACTGCGAGAGGTAATCGCCGGAGAAGGCCAGGCTCAGAACGCTCGCCGAAGTGAGGCTGGCCGCCGCCACAGCGAAGGCCACCATAAAGCTTACGAACGAGTTTCTGAAGGCGTTGTTGACGTAGGTGGCGGACCCGCCAGCCCGAGGATATTTGGTGACCAGCTCGGCGTAGGAGGTCGCGGTGAAGATCGCGAGGACAAAAGCACACAGAAACGCGACCCAGATCGCGCCGCCGATAACGGCCCCGACCTCGCCGACCAGCGCGTAGATCCCGGCCCCCACGATGTC
>Ga0136617_10006851_pt1 | contig 10160 bp, 11 predicted proteins | sample AntDrymUQ3222106_2_FD_129672 | JGI IMG/M metagenome (GOLD analysis project Ga0136617, IMG submission 129672) | Polar desert sand microbial communities from Dry Valleys, Antarctica - metaG UQ322 (21.06) | ecosystem: Environmental > Terrestrial > Soil > Desert | place: Antarctica: Dry Valley... | reverse complement strand
GGTGTCAGGCTCGAGCCCGACCGATCGCGACGAGATCGTGTCGGGCATTCCCATCTTCGCGCAGCTCGCCAACGCACTGGCGGACGCGGGATACCTGGTTGTACGGTATGACGAGCGCGGCGTTGGACAGAGCGGCGGCCGCGCGGAGTCGGCGACGTTCGAGGAGTTCGGGACCGACGCGCGCGCGGTCTTCACCTACCTCACAAAGCGCAACGACGTCGATCCGCGGCGCGTGTCCGTCATCGGCTACGGCGAAGGCGGGTGGGTGGCGCTGATCCTCGGCGCCCGCGAGCAGCGCGTTGCTGCGGTCGGGCTCATCGCCACACCCGCGATCTCCGGCACCGAACTCGTGCTCGAACAACAGCGGCAACTGTTCGAGCGGAGCGGAACGACCGGCGGGGCTCAGCAGGCCGCGATAGGGCAGCAGAAGCAGATTCTTGATGCGGTCATCACCGGCAATGGCTGGGAAAACCTGACGCCGGATATCCGGCGGCGGGTCGACACGCCGCTCTATCGGAGCTTTCTGACCTTCGATCCGGCACAAATGATCGTCCGTGTGCGCCAGCCCGTGCTCATCGTTCACCCGGCCCTCGACCGGGAAGTGCCGGCGTATCACGGTGAGCAGCTCGCGCAGCTCGGCCGGTCGCGGCCCCGTGCGAAGGGAACCGATTTCGTGCAGCTGCCTGGCGTGAATCACCTGCTCGCGCGCGCCACGACCGGCGACGTGGCCGAGTACGGCACGCTGCCAGACCGCAGCGTGAGCCCCGCGGCGGTACTCGAAGTCACGTCATGGTTGAATAAGACGCTTGCTGCGGCCCCTTCCAAATAAATGTGGATTCTCGAAACCGACGACCAGGCGTCAGAGCGCATGACGTTCCGCATGGCCCCCGGCGCGGTGAAAACCGTCGGCCGCGCGACCGGAGCGGAATTCATCGTCGATGCAGCGCTCGTATCACGCCTCCACTGCCAGATCACGGCCACTGGAGACTTCCTGCAGGTGAAAGATCTGGACAGCACGAACGGGACGTTCGTCAACGGAAAACGAGTGCAAACAGCGGAGCTGTACAGCGGTGACAGGCTGTCGGTCGGACGCGTTGATTTGATCGTATCGGGGCCGGACGTCGGCTCGAGCGCTAGAGGGACCTGAGAAACGGGTTCGTCAAACGTTCGTGACCGATGGTTGTCTGGGGACCATGCCCCGAATACACCGTGGCATTGTCACCGAATGGGAACAGCACCTGCGTGATCGATCGCATGAGCGTCGGGCGATCGCCGCCCGGGAGATCCGTGCGCCCTATCGAGCCGGCAAACAACGTATCGCCGACGAATAAATCCTGCTTAGGCGTCCCCGGTCGACCGACGGCAAGGCACACGCCTCCGGGGCAATGACCCGGCGTGTGGTGAACTGATAACTCGTAGTCGCCGAAGGTCAAGGTCGTCGAAACACCATAGTAGCGGTCGATCGCCGGCAGCGGGTCGCAATGCACCCCGAAGAACGCGGCCTGCTGGGGCGCCGCGTCGTAGAGAAACTGGTCGTCGGGGTGTAAATAAACTGGAGCATCCAACGCCTTCTTGGCGCGCCCGACGCCGGTCACGTGGTCCACGTGCGCATGCGTCAGCAAAATACTCTGCACGACCAGCTTCTCGCGCCTCACCACGTCCAGCAGCATGTCTATTTCATCGCCAGGATCGATCACGACGGCGTGCCGCGTGTTCTCGCATCCCACGACGAAGCCGTTCTTCTGGAAAGGCGGCACCGCGCGACTTTCAACGAGCATGGTTACAACATCCACGCGGCAAGCGCGCCCAGGACCACGAGCGCGACGATGAACGCCACCAACGCGCCGTGACGATTCCCCCCGCGATGGCGTCGTGGAGCCTCGGATGCCGCCGCTTCTTCGGCTTCCGTGCGCGTATCGAGCATCGCCGCAAGACTACGGAGCTCGGCCGCAATTGTCGCCGCACTCTGCGCGCGATGATCCACGTTGGCGGCGAGCATCCGTCCAATAATCTGCTCCAGCTCAGGTGGCACGTTCCCGATGAGCGTGCTGAACACGAGCCCCCGCGCCCGCTGTCTGCCCGTGAGCATTTCAAACAGGACGGCGCCGAGCGAGTAGATGTCGCTCCGGGAATCGGCAGCGTGTCCGGCCAGCTCCTCAGGCGAGACGTACGGCGCTGCCTGGGTCAAACGTGCCGCGCCGCCGGCGGTGAACCGCGACAATCCGAAGTTTATGAACTTCGCGCGGTCCTTCGGCGTGATCATGATTGTGTCAGGGCGAATGTCGCCGTGGTTCATCCCGAGCGCGTGCGCGTCCGCCAGGGCGTCCGCCAGATTGATCGCGAATTCGAGCGCCCGCCGCACGTTCAGCGGGCGGCCGTGGATCAGCGACGTGAGTGGGTCCCCCTGCACGAACTCGAACACCAGAAACCGCTGATCGCCGTCCTGGCCCCCCTCGAACAGCATCGCGATATTCGGGTGGGAGAGCGCGGTGAGGCGGAGCGCGGTGTCATGCAGCTCGTCGAGGCGGACCGTGTCCTGCGTCAGCTCCGGCGGGAGAAGCTTGATGGCCACCGTACGTCCGAGGCGCGTATCGCGCGCCCGATACACCTCCCCCAGGCCACCTGCACCGAGCGGGCCCAGAATCTTGAAATGCGCGATTGCTTCGACCATGCCCTATGTGCGCGGCGGCATTGACGGCCGAATGTCCACGCGGCTGGGAAGGCTGCGCGGATCGTGGGAGACGAGATCGAAGACAACCTGGGCGACATCTGCCGGGCTCAGCTTCCACTCGTTCTGGGGATCCGCCTGCCCCGAGAAATCGGTGTTCACCGACCCCGGCTTGACGTAACTCACCCGGATGCGGTCCTGCCGCACTTCCTGCATGAGCGCTTCGCTGAAGACATCGAGTGCCGCTTTCGAGGCGCAGTAGGAAGCGCCTCCCACGAAGGGGTTGGTTCCCGCCAGGCTGCTGATGTTGATGATCCATCCGCCGCCGCGGCGGCGGAGATGAGGAATCGCTGCCTTACAGCAGTTGAACACACCGGTGACGTTGGTGTCCATGACGCGGCGCCAGTCGTCGTGCCCTTGAGACTCGACGCTGCCAAACCAGCCGACGCCGGCGTTGTTGACGAGGATGTCGAGACCGCCCTCCCGTCGCGCGGTCTCGTCGACGAGTGACTGAACCGCGAGATGATCTCGCACATCCGCTTCGAAGATCAGCACGCGAGCGCCGCTGGTTGCGACCCGCGACAACTCGGCTTCCGCCTTCTGAAGATGAGCGGGATTGATTCCGCTAATCGCGACGTGAATGCCGTTCTGCAGAAATGCGGCCGCCACTGCGCGGCCGATACCGCGAGACCCGCCAGTCACGATCGCAACTTTTCCCGCGAGAGACGCTGACATATGAAGAAATATACTATTCCTCGCAGGACAGCCCTAAACCCGCGCCACAAGGCCTGGTGGCACATGGCTTCATCCTGTCTCAAGGAGGCTGGCGATGTATCAAAGATTCATCTGGCTCGTGCTGGTACTGGCGGTGTGCGCGGCGCTTGCCGCCCGCGCACAGGACGCGAACTTCACCGGAAAAACGGCGACGCTCGACGCGTCAAAGGTCGCCGCCGGCCGCAGGCTGTTCGAGGCCGGCGCCCGCTCGAACTGGCACAGCCATCCGAACGGGCAGCTCATCTTTAGTGAGTCGGGCCTGGGTCTTCATCAGGCGCAAGGGAGACCGCTGGAGCAGCTGAGAACCGGCCAGAGCACGTACGTCGGTCCGAACGTCGTGCACTGGCATGGCGCGGCGCCCGACACCGCGTTTACGCAGTTGAACATCGGCTGGGGAGGAACGACGCAGTGGGGCGCGCCGGTCAGTGACGCGGAGTACGCGGGGATGGCAAAGTAGTCACGGGCCCCGCGAAGTATCCGGGCCGCGCTTTCACCGTGATGCCGCGGCCCCGGACGCGGACGTCGAGGCGGTGCCATCCGCCCGCGCTCACGCCATTCGGCGAGTAGCTAATCAGGTAGCGCATCCGGAATTCCTCGAGAATGCCGGTGAAGGTTGCCGAGAGATCTTTCGTGGATTCGATCGCAATCAATCGGCCACCGGTGGCTTCACTGAGCTCCCGCGAGAAGCTCGCGCGCCGTTCTCCCACTTCGACCGGGTATACGACGACATCGCCGCGCCGTGCTGAGTCCAGCACCGACTCTGCCGACAGCCAGCTCGAGGTATCAATGCCGTCGCTGAACAGGATCAAGAGAGAGCGCCCGACATCTGATTCGCCGATCATCATGCCGGCGTGGCTCGCATCGATCAGAGACGTCAGACCCGACCCCAGCGCTTGATCGAGCGCTGCGCGAACCCGATCGACGTCTTCGCTGAGGCCGTTGCCGACCACGACGACGTGACTGAACGCAACCAGCGCGGCACGATCCCCCGGCTTCAGCCCGTCGAGCACCGTCCGGCCTGCGGTCTGCAGGTGGCCAAGGCGCAGGCCCTGGAGGCTTGCGCTCATGTCGAGCGCCAGGACGACATTCAACGGAATCTGCTCGAAGCTCGCGAGATCGACTGTCTGTCGAACGCCATTGTCCAGCACCTCGAAATCGGCGGGTTCGAGCCCCCGGACCGGAGCCCCCTTTTCCGTCACGAGCACGTCGACGCGTACCGCTTCGATGCGGCTCGTAAAAGTCTGCGCGACGGGGGCGGCGGCCGTCAGCAGCGCGGCGGCGATCGAAATCAGCGGACGTCGAAGTACTTCCACCACGGATCCTCCCTCCGTCGCTCGCCCTCCGGCAACTCCGCGAGTACTCGCACTTCGCGCTGCGCTCCCCCACGATCGCCGGCGCGGCGCGAGAGCTGGCTGAGCGCAAGACGGGGCGACTGCGCGTGCGGGTAGAGCGCCGCTGCGCGCTCGAAGTGACCGCGCGCGGCCAGGTCATTGCCCACGGCCTCTTTCTGGCTCCCGAGAAACAATTCAGTGAAGTACAGCCATTCACCGGTGGCGCCTGCCTCGATCACCAACTGCAATGCCTCACCAGCCTGTTCGTGCCGGCCGAGAACCCCCAGCACGCGCCCATGCCTGACGCGCGCCTCCAGATGGTCAGGCTGCACAGCCAGCGTCTCCCGAAAGAACCGCTCAGCGCGCTCGAGCTCGGCCCGAGCCGGGCTCACGGTGGTGGCACCGCGATCGGCCGCAACAACCGATGCGGCGGCAGCCTGCAGCGACGCGGAAGCGAACCGCTCGTGCAGGATGCCGCTCGCAAACAGCAGCGCGGCATCAGACGGAAACATTCGTCGGCCCCGCGGCAAGTGCACAACCGCTTCGGCGAGAGAGCGCAGTCGCAGCAAATCCATCGCAACCCTTCGGTACCAGAGCAGGACTCCGGCATTGGCAGCGGGCGCGGGAGAGATATCGTCCAGGAGGGATCGGCCAAGTTCCCAGTGGATGCTGATGAACCGCGTCCCCTGCTCGCGGCCATCCTCGACCACGAACATACGCTGCTGCTTGGGAGAGCGCCGTACCATCTCTTGTGGAATCAACTGTGCGATGTCGGCGTGCATCGTGGCACCGCGCAGGAGAAGATCGTTGGCGTCGTCAGGCCGCGTCTTCGCGAGGGAGCGAGCGTACCGCTTGGCCCCCAGAATGGCCGCCTCGACCTCGACACCTGGCCATGTGGACACCTCTATGGCAGGCTTGGCAGGATTACCCGGCTCGTGCGCCTTCACCGCTGCGAGCCACTGAGCGGCTCTATCGACGCTCGATCCTGCCAACACATCCGGCGGCTCCTGGGCACCGACGGTGGCGAACAGCAGCAGAACCGCCGCGAAAACGCTTGAGCGGTTACTGACGATGGCAGGAGTCACGTAGGGCTACAATAAGCTCATGTCGCGCCTGCTGTCGACAGCTCTCGCATTACTCGTGCTCACGTCGCCCAATGCCGCACAGACCGACGCCCGTGCGAACGAGGCGCTGAAGGCCGGTATCAAGCGTCTCGAGAGCGCTGAATATGCGGATGCGCTCAAAGCGTTCGACAAGGCGTTGGATACGTACGCGGGCGCTCGACGCCTGGAAGACGCGAAGCGCGCGTACATGCAGTTGTTCGTCGGCAATCGCAACCATGCGAACGTGGTGATGAAGGCCATGAAAGTGTGGGTCGAGACGCACCGTGACGATGCGGCGGGGCTCTCGGCGGCGGCCTTCGCCGAGTTTGACGCGTGGGTCCGCGAGCGCGACGCGCTTGCAGAGGCAACCGTCAACCTGGTGCACAACTCGCCCGACTGGAAGTAGAACTGTGAGGACTTGGCTCGCGGCCGCTGGGCTCGTTGCGTGGTTTCTCGCTGCGCTTCCGATTATGGCTCAGCAGCCCGCGGTCGATTTTTTTTCAACCCGCCTTCCCCGTTGGTTTCCTCTTCCGAAGATCCCTGTCGATAACCCGATCACCGAATCGAAGGTCGAGCTGGGACGCCAGCTGTTCTATGACGTGCGCCTGTCTGGGAACGGCACGTACTCGTGCGGCAGCTGCCATCAGCAGGCGCTCGCCTTCACCGACGGCCTGGCCCATGCGCTCGGATCCACGGGCGAGAGTCATGCGCGATCGACCATGTCGCTTGTCAACGTCGTCTATAACGCGTCGTTCGGGTGGAACGAGCGGCTGTCGAGTCTCGAGGCGCAGATGGAGGTGCCGATGCACAACCAGCAGCCCATCGAGATGGGATTCAAAGGGCGCGAGGTAGAAGTGCTTGCCCGATTTCGCGCGAACGACCGGGACGCCGGCCGTTTTCGCGCAGCGTTTCCCGAAGACGAGTCGCCCGTGACGCTGCCGAACATCATTAAGGCCATTGCGTCGTTCGAGCGCGTCCTCATCTCCGCCGATTCGCCATTCGATCGGTACGTCTTCAAAGACGACCGCACCGCCATGTCGGACTCCGCGCGCCGTGGTCTCGCGCTGTTCTTCTCTGATCGGCTGCGCTGCAGCGAATGCCACGGCAGCATCAATCTTTCCGGGCCGACGACGTTCGCCGGCACGATGCCCTCAGACCCCGAGGCGTTCTTTCACGATACTGGTATCGCTGCGCATCCAGCCAAGTTCCGCGCGCCCACGCTTCGGAACATCGCGGTGACGTCTCCTTACATGCACGACGGCAGCATCGCCACGCTTGCTGACGTCGTGCAGCACTACGCGCGCGGCGGCCGGCCCAGGCGCGAGAAGAGCGACCGCGTGCCGGGGTTCGCGATCTCCCCCTCGGAGACCGACGATCTGGTTGCGTTTCTGCGGAGCCTGACCGACGAGGCCTTCCTCACCAACCCGGCGTTCAGCGATCCACATATAAAATGACGCGCAATGTCTCTGGTGGCGATCGTGGGAGCGGGCGAAATGGGTGGAGCCGCAGCTCGCGCCCTGGCCCTCCGCGCCCGCGTTGACGTCATCCGCCTGATCGACGAGAAGGATTCCGTCGCTGCGGGGAAGGCGCTGGATCTGACGCAATCGGGTCCCGTGCGCGGATCTGATGCGCGCGTCGAGGCGAGCGCGGATCTCGCCGCCGCGGCCGGCGCATCGGCGATTGTGCTGGCCGACCCGGCAGGGTCGTCCGAATGGTCAGGTGAACGCGGTTTCGCTGCGATTCGCCGTCTGCTCAAGCTCGGCTGCCTTGAAGATGCCGTTTTAATCTGTGCTGGAGCGGGACAGCGCGCGCTGATGCAACAGGGGTTTGACGAGCTGCACCTTTCGCGGCGCCGTGTCATGGGATCGGCGCCGGAGGCGTTGACCGCAACCGCCCGCGCGCTGGTGGCCATCGAGGCGCGCGTGGCGTCCAATCAAGTGGCGCTGACGATCATCGGCAATCCGCCGGACAAGATGGTGATTCCGTGGGCGGAGGCATCCATCGGGGGGCATTCGATTGCGTCAATGCTGACTGCAGCGCAACTACATCGGCTCGAAACACGCCTGCGCGGGCTGTGGCCGCCACGACCGAGCGCTCTCGGAACCGCAGCGGCCCTGTTCTGCGAGGCGGCCGTCACCGGCTCCCGACGCCTGTTCAGCGCGTTCGTTGCGCTGGACCGCGATAACGGCACGAACGCACCGGTGTGTGCATGGCCGATTTCTATTGGCCCAACGGGACTCGAACGAATCACCGCGCCTGTGCTTACGGGCCGCGATCGCGTTATTGTGGATGAGGTACTGGAATGAAACGCCCATCGGCCGTCCTGCTCGCCGCCGCGCTGCTCATCGTCTCTACACACGCAGAAACGCGCCGCATAGATCCGCGCGCGTATCTCGAGCACATAAAGTTTCTTGCCTCTGGCGATCTCGAGGGGCGGGGCAACGGCTCACCAGGACTCGACACTGCGGCCGATTACATCGCAAGTCAGTTTCGCGAGGCGGGACTCGAGCCTGGCGGCGACGCGGGCACCTACTTTCAGCGATTCGATATGATCACGGGCCTTTCACTCCAGGCCGGCAACGTATTGGCGATCAACGCAGATCGCAGCGCGGTCGACTTCCAGATTGGCCGCGACTACCAGCTGGTGTCCACTTCGAGCGACCAATCGGCGCCCGCTCGACCGCTGCCCCTGGTCTTTGCGGGATACGGCATTTCCGCACCCGCGCTTCACTATGACGACTACGCCGGCGTGGATTCGACGGGCAAAGCGGTCCTGATCTTCACCCACGAGCCGCAGGAGAACGATCCGAGAAGCGCCTTCGACGGGCAGACCAACACGATGCACGCATCGATGATGCGAAAGGTCGAAGTGGCGCGATCCCGCGGTGCGAAGGCACTCCTCGTGATCGATGATGCCAACCATCGGCCGGCGACCGACCGGTTCCGGCGATGGCTTCGTGAGCCGCAAGCCGAAGAGTACGGTCTTCCGGTCTATTACCTTTCCCGCGATCGCGTCCAGCGTGCCCTCGGCACGAGGATGAATCTGGGAACAGTTTCGGCTGAAATCGACCGGGACTTCGAGCCGAAATCTCGCGCGCTGAATGGGCTGACTGTCAACGCCGTGGACCAGACGGTGAAAGTCCGACGCCCCGTCCGGAACGTGATCGGCCTCCTCAAGGGCACCGATCCGTCTGTGCAGGCGGAGACAGTGATTGTCGGCGCTCATTACGACCACTTGGGCCGCAGCGGCCGATTCTCGATGTCGCAGAACAGCACCGGGCAGACTCATCACGGCGCCGACGACAACGCATCCGGCACGGCGGCGGTGATTGAGATGGCGAGGGCTGCAGTCGACGCGCGTACGGAATTCCGCCGCAGCGTGATCTTCATGACATTCGCGGGCGAAGAGCACGGGCTGCTGGGGTCGTCGCATTATGTCAACCATCCATCGGTCCCGATCGACAAGACGATCGCCATGATCAACCTCGACATGGTGGGGCGGGCCGGTGGACGCATTCTCGTTGATGGCCTGGCGAACGCGCCGTCGATCGACGAAGACTTGAAAGCTGCGGAATCGAGCAGCTCATTGAAGATGACAGCGCTGCGCGGCGGACCAGGTGCCGGCGCCAGTGATGATGCGAGCTTCCTCCTCAGGAAGATTCCCTCGATCAACTTCTTCTCCGGGTTTCATTCCGACTACCACCGGCCGAGCGACACGTGGGACAAGATCGACGCCGCCGGCGGCGCGGCGGTAGCCGATCTCGCGTTGGCGCTTGCGCGACAGCTTGCAAACCGCGCAGAACGGCCACCGTTCGTCGAAACGATTCAACAGGAAAATCACTCGACGGGAGCCGTCGGCGCAGTGTCGGGCTACGGCCCCTACTTCGGGTCTGTGCCGGACTTCGCCAATGAAGGAAACGGGGTGAAGTTCGCGGAAGTTCGTTCAGGAAGTCCGGCCGCCAAGGCAGGGTTCCGCGGCGGCGATGTGATGATTTCGTTCGGCGGCGCCGCGATTAAAACGCTTTATGACTTCACCTTCGCGCTCCGCGACAAGAAACCGGGAGAGAAGGTTGACGTGACGGTGCTCCGAGACGGCAAACCCGTCACGGCGATCGTCGAACTGACGACCAGGCCCTGAGCCTTAATCGTTTTTAGTGCAGGGACAACCCTCCGGAAAAATCGGAGAGCTGGTCGCGCAGCATCAATCGCCCGCGGTGCAGTCGCGATTTCAGCGTCTGCTCTTTCACGTGCAGCACGGCGCTCGCTTCTTCGGTCGTCAGCCCC
>Ga0136617_10006850_pt1 | contig 10162 bp, 14 predicted proteins | sample AntDrymUQ3222106_2_FD_129672 | JGI IMG/M metagenome (GOLD analysis project Ga0136617, IMG submission 129672) | Polar desert sand microbial communities from Dry Valleys, Antarctica - metaG UQ322 (21.06) | ecosystem: Environmental > Terrestrial > Soil > Desert | place: Antarctica: Dry Valley... | reverse complement strand
CGGGGTTGGCCGCGGAGTGGCCCGGTCTGCGGCTCGCGTGGACCGCCTGCTCCGCGGTGCCGGGCCCGAGCCCGCCGGCGCTGCGCGAGCGCCTGCGGTACGTGTCGGACCGCTTCCGCGGCCCGCAGGCGATCGCGCTGCCGGTGTGGGCGCTCGACGCGGCGGCCGTCGAGGGGGAGCCGGAGCTGCGCCCCGCCGCGGCCGGTGGGCCGCGGCGCCGGCGCGCTCGCGCTGCCGGCCGGGCGGCTCGTGGTGGCCGACGCCGCGGGGGCGCTGGCGGTGCTGTTCGGCGACCCCGCTCCCGCGCACGGCGTCACCGCCGGCACGCCCGAGGTCCTGCTGCTCTCGGTCGCCGTCCCCGGCGTGCCGGACCGCGACGTCGAGGAGGCGCTGTGGACCGTCCGGGAGATCGTGGCCGGATGAGCGACGGCCGCCGCCGCGCGCGCATACGATGCAGGCGCCCGATGCCGCGCCTGCTCACCTCGCTGCTGTCGCTCGTCCTGCTGGCGGCGGCGGCCGCCGCTCCCGCTCCCGCCGCCGCGCAGGCGTCCGGATCCACGATCGGCGCGATCGCGCGCACCGAGCTGCGGCCGGGCCCGCGCCCCGGCGTCCAGCGTCTGCACTACGAGTTCGGCCCGGTCCACGTCGCGCCGGGCCAGAACACGATCGAGTTCGAGGGCAACGAGCTCAAGCCCGACGTCCCGGGCTGGATCGCCGGCTTCAAGCCTGATCTCACGTACCGCCGCGGCGAGGTGCCGCGGGTGGACGTGATCCACCTGCACCACGGCGTCTGGATCTCGAACCTCGCGCCCATGTTCGCGGCGGGCGAGGAGAAGACGATCGTCGACGCCCTGCTGGGCTACGGCTGGCGCTACGACCCGCAGGACAAGTGGGTGATGAACCACATGATCCACAACATGACGCCGAAGGCCACGGACGTCTTCATCACCTACGACCTGGACTTCATCCCGGCCGGCTCGCCGGCCGCGGAGGGCATCCGCGACGTGCGCACGGTCTGGCTCGACGTGACCGGCATCCAGGCCTATCCGGTCTTCGACGTCCACAAGGGCGCCGGCGGCCGCGACCGCCGCTACACGTTCCCCGGCGAGGCGCGCGAGCTGCGGGGGACCGGGTACTCCAAGCACCGCTGGACGGTCGAGGAGGACGGCGTGCTGGTGGGCGCGTTCGGCCACCTGCACCCGGGCGGGCTGTGGACGGACCTGAAGCTCACGCGCGACGGGAGGACGGTGCCGCTGTTCCGCTCGACGGCCGAGTACTTCGAGCCGGCCGGCGCAGTCTCCTGGGACGTGGCGATGACCGCCACGCCGGAGGACTGGCGCGCGGGCGTGCGCAAGGGCGACGTGCTGTCGGTGTCGGCGACCTACGACACGAGCCGTGCCTCCTGGTACGAGTCGATGGGCATCATGCCGGTCGCGTTCGACGCGGGCGGCAGCGGCCCCGACCCGTTCGCGGTCGACGTCGACGTGCCGGGGGAGATCACGCACGGCCACCTGGCCGAGAACCGCAACCACGGCGGCGCCTTCGGCGGCCTGCCCGACGCGCGGCGGCTGCTCGCCGCGCCGCCGCCGCCCAGCCGCACCGTGCCGGTGCGCGGGTTCCTCTACGGCCGCGGCGACCTCGGGCTGACCGGCCGCCGCGGACGGCCGCCGACGGTCCGGCCCGGCCGGCGGCTGCGCTTCGTCAACCGCGACGCCAGGCGCAACGTCTTTCACACGATCACCAGCTGCCGGGCGCCCTGCAACGGCGCCACGGGCGTCGCCCACCCGCTCGCCAACGGCCCGGTCCGCTTCGACTCCGGCAACCTCGGCTTCGGCCCGGAGGGCCTCACTCCCGCCGCCCAGCGCATCAGCTGGAAGACGCCGCGCAAGATGCGCGCCGGCACCTACACCTACTTCTGCCGCGTGCACCCCTTCATGCGCGGCGCCTTCCGGGTGGCTGGGAAGCGCCGCGGCTGAGGGACTGGCGCCCGGCTGGCACTCGGCCCCGATACCGTCACGGACCCAGCCCAGCCGCGCCGCACATCCTCGGCGTGGCGACCGCGCCGCCCTGGGCCTGGATCCACCGATTCCCGCGGCGCCTCGCCGCCGTGGATCCAGGCTAGGCGCTCGTCGCGTCGAGGTGCTGCAGGAGCGCGTGTGCCGCGAGCTCGATCTCCTTGTGGCGCCACTCCGCGGCCCGGTACAGGCACGCGATCAGGCCCATCCGGTGGATACGGCGAAAGTCGCCGCAGACGAACCCGTACCTCGCCTTGGTCTCCTCCGCCGCACCCTCCGTGAGCCCGAGGTGCCACTCCGCGAACTCCTCCCATGAGTGGGCTTTCAAGTACGCGTTCTCCTCGTCGGCACGAGGCTGCACGCCTCCCCAGTCGCTTTCGAGCACGTACTGGCGAGCGTCGATCAGCCGCCGCGCGCGTGCCACGGCGCGATCGTTGACGGAGTAGGAGGCCATCAGCAGCGGCTCAGAAGGTCCATCGCACGCGCTTGTCGCCCCGCCGCGCCGCGTAGCGGTCGCGATCGCCTCGCAGGTCGCCGGTGACCCTCCAGCCGCGCCACGAGAACCGCCGCACGCCGCTTGGGGGAGGCGTCAACCCGAGCGCCTTGCGATGGGCTCCTCGGGCGACCCGCCGGGCATGGACGCACGAGACGTTCGAGGCGCGGATCCCCCGCAGGTCGGCGCCCTCGTACCGCGTGCCGGCGTAGGGGTCGAGCACGGGCCGGCAGGACCCGTAGTCGGCGGCGACGGCCGCCGGCGCGGCGGCCGCGACGAGGGCGCAGAGGAGCGATGCGACGGCGAGCGGTGTCCTCATGTCCCGGTGCATGCTCGCAGGATGACTCAGTCCGGGAGGTCGCGTAGGGCGGCCGCGAGCCGGTCAGTGGCCTCGGCGCCGCGCAGGGCGACGCGGACGTGGCGGTCGTCGCCCCAGGCGCTGCCCGGGGTCACGAAGATCCGGCGGGCGGCGAGGTGGGCGGCCAGCTCGGCCCCCGTATGGGCGGCCGAGGAGAGCCAGACGAGCGGGCCGGTGCCGGCCGGGAAGGCGAGCTGGGAGCCCGCCAGCGCGGCGGCGAGGCGCTCGCGCTGCGCGGCGGCGAGCGCGCGGCGGCGAGGCAGGTGGCGCGCCACGTTGGCCGTGGCCCAGGCCATGCCGGCCTGCGCCGGGGCCGAGACGCCGAGCGTGGGGGCCAGCCGGGCCAGCAGCTCCTGCTCGCCGAGCGGCCCGACGGCGTAGCCGGCCCGGAAGCCCGCCATCGCGTGGGCCTTGGAGAAGCTGCGGAACACGAGCAGGCGGTCCAGCTCGCTCGTGAGCGCGGCGAGGTCGCCTCCCGCCGTGTCGAAGTCGGCCAGCGCGGCGTCGAGCAGGATCCACGTGCCGGCCGGGAGCTCGCGCGCGAGCCGGCGGATCGCGGCGGCGTCGACCGTGCCGCCCGTCGGGTCGTTGGGGGAGGCGAGGGCGACGGCGCGGGTCCGTGGTCCGGCGGCGGCCGCGAGGGAGGCCGGGTCGGCGGCGCCGTCGCGGCCGAGCGGGACTCCGACCGGGCGGCCGCCCGCCTCGCCGACCAGGCGCGGCAGGTGACCCCAGCCCGGCCAGGCGATCGGAACCTCGCCGCCCGCGCCGGCCAGGATCGCCTGGCAGGCGGCGCGCAGCAACTCGCCGGCGCCGTGGCCCGCCACGACCCGGCCAGGCTCGACGCCGTGGCGGGCGGCGAGCGTCCCGGCGAGGTCGCCCGCGTCGGTGTAGGCGTTGACGGCGCGCCGCAGCGCGAACGTCGCGGCGTTGACGATCTCGGCGTGCGGCGGCTCGTGCCAGGCCGGGGAGGCGAGGTCGAGCACCGGCTGCTCGGTCACCGCGCGCGCCCGCTGCTCGTCGCGGCGCTCGCGCAGCTCACGCGAGACCTCCTCCGGTGCCAGCGCCTCGAACTGCCGGTAGTAGTCGAGGAAGCGCCGCACCGCCGCCGCCTCAACGCGGGGCGAGCGAAGGGGCCGGCCCCTCGATGATCGCGAACCAGAAGGAGAACGCGACCAGCACGACGATGGCGGTGACGGCGAAGATCCGCGACAGGCTCCCCTGCTGCTGCTCGTGGCCCGCGGCGCGCCGCAGGATGCGCCAGGCGCGGTCCATGCGGGCGGCGAGCGCGAGCGTGAGCATCAGCGTGGCGAGCATGCCCGCGAAGGTGACCAGCAGCGCGAGGCTGATCGAGCCCGTGCGGTAGTCGACCTGGGAGCCGATCCACAGCCACGCCACCGGCTGCGGCCCCCACAGGCTCAGGCAGACGAGCGTCTCCAGGGCGAGGACGAGGGCGGCCAGCGCCGCGTCGGCGCGGCGGCGGCGCTCGCCCGCGCGCTCCGGCGCGGCGCGGTAGCGCAGCGGCGCGGTGCCGGGCCGGCGGCCGATGAACAGGCCGCCCGTGTCGGTCGGGTCGTTGCGCGGCATGGGCGCTCGTGAGCATAGATCGCGTGCGCCGTCCGCCCGCGCGGTCCGGTGGTACGCTCGCCCGCGACTCGCATGGCAGCCATCGGTCATCCGCCCACCGAGCGCGCGACCGTCGCCGTCTCGGAGGTCGACGAGCAGGCGGCGCGCCGCACGCTGCGCGAGCAGATCGGCCGGCTCGAGCGCGAGCTGACCAGCGCCCGCCTGGCCGCCCACTCGCCCGTGGCACCCGGTCCCCCTCCGCCCGCCCGCGGCGGTCCGCGCCGGCTCTCGCTCGGCGAGCTGGAGCGCGTCCGCGGCGAGCTGACCGGCCGCCTGGCCGCCGTGCGCGACGCCGTCGACGCCCGGCTGCTGCGCCAAGCCGAGGCGCGGATGCTACTGGAGCGGATGCTGGCCGACCCGCCGTCGCACCGGTGGCGGCGCATCAGCCACGAGCAGCTCGGCGAGCCCGGCTGCAAGCACTTCCACGTGCGCCCCCGGCTGGGGCCGGTCGGGTTGCTGATGGGCTGGTGGCGGGTCAAGATCTCCTCCGGCTGCCCGTTAGCCTGCTGAATGGGCCGCCGCAGCCGCCGCCGCGGCGCCGCCGTGCCCGCCGAGCGCGCCGCCCCCGCGCCCGTCCCCCGGCGGCCGCCGTCCGAGGCGCGCCCGAGGCCGCCGTGGCACCCCGTCCCGCTCGTCGAGCTGTGCGTGCTCGTCGGGCTGGTGCTGCTGGTGCTGGGCGCGCTGGACCTGGGCAGCGACCGCGGGCGGCTGCTGCTGCTCTTCGGCCTCGCGCTGGGCTCGCTCGGCGGGCTGGACACGGCCTTGCGCGAGCACCTCGGCGGCTACCGCTCCCACACCACGGTGCTGGCGGCGCTGCCGGCGGTCGTCACCGCCGCCGCGCTCTCGATCGCCGGTGTGCCGTGGCCGGCGCTCGCCGCGGCCCTCGCCATGTTCGCCGGTGCCTTCTGGCTGCTGCGGCGCGCCTTCGCGCACAGGGCGCGGCGGGCGGGCCGCGCCTACTAGATTGCCTGCCGTGTCAGACGAGAAGCGCATGCAGCTGCGCGGGCTGCACCACGTCACGGCGATCTGCCGGGACCTCGAGCAGACGATCACCTTCTACCGCGACGTGCTCGGCCTCGCCGTCGTCCACGACGGTCCGTCCGACGACGACCCGGAGAGCCGCCACGTCTGGTTCGGCGCGCTCGACGCCGAGCCCGGGCGGCTGGTGAGCTTCATGCAGTACCCCGAGCTGCCGAAGGGCGTGGTCGGCGTCGGCTCCACGCACCACTTCGCGCTGCTGGTGGACTCCGCCGAGGAGCAGGAGGCGTGGCGCGACTACCTGCGCGGCCGCGGCGTCGAGTGCTCGGAGGTCTTCGATCGCGGCGCGTGCCTGTCGATCTACGTGCGCGATCCGGACGACCACCTCGTCGAGATCGCCACGCGCGGGCCCGGCTTCGGCGCCGGCGCCCCGGCCTCCTAGAGGACGGGACGCCGGCGGCGACCAGGTTCTAGCGTGGATCCCGGCTCTAGCCGTTGCCCGCCCAGGCCAGGCGGGTGACCGCGAACGGGTCGACGTCCCGGCTCGTCTCGCCGCCCAGGCGAGCGGCCAGCTCATGACGCTGGCGGTCGGTCATCGAGCCGACGGTCTTCGTCTCGTTCATCGGGATCGCCCCGAGGAAGCGGCGGCAGCGCGTGCGGCCCCAGCGGTGCTGGCTCATCAGCAGGTCCGCGATGGCCATGCTCTCTGCCTGCCACGGGCGGTCGAGCAGGACCTCCGCCACCGTCAGCTCCCCGTCGGCCACCTGACGCTTGAGCTCCGCGCGGGCCAGGCGGACCTCATTGGCCCGGGCCAGGGCCTGCATGTGCTGCGGCGCCGGAGCTGTCGCAACTGCTGGCATACACAACCTCCCATCGACTCCCGTCCCAGGAGCCTTCTCGTTGTCGAAGTCATCGACGACGCCAGCGACGCACGCCCGCCACGGTGTGCGGACGCGTCCGGCGCTGCCGTCGTCGCGATCCCCTTCCCTGCGAGCACGTCCGTGCTCGACCGGACGGCAGGCTAGACAAGCCCGGCCCGCGGAATCAACGCTCGACCACCCTCGGCACTCGCAAAAAGCGGGTGAATTATCGGCTCGTTAACCTTGTGCACGAACGGACAAGCCGACTTGCCTGCAACCGCGGCAGAAGCTCCGAGCGCCGTCCGCCCCGCCGGTTGACGGGGCGTTGACGAAGCTCCCTCAGCCCGCCCGGGCGGGGCTGGGCAGGACGCCGTGCTCGGCCTCGAAGGTCCGCTTGACCTCCGCGAAGGCGCCCAACGCCCGGTCGAGCGTCGCGCGGTCGTGCGTGGCCATCACGCTGGTGCGCAGCAGCGCCCCGGCGGGCGGCACGGCCGGGTGCAGCGCGACGTTGACGTACACGCCGGCGTCGTAGAGCGCGCGCCACAGCAGCACGGCCTTCCAGTCGTCGCCGACGACCACGGGGACGATCGGCGTGACGAGGCCGGAGCCGTCGTCGAGCACCTCGAAGCCCAGCTCGCCCAGGCTCCGGCGGAGGTAACGGGCGTTCTCGAGTACGCGGGCGAACAACGGCGGCCCGTCGTCGGAGCGGATCACGCGCAGCGCGGCGAGCGCCGCGCCGACCGCGGCCGGGACCGCCGCGGCCGTGAACAGGAAGGCGCGCGAGGCGACGCGCAGGAAGTCGACGACCTCGTGCGAGCCGGCGATGAACCCGCCGCAGGAGGCGAAGCTCTTGGAGAACGTGCCCATCCGAAGGTCGACCGCCGTCTCGACGCCGAGCAGCTCGCTCGCGCCCGCGCCGCGCGCGCCGAGCACGCCGACGGCGTGCGCCTCGTCGACCATCAGCCGCGCGCCATGGGCCTGACAGAGGTCCACGATCCGCGGCAGGTCGGCGACGTCGCCCTCCATCGAGAACACGCCGTCGACGACGACCAGCACGCCGCCCCCGTCGCCCGCGGCGCGCTCGAGCATCTTCTCGAGCTTGTCGAGGCGGCCGTGGCGGAACGGCCGCAGCTTCGCGCGCGACAGCAGGCAGCCGTCGAGGATCGACGCGTGGTCGCCCGAGTCGGCGATCACGGTGTCGCCCGGGGCCAGCAGCGTCCCGAGGGAGCCGAGGTTGGCCTGGTGGCCGGTGGTGAAGACGATCGCCTCCTCGGTGCCCATCCAGTCGGCCAGCTCGGCCTCGAGCTGGAGGTGCAGCTCGATCGTGCCGTTGAGCAGCCGCGAGCCCGTCAGGCCCGTCCCGTAGCGCTCCAGCGCGTCACGCGCGCCGCCGATCACGCGCGGGTCGCCGGTGAGGCCGAGGTAGTTGTTGGAGCCGAGCATGACGCGCTCGGCGCCCTCCATCTCGACCACCGGCGCGGCGGGCGACTCGAGCCGCCGAAAGTAGGGCAGCAGGTCCGCCTCGCGCGCGGCGCGCAGCTGCTCGGCGCGCTCGTGGCCGCGGACCTTCTCGAAGACGTCGATCGCAGTCGGCATATAGGGTGGCGCTCCGTGTCAGTGGCAGTCCAGCCCGTCGAGTCGCGACGGGACCTGAAGGAGTTCATCGAGCTCCCGTACCGGCTGCACTCTACTTCCGGCGTCTGGGTCCCACCGCTGCGCCTGGAGCGGCGGCTGTTCCTGAACCGTCGCCTCAACGCGTTCTTCTCCCACGGCGACGCGCAGCTGTTCCTCGCCCGCCGCGACCGCCGGGTGGTGGGCCGCCTCAGCGCCCACTACGACGACGCGTTCAACGCGTTCCATGCCAATCGCTGGGGGATGTTCGGCTTCCTCGAGCTGGAGGACGACCCGGACGTCCTGCCGCTGCTGCTGGCCGCCGCCGAGCGCTGGCTGCACTCCCGCGGGCGCGACCACATGATCGGCCCGATGGACTTCACGATGAACGACGAGAGTGGCGTGATGATCGAGGGCTTCGAGCGCGCGCCGCTGATCAAGCAGCCGTGGCATCCGCCCTACTACCGGCGACGCGTGGAGGAGGCCGGGCTCTCCAAGGCGATGGACCTGCTGATGTGGGAGCTGCAGATCTCCGACCGCGAGCGGATGCTGCCGATCATCTTCAAGCTCGCCGGCGAGGTCGAGCCGCGCCACGGCATCCGGCTGCGCAAGATGTCAAGGCGCTCGCTGCGGCGCGACATGGACCGCTTCGCGGAGGTCTACAACTCCGCCTGGGACGAGAACTGGGGCTTCTCGCCCTACTCCAAGCGGGACCTCGACGCCTACACGGCCGAGCTGCAGCTCGTCTTCGACCCGCACTGGTTCATGGTCGCGGAGACCGCGGAGGGGGAGACGGCGGCGATCGCCATCACCGTGCCCGACGTCAACCAGGTGCTGGCGAGGATGAACGGACGCCTGCTGCCGCTCGGCTGGTGGCACTTCGCGCGCCGCCGGCGGACCATGGACCGCGTCCGGGTCGGCTTCCTCGGTGTCAAGCCGGAGTTCCAGCACACGGGCGTGGCGGCGAAGCTGTACGTCGAGCACTTCGACATGGCCTCCGCCACGCCGCAGAAGTGGGGTGAGATGGGCTGGATCCTAGAGACCAACACGAACATGAACCGCGCGATGGAGGCGATGGGCGGGCGGATCGTGCGCCGCTACCGCGTCTATGAGCGCGAGGTTTCGGGTTGACCCCACTCGCGCCCCCTTCGCGCACCGGATAGCGTTGGCGCATGAGCCGTTCCGAGTACCTCAAGGCCTCCCCGCCGATGTTCCGCTCGGGCCGGCTGGACCGCTTCACGCGCGTCCACCCGGCCGTCCCCGTGGGGATCTACCTTCCCGCGATCGCCCTGCTGTTCGCCACCGGGGCGCAGCGCCTGGGCGTGCTCACCGCCCTCGGCCTGGCGCTCGGCGGCTACGCCGTGTGGACGCTGACCGAGTACTGGCTGCACCGTGTCGTCTTCCACTTCGAGCCGGAGGACGGCCTCGGCGCCCGCCTGCACTGGATGATCCACGGCGTCCACCACGACCATCCGAACGACCCGATGCGCCTCGTCATGCCGCCGTCCGCCAGCGTCCCGCTCGCGCTGGTCTTCTACGGGCTGTTCTGGACGACGCTCGGCGCCGACAGCGCGACGGCGTTCGGCGCGGGCTTCCTCGCGGGCTACCTGGCCTACGACATGCTCCACTACGCCGTCCACCATCACACGCCCCGCACCCAGCTCGGCCGCCGGCTCCGCGAGCTGCACATGCGCCACCACTTCCAGGACCACGAGCGTGGCTTCGGCGTGAGCGCCCCGTACTGGGACCGCGTGTTCGGCACGGCAGCGCGGCCACCCTCTGGCGGGTGATCCCGGCGTCCTGCGGATCCGTCATGCTGTCGGGTTCGTGAGCGAGACACCGCGAGACCAGGACGACGCGGAGATCGTCGACGGGCTGCCGGTCCCCGCCGCCCCGGCGGTGATCGAGCGCGCGCTCCCCGTCGCGGTCCCCGCCCGCCAGGCGGCGGCCCTGGCCGCCACCGGCTTCGTGGCGGGCGCGGCCACCGTGGCCGTCGTCAGCCGTCGCCGCGGCCGCGTGCCGCGCCGCAGGCGCCGCAGGTCCAAGGGCGGGCTCGGCGAGATCGTCTCGTCGAACTCGTTCCTGGTCGACGTCCACCTGCTCAGGCGCGATTGATCGGGGCGGAGCGCGCCCCCGTGGGGACGCGATCGAGCCGAGCGGAGCGCGCCCCGGCCGGCGCGCCGCAGGTCGAGCTGCGTGTCGAGGTCGAGCCGCCGTGGCCGTT
>Ga0136617_10006849_pt1 | contig 10162 bp, 11 predicted proteins | sample AntDrymUQ3222106_2_FD_129672 | JGI IMG/M metagenome (GOLD analysis project Ga0136617, IMG submission 129672) | Polar desert sand microbial communities from Dry Valleys, Antarctica - metaG UQ322 (21.06) | ecosystem: Environmental > Terrestrial > Soil > Desert | place: Antarctica: Dry Valley... | reverse complement strand
GCGTCGAGGCAGGCCGTGAGTACGTCGTCGAGGGCACGCCGACCCCGGGCCTCGACCCACACCACGTGCTCGAGCGGGGCGACGGCGTGGCCGACCAACAGCGTCTTGCCGCATCCGGGCGGACCGACCACGGTCACCCATCGGGAGCGGGTCAGCGAAGACGTCAGCTGACGCTGGACCTCTTCGCGCCCGAGACACGGTTTCAGCACCCTCATCAATCTATGGCAGTGACGACCGATTTGGCTGCCCAAATAGGTAGGTCTACGGATGTGGCGTCCGTTGCGGCTCGGCCACAGTAGGCCACACACGGACCGGCTGGACCTATCGGGGGAGGGCCCAGCCGGTCCGTCGTCGTGTGTTCTGGCGGCGTACCTCCGGGAGATACTGACGGCGTGCCTGCAACGACAGCGGCCGGGCCGGACATGGATCAGGCATGAGCGATCGACACGCTGGCTTTCGGGAGCTGTACGCCGCACACGTGGATGCCGTGTTGGGCTATGCGTTGCGGCGCGTCGCCCGACCCGAGGACGCCGGTGACGTCGTCTCCGAGACGTTCCTCGTCGCCTGGAGACGGTTCTCGGATGTCCCGCAGGGTGAGGGCGCCCGGCTGTGGCTCTACGGCGTCGCCCGCCGCACGCTCGCCAACCACCGCCGGGGCGAGAGCCGGCGTACGGCGCTGGGGGAACGGCTGCGCCACGACCTGTCCAGCACCGTGCCCGACCACGCCTTCGCCGTGACAGAGCAGGAGACGGTGCGCGCCGCGCTGGCCCGGCTCGCCGATCGCGACCGCGAGATTCTCGAACTAGCGGCGTGGGAGGAGCTCGAGCCGCGCGAGATCGCGGAGGTTCTCGGTATCTCGGCGGTCGCCGTGCGCAGCCGGCTCTCACGCTCGCGGGCACGGTTGCGACAGGTGCTCGGCAACGATCCGCCCCCGGCCGGACACCTCACCAGTACGTACTCGCGACTCATCCCGGAGGAGGCACCGTGACCCCCATCGATCCCATGATCGGCCCCACGATCACCGACCAGGAGGTGGCGCTGCTCCCGCTCGCGGACGGGCGCGTCGACCTGCTGGAGGAAATCATGGCCACACCCGTCCTCGACCACGCTGAGCCCCCCACCCGTCGTACGCCGCCGGGCTGGCTGGTCGCCGGCGCGGCTGCTGCCGCCGTGGCGGCCATCGCGCTGGGATCCACGCTCGGCGGTGGCTCGCCGGCCGATCCGCCCGAGCCGCGCATCCTCCAGCCCGCCGCCCCAGCCGTGCTCGACGGGCGCTACCTCGAGCTGAACGCGGCAGGCTGGGAGCTCACGTGGGTCTACGCGGACGAGGACAGCCTCAGCCTCGATTGGAGCAGCGGGGAGCAGTCGCTGACGGTGCTTCAGATTCCGGCCGAGCTCTACGACGCGCGCCTTCGCAACCGCCAAGGAGAGGTTCGCCCGACCACGGTGCTGGGGCGCGACGCAGCCACGTGGGCCTACACCAGCACTGACCACGCCACGGTGACCGAGCCGGCCGGCGGCTTTCTCTACGAGATCCGGGCGGAAGGGATGCCCAGGGGCGCGTACGAGGACCTGATCGCGGGCCTGGTCCAGACCGACGAGGCCGGCTTCTATGCAGCCCTGCCGGAGGGGACGCTCACGCCGGCCAATCGGGACGACGTGATCCGCGAGCTGTTGGCGGACGTGGACACGCCCGACGGGTTCGGCCTCGAGGATGTCGGGCTGGAGGGTTTCGCGTCGACGACCTACGCCGCTCAGGGCGTGGCGGGGGCAGTTGGCTGTGCCTGGCTCGACGTCTACGACGGCGGTTCGTCCGTTGAGCAGGAGTCGGCCTTGGCCGCGTTCGATGGCAGCCGTGACTGGCCGGTCCTCCGGTCGATCGACCGCCAGGGTGACTATCCCGAGATCTTCGAGATCATGGCCGACTACCTCCGCAGGGGCCGGTCCGCCGCGGAGCTGAAGCCCGACATCTGCTGACGGGGGAGTCAGAGGGTCGGCGTCCGGTTTCCGGATCCTCACCTGGAGGCAACCCTCCGGAAACCGGACGCCACCACGCTGGTCGGATGGCATCCGACCTGGCACCCGTGACCGCACCTGACTCCCTCGACGAGTGGCGGGATCGGGCCACACTGCGCCGGCTCAGCCGACAAACCCTCGCCATGTCCGGGCTGCTCGAACGCCGACCGGAGCTGCCGGGTGTGGCCACCTGGGGCGAGGGCGTGGTCGAGTCGGTGCTCTGGTCGGCCTGAGCCGACAGTCGGGGTCTGGTGAGAGCTGGAATCACCCCCGTACCATCGGGACATGGACATGCTCCTCGGACTGCTGGTGATCCTCGGGGTGATCGCCGCCGTCGTCACCGTCACCGGCCGCACCCGCAAGGCCCGCGTGCTCGAGCACAAGGAGTCCGAGCTCGCGCCGGTGCGCAAGCTCGCCTTCGAGGACATCACGGCGCTCGGCGAGGACCTGCAGGAGCTCGACCTCGAGCTCACCGGGCACGAGCTCGACGTGGGCGCCAACGCCGACTACCAGCGGGCGCTGGACGCCTACGAGGCCGCCAAGACCGCCGGCGACCTGATGACCGAGCCCGACCACGTCAAGCACGTCACCGAGATCCTCGAGGACGGCCGCTACGCGATCGCCTGTGTCCGTGCCCGCGTGGCCGGCCAGGCGCTGCCGACGCGGCGCCCACCGTGCTTCTTCGACCCGCGCCACGGCCTCTCCGTCGGCGACGTGACCTACACACCGCCCGGCGGCACCGAGCGTGAGGTCCCGGCCTGCGCGCTCGACGCCGAGCGGGTCCGCGCGGGCGCCGAGCCGGACGTACGGCAGGTGATGGTCGGCTCCCGCCGGGTGCCCTACTTCCAGGGTGGCCGCGCCTACCAGCCGTACGCCATGGGCTACTTCGGCGCTTTCGGGCCGATGGAGTGGATGTTCATGGGCATGCTGTTCAGCGGGGGCTTCGACGCGCTCGGTGGCCTCGCCGATGGGATCGGTGACGGGGTCGGCGAGATCGGCGACGGCATCGGTGACATGTTCGGCGGCTTCGACTTCTGAGGCGTCGTGGGGTGGTCAGCGCTTGCGCAGCTGCGCTGCCTGGAGGAAGATCACCCGGCCGTTGACCGAGTCGGAGTCGATCGTGTCCGGGTCGGAGGCCTCATAGTCCGCCTCGACCAGGACCGTGTAGTCGCCCGGCTCCAGGCCGCGGACCATCGCGTTCGCGAGCCCGATGCTGTAGCCGATGCTGGTCTCGGTCTGGCCGACGACCTTGCCCCGCTCGTCGAGCACGGTCGCGGTCGCGCTGGCGAGGTTGGCGGCCGTTCCCGGAGTCGGGTAGACCAGCGTGACCTTCAGCGCGTCGGTGCCGCGAGCGACACTGACCTTGCGGGTGGCGGAGTAGGAGCCGCCGGCCGCGAGCGGCGGGGCGTCGTCCTGCCACAGGTCGGCACGGGTGACGCCCCACTGGTCGTCGTTGCGGAGCCGGCCGTCGGCCTTGCGCGTCGCCGCCGCGAGATCCTGCTTCCAGCCCGGGCCCCGGACCAGGTCGACGGCACGGTCGAGGTTGACGTGGCCGTAGCCGACCTGCCACGAGTCGAGGCGCTCGCCCTCGGCGGTCATCGACGAGGCCGTAGCCTTGAGCGCGTCCTGCACCTGCGCGGGCGTGAGGTTCGGGTTGGCGCCGACCAGCACGGCCGCGGCGCCGGCGATGTGAGGCGACGACATCGACGTACCCGAGGCCTCGGTGTTGCCGTGGGTCGGGCAGGGGCCGATCACAGTGCCGGTGCTGTCACAGCTCGAGGAGATGTCGACGCCCGGTCCCGAGACGTCGGGCATGGTGTTGCCGATCCGGTCGCCGGTGAAGACCGTGTGGCCGGCCCTGCCGATGGCGCTCGGCCGACCGTTGTCGAAGTGGAGGCCGTTGGAGGAGAAGGAGCCACGCTTGCGCTGCAGGTCGCTGGCCGCGACCGAGATCGCCCACGGCGCCTGGTTGAACGGGCTGACCGTCGACTCGCCGTTCTCCGATCCCGAGTTCCCGGCCGAGAACACCACGACGGCGCCCTTGTCGGTGACGGCCCTGGTCGCGACGTTGACCGGGTCCTTGGGGTCGTACTGCCGGAAGGTGTTGCCCCACGAGTTGTTGACGACGTCGATCCCCAGCATCTTCGGCTGGCGCAGCATGTAGTCGTACGCCGTGACCACGGCGGTGGTCGTGATGACCGCACCGATGCCGAAGCAGGCCAGCTTCGCGTCGGGCGCCACGCCCTTGAACTCGCTGCCGCTGGTGCCGTCGGCGGCGACGATGCCGGCGACGTGGGTGCCGTGACCCGAGCCGTTGTCGGAGTTGTCGAGGAGGGGGGTGGCCGGCACGACCAGGGTGTTGCTCTCGTTGGGTGCCTGGTTGGCGTACTCGGCGCTCACCAGCGTGACGTTGTGCTCGACCCGCTTCACGAGGTCGGGGTGCCCGGCATCGCAGCCGGAGTCGACGATGCCGACGGTGACGCCCTTCCCGGTGAACCCGTTCTTCCGCAGTGCAGTGGCCGCTCGGGGCGTCGACGACATCACGTTCGACGACGCGGTGTCGTCGTAGGACAGCGTCTCGTTCGGGTAGACGTCACGCGCCACACCTGCGGCGACGGCGTCGGTCAGCGCCGCGTCGGTGCCGCCGACGATCGCGAGGGGGAGCCGCTTCATCGGCTGCACGACCAGGCCGAGGTCGACCAGCGCGTCGACCTGGGCGTCGGTGGGGACCCTGTCGAAGGTCGCGATCCCGAAGCCACGCGGGGCGACGTCGGACCGGAGCAGCTGGAGGCCGGGCTTGGCGGCCAGTCCGGCCGCCGAGAGGCCGGTCGAGGTGGGGGCGGTGCTCCCGGTCGCGGCGGTGGTGGCGCCGGAGGTGGAGAGCACGGCGGCGGCCGCGCAGGTGAGCGCGGTGAGCCGGGTACGGAGGCGTGACATGTAGATCCCTTCTCGCCCTGGAATGGGGTGGTGACCACACAACGCCTGCGAAGCGCCCCGGGTTACGGCGCGCAGTGGCAGGATCGGCGCATGCGGACCTGGCTACCGGCGCTCGTGCTGGCCCTCGGACTGGGATCGGCCCCTGCCGCGGCGGCCGACCTCGCGCTGCCTCCGAGCGGCGTGGACTGGGACTACCAGCTCGGTGGGGAGCGTCCGGTGCCCGACCGGGTCGGGATCGTGGTGCGAGACCGAACCGCCGAGCCGCTGCCGGAGCTCTACAACGTCTGCTACGTCAACGGCTTCCAGACCCAGCCCGACGAGAGGCGCTTCTGGCGCGACCACTGGCGGCTGGTCCTGAAGCGCCACGGTGATCCAGTCGTCGACGGCTCCTGGGGCGAGTGGCTGCTGGACATCCGGACCGCGTCGAAGCGGCGCGCCCTCGCACGCATCGTCGGCCGGTGGACCGACGGGTGCGCTGAGGACGGCTTCGCCGCCGTGGAGTACGACAACCTCGACTCCTTCACGCGCAGCCGCGGGCTGCTGACGCGCGCCGACGCCCGGGCGTACGCCGAGAAGCTGGTCGCGCGGGCCCACGCCGCCGGCCTGGCGGCGGCCCAGAAGAACCGGGCGCAGTGGGACGGCACCGTCGTCGGCTACGACTTCGCGATCGCCGAGCAGTGCGCGCAGTACGACGAGTGCGGCGACTACGTCGACACCTACGGCGACCACGTCCTGTCGGTCGAGTACACCCGCGGTTCGTACCGGAAGGCGTGCCGCGACTGGGGCGATCAGCTCCCGGTGCTGCGTCGCGACGTGGCGCTCCGGGTCGACGGGACGCGGCGCTGGTGCGCCTCCTGACCGGTCGCCGAGCCCGTCGATCCGCTTCACCCGGAAGGGTGGACCGCGCAGTACGTCGCCGGTTCTAGCGTCGGAAGGCTGCCCGGCACTCGCAGCGAAGAGCTCGCCGCAGGCCCGGGCGCGAGGAGGATGGCGTGGCATCTGGAGTGGAGACCGGCCGGATCACCACCGACATCCCGGCCCGGATGGACCGGCTTCCGTGGAGTCGCTTCCACTGGCTGGTCGTGGTGGGTCTCGGCACCGTGTGGATCCTCGACGGGCTCGAGGTGACGATCGTCGGGTCGATGTCCGACGCGCTCGCCGACCCCAAGACCGGACTGGGCCTGGACAGCTTCGACGTCGGGTTCGCCGGCGCCATCTATGTCACCGGTGCCTGCATCGGAGCCCTGTTCTTCGGGCAGCTCACCGACCGGTTCGGCCGGAAGAAGCTGTTCCTCATCACGCTGGCGGTCTACACGGTCGCCACCGTGCTGACGGCGTTCTCGATGAACCCCACCTGGTACTTCGCCTGCCGGTTCCTCACCGGTGCCGGCATCGGCGGTGAGTACGCCGCGATCAACTCCGCGATCGACGAGCTGATCCCCAAGAAGTACCGCGGCCGGGTCGACGTCACCATCAACGGCTCGTTCTGGATCGGCGCCGCGGGCGGGGCGCTGCTGACCATCCCGCTTCTCGACCCGACCCTGGTCAACCAGGAGTGGGGCTGGCGGCTGGCCTTCGGGCTCGGCGCGATCCTGGCGGTCGGGATCCTGATCGTGCGCCGCAACGTCCCGGAGAGCCCGCGCTGGCTGTTCATCCACGGTCGCGAGGACGAGGGCGAGCAGATCGTCCGCGACATCGAGGGACAGGTCGAGGAGGAGATCGGCAATGAGCTGACTTCGGTGTCGGAGACGATCACGATCCGGCAGCGCAAGACCATCGGGCTCGGGCTCATCGCGCGCACGGTCTTCACGATGTATCCCCGTCGTACGGTGCTCTGCCTCGCCCTCTTCATCGGCCAGGCGTTCCTCTACAACGCGTTCTTCTTCACCTACGGCGACACCCTGGGCGAGTTCCTGGGGGTCGAGCAGGTCGGGTACTACATCGCCGTCTTCGCGGTGAGCAACTTCGTCGGGGCGCTTGCGCTGGGGCCGTTGTTCGACACCATCGGCCGGGTCAAGATGCTCACCGGCACCTACACGATCTCCGGCGTGCTGCTGATCATCGCCGGGCTGACCCTGGACTCCTACACGGCGGTGACGCTGACCCTGATGGGCTGCATCATCTTCTTCTTCGCCTCAGCCGGCGCGAGCGCCGCCTACCTCACGGCGAGCGAGGTCTTCCCGATGGAGACGCGTGCGCTGTGCATCGCGTTCTTCTATGCCATGGGCACCGCGGCCGGCGGCATCGCAGGACCGCTGCTGTTCGGCAAGCTGATCCAGCAGGCCGTCGACGGCGGAGAGGGCATCGCGGCCATCGCCCTGGGCTACTACATCGGCGGTGCGCTGATGATCATGGGCGGCATCACGGCTGCCTTCCTCGGCATCAAGGCGGAGGGCCAGTCGCTGGAGAGCATCGCCCGCCCGCTGACCGCCGAGGACGACGACGCGGGCCCGTCCGGCCCCGGACACGACGAGCGCGAGCCGCAGCCGGCCCGCTGATCCGTACGCAGGCAACCCGACTGGGAGAGGAGCCACCATGCCGATGCCACCACCCAAGGCGAGCACCGAGGGGCCTCGCGACCGCCAGGTGTTCCACGAGATGGGGCAGATCGTGCGCGCCCTCGAGGCGCGCGGGCCGCTGCCGCCCGAGGAGCTCCGGGTGCTCGTGGGCGCGGACTTCTGGGAGGCGGGCCGCTTCGAGCGCGCGCTCGCCCTCGCGGGGAGCGACGGGCTGGTCCACCTGACGGCGGAGGGGTCGGTCAGCGCCGCCGGATGACCCGCTAGCCTCGCCGCGTGGCCGAACCCGCGACCGAGAGCGACCTGCACACCACGTCGTACGGCGAGGAGGGCGGGCTCGTGGTGTTCTGCCACGGGCTCTTCGGCCAGGGCCGCAACTGGACCCAGATCGCCAAGCAGCTCGCCGGCGACCACCGGACGCTGCTGGTCGACATGCCCGACCACGGCCGGTCGGCCTGGACCGAGCGGTTCGACTACGTGGCCGCTGCCGACCGGGTGGCCGGGCTGCTCTCGGCCGACGACCCGGTCGCGCTGGTGGGCCACTCGATGGGCGGCAAGATCGCGATGCTGGTGGCGCTGCGCCACCCAAAGCTGGTGGAGCGGCTGGTCGTCGTCGACGTCTCGCCGGTGACCTATCACCACAGCGACGAGTTCCGCGGCTACATCGACGCGATGCAGGCCCTCGACCTCACCGCGCTCGAGCGGCGGGGTGAGGCCGACACCCAGCTGCGCGAGGCGGTGCCCAACGACAGCGTCCGGTCGTTCCTGCTGCAGAACCTGCGCCAGGAGCACGGCCGGTGGTCCTGGCAGCTCAACCTCGACGTGATCCGGCGCGACCTCGCAGCACTGGGGGAGTGGCCCGAGGACCGGCTGACCGGCACCGCGTCGTACGGCGGGCCGGTGCTGTGGGTGGCCGGAGCGACGTCTGCATACGTCGGCGACGACTACGCCGAGCCGATGGACCGGTGGTTCCCCACCAACCGGCGGGTGACGATCAAGGACGCGGGCCACTGGGTCCACTCCGAGCAGCCGCAGGTGTTCGTCGAGGTGCTGCGCCGCTTCCTGCGCTGAGGGAGTTCGGCTCACTCGGCCCGACGGGCGCGGTAGGCGGCGACGGCGTTGCGGTTGCCGCACGCCGTGGAGCAGTAGCGGCGTGATCGGTTGCGCGACAGGTCGAGCACGACGCCCTCGCAGGCGTCGTCGGCGCACACCGAGAGCCGTGACATCTCATCGACGCGGATCACGTCGATCATCGCCATCACGGTCTCGACCAGCATCCGCTCGGCGAGCGACCCCTCGTAGTCGACCGCGTGGAGGTGCCAGTCGTACTCGTCGTGGCGCACCAGCTGAGGACGGAGCCTCACCTCCCCGAGCATCCCGTTGAGCAGCGCCACCGCCTCGTCGCGCTCGGCCGTCAGCAACGCCCGCAGCCGCGGCCGCACCGCTCGTACGGCCTCGAGCTCGGCGCGGCTGCGCTCGCGACGGCCGGAGTAGCGCCACTGGTCGAGGAAGGCGTCGAGGTCGCCGATCGTGCCGAGGGTGTCGGGCTCCTCGGCGCTGTTGACGAGCTCGACGGCGGACTGGAGCGCCATCTCGCTGTCATAGGCGAAGACCATGTTGACACCTTACAGCTCCGGAACGTAGCGTCATGTGCCATGACCACAATGACCCATGACGTCTCGGTCGCGCAGGCGCCGCCGTCGCGGTTCGCCGCCGGACTCGCGTTCGCGGTGGTCTCGGCGATGTCGTTCGGCCTGTCCGGCGCACTGGCCAAGGGCCTGCTCGTGGAGGGGTGGAGCCCGGCCGCCGCGGTCACGGCCCGCATCGTGGTCGCCGCGATCGTGCTGGTGCCGCCCGGCCTGGTGGCGCTGCGGGGCCGCTGGCACCTGCTCCGGCGCAACGGCCGGCTGGTGGTGGTCTACGGCGTGGTCACGATCGCCGGCTGCCAGTTCGCCTACTTCAGTGCCGTCCAGTACCTGCAGGTCGGCGTCGCGCTGCTGCTCGAGTACACCGCGCCCGTCGCCGTGATCGCGTGGCTGTGGCTGCGCCACGGACAGCGCCCGGGCCTGCTGATCGCGATCGGCTGCCTGGTCGCCGGCGGCGGCCTGGTGCTCGTCCTCGACGTGGTGACCGGGGTCGGCCTGCACCCGCTCGGCGTCTTCTGGGCGCTGCTGGCCATGGTCGGCGCGGCCACCTACTTCGTGCTGTCGGCCCAGCGGGGCAACGGGCTGCCGCCGATCGTGCTGGCCGCCGCCGGCATGGTCGTCGGCGCGGTCTCCCTGCTCCTGCTGGGCGCCGTCGGGCTGCTCGAGATGTCGTGGTCGACCGGCCCCGCGACGTACGCCGGCACGCAGCTGCCGTGGTGGGCAGCCGTCCTCGCCCTCGGCGTGGTGACGGCCGCGGTGGCCTACACCACCGGGATCGCGGCCGGACGCCGCCTCGGCTCGCGGCTGGCGTCCTTCATCGCACTCAACGAGGTGCTCTTCGCCCTGGCCTTTGCGTGGCTGGTGCTCGGCGAGGCCCCGCGTGCGGTGCAGTTCGTCGGCGGAGCGCTGATCATGGCCGGCGTCGTGCTCGTGAAGCTCGGGGAGCCCCGAAGTCGCTGACTAGTAGCGTGTCGTCGTTATTTGGCGGTGTTCTTGCGATGTGCTGGTGGTGGCGGGTTCCTTCCCCTTCAGCCCGCCAGAAGCGAG
>Ga0136617_10006848_pt1 | contig 10163 bp, 7 predicted proteins | sample AntDrymUQ3222106_2_FD_129672 | JGI IMG/M metagenome (GOLD analysis project Ga0136617, IMG submission 129672) | Polar desert sand microbial communities from Dry Valleys, Antarctica - metaG UQ322 (21.06) | ecosystem: Environmental > Terrestrial > Soil > Desert | place: Antarctica: Dry Valley... | reverse complement strand
GCTTCGCCGCCAGCTGGCGGCGAAGCGAGGAACAGATCAAGCGGCTCTCATTGGGAGTGGACCGATGAGGGGGGTCCGGTCACTTGTCCACGACGTGGCCTCGGACGCCCACGGGGTGGAGTGCCGCCCGCCCGGTCTGCTCGTCGGCTTCGAGCGGCTCGACGGGGAGCTCCCAGGCCTCATCGACCAGGCCGAGTGGTTCACCCGCGCGGCGCCCGGCGCCATCCTCGCGGGCGAGGAGCTACCGCCGCGACTGCCCGCGCCGGCGAGGCGCCGGCGGGGTCTCGGCCGAGTGATGGCAGCGCTGCGCCGGCGCCGCGGCTAGGACACCTTGTCCGCAGCCGCTCGGCCCAGCTCCACCGCGCGGATGCAGGCGGCGAAGTCGTTCCTCTTGAAGCCCTCGGGCAACTCGTCGTTCATGAACCCGACCTGAGCGCAGGCCGCTGCCGGCGTGAGCTCGCGGTTGCGCAGCGCGATGTCCGTCGCCACGACGCAGTTGAGGAGCTTCACGCTGTTGCCTTCGAAGTTCTGTTCGAAGAGGCCGCAATCGTGCAATTGGGCGGTACCACGGCCGAGGGGCGGGGTGACGATGTCGCCGGCAACCGACGGCCCGGCGCCCGTAGGCCCGGGAGGGGGCACGAACACGCCGTTGTAAATGCGGGACTCCGGGTCGAACACGCCGTCATTGGCCTGGCTCTCGTCCTCGCCTCCGTCACTACCACCACCGCCGTTGTTGTTGTTCGAGCTGCCATCGGAGCTGCCGCCGTACTGGGCGAGCGCGGCGTCGCCCATCCGCTCGAGCGGCGCCGGCAGCCCGGAGAGGATCGCCGCGAAGGCGATCGTGCTCATCAGCAGGCCCGCCATGAGCAGCGGGGTGAGCAGGTTGCGTCGTTTCATGAAGATTCCCTTCGGTCGAAGTTCGTGTGCTGAGGGAGCGCGCGAGGCCTGTGCCAGAACGCGCGTCTTCAGCCGGTCGAGCTCGAGAGCGCTCCGCTCGGGCACGGCGGCCCGAAGCTCTTCCACAATCGGCTCGAGCTCGGGCGGGTCCATTCCATGGCGTTGCGCACCCATCGGTGACTTCAACGCGCGAGGGCGGCGTTTCCCGATCGAGGAGCGAGAGCGCCCGTGGGTCAGGCCCGCCGCTGTGCCTTTAGCCGCGCTCGCCTCGTGCCGACGAAGAACACGATGGTCTCTCTGGCCCAGAGGCAGCACTTCGAGCGGCTCTACGCGGAGCACGCGGGTGCCCTCCTGCGCTACCTGACCTACCAGACCGGCGACCCAGCGCTGGCCGAAGACCTCTTCTCCGACACCTTCGAGCGCGTCTTGCGGGCGCCGCGTTTCGTCCCGCGGCGCGCGAAGGAGAAGACGTGGATCTACACGATCGCCCTGAACTGCCTGCGCGACCACGTCCGGCGCGAGGCGGCGAAGGGCCGCGCGCTTCAGCGCGTCGAGGCCTCGGCGGCGTCCCCCGAGTGGGGCTCAGGCATCGCCACCGTCGAAGCGCGCGTGACCGTCCTCGGCGCGCTGGAGGTGCTCAGCACCGAGGAGCGCGAGGCGCTCGCCCTTCGCTTCGGGGCGGATCTCTCCCTGCCGGAGATCGCCAGGCTCACGGGCGAGCGACTGACCACTGTCGAGGGGCGCGTCTACCGCGCTGTGCGCAAGCTCCGCGACGAGCTCGAGTGACCGCCGCGCGGGCCCCGTCGCCGACGGAGCGCCGCGACGCCGTCGCCGAGGGCGACGGGCGTGAGGACCAGGCCCCCCAGCCCGCCGGATCCGGGGACCGGGCCCTCGGCCGCCGGGGCGTCCTCGCCGTCGCGCTGACGGGTCTCGCGCTGGCGGCCGGCGCGCTCGCGGCCACCGGTCCCGCGGCCGGCGCGGCCGGTCTCCTCGTCGCCGTCTTCGCCACCCTCCTAGCCACCCGCCTCGGGAGCGAGCGGGTCGACGCGAACCCGTCAGAGCTCTCCCGGGCGTGGACCGCGGCGCTCGCCCTGGTGCCCGGGGCGGCGACGGTGTACCTCGCCTTCGCCAGCGGCGGCTTCTTCCCGCTGACGTTCGCGTTCGCGGGGTTGCTCGCGGGAGCGCTTCTGCTGGTTCACGTCACCCTCGCCCCTGAGCCGTTCGAGACGCTGGGCGCCGCGGCGGCGACCGCCGCGGGCGCTCTCGCGCTGTACGCGGCGTGGACGCTCGCTTCGGGGAGTTGGTCGGGGGCGCCCGGCCGCGCCTTCGTCGAAGGGGCTCGCGCGCTCCTGTACCTGCTCGTGCTGCTGCTGTTCGCCTCGTCGGCCGGAGGTACGAGGCGGCTGCGGCTAATGCTCCGAAGCCTCGCGCTCGGAAGCGTCGCGGTGTGCGCGTTTGCGCTCCTGAGCCGCCTGCTGCCCGATCTCTGGCCGGTCGCTCCCGGCGAGGTCGCCTCCAGGTTGAGCTATCCGCTGACCTACTCCAACGCCTTGGGGCTCATCGCCGCGCTCGGCGCTCTCCTCTCCGTCCACCTGACGAGCGACCACGGCGAGCACGGACCGACCCGGGTGCTCGCGGCTTCCGCGCTGCCGGGGCTGGCGGTGGCGCTCCTGCTCACGCTCTCCCGCGGGGCGATCGGCGCGGGGCTCGCCGGCCTTGTCGTCTACGTGGCGCTGGCACGCCCGCGGGCCCTGCCTGGCGCGGTCCTGGCCGCGACGGCCCCGATTGCCTTCGCCGTGGTTTTCGCCTACCGCTCGGAGGTCCTGTTCACCGACGACCGCGCATCGCTGCTCGCGCGATCGGAGGGCAGGGCAGTGGTGCTCGTGCTCGTTCTCTGCACGCTCGGCGCGGCCACCCTCCGAACGCTGCTCCTGCCACTCGACGCGAGCCTCACGCGTCTCAGGCTGTCGAGACGCACACGATTCGTCGGGGTCGCGGTCGCGGTGGCGGCAGCGCTCGCGGCGGCCATCCCGCTCGCCGCCGCCCTCGAGGCGCCCGCCCGCGCGGCGGCCAAGTACGAGCGCTTCTTCGAGGCCGGGGCGCTGCCCGCCACGTACGATCAGCGGGCGCGTCTGTCCGAGGCAGGAAGCAACTTTCGCCTCGCCTACTGGCGTGTCGCGGTCGAAGCGTTCAGAGAGCAGCCCGCACGAGGCTCGGGGGCGGGCACCTACGCCCTGCTGTGGGCCCGCGACCGGCCGGTCGCGGGCCACAAGGTCGAGAACGCCCACTCGCTCTACCTCGAGACGGCCGCCGAGCTCGGCGCCGTGGGGCTGGTGCTGCTGGGGACGGCCCTGATGGCGACGCTCGCCGCCGCGCTCGCGTGCGTGCGGGGCGCGCACCGCGCGGCCTACGCGTGCGTGGCCTCGGTCCTCGTCACGTGGCTCGTGCACGCCGGCGTGGACTGGGACTGGGAGATGCCGGCGCTCACCGTCGCGGTGTTCGCCGTGGGCGGGCACGTGCTCGGTCGAGAGGGGCGCGTCGAGCGACCGCGGGCGCGGGCTCCGAGACCGCGGCGCAGCCTTCCCACCCCGCGACTGGCGGCGGCGCTCGCCTGTTCGGTGGTGATCGCGGTGCCGGCCCTCCTGCTGGGCTTCGAGGCCCGCCTCGACGCCGCCGCCGACGCCGCGCGGGCGGGCGACTGCAAGACCGCAGCGACGCGCGCGGCGTCGGCGCGCGCGCTGCTCGACGCCCGCCCAGAGCCGTACCGGATCCTCGGGCTCTGCCGCGCCCGCGCCGGATCCATGCCCGGCGCGGTTCGCGCGTACGCCGCCGCCGCGCGTCGCGACCCCGGCAACTGGCGAGACCAGTACGCGCTCGCCCTGGCGCGGAGCGCGGCGGGCCTCGACGCCCGCCCCGAGGCGCGCCGGGCACGGCGGCTCAACCCTCGCCATCCGTGGAGCGCCTACGCCGTCCGACTCCTGGCGGCCGACGACCCGGAGGTCCGGCGCGCTCAGGCCCTGTTCGCGCCCGGAGCCCCCGAGCTGCTCGGCGCGGCGCCGGTCCGCCGCCGGGCGCCGGCGGGCTGAGCGACGCAGCCTCGCGCCGATCAGCTGGTGGGTTTCACAGTCTCGGCGCGACCCGGACGGGGTTCCGAGGCGCACATGAGTCCCACGGCGACCGCCAGCGGGGCGGACGCCGTCGAGGCGCTCAGCCCGTTGATGAAGACGAACCCCACCGCGCCGGTGGTCATGATGCCGATTGCCGCGGCGCGCGAGAGTCCCGGAGGCGTGCGCCGCACGCCCACGAGGGCCGCTCCGGCGATCAGCACGAGCAGGGCGAGACCGCCTACCCCGAGCTCCGCCGCCACGCGCAGGTACTCGTTGTGGGTCGCGAGCGCTCCGTAGGGCAGTCGCCGCTCGGCGTAGCCCGGAAAGCTCTCCCAGCCGATGCCCGCGAGCGGGTGGTCGAGGAAGGCCCCGGCCGCGAGGGTCGCGGCGTCGCGGCGCGAGCGCAGGTAGCGGGCCTCCTCCAGCTCGACGCGCCGCGCCTCGACCGAGTACTTAGAGGGACCCAGGCGGGTGTCGATGGCCGGCAGCGGCGACCGCGCGCCCTCCGGGCGCATGAGGACACGGCGCACGGCGAAGCGCGCCCGCGGCGCGGCCGACTGCCATACGTAGAGGCGTCCGTCGGGCCAGTCTTCCTGTGGCCGCGCAATGACCCGAAGCCGCTTCCACCTGCGGGTTATGCGTGCCTCGCGCACGCTCGGACCGTTGCCGAGCAGGTTGTCCTCGAGGGCCGCGAACAGCGGCGTGGGGCCACCCAGGGCGCGGGCCTCGAGGGAGACCGCCTGCCTGCGCCCCCTGGGGGCGAAGCCGATCGGCACGCTCAAGCCCTCCCCCTGGCCGGCGGTCACCTCGACCACCGACGTGCGGGCGGAGTTGGCGAGCGACGCGGGGCCCGCAGGGATCAGCCCCTGGGCCGAGCCGTCCCACCCGCTCAGGAACCGCGAGCGCAGGCTGGGATCGGGAGCGGGGAAGCTCACCCGTTCGCGCTCCCCGCGGAACGCGGGATAGAGCAGTCCGCCTCCGGCGACGGCGAGCATCGCCGCCCCCGCGAGCACGAGCAGCGCGCGCCTGCGCGTGGGAGCGGCCGCCGTGAGAGCCGCCACGGCACCCGCCCCTGCGGCCAGGGCTCCCGAGCGGGAGTAGGTGAGCAGTATGGCCGCGCCGACGACGGCGAGCGCTCCCACCACCACCACGCGGCGCGCGGTCGAGCCGCGCAGAGCGAGGACGAGGAGCGGCGGAACGGCGAATGCCGCCGCGTAGGCGAGGAAGTTCGCGTTCCCGTACGTGCCCGCCAGGCGACCCCCGGTGGTCGAGGCGTCGGCGGCCGCGGGCAGGATCGCCTCGGCGTGGGCGAGCGCGAGCGCCGCCGCCACCAGCCCCCCCGCCGCCGCCGCGCCGAGCAGCAGCAGGCGCAGCCCCGGCTCGAGTCGGACAAGCGCCAGGGTGAGGACGGCGACGGCGCCGAGCTCGGCGTAGGCGGCCGCCGACGCGATGGCCGGCGCGCAGGCGCAGCCGTGCAGCATGGCCGAGGCGGCGATGGCCGTTCCCAGCAGCGCGGTGCCGGCGATCAGCGCGCGGCCGGTGCCCGCCAGCGACAGCGCTCCGAGCCCCTGGCGTACGAGCGCGACCACGAGCGCCACGGCGGCGAGGACGAGCAGCAGCCGGGCGAGGGTCAGCGAGACGACCGGGAGGGTGAGAAGGCGAGTGACCCCGAGCGCCTGCCCGCCCACGGCCGCGCCGAGCGCGAGCGCCGCCGGCGTGTACGGGGACCGCGGGAGGCCGAAGCGAGGCGTACGAGCCGGTGCTCGAACGCGGGCCGGCGGTGTCGGGTCGGCCGCCATTACAAGCGCGCTCGAGCGAGCGCTCGGCGCGGTGGGAGCCGCGGTCGGCGCTCCCCGGTGAGGGCCTCGGCGGGCGCGGCCTCGCGCATGTCGGCGGCCTCCGCGAGTGCCCGGAGGTGATCCTCGGTGGCGCGCTCGCCCGAGAAGCGCTCAACGGCCTGCGCGTGCGCGGCCGCGCCCGTGCGGCGGCACAGGTCCGGATCTCCGGCGAAGCGCCTGAGCGCGGCGGCGGCGAGGTCGGGTCGAGCGGGATCGACCAGGACGCCCCCCGACGGCGCCACCACCTCGGGGGTGCCGCCCACGTCAGTGGCGACGATGGGCCGGCCGGCCATCGCGGCCTCGATCAGGGCGTTCGGGCAACCTTCGTGGTCGGAGAGCAGGACGGCCACCGACTGGCGCGCCCAGAACGCGCGCGCATCGTCGACCCGTCCCGAGAAGGCGATGCGCCCGGCCAGCCCGAGCCGCCCGGCCTCCGCCCGAACCTCGGAGGTCAGGGGGCCGTCGCCGCCGAGCTCCATGCGCCAGTCGAGGTCCGCGGGGAGCGCGGCCAGCACCGACAGCAGGCGCCGGTGCCCCTTCTCGGGGCGCATGCGGGCCAGGTAGCCTAACCGCACTGTCGACCCGCCCGGCAGCGGCAGCGGCGCGGCGCACGGGTGGCCGTTCGGCACGAGCCGGAGCCGCTCGGGCGCGATGCCCCGTCGCACGGCCGCCTCGACGACCGCCGGCGAGTTGGCCGTTACGATCGCCGCAAGCCGCTCGGCTCGGCGGATGGCCGTGCCGACGGCCTTCGAGCGCTCGGCGTAGGCGCCCGCGACGTTGCGGCGGGCGACGACGATCGGGATCCCCAGCGCGTGCGCAACCGGCCCGGCGAGCAGTCCGCTCTCCTCGAGCCAGGCGTAGACCACGTCGGGTCGCGTCCGTCGCATGGCCGCGCCCAGGTTGCGGGTGGCGGTGGCCACCCGGACCGGCCGCGGGCCGCTGGCCGGCGTGAGGACCCGGTGGTCGATCCCCATGGCGGCGACCCGCGCCGAGTGGCCGGGGTGCTCGGAAGGGTGCAGCGTGACCAGCGAGGCGAGCACCCGCCCGGGATGGGCCCGCGCGAGCAGCTCGACGAGCTGCCCCTCGCTTCCGCCGCCGTCCAGGCTCCCGATCACGAACAGGACGCGGAGCGGCCGCGCGGTGGGCTCGCTGCGCTCAGGCACGGTCGATCCAGGTGCGATGCCAGAGCTCGAGCACGGTCAGGTTCCACAGCCGGGCCCCGTGGTCGTCGCTTCGGGTCATGTGGTCGTCGAGCAGGCGATCGACCTCTGCGGCGTCGAAGTATCCGCGCGCTCGTGTCGCGGGGTCGCGCAGGACACCCTCCATCCAGGGCCGCAGCTCACGGCGACACCACTCGCCCACGGGCACGCCGAAGCCCTGCTTGGCTCGGCCGGCGAGGTCGGCCGGGAGGCCGCGGCGGCGGGCGATCTCCTTCAGCGCCCACTTCGTGGTGCTCCCGCGCAACTTCATGCGGTTGGGCATCCGAGCCGCGAGCTCGTGGATCCGGTGGTCGAGCAGGGGCGAGCGGACCTCCAGCCCGTGGGCCATCGACATGCGGTCGACCTTCAGCAGGAGATCGCCCGGCAGGTAGGTGGCCGTGTCGAGCGCCGCGTAGCGGCTCACGCCGGCCACCTCGGGAAGCGCGAGGGTGTGGTCCCACGCCCGTCGGCCGCTGCCGGCCATGGCCAGCAGCTCGGGCCGGCACAGACGCTCGATCGCCTGGGGATCGAAGTGGGCCAGCATCTTCGCGTAGCGATCGTGGCGCGAGCGCGAGACGGCGGTCAGCCCCCGCCCGATGCGGTCGGCCCGCGGCGACGACGGCGCGCGGGCCGCGACGAGGGCCAGGGGCCGGGCCAGCCGGGGCAGCGGATCGAGGCGGTCGGCCAGCACCGCCAGTCGATGGCGCACGTAGCCGGCGAAGGCCTCGTCTCCCCCGTCGCCCGAGAGCGCGACCGTGACGCTCGCGCGGGTCATCTGCGAGAGGAGGTAGGTGGGGATGGCCGAGGAGTCGGCGAACGGCTCGGCGGCGTGGCGGACCGACTCCGCGACTGTCGGGATCATGTCCGGCTCGACGAGCAGGTCCTCGTGCTCGGTGCCGTAGATCTCTGCCACCCGCCGCGCGTGCGCGCCTTCGCTGAACTGCTCGAGCCCGAAGTCGATCGAGAACGTGCGCACCCGGCCGCCCGCTCGCGCCATCGCGCTGACTACCAGGCTCGAGTCCACGCCGCCCGACAGGAAGGCGCCCACCGGGACGTCGGCCACGAGCCGCGACTCCGTGGCGTCCTGTAGCAGCGCGTCGAGGCGCTCGAGGATCTCCGCCTCGGAGCCCGGCTCCTCGCCCGGCGCGTGGCGAAGCTCCCAGTACCGGACGACGCGCGCGCGGCCTCTCTCGAAGATCAGCATCTCCCCCGGAGCGAGCTTGCGGATCCCGGCGAAGCCCGACCGCGGAGCCGGTACGTACTGGAGCGTGAGGTACTCGACCAGCGCCTCGGGATCGGGGCGGGCCTCGACGAGCCCGCTAGCGAGGATCGCGCCGGGCTCGCTCCCGTAGAGGATGCCGCCCCCGACCTCCGCGTAGTACAGGGGCTTGACGCCCAGCCGGTCGCGGGCGAGCACCAGGCGGTCGCGCCGGGGGTCCCACAGCGCGATCGCGAACATGCCGTGCAGGGACTCCACGGCGTCCGTGCCCTCGTCCTCGTAGAGGTGGACGATCGTCTCGCAGTCCGATCGGCTCCCGAACGAGTGGCCGGCCGCCTCGAGGCGCTCGCGCAGGGCGCGGAAGTTGTAGATCTCGCCGTTGCAGGTGACGGTCACCGCGCCGTGCTCGTCCCGGAGGGGCTGGGCGCCCCCGTCCAGATCGATGATGGAGAGGCGGCGGAAGCCGAGGCCCGCGCGCCCGGGAGCGACGAACGTGCCCGCGTCGTCGGGCCCGCGGTGGCGGATCGCGCCGCACATGCGCTCGAGGACGGTCTCGTCGAGGTCCATCGGCCCCGCCCAGCCGGCTATGCCGCACATTCTCGGCGCCTCCCCGGTCCGCGGTGCGGAGCGGTCGGAGCCCGGCCCCGGGCCCGCTCGGGCACGTTCACGCCGGCCTCCGGACGGGCACGCCGAGCCGCGCGCCGAGCGCGCGGGCGCCGCGCAGCACCAGGTCGTCGCCGCGGGGCAGCGAGAGCACGTCCCGCGTCCGCACGTCGGTGCCGCGCACGAGCATTCCGAGCATCAACGCCGCGGCGCACCAGTACGACAGGACCGAGGCGATCGCCGACCCGGCGATGCCGAGCACGGGGATCAGCGCCAGGTTCGCCCCGACGTTGACAGCGAGCGCGGTCAGGGCGGCCAGCGAGACGGCGCGCGGTCGGGCGATCCGCAGCAGCATCCCGCGCGCCGGAGCCTCGATCGCCAGGGCCACCGCGCCCACCGAGAGGATGAGCAGGGGAGCCACTGCGCCCGACCACTCGGATCCGTAGACGATCCGCACCAGCGGGTAGGCGCCGAGGCAGGTGACGAGCGCGAATCCCGCGGCGACCACGACGCTCTGACGAATGAAGTCGGCTGTGTAGCGCGCGGCGGCGGCCGGGCTCGCCGAGGTCTGGGTCGCAAGGGCCGAGAGCGCGAGCGTCCAGGTGAGCAGGAACACAACCTCGGCGAGCATGGTGGCGAGCGAGTAGAGACCCGCGGCCTCGGTCGTGTCGAGGGCGCTGACCAGGAGCAGGTCGATCCTCAGGTTGAGGAAGAGCGCGATCGACGACAGGTGAAGGGAGGCTCCGGTCCGCAGCGCCCGTCCGGCGAGCCCGCGGGGCAGGGCGGGCACGAGCGCGCGTGCGCCCACCCGGGCCGCGAGCGCGGCGGCCAGGGCCAGTCCGGTCGCGGCGATGGTGACCAGCGAGACGGCGATGGTGATCTCGGGCGAGAGTCCGACGCCGAGCTCGAGCGCGCCGACCAGTAGGAGCTGCAGCGCTCCCGAGGCGGCCGAGATCCACCCGAACGCCCTGAGGCCGCCGATGCGCAGCAGCAGGGCGGCGGCCATCTGCCCGGCGAGCGTGAACGGGATGGTGGCCGCGGCGAGGATGACCGTCGCGTCGCTCGCGTTACCGAGCAGACCGCCCTGCACGCGCAGGCCGACGAGCACCGTGGCGAGCGAGCCCAGCGCTCCGAGAGCGAGAGTGGCCGTCGAGAGCAGCCGTCCGAGCTCCACGACCGACGCCTCCCGGCGGGCGAGCATGCGGGCGGCGGCGGCCTCGAGCGAGAGGTGCACGACCACCCAGATCGACGTGGCCAGGGTCAGCGGCAGGATGTACTCGGCTCGCCCGACGGGCCCGAG
>Ga0136617_10006846_pt1 | contig 10165 bp, 7 predicted proteins | sample AntDrymUQ3222106_2_FD_129672 | JGI IMG/M metagenome (GOLD analysis project Ga0136617, IMG submission 129672) | Polar desert sand microbial communities from Dry Valleys, Antarctica - metaG UQ322 (21.06) | ecosystem: Environmental > Terrestrial > Soil > Desert | place: Antarctica: Dry Valley... | reverse complement strand
GTCGAGCCGCTCTGCGTCCTCGACCGACTCCACGAGCACGATCGCCTCCGGCGCCTCGCCCATCGTGCCGACGACCTCCTCGTGGCCGGCGTGTCCGATCAGGACGACGGTGTACCCGTTCGCAGCGAAGCGCCGCGCCTGCACGTGCACCTTCGTCACGAGCGGGCACGTCGCGTCGATCGTGTTCAGATCCAGCCGGGCCGCATTCGCGTGGACGGACGGAGCGACGCCGTGTGCGGAGAAGACGATCGTCGCCCCGGGGGGCGCCTCCTCCTCGCTCTCGACGAAGACGGCGCCGCGCTGCTCCAGATCGTGCACCACATGGGCGTTGTGGACGATCTGCTTGCGGACGTACACGGGTGCCCCGTAGTGCTCGAGCGCGAGCTCGACCGTCTCGACGGCGCGCTCGACACCGGCGCAGTATCCGCGGGGCGAGGCGAGGAGGACGCGCTTGACCATCCCCTCCAGTCTAGGGACGCCCGCTGGGGCAGGAAGATCCAGACAAGATGAGCCTCTGGGCCTATTGGAAACGGATCGGCGAGGTCGTACGGTTCTCGCACTGGGCGACGCGAACCGCGGCTCTCTTCGTCTCGACGTGCTGCGGGGAGCGGTGTGAGAGGGCCTGCTGCGGCTGACCCCCCAACGCAGCGGGCCTCTCTCGCCGACCGCCCCCTGGGTCGCTCTGCAAGCTCCCTGCGCTTATCATCGAAGATGACGTCGTGAGTGCGGAGAACCAGGCCGTCTTCCTGAACGCGGTGCCGCTGCTCGTACTCGCCGTGCTCTACCTCGTTGCCACCGGCACGCTTGCTCCCTCCTTCTGGCGCGAGCGGCGGCGTATGGGCGAGGTCGAGTCGGCGCTCGCCCTGATCTTCCCGTGCTGCGGCCTCGCGGCAGCGGCCGGAGGCGTCCTGCTGCTTCGGGATCCCAAGCCGCTCGGGAACACCTGGGTCGCTCTCGCCGCCATCGTCGTGGCAGCGCTTCCCGCCGTGCAGTTCCTCTCGCGCGGCGGCGACCGGACGCTGCTCCTGACCGGCTCCCGCCGGGCGCGCGAGGCCGAGCAGCAGACGACCGCGCTCACGCGTCGACGGGAAGCGATGAACGCGTTCACGGACACCCTCGTGCGCACGGACGAGACGGAGAGGGTCGCGCGACTCGTCCTCTCCGAGGTGCAAGGACTCGTCGGCGTCGAGTTCGCCGCGCTCGCGCTCGTCGAGGAAGGCGAGGCGCGCGGGCTGATGGCGCTCCTCGGTGCGGACGAGGTGGAGTGGTGGCGCAACCTCCGGCTCGAGCTCGACCGGGAGGCATCTGCGATCGGGGCCGCGGTGAGCGAGGGCGTGCCCGTGACCGTCCACGACGTCGCGTCCTCCCCGTACGTCAAGCGGGAGGTGGCCGAGGCGCTCGGGGTGAGGAGCGGCGTCTGGCTTCCCGTGAGCACGGGCGAGGCCGTCATCGCCGTCCTCGTCGCCGCGAGCACCGGCGCGCCCCGGACATTCGACAACGACGACCTGGAGCTGCTGCGGGAGATCGCCGCGGAGACGGCGCTCGCCCTCGAGCGCACGCGCTCGGCCGCGGCGCTCGCGGAGGCGCTCGCGCGCGAGCGCCTCGTCGCGGAACTTTCGCGCCGCCTGCGCGCCCTCGACCACGACGCCGCCCTCCAGCTCGTCGTCGAGGAGGTGGGGACCGCGCTGGGCGCCTCACGCTGCCTCCTGCGGCTCGGTGAGGGTGAGACGGCCACGACCGGCGCGGAGTGGACCGCACCCGGGGTCGAGCCCGCGGGGGCGCACGCGCTTCGGCTCCCGACGCCGATTCTCGCGGCCCGTGAGCGCAAGACCGTCGAGATCCCCGACGTCGCAGCGGCCGCCGAGCGCCTCGGCGACGGGGGGTTCCTGACCCAGCTCGGAGTCCGGGCCGTGCTCGCGACCCCGATCATCGTCGCGGGCGAGCTCTTCGGGGTGCTCGTCGTCCACCGTCCGGAGACCGGGAACTGGCGCGGCACGGCGGTCAGGCTCGTCGAGGGGGTCGCCCGTGAGCTCGGTCTCGTACTCGGGACGGCGCGCCTCCTCCAGGAGAACGAGCGCCGCCTCGAGCAGCAGGCTGCCCTGCTCGCGGCCGGCGAGGCCGTCACGAGCGAGCTGCGCCTCGAGACGGTCCTGCAGCGCCTCGTCGACGAGGTCGTGCGTCTGCTCGACGCCGACGCGGCCGACTGCTGGATCCTGGACGAGGGGCGGGGGGTGCTCCGCTGCCGAGCCGTGAGCGGCGTCCCCGCGTCGGAGGTCGGCCGCGAGACGGTTCCCGAAGGAACCATCGCGGAGGCGCTGGCGCTCGGACGGCCCGTGCTCAAGCGCGACTTCGGGCGCAGCGAGCGCCCCCCGCCGTCCGCGAGCTACGCGGGCTTCGAGGAGGTGGTCGAGGGTCCGATCACCTCGGGCGGCCGACCGCTCGGCATCCTCGGAGTCTGCTCCCGCACCGCGGGTCGTTTCGGCCCGACCGACCTCGACCTCCTGCACGCCTTCGCGCACCTCGCCTCGCTCGCCCTTCACAACGCGGAGCTCTTCGAGGAGCGATCGCGGCAGGCTCGGATCCAGCGCGGCTTCTACCGGGTCGCGTCCGTGCTCGGCCGGCCGATCTCGCGGCCCGCGACGCTCGACGCCGTCGCGGAGGCCGCGAACGAGGCGCTTGGCGGTTCCTTCGCGGCGGTCCTGATGCCGCTCGGGACGACGCTCGAGCTCGCGGGGTCGGAGGCTCTCCCGGAGCCGCTCGCCGAGGCCCTCCGGCGAGGGGTACCGACCGGTGACGGCGCACTCCGGCTCGTGACGGGTGAGCGCAGTGTGATCGCTTCCCCGGCCGTCGACCGAGACGATCGCTTCGACCCGGAGTGGCGCGAGCTCGCGCGGGAGCTCGGGTACCGCTCGCTCCTAGCTATCCCGGTCGAGGCAGCGCGGGAGGAGAGGTTCGCGGGCGCCGTGCTCGTCTTCTTCTCCGAGACGCGGCTCTTCACCGACGACGATCTCGAGGTAGCGGGTCATCTGGTCGGAGCGGCCCGGGCCGCCCTCGAGCGGAGCGGCGCCTACGAGGAGGAGCGGCGAGCCCGCTCACTCGCGCAGCAGCTCGCTCGCACGGGGGGTTTGCTCGCGAGCGAGCTCGATCCCGCGGCGGTTCTCGACGAGGTGGTGCGGCAGGCGCCCCGGCTCGTCGGCGTCGACGCTGCCGCGGTTCGCGTGCTCGACGGCGACGAGCTCGTCGTCACGGTCACCGAGGGTGCGGCGGCGGAGCGCATGCTCGGAAGCCGCTCGCCCGTGTCCACGCGCCTCTCTGGCGACGTCGTGCAGTCGCGGGGGCGGATTGCGGTGGAGGACGCCGAGGGCGACGAGCGCCTGCTCGCCGCAGACCCGTTGCTCGGACTCGGCTTCCGCGCCTACCTCGGCGTCCCACTCGCGGGTGCCCAGGGAGCGATGCGCGGGGTGCTCAGTGTCTACTCGACCCGGCCCAAGCGCTGGCGGGCGGAGGAGGTCGAGGCGCTCGAGGCTCTGGCCGGGAACGCCTCGGCCGCACTTGCGAACGCGGAGCTCTACCAGCGCGTCGCGCTCGAGAAGGAGCGGAGCGTCGCCATCCTCGCCAACATCGCCGACGGAATCGTGGCCGTCGACCGCGAGGGAAGGGTCGTGCTCTGGAACGCGGCGGCCGAGCAGATCACCGGCGTCCCCGCCGAGGCGGCCGTCGGCCGGACACCCACCGAGGCTCTCGGTCGAGCCCTCGGGCCCGAGTCCGACACGCCGGCGGGAAACCGTCTGGTCGCAGTCCCCCGGGGAGGCGAGGAGGTCTGGCTCTCGCTGACCGAAGCGGTCATGCGCGACCCGGCCGGCGCGGTGGCCGGGCGGATCTACGCGTTCCGCGACATCTCTGCCGACCGGCAGGTCGAGCAGATGAAGACCGATTTCGTCTCGAGCGTGTCGCAGGAGCTGCGCCGTCCGCTCACGTCGATCTACGGCTTCGCCGAGACACTCCTGCGCCGCGACGTCCTCTTCGGGGAGGAGGAGAGGCGGACGTTCCTCCGCTACATCGCCTCGGAGTCGGAACGCCTGACGCGGATCGTCGATGCGCTGCTCAACGCCGCCCGCCTGGATGCGGGCGATCTCCAGATCAGCCTCGCGCCGATCGACGTGGGCTCACTGGTCTCCGAGGTCGTGTCCGGCTTCGAGACGGCTGCGGCGAACGGCCACCGCTTCGCCGTCGAGGTCGGCTCGGCGCCGGTCGCCCGGGCCGACGGCGAGAAGCTGCGTCAGGTGCTCGTCAACCTGATCGAGAACGCGGTCAAGTTCTCGCCTGCAGGCGGCACGGTGACGGTGGCTGCACGACGCGACGGCGAGACCGTCGAGGTGAGCGTCGCCGACGAGGGGCTCGGCATCCCGCAGGCCGAGCAGGCCCGCATCTTCCGCAAGTTCACGCGCGGGGACGTAGGTCGAGGAGGGCCGGCGGGTGGAAGCGGGCTCGGGCTCTTCATCGTGGAGGGGCTCGTGACCGCGATGGGGGGGCGCGTCTGGGTCGCCTCGACCGAGGGCGCCGGCTCGAGCTTCACGCTCGCCCTTCCCGCGGCGGAGGCCGTGAGTAGTCCGGCAGGGGAGTGGGTAGAGGCCGAGTAGATGCCTCTGTGACGCGGGTTCTGATCATCGACGACGAGGCTCCGATCAGGCTGCTCTGCAGGGTCAACCTCGAGGCCGAGGGGATGGAGGTGCTCGAGGCGGGAGACGGATACGTGGGGCTCGAGCAGGCGCGGCAGGATCGGCCGGACCTCGTCCTGCTCGACGTCATGATGCCCGGCCTGGACGGGTGGGCCGTCGCGGCGAGCCTGCTCGCCGACCCGCGCACGGCGACCATCCCGATCATCTTCCTGACTGCCCGCGCGGAGTTCCGCGACCGGGCGCGCGGGCTCGACATCGGCGGCGTCGACTACGTGACGAAGCCTTTCAATCCGCTCGAGCTCGCGGCCCTCGTCCGGAGCCTCCTGAACCGGAGCGACAGCCGCGGGCGAGACGATCGGCGCGGCGAGAAGCTCTCTGCGCTACGCGCGTCGCTCGGCGCGTGAACAGCACCGTCCTCCCGCTTCAGCGCGCCGTCTGCGCCAGCAGGATCGCTGCCAGCACCACCGCACCTCCCAGCAGTTGCGGCGCCGTCAGCGCCTGGTCGAGCCAGACGTAGGCCACGAGCGTCGCTGCCACCGGTTCGAGCATCGCGACGATGCCCACCTTCGTCGCCGAGATGTGACGAAGCGCGGCGACGATCAGGACGAACGGGGCGAGCGTGCCGAGGAGGACGACCCAGGCGGTCAGGCTCCACAGCGGCAGCTCGGAGGCCGCGAGGTTGCCGAGTAACGAGACGTCGTCGCCGAGGAGCCGGCCGGGAAACCTCCAAACCGGCTGGACGACAGCCCAGAAGAGGGCCGCGAAGAGGAAGCCGTACAGGGAGAGCGAGAACGGATCCCGGCGGGCGACGGCATGCTCGCCGAGCAGGATGTAGAAGGCGAGGGTCAGCGCGGCGAGCAGTGCGGCGGCGATGCCCCAGCGATCGAGTGCGAGGCCGTTCCAGATCTGGACGACGAGGGCGAGCCCGGCGAGCGCAAGCGCGAGCGCCGCCCAGATGCGGTTGCGGACAGCCTCCCGCATGACGTAGCGCGCCCACAGTGCGACGAGGAGCGGGGCGAGGTACTGGATCAGGAGCGCGATCCCGATCGGGAGCCGCTGGATCGCGAGGAAGTAGAGGAGCTGCACAGCGGCCACGCCACCGATTCCGAACAGGGCCAGGAACGGCAGCTCGCGGAGCCTCACCCGGAGCGTTCGACGCGCGAAGAGGAGCAGCGCGAGAGCCAGGCCGATGAGCGCGCCCGTGGCGCGCGCCTGGGCGAGCTGGAACGACGAGAGGCCCGACTCGAGGATCACCTTCGAGACGGTTCCGTTGACGGCGAAGAGCGTGGCGGCCGTCCAGACCATCACGTAGCCGAGGAGGGGGCGCCGTTCGTGGACGCCGAGGTCGAGCGGCTGAGCCACGGCCGGCGACGGTACACGCGCCTCGCTCGTACACTGTCGGTTCTCGGGACGTGGCGCAGCCTGGTAGCGCACCTGCTTTGGGAGCAGGGGGCCGCCGGTTCGAATCCGGCCGTCCCGATTCTCTGCATCTACGCGCTTGCGTACTGGCGCGGTTGCGGTCGCACCAGGCGCCCGCTTGGGCCGGCTGGGCGCCACGCCGCCAGGATGCTCGTCGGCCAGCCCGACCGTGTCGACCCCGGGTACCGCCCGGCGATGATCCGTCCGGGTGCGGCACAGTACCGTGCGAAACGCCGACGGAAGGGAGCCGAGAATGGGTGCGGTAGCGGACACGGAGCTGACGATCTTCCAGTTGAAGATCAGCCTGGTTGGGACGTCGAGCCGCCGGTGTGGCGGCGCCTGCTCGTCCCGGCCGATATCCGCCTCGACCGCTTCCACGTGGGGATGCAGGCAACGATTGGCTGGGAGGACTACCACATGCACGTCTTCACGAACGGCTCAGCCGAGTACGGCCTATGACTTCGGCGACGACTGGGAGCACGACATCGTTCTGGAGGAGGTACTAGGACTCGACGGCGTGTCGGAGTTCGATCCCGCCCACTTCGACGTGGACGAGGTCAACGGGGCGCTCGGCCCCGTGGGCGCCGAGCGCCGCTGAGCCCGGGCCGGGCCAATCCGCTGGTACCCGAAACCGCTTGGCAGGCTGAACCGTGGCACGGAGCACCTGAACGGCAAGCCGCCAGACGCGCCACCGCCCGAGTACCCGATCACCTCACAAATCGAGGGCGGGCTGCGAGAGTTACGTGTGCGCTTCGCCAACACCCGCTACCGCATCCTCTACCAGCGCTCCGGCAATCTGATCGTGCTTCTGCACGCGCTCGAGAAGGCGACCGAAGCGGTGCCAGACGCCGATATTGAGCTGGCCGGGGTGCGCATGGCCGACTTCAGGCGCCGCATGGACGTTGAACGCAGGATGCCGCCGCGGGCAGCGGGTAAAGATGCGCCGTCGAAGAGCCGGAAAGGAGTTGACGAGCTTATCTAAATGGATAAGCTTAGTTCCGTGGACACCAAAGCCAGCAACCGCATCAGTCCGAAAGGAACGCCTGCCGCCGTGGCGGCGAGTGGGCGTGCGCGTCGCAGCGAGGAATATCGGGAAGCCCGCGACGAGTACGCCGCGGTCCGCGCGCTGCGCGAGAGGAACTGGATCGCCGCCCACATCCGCGAACGGCGCCACGAGCTCGATCTAACGCAGCAGGAGGTGGCCGAGCGCGCCGGCACATCGCACTCCTTCATCTCGAAGCTGGAGGGCGGTGAGCACATTCCGACCATCCCGGTGCTCAAGCGCATCCTCGCCGTGCTCGACGAGGAGCTGCTGATCGGCATTGAGCGCCAGGTTCCGAACGAGGAGCCCGAGCGCGAGGTAGCGCCGGTGCCGGAGCTCGTCTCTGCCTGACCATGGGGCCGGCCCGGGTATCCGGGCTGCGGTCGAGCCCAAGCCTCCAAACGTCTCACGTTCTCACTACGTCCGGTCAAGGCGACTGGCGGCGCAATGCATCGCCCGTAGCCGCGAGACCCCCGACACTGTTACAAACGGGGGCGAGCCGGGCGAATCGGTCAGTCGACCAACCGGTCGGCTGGCCTCCCCCACCGATCGCCCGGCTCACTCTCTCAGTGTCGACCGTTCCGGCCGACGTCTTGAAGGACGCGTCCCGCGCCCGGATCTTGCGGTGCGCCCGCCTCTACAGGCGGTTCTTGAGCGCCAGGATGTCGGCGATGTAGAGCCGCGACTCGGGCAGGACGCCCCGGTTGCGCACGGACTGCGGGCCCTGGTAGTAGCCCGCGAGCGCGAGCTCCTCGTTGCCGGCGAAGCGGTCGAGCAGGTGCCGCAGGAACGCCACGCCGACCTGGACGTTGCCCTCGAGCGTCGGCGGGATCCGGTGCCTGAGCAGTGCGAGCTCGACCCAGGTCCAGGTCGAAGGCGTCACCTGCATGATGCCGCGCGCGCCGTCGCGTGAGACCACATGCGACTGGTAGCCGGATTCCATCCACGCGAGCGCGCCGACGAGCCGCCGGTCGACCCCGTAGAAGCCCGCCCAGAAGGCAAGCGCCTCCGCTGCCCGCCGTTGCGCAGGCGAGCTCGCCGTCCCCGCAGCGCGTTCCGGTCGAAACCGGGGGATGCGGAGCCGGGCTGCGGCGGGTAGGACGTCGCTCGGATCGAGTCCGTTCACGCGCGCGAGGGCGGCGACCGAGACGCCGTAGCGCTCGGCGATCGTCCCCAACGTCTCGCCGGTCTGCACCCGGTGCCTGGGGCGGACGTACGGGCGGAGCGCGGCGAGCGTCGCCGAGCCTGCGGCTCCGTCGATCGGGAGTCCGGACAGGACCTGGAACCGCCGAACGGCACGTTCCGTCTCGTGCCCGTAGGCACCATCGGGCGCGCTCCGCAGGAGACCTTTCCGGACGAGCAGGAACTGGAGGACGGAGACGTCCCACCCGCGCTTGCGCAAACCGAGCGGGCGTCGGCCGAAAAGTGGATGCCCGAGGCGCCCGAGCGCCCAGCGGGTGCGGCGTCCGGCGAACCCGCTGGGAGTGAGTCCGACGCTGCGCTGGAAGCGGCGGAGCGCGAGAGTCGTCGAGGGGCCCGGAATCCCGTCGACCGGGCCGGTGTAGAGACCCCGTGCCTGAAGCGCCACCTGCAGACCCGCAACCTGGATGCGGTCGAGTGCCTGCGCCTCGCCGGTCGAGAGCGCGGCGATGAGCACCGTTGCGAGCACGGCGAGAGAGCGAAGTGCCACAGCGACGGAGGTTTTCCCTCGGGCCGCGTGTCTTCCTGCTCAGGCCTCGGTGGCGTAATTCTCTCGCCGCTCCTCGTTGGCGAGGAAGCGTGCGAAGTAGAAGGCGGCCACGACGAAGAAGACGACCGCCTGTTCGGCTGCCATGGTGATGCCGGCGATCTGCTGGTCGGTCAGGGGTGAGAGGCCCCAGAGGCCGGCGCCCTCGACGTAGAAGTCGTAGATCGCATTCGGCAGCAGGGCCAGCAGGAGTCCGATCGGGCTTGCGAGCACGAAGGCCGCGAAGACGTACCCGGCCCGCTGGCTGGGCGGGAGGCGCCAGGGGTGATCCTGGAAGACCGGCCACCAGAAGAGGAGACCCGCGGCGACGTAGGAGGCGTGCTCGAGATGAAGCAGCGTCAGCGGGTGCTCGAGCGCCGCGTCGTAGGCGGGCGGCAGGTGCCAGAGGAAGTAGGTGCCGAGCCACAACGGCAGCGCGACGAGCGGGCGTGTGAGTACTCGCAAGACGCTGTTCTCGGTGAGGCGCTCGCCCAGAGCGGGTGGGATGCCGAGCACGAGCAGCGCGGGCGCCCACTCGGCGAGCACGACGTTCTGAAGCAGGTGCGCCGAGAGCAGATGGAAGGTGAGCGAGTCGAGCGGAGTGACGGCGGTCGCAAGCAGGAGGAGAAACCCGAGGGCGAACGCGACGACGCGCCAGGCAGGGGGGGAGTACCGGCGCAACGCGAGCCCATAGGCGGCGACCGAGAGCGCGAGCGCGGCGACGGCTTCGGGGTGCAGCGACCAGACATAGGGCTCCGGGCGCACGCGTCTACGCTACTCGGGCGACGGCGAGTATCGTGACTCGTCTCGCGCGTCCGTGGTGTAGTGGTAACACAAGAGCCTTCCAAGCTCTGGTCACCGGTTCGAATCCGGTCGGACGCTCTAGCGGAGCCGGTCGGCGAGCGACTCCAGAGCTCCTGCCGTCGGCTCCAGGCGGCCGGAGCCGAGCCCGGAGACCACCTCGAGCACGAGCTCGCGCGCCGCGTCGTCGTCGTCGGCCGAGAGCACCGTGTTGACCACTCCGGCGAGCTCGCCCGCGACGTGCAACTCGATGGCGACGGTGTCGAGCTCCTCCCGCGCGATGTAGTCGTCGTCCGGGACAGCTACGCGCACGAGGGCCGACCGTCCATCGGGGAGGGTCACCGATTGCTCTACGGGGTTCTGGCGAAGGCTCATCGCCTCCGCATACCAGCAGGCGCCTTCGCTAAACGTCGCGTCCACCCTATGCTGCCGCGCGTGCCACCCGAGCGGATGATCCCCGATCTGTCGGCGCGCGACCGTGGCCAATCGGAACGGGTC
>Ga0136617_10006845_pt1 | contig 10166 bp, 8 predicted proteins | sample AntDrymUQ3222106_2_FD_129672 | JGI IMG/M metagenome (GOLD analysis project Ga0136617, IMG submission 129672) | Polar desert sand microbial communities from Dry Valleys, Antarctica - metaG UQ322 (21.06) | ecosystem: Environmental > Terrestrial > Soil > Desert | place: Antarctica: Dry Valley... | reverse complement strand
ATGGCCAGCGAGTTGAGCAGGGCGTCGGTGAGCTTGGCCGAGCTGCTGGCCTCGAACACGCTGGTGTAGTTCTCGAACGTGAGGTCGCCCAGTTGCCCCGGCACCTTCCACCACCCGGTCGAGCGTTGGAGATCGCGAGGGCGGAGCGAGTTGATGAGCAGGCCGAGCGTCGGCAGGGTCCAGATGCCGACGATGATCCACAGCACGGCGACCGGGATCCGGCGCAGGAAGCCGTAGATGCGGTCGCCGACGCCACCGCGTGTCGACATCGGATCGGCGACGTCGCTGGGCGACGGACCCGGGACGGCCGAGGGAAGGATCGTCGTCATCTCAGGCCTCCTTCTGCATGCGGCGGATGTTGAGGATCATGACGGGCAGCACCGACAGGAACAGGATCACGGCCAAGGCGGCCCCGCGCCCGGAGTTCGTGAACTGGAACGCCTGCTGGTACATGTCGTTGGCCAGCACCTGCGTGCCGAACTGACCGTTCGTCATCACCTTGACGATGTCGAACACCTTCATCACGGTGACGATCAATGTGGTCACCACCACGCCGATCGTGGGGGCGATCTGGGGCACCGTGATGCGCCAGAACACCTGCTGCGTCGTCGCGCCGTCCATCTTGGCCGCCTCGATGTACTCGGTCGGCACCGCCTTGATGGCCGCCGACAGGATGACCATGGCGAAGCCGGTCTGCATCCAGATCAGCACGACCATCAGCCACATGTTGTTGAACGGTTGGTGCTGCGGGAAGTCGACGGTCTGGGCGACGACGCCGCCGTCGTCGCGTACGGCGAACCCACCGATGCCCTCGCCGAGGATGCCCCAGTACCGCAGCGTGATCCACCCGAACAGCAGGACGGCGGCGCCGGCGAGCGTCGCCGCCGGGCCGTTGCCGGCGGTCAGTTGCCGGGCCAGCGTCACCACCAGCCAGACGACGAAGGCGGCGAGCAGGATGCCGATGAGGTAGGTCGGGATGCCCGAACCGGTGCTCAGCTTCCCGAGCGAGGTCCACATGGCGTTCATCAGACCGGTCTGGTCCTGCGACGTGTCACGGGCGACGTACATGAACCGCCAGATGACCGACGCGCCGACGAGCGAGATCGCCATCGGCATGAAGATCAGGCTCTTCGCCGTCCGTTCCAGCTTGCGCCCGTCGGAGAGCACGGCGATGGCAAGGCCGAGCGCGGTCGACAGGAACGTCACGGTGACGACCCACCAGAGGTTGTTGGAGATCGTGCCGCGCAGCGTCGAGAACAGCGCGAAGGCGACGAACAGCGCCCCGATCACGAGTGGCATCGTGGTGGAGTTGCCGATCTCGACGGCGCGTCCCGACATCGCCTTGTTCTTCAGCCCGAAGAACAAGGCCAGCGCCAAGCCGACCAAGCCGATCCAGAACAGCCGGCTCGTGAACACGTCCGTCCACTGCGACGCGTCCCATGTGTCCGGGTTCTGGAACGTCTCCGTGTAGTTCTCGAAGCCGACGTAGCTGTCCGAGCTGTCGTCGAGGAACGAGAGGTAGATCGTGCGGAGCGTCGGCACGACGAGGGTGGCGAAGATGAACAGCAGCGCCGGGCCGAGAAAGATGACGGCCCGACTGCGGCGGTCGATGACGAGGCGCTGCTGGAGAGCGGGGATGTTGGGCAGCCCGACACGGGCGCCGACGAACAGGGCTGGGATGAGGAAGGCGGCGATGGCTTCGACCGTCGGACCGTCGCCGATGCGGGCCGAGCCCCACCCGCCGGCGAGGGCGCCCAGGGCGCCGCCGAGCAGGGCGCCGGGGATCGGCGAGTGGCGGCGGAGCGTGCCGACGATGCCGCCAAGGACGACGCCGCCGGCCGTCCAGGCGATCAGCGGCACGGTCTTCAGCGCGGGGTGGTAGCCGTCGGCGACGAAGAGGCCAAGCCCGATGGCGACGGCCGCGGCGAGTACTAACGAGATGACGAGGCGGGGGACGTCCTGGGGGATCTTCGTGACGGCGCCGAACCACACGCCGACGACGGCGGCGAGGAGGAGAGGCAGCCACACCCACTTCAAGAACGCTTCGAAGCGGAACGGGTCCTCTCCCGCCTGGGTGCCCTGGATCACGCGGTTGCCAGCGAGCAGCGCGCCGACGACGAAGCCGACGAAGGCGCCGACGAGGCCGCGGAACGTGCTCCAGTTGCGGCGCACCTGGTTGAAGACGAGGTTGGCGCCGACCCACACGGCGGCGCTGCCGACGACGGCGACGACGATGGTGATCAGCGTCGAGATGATCTTGCCCACAGAACCCCCAGTTCGTCGTCGGCCCGCGGCTCGGAGCGGCAGGGGCCGGCGCCCCCCCGAAGGGAGCGCCGGCCCCGACGCTAATCGGACCCGGATGGTGCCCGGGCCCGATGGATCGGTCAGTCGGGCCAGGACTCCTCGATGGCGTCGGCCGCCTCCTCGGCGGTGGCGTCACCGGTCACGGCCTTGACCCCCTCCGTCCAGAACGTGCCGGCACCGACGTCGGCCGGCATCAGGTCGGAGGCGTCGAAGCGGAAGATCTCCGAAGTGTTGAGGATCTCCAGGAACGACTGCTCCAGCGGTGTGTAGACCGACTCGTCCTGGCCCTGCGCCGCCGACAGGAAGCCGGAGACGGTGCCTTCGCCACCGGTCAGTTCGGCCTGTGCCCCCTGGCGGGCGGTGGCGTAGTCGGCCGTGGCCATGTAGGCCAGCACGGCCATGGTGGCGTCCTCGTCGTTGAACCCGGCGGCGAGCGTGCCGGCCCCGAGCACCGGGCGGTCACCGTTGATGTCGGGGAAGTAGAAGACGTCGACCGCACCCTCCGAGCCGTCGGCGTAGACGGTTCCCTCCGGGAAGAAGGCGCCGTAGAAGTTCGCCTGGCGGTGCATGTAGCAGTCGCCGTTCACGAGCGGGGTGCCGTTGTCCTGGAAGGCGGTGGCGGCGATGCTGCCGCTGCTCGAGTACACGTTCTCCTCGGTCCAGATGTCGAGCACGGTCTGCATCGACTCGACGATCTGCGGGTCGTTGAACGGGATCTCGTGGCCGACCCACTGGTCGTACACCTCGGGCCCGTGCTGGCGCAGGACCATGTCCTCGGTCCAGTCGGTGAACGGCCACCCGGTCGCTTGGCCGGACTCGATGCCGACGCACAGCGGCTTGGGCCCACCGGCGGCCGCCATCTCCTCGACGAGGGCGGTGAACTCCTCGAATGTCTCCGGCACCTCGTACCCGTCGGCCTCGAAGCGGGCCGGCTGATACCAGACGAGCGACTTCAGGTCGGATTTCACCGGTACGCCGTACTGCTCGTCATCGACGTTGCCGTAGCGCAACCAGTCCTCGCTCCAGTTCTCGGTGGCCGAGGCCAGGGCTTCCTCCGACAGCGGCACGACGTTTCCCTCGCGAGCGAAGTCGGCAAGCTTGCCGGGCTGCGGGAAGATCGAAATGCTGGGCGGGTTCCCGCCGGCCACCTGGGTGTTGATGTTGGCTTCCCAGTCGGCGTCGCCGGTGTAGGTGATCTCGATGTTGTTGGCTTCGCCGAACGCTCCGAGCACGGCCTGGATCGCTCCGGCCTCGTTCTCGGCCCGCTCGGGACCGGTCACGGTCACCTCGGCCCCGCCGAAGTCACCGACCTCGGGGGCGGCGGCGACCGATACCGATACGGGCGGGGCGCTGCCACCTTCAGCGGTCGTGCCGTCGGCGGCGGTCCCTTCGGCGGTCGTGCCTTCGGCGGTCGTGCCTTCGGCGGTCGTGCCTTCGGCGGTCGTGCCTTCGGCGGCGGTGCCTTCAGCGGTCGTGGCGTCGGCCGTCGTGCCCTCCGTGGCGTCGGCGGCAGTGTCGGCGCCGGCCGCATCGGTGTCGTCGGCGACCGCTTCGGTGGAGTCGCCACCGTCGCTCGCCTCGTCGTCACCGCTACAGGCGGCGGCGACGAACGTGAGCGCGAGCGGGATGGCGGCCAGCTTGTGCCAGCGCTTCCTCATGTTGGATGTTCCCCCTTCAGGACGCCGGGCAGGTCCCGACGGCGTGCAAACGCTTTCATAGCAGGGTCGGCCGGGTCAAGGCTGGGTCGTGGTGGTTCCGGGCGGTCGTCTCCCGCACGATCAGCTCGACGTCGTCGCTGAGTCGCGCCGGCACGTGCGACCCGTCGGCCAACCCTGACAGCAGCGCTCGGGCGGCGAGCGCGCCCTGGCGACCGACGTTCTGGCGGATCGTCGTCAGCCCGACGGCAGCGGCGGCGTCGTGGTCGTCGACGCCGATCACGGACACGTCGGCCGGGACCGACAGGCCGAGTTCCCGGGCGACGGCGACGGCGCCGAAGGCCATCTCGTCGGACAGGGCGACGATCGCCGTCGGCGGCCGGACCGATCGCAGTAGGCGTTCGCCGGCAGCCGCCCCGCCTTCCACGGTGAACTCCCCCATCTCGATCAGCGCCGGGTCGAGGTCGATGTTGCGGGCGCGCATCGCGTCGTGCACGCCGTCGATGCGCTGCCGAGGCACGTCGAATGCGGCCGGCAACTCGGACTGGGCGCCGATCACGCCGATGCGCCGGTGGCCCAGGTCGAGCAGGTGGTCGGCGGCCATCCGCCCGATGCCACCGTTGTCGACGATCACCGACGAGAACGGTCCGAGTCGTTGGCCGACGGTCACGACCGCCACGCCGCTGGCCGCCAGCATGGCGACGTCCTCGGTCCGCAGCGGCACCTCGACGAAGACCAGCCCGTCGACGCGGCGTTCGAGCGAGGCCATCGCCGTGCGCGACGTCTGCTCCGGGGTCGGCCGGCAGACGATCAGGAGGTCGTAGCCATCCTCTGCGCACACTGCTTCGATGCCGGCGACGATGCTGGCGAAGTACCACGAGTTGATCATCGGCACGACGACGCCGATCGTGCGGCTGCGCCCCGACGCAAGACGGGCGGCCAACGGATCGGCCCGATAGCCCATCTCGCGGGCGGTCGCCGCCACCCGGGCGCGCGTCGTCGGCGCCACGTTCGGCAGGCCGCGCAGCGCCCGGCTGACGGTGGCCACGGAGACGCCGGCGCGTTCGGCCACCTGCTCGATCGTGGGTCGGCCCGGCGACGAACCGCCCGCCACCAAGGTCGGACCCCGACGCAACGGCGTCGGCGGCCCGCTCAGGCGCGCCATCGCGGTCACCGTAGTGCGCCGTCAGAAGTCCCTTAGCTGGAGCCGAGCCGTGAGGCGAGGCGACCAATCGTTACGGCGGTCTTGGTTCGGCTGCGCAGCAGCCGAACGCAAGCGGTCATCGGCGCGAACGGCGGCCACTCTCTGCAGTCTCAACTGGGGTCGACGAGGCCCCAGCAGAAGGCGACCTTGGCCCGCGCTCCCGCGGTGAGGGCAAACGGGTAGAGGTCGCGCATACCCATCGCCCGGGCCAGCTCGTTGGCGGCCACGCTGGCGCTGATCGAGGTGGCCAGCCAGGCGCGGGCGTCGCCCGGGTCGGCCGGTGCGTGGACGACGCCCCAGCCGGCGCCGGTCTCGACGACGTCGTGCACGTGCATCACCTGGGCCCACGATTCGGCGAAGTCCTCCCACGGATGCGACGTCGCGTAGAACGACACGTACTCGTCGCGCCACGAGCGATCGTCGACGCGGCCGTAGTGCTCCTCGAGGGCGGTCGCATAGTCCAGCCGCTCGTCACCGAACAGCTGGCGGAAGGCATCGAGGCGGTTGTCGTCGCCCGCCACGAGCAGCTGCCAGACGTAGTGGCCGAGCTCGTGACGGAGGTGGCCGAGCGGGGTGCGGTAGCGCTCGCCGAGCGTGGCGCGAATCTGCTCGCCGCGGGCGGGATCGGCCTCGTCGATGTCGAGCGTGATCTCGCCGCCGCGATGCCCGATCACGGCCTCGTCACCGGCGTCCTTCGACCGGTAGGCGAAGCGCAAGGTCGAGTGGGGTCCGGCCCACGGGACACCGAACTCCGTCAGCTGGTACAGCGCTCGGCGCTGGGCCGTCTGGAACAGGATCATCCGCCGATCGGTGGCCCACTCGGCGGCGTCGACGAGCCGGCAGCTCGTGCACACCATCTCGCCCGTCTCCGGGTGCTCGGCCGCGGCCAGCCAGTTGCATCCCCACGTCGGGCGGTGGGCGCAGGGCACGCCGTCGGCCACGTCGGTGACCGAGATGGCGCTGCGGCCGCGCAGCTCGACGGCCAACCCGGTGAGGCAGCGGACGCAGTTGAGGGAGTCGAAAAAGATCTCGTTGCCGCAGTTCGGACACTGCAAGCGTTTCACGGCGTGCAGTCTGGCCGTGCGGACCAGTGGCCGCACGTGCTACGAACGTTTCGGTACGACGATCGAAGGGAAGCGGCGACGCCATGTTCTCGGGCATTCGAAAGCTGACGAAGCGGGGATTGTTCAACCCGCTCGGTCGGGCCGCCATCATCACGTGGGCGTTCAACTACCGCCACGAGATCTTGCGCTGGGGCCGATCCTTGTGGAACGAGCTCGTCAGCCGCAGCGGAGGCGTCGACGCCAATCGCGCGCTGCGCACGGGCAAGGTACTGGTCGCCATCGCCGGCGAGGAGCGGCTGCGCAACGCCCCGCAGCTGAAGCAGGTGACAATGCACGGCGACGTCGTCGACCTCGAGGTCGAGTCGGGCTGGACCGAGTTGCCGCGGGTGATCGACAAGGTGCGCAAGGTCAAGGGTGTCACGGGAGTAACGGTCAATGGCTCCGAGGTGGCCACCGCGACCGTCGGACGACGCTGAATCGGGGCACACTGGTCCGGTGACGACCGCCGCCGCCGAACTCGTCCTGCGCCCGTGGCTGCGCGGCACGTTCCATCGGATGACGGTGCCGATCGCCATCACGTTGACGGTGATCGCGGCCGTCGCCGCTCGCTCGGGCGGAGCCCGCGCCGCCGTCATCATCTACGGGGTCTGCGTGACGGCGATGTTCCTGACCAGCGGCGTGTACCACGCCCGCCGCCTGGCCCATCGCTCACGGTCGGTGCTGCGCCGACTCGACCACTCGATGATCCTCGTCGCCATCTCCGGCAGCTACACGCCGGTCATCGTGCTCGCCCTCGACGGCGCCACGCGAGTCGTCATGCTCGTGCTCTGCTGGGTCATCGCCGTCGTCGGGGTGGCCGTGCGGATGTGGTGGATGGACGCGCCGAAACCGGTGATCGCCCTCGTCTATCTCGGGGCCGGTTGGCAGATGCTGCTGGCGCTGCCGGCCTACCTTCGAGGGCTCACCCCGCTCGAGATGGCGCTGACCGCCGTCGGAGGCGTGCTGTACACGCTGGGGGCGCTGATCTTCTCGCTCGGCCGTCCCAACCCCTGGCCGCGCATCGCCGGCTACCACGAGGTCTTCCACCTCTTCGTGGTCGTCGCCTTTACCGTCCAGTGGTTCGCCGTGTACTCCCTTGTGAGCTGATCTCTCGGGCGCAGTCCCTATTCGCCGGTCAGGGCGGCGTGGACGAGCTGCTTGAGCTGGCTGCGGATCGGCCACGTCGAGCTGGGCAGCAGCTGGGTCATGAAGACGACGGTCATGTCCTCGACCGGGTCGACCCAGAACGCTGTGCTTGCGGCGCCGCCCCAGCCGAAGTCACCGACGTTGCCCGGCACTTTCGCCGTCACCGGATCGAGCGTGACGCTGACGCCGAGGCCGAACCCGACGCCGTCGAACGTCGTCTCGGCGAACAGCGGCCGCCCGAATGCCGTCAGATCGGCGTTGCCGGGGAGGTGGTTGCTGGCCATGTAGTCGACGGTGCGGGGGGCGAGGATGCGGCCGCCGTCGTGAGCGCCACGCCGGCGCAGCATGTCGGCGAAACGGACGTAGTCGCCGGCGGTGCCGACGAGCCCGCCGCCGCCGAGCGTCGCCTTCGGAACCTGGCGGGCGTGGGCGCCCATCGTGTCGAAGCGCAGGGCGGTTCGTAAGCCCGGCGTCGGGACGTAGAGGGCGGCGAGCCGATCGGCGTGGTCGTCGTCGACCGACCACCAGGTCTCGGTCATCCCCAGCGGGTCGAGCACGTGCTCCTGGACGAAGTCGGCGAAGGCCACGCCAGTCGCCGCCTCGACGACCATGCCCAGCACGTCGGTGCTCATGCCGTAGTTCCACTCGGTGCCGGGCTGGAACAGCAGCGGCATCGCCGCCAGCTGGTCACACACGCCGGCCAGATCGAGGTCCGGCGGGACCCCCCACTCGTACCCGGCGTTGCGGTACAGCGCGTCGACCGGGTGGCTCTGCAAGAAGCCGTAGGTCAGTCCACTCGTGTGGGTGAACAGGTGCCAGACGCGCATGTCCTCGGACACCGGCTCGGTGACCGGGTTGACCGTCGACCCGCTGCGCCACACCCGCTGGTCGGCGAACGAGGGGATGAAGTGGCGCACCGGATCGTTGAGCTCGAATGCGCCCTGCTCGTAGGCGACCAGCGCGGCGACGGCGGTGATCGGCTTGGTCATCGAGTAGATCCGCCAGATCGTGTCCGTCTCGACCGGCAGGTCGGCCTCCATGTCCCGCCGGCCGTACGTGCTGACGTGGGCGAGCTGGCCGTGGCGCGAGATCGCCAGCAGCCAGCCCGGCAGCCGACCGTCGTCGACGTAACGCTGCAGGTGCCGGTCGAGGCGCTGGAGGCGGTCGGCGTCGAAGCCGACCTCGCCGGGGTCGATGTCCACCGTGAGCGTCATGGCCGAGGATCGTAGGGTCAGGCGGCGCGCACGGCGCGGGCGACCTCGCCCCAGCGGCCGAGGTGGTCGGGGTGGCGGGCGATGTCGGCGGCGGCCGTGTACATGACGACGCGGTGGGCGGTGCCGGCGTAGCGCTCGACCAGCCGGTCGGCCAGCTCGTTCCAGCGGCAGACGACGGCGAACTGCTCGAGCATCTCGTCGGTGATCAGGGCGGCCATGCCGGCCATGTCCCCAGCCTTGAGCCGGTCGTTGAGCTGCGTCGACGTGCCGGTGAAGCCGAGGTCGTCGAACTGGTAGGCGTAGTTCTTGGTCGAGCCGTAGAAGGCGATCTGGCTCCGGGCGATGCCCTCGGTGAACGCCCGCTCCTCGGGCGTGTCGCCCGGCACGGCGAACACCGGAACGATCAGGTGGACGTCGGCGACGGTTCGTCCGGCCGTCGTGCCCTCGGCGAGCGCCGGCAGGAGACGTTGCTCGAGGTAGGCCAGCGAGTGGAACGGGTGGACGTGGATGCCGTCGGCGACCTCGCCGGCGGCCCGCACCATCGCCCGACCGACGGCGGCGATGTCGAGCTTGAGGTCCTCGTGGTCGTGACGGCGGGGCAGACCCATCGCCGGCAGGAGCGAGAGTCGGTAGAACGCGCCCTCGTGAGCCAGCTTCTCGCCGCGGAAGCCGGCCCAGCACGCCCGCACGGCCAGCACGTAGTCGCGCAGCCGTTTCACCGGCGGGTCGAACTCGACGCCGTAGCGCCGCTCGATGTGGGCCCGCACCTGGCTGCCGAGGCCGAGCCGGAAGCGCCCGCCCGTCGCCTCGGCCAGCTCCCACGCCGTCTGGGCCGTGACCATCGGGCTGCGCGGGAAGGCCACGGCGATGCCGGTGGCCAGGTCGAGCTCGGGGGCGGCGTCGTGGGCGGCGGCGATCGACAACCACGGCGGCTGGCTCATCTCCGTGAACACGAGTCCCGAGAACCCGGCCCCGGCGGCGTCGCCGGCCAGGCGGGCGACGTCGACGCGCCGCGCCGGTTGGGTCATCACGTCGATGTGCATGGCGTCATCCTGACAAACGATGACGACCACCCGACCAGTCAAGATGGTGGGATGGACTTCCTGGAGACCGACGAGCAGCAGATGCTGCGCGAGGCCGTGTCGAAGCTGGCCCACGGGTTCGGCCACGAGTACTGGGTCGGCAAGGCCAAGCGCGACGAACGTCCGACCGAGCTGTGGCAGGCGGTGGCCGAGCACGGCTTCGCCGGCGTCAACCTGCCAGAGGAGTACGGCGGCGGCGGCCAGGGGATGACCGAGCTGGCGATCGTAGCCGAGGAGCTGGCCGCCGCCGGCTGCCCGCTGCTGCTGCTCGTCGTGTCGCCGGCGATCGCCGGCAACGTCATCGCCCGCTTCGGGTCCGACGACCTGAAGCAACGGTTCCTGCCCGGTCTGGCCGGCGGCACCGAGATCATGGCCTTCGCCATCACCGAGCCCGACGCCGGGTCAAACTCGCATCGGCTCTCGACCACGGCCACCCGTGACGGCGACGAGTACCGCCT
>Ga0136617_10006844_pt1 | contig 10167 bp, 7 predicted proteins | sample AntDrymUQ3222106_2_FD_129672 | JGI IMG/M metagenome (GOLD analysis project Ga0136617, IMG submission 129672) | Polar desert sand microbial communities from Dry Valleys, Antarctica - metaG UQ322 (21.06) | ecosystem: Environmental > Terrestrial > Soil > Desert | place: Antarctica: Dry Valley... | reverse complement strand
GCGATCGCCGGCACGACGTGGCCCGCCGTCCCGCCGGCCGCGATCACGATCCGCGGCGGCCTGGTCTCGGTCACGACGCGGCCGCGCGGGAAGGGCGCGCAGGTGCGCGGAGCCGCCGCCGGCGATGTTGAGCAGCAGGCCCATCGAGCACAGCAGCACGATCAGCGAGGTCGAGCCCGAGGACACGAACGGCAGCGGGACCCCGGTGAGCGGAGCGAGGCCGAGCACGGCGTAGACGTTCAGGAGCGCTTGGCACAGGATCAGGGAGGTCAGGCCGCCGGCCAACAGCTTGGCGTACGCGCCCTTGGCGTTCTTCGCGGTCCGCAGCCCGGCGTACCCGATCAGCCCGTAGAGGAAGAGCAGGCCGCAGACGCCCGCGACCCCCAGCTCCTCCCCGATCACGGCCAGGATGAAGTCGGTGTGGGCCTCGGGCAGGTAGAAGATCTTCTGCACGGACTGCCCGGGGCCGAGGCCGAGCAGGCCGCCGGAGCCGATCGCGATCTGGCCCTGCACGGCCTGGAAGCCGATCCCGCCGGCGTGCTCCCACGGGTTGATGAAGGCGGTCAGCCGCGCCCGGCGGTAGGGCTCCAGCAGCGCGAAGACGAGCACGAGCGCCGCCCCGACGGCGGCCGCCAGCCCGAGCTGGCGGATCGGCAGGCCGGCCGCCACCAGCATGGCCGCCATCGTGAAGCAGACGACCAGCGCGGTCCCGAGATCGGGCTGGGCCATGATCAGCAGCACGGCGCAGCCGCCGACGCCGATCACGGGCGCCGCGAGCGTGCGCAGGCTGCGGGCGATCTTCGGCCTCGCCGCCAGCACGGAGGCGGCGTGCAGCACCAGCGCGAGCTTCATCAGCTCCGAGGGCTGGAACTGGAGCGGGCCGGCGCCCAGCCAGCGGCGCGCGCCGTTGATCTTCACGCCGAGCCCAGGGATCAGCACGAGCAGGAGCAGGACGAACGCCGCCAGCAGGAACCAGGGCGTGTACTGGCGCACGACCCCGAGCCCGTGGCGCGAGAGCAGGTGCATGGCGACCAGGCCCAGTCCCCCGTAGGCGAGGTACTTGACGAGGTACATCGTCCCGTCCCCCTGGCCCTCCAGCAGCGTGCGCGCGGACGAGGCCGAGTAGACCATCACGGCGCCGCCGGCCAGCAGGCAGAAGGTGGCGGTGAGCAGCAGTCGGTGCTCGAGCGGCTGCTCTTTCCGGCGGGCCATCAGACCTGCATTCGACACGCCGGACCGGACGCCTGCGCGGGGGCGGCGGCGCGGTCAGCTCGCCGTGATGGCGGCACCGGGAACGTCTACGGCGCTGGGGCGGCGGGGCGGTCAGCTCGCCGCGGCGGCGGCGCCGGGGAACGTCAACGGCGCTGGGGAGGGAGGTGAGGGAGCCAGCCGCGGCGGCGAGGCCCGGGCGGTGTGCGTGTTCCGTAACAGGGTGGGTCGCGTTTGGGGGTGCTATGTCCGCACAAAGCCGCCCACGGTCGGATCCGACATCGATTCCTGTCAGCGTCCGAACCCCACGGCGCGGGCCGCCCCGCCACCTCCCTACCCAGCCGGTGTCACGCCCGAGCGCCGCTCACGCCGCACGCGCAGCCACCGCCCGCGCCAGCGCGCGGAAGTGGTCGCCCCGCTCCTCGTACGAGCCGTACTGGTCGAACGACGGGCAGGCGGGCGAGAGCAGCACGACGTCGCCCTCCCGCGCCTCGCGGGCGGCGGCCGCGACAGCGTGCTCGAGGTCGCCGCAGTCGTGCAGCGCGACGCCGGTCGGCTCGAGCGCGGCGCGCAGCTCCGCGGCGGTCTCGCCGATCAGGTAGGCGGCGCGGCAGCGCTCGGCGACTGGCCCGGCGAGCGGGGCGAACCCGCCGCCCTTGCTGCGGCCACCGAGGATCGCGTGGACGCCGCCGGGGAACGAGTCGATGCCGACGAGCGCCGAGGCCACGTTGGTGGCCTTGGAGTCGTTGACGTAGAGGACGCCGTCCGCGCTCGCGACCTCCTCGAGCCGGTGGGCGAGGCCGGCGAAGCTGCGCAGCGCGGCGCACACGGCGTCGGGGTCGACGCCGCGCGCGAGCGTGATGGCGGCCGCCGCCATCGCGTTCTGGAGGTTGTGCGCGCCGCGAAGGCGGACCTCGTCGACGGCCAGCAGCGCATGCTCGCCCCACCACAGCCGGCCGGCCCGCTCGGCCAGCTCCGCTCCGGGGCCGGAGCCGAAGCAGACGCGCCGGGCGCAGCCGCCGAGGTCCGCGACCCCGAGGCCGAGCGGCGCCACGGCCACGGCCTCGTTCGGCTGGCGGGCGAAGACCTCGAGCTTGGCCGCGCGGTAAGCGTCGAAGGTCCCGTGGCGGTCGAGGTGGTCCTCGGCCAGGTTGAGCAGCACCGCGGCCTCGGGCGCGAACGCCTCCGTGTCCTCGAGCTGGAACGACGACGCCTCGCAGACGACCGTGGTGCCAGGCGCGAGCGTTCCGGGCAGCGAGGTGAGCGCGGTCCCGACGTTGCCGGCGACGGCGACGGGCAGCCCCGCCTCGCGGTGGATGTGGCCGATCAGCTCCACGGTGGTGGTCTTGCCGTTCGACCCCGTGACCGCGATGAACTCCTCGGGCAGCATCCGCCACCCGACCTCCAGCTCGCCGAGCACGTTGACGCCCCGCTCCCGCGCGGCCGCGATCACGGCCGCCTCCTTCGGGACGCCCGGGCTCTTGACGACGGTGCGGACGCCGGCGAGCAGCTCGACGCCGTCCGTGCCGGCGCGGGCGTCCACGCCGGCGGCGCGCAGGCGCTCCAGCGCCTCCTCGGGGACGCGCCCGACGTCGCACCCGGCCACAAGCTCACCGCGCTCGCGCAGCGCGAGCGCCGCGGCCACGCCCGAGCGGGCGAGGCCGACGACGAGGAACGGGCCGGGCGGCAGCGGCGGGCGCGCGATCACGGGCCCCATTCAAGCGCGCGGGTCACGCCGCCGCCTCGGCCGGGCTCGGGCCGCACGCGCGCGCTCATCACGCCGCCGCCTCAGCCGGCCCGGGCCGCACGCGGGCGCTCTGGGGGGCGCGGCCGTTGTCGAACTCGACGCCCTCGGCCTCGAGGCGGCGGCGGACCTCCGCGGGGTCGCCGAGCGCGGTGGCGCCGACCGAGCCGTCTGACTTCAGGACCCGGTGGGCGCCGGGGACGTCGGCGCGGATGAAGCGCCCGTTCAGCGTCCGCGCATGGGTGTCGCCGCCGCCCGCCGCGCGGGCGACGTCGCCGTAGCTCATCCAGCCGCCGTGCGGGATCGAGGCGACGATCTCGGCCAGAAGCTCGGGGTCCATGAGGGCTCCTCTCGTGTGGGATGGGTGCACGCCCGAGAGGGCCGGCCCGCCGGAGCTCGCCCCCGGGCGGGCCGAAATCGGCACGAAGTCGTCACAGATGCGCGAGCGGCGCGCGAGGGACGTGAGCGGCGCGCTACCCCACCGACTGCTGGTACAGCGTGAAGCCGATCGCGCTGCAGACGGCGGCGACGATCCAGAAGCGCAGGATGATCTTCGTCTCCGACCACGCCTGCAGCTCGAAGTGGTGGTGGATCGGCGCCATCAGGAACACGCGCTTGCGGAACGCCTGGAAGGAGAAGACCTGGATCAGCACGGAGAGCGCCTCGATGACGAAGATGCCGCCGAGGATGATCAGCAGCACCTCGGTCTTCGTCATCACCGCCAGCGCCGCGATCCCGCCGCCGAGCCCGAGCGAGCCGGTGTCGCCCATGAAGATCGAGGCCGGGAACGAGTTGAACCAGAGGAAGCCCACGCAGGCGCCCACCAGACAGCCGGCCGCCAGCGCCAGGTCGGTCTGGCGCGTGGTGAACGTGATCGCGATGTACGCCAGCAGGACGATGGCCGCGCAGCCGGCGGCCAGCCCGTCGAGCCCGTCGGTCAGGTTCACCGCCGACGTCGTGCCCGCGACCACGAAGTAGATGAAGACCGGGTAGAGGATCCCGAGGTCCACCGACGCGTCGATCACGCGCAGGTTGACGGTGCCGGGCAGGTCCGCCCACTCCGTCGCGATCAGCCACAGCCCGACCGCGATCAGCACCGTGACGACGAGCTTCGTGCGCCCCCGCAGCCCCAGCGAGCGCCGCCGAGCGACCTTCACGTAGTCATCGGCGAAGCCCAGCAGCGCGCACGCCAGCGCCACCCCGAACACCCCGACCCCGCGCGCGGAGAACTCGGTGAGCAGCAGGAACGGCACCGCGATGGCGGTGAAGATGATGATCCCGCCCATGGTCGGCGTGCCGGCCTTGGCGTGGTGCTCCTGCGGCCCCTCCTCCCGGATCTGCTGGCCGAACTCGCGCCGGCGCAGGAAGGCGATGAACTTGGGCGAGAGGAAGATGCAGATCAGCAGCGAGGCCGTCCCGGCGATGAGGACCTCGCCCATCAGCGGCCGGCCGTCCGGTCGGGGTCCGCGAGCCGCGCCATCAGCCCGGCTCCTTGGCGGCGAGCGCCTCGGCCACGACCTCGAGCCCGACGCCGCGCGAGCCCTTGACGAGCAGGACGTCGCCCGCCACGAGCAGCTCTCCCGCCAGCGCCGCCGCCTCACGCGCGTCGGCCACCGCGTGGCCCTCGCCGTCGTAGCGCTCGAGCATCCGCGCCGCGCGCGGGCCGACGGTGACCAGCACGTCCACCCCGGCGGTCGCGGCGTAGGCGCCGACGTCGCGGTGGTGCTCGTCCTCGGCGGCGCCCAGCTCGAGCATGTCGCCGAGCACCGCGACGCGCCGACCGGCGGTCTCGTGGGTCGCGAGGTCGTCGAGGGCGGCGCGCATGGAGAGCGGGTTGGCGTTGTAGCAGTCGTTGATGACGGTGGCGCCCGCGCCGAGCAGCACGCGCTCGCCGCGCAGGCCGGAGAAGCGCACGTCGAGCCGCTCCGACGGCGTGACCCCCACCGCGCGCGCGGCCGCGACCGCCGCCAGCGTGTTGGTCAGGTTGTGCGCCTGCTCGAAGGGCAGCTCGAGCGCGATCCGCTCCCCGCCCGCGACGATCACCCGCCCCGCCGCGCCGCCCGCCCCGTAGTCGACGTCGCCGCCGGGCCCGAACCGCACCACCTCCAGCGCGTCGCGCAGCCACGGCTCCAGCCGCGGCTCGCCGGCCGGCACGACCGCGGTGGCGCCGTCGTAGAGGCCCTCGAGCAGCTCGGCCTTCGCCTTCGCCACGCCCTCCAGCGAGCCCATCTGCTCCAGGTGCACAGGCCCGACGTTGGTGATCACGCCGACGTCGGGCTCGCAGATCGCGGCCAGCTCGGCGATCTGCCCGAAGCCGCGCATCGCCGCCTCCAGCACGAGCACCTCGGTGCCCAGCGGCGCGCGCAGGATCTCCAGCGGCATGCCGATCTCCGTGTTGTGGTTCTCGCGGCTGGCGGCGACGGTCCGGTGCGGCGCCAGCAGGGCCGCGATCAGGTCCTTGGTCGAGGTCTTGCCGACCGAGCCGGTCACCGCGACGACGTGAGCGCCCAGATCTCGCCGCCAGGCGCGAGCCAGCGCGCCCAGCGCCGGCACCGGATGCTCGCTCACCAGCACCGCGCCGGCGTCCGCCGCCAGCGCGTCGGACGCCCATGCGGGCGTGACCAGCACGCCCCACGCGCCCGCCGCCAGCGCGCCCGCCGCGAAGGCGCCGCCGTCGGCGCGCTCACCCGGGAGGCCGACGAACAGGTCGCCCTGCGCCACCTCGCGCGAGTCGACGACCGCGCGCGCGGGTCCGTCGACGGCGGCTCCGTCGGGATGGGGCCGCAGCAGCTGGGCGCCGGCCGCACCGGCGACCCGCTGGTCGCTCCAGCGCCTCATGCGCCCTGCGCTGGCTCGCCTTGGGGGGCTCGCCACCGGCTTCGCCTCGCCGCGCGCAGCGCCTCGCGCGCCACCGCCACGTCGTCGAAGGGCTCCTTGCGCCCGCCCGCGAACTCCTGGCCCTGCTCGTGGCCCTTGCCGGCGATCAGGAGCACGTCGCCGGGCTCGGCGACCTCCACGGCACGGCGGATCGCGGCGCGGCGGTCGGGCTCCACCTCGACGGGAGCACGGTCGCCCACCCCGCCGAGGATCTCGCCGATGATCGCGTCCGGGTCCTCCGAGCGCGGGTTGTCGGAGGTCACGATGGCCAGATCGGCCTCGCGGGCGGCGATCGTGCCCATCAGCGGGCGTTTGCCGCGGTCGCGGTCGCCGCCCGCGCCGAAGACCGCGAGCACGCGGCCAGCGGCCAGCGCGCGCGCCGCCCGCAGCGCGTTCTCCAGCGAGTCGGGCGTGTGCGAGTAGTCGACCAGCACCGCGAACGGCTGGCCCTCGTCGACGGGCTCGAAGCGCCCGGGCACGCGGCCCGCCTCACCCAGGCCGCTCGCCAGCGCCTCCGCCGGCACGCCGAGCGCGCGCGCCGCGGCCCACGCGCCGAGGGCGTTGAGCACGTTGAAGCGCCCGGGCAGCTCCAGCCGGACGTCGAAGGCGCCGTCGGGGGTGCGGGCGGTGAACTCCGAGCCGGTGAAGCTCGTGTGCAGGTCCTGCGCGCGGTAGTCGGCCTCGCCTTCCAACCCGAACGTCACCGTCCCCGGGAACTCCTCCGCGAGCCGGCGCCCGTAGGGATCGTCGACGTTGACCACGCGTACCCCCGTCAGCGGCGAGGCCAGCAGGCGCCGCTTCGCGGCGAAGTAGGCCTCCATGTCCGGGTGGAAGTCCAGGTGGTCCTGGGTGAGGTTGGTGAACACCGCGACCGCGACGTGGATGCCGTCCGCGCGCCGCAGCTCGAGCGCGTGCGAGGAGATCTCCATCGCGCACGCGTCGTCGCCCGCCTCGAGCATCGCCGCGAAGGTCCGCTGGAGGTCGATCGCCTCCGGCGTCGTGCGCACCACCGGGCGCTCGACGCCGCCGATCACCGACTTCACGGTCCCCAGCAGGCCGCAGCGGCGCCCGGCCGCCTCCACCAGGGAGCGCACGAGGAACGCGGTCGTCGTCTTGCCGTTCGTGCCCGTGATCCCGACGACCGGCAGCCGCGCCGTGGGGTCGCCGAAGAAGCGGGCGGCGGCGACCGCCATCGCCGAGCGCACGTCGTCCACGACGACCTCTGGGACACCGGTCCCCAGCGGCCGCTGGACCACCAGCGCCGCGGCGCCGCGCGCCACCGCGGCGGGCGCGAAGTCGTGGCCGTCGCGCGTGAAGCCGGGCACGCAGAAGAACAGCGTGCCGGGCTCCACCAGACGGTCGTCGAAGGCCAGGCCCGTGATGCGCACGCCGGCGGGCCCTTCGCCGAGCAGGTCGCGCAGGGTCATCGGAGCGGAGTCTACGAGCGGCACCGGCCGCAACCGCACGGCGTCGGGACGACCGTCCCGTCTCGCCTGCCGGGCGACGCTAGACGGCCAGCGCCCGCTCGAGGATCGCGCCGGCGTCGACCCCCGCCGGCAGCGTGCCGTAGGCGCGGCCGCGGGCGGCGCCGAAGCGGCCGGCGCAGAACGCGTCGGCGACGGCGGGCGGTGCGGTGCGGACGAGCAGCGCGGCCTGGAAGGCGAGCGCGAGGTCCTCGACGGCGCGGCGGGCGAGCCACTGGGCGTCGGCGCCGGCGAGCGCACCGAGCGTGTCTCCGAGGGCGTCGAGGTGGGCGTCCAGGCGGGCGTCGGCCCCGCGGGCGAGCTCGCACTCGGCCAGGAATGCGGGCAGCCCCTCGGGCTCGCGGGCCATCGCGCGCAGCACGTCGAGGCTCATGACGTTCCCCGAGCCCTCCCAGATGCCGTTCAGCGGGGCGTCGCGCAGCAGCCGCGGCATCGGCGACTCCTCGACGTAGCCGTTGCCGCCCAGGCACTCGAGCGCCTCGGCGGCGTGCGGCGCCGCGCGCTTGCAGACCCAGTACTTGAGCACCGCGGTCGCGAAGCGGCGCAACCGGTTGTCCTCCTCGTCATAGGCGCGAGCGAGCCGCAGGGCGGTCGCGGTGGCCGCCTCGGACTCCAGCGCGAGGTCGGCGAGCACGTTGCGCATCAGCGGCTGCTCGTACAGGCGCGCGCCGAACGCACTGCGGTGGCGCGCGTGCCAGACGGCCTCGGCCACGCCGCGGCGGATGCCCGCCGCGGAGCCGATCACGCAGTCCAGGCGCGTGTGGGTGACCATCTCGATGATCGTGGCCACGCCGCGGCCCTCCTCGCCGAGCAGCCGCGCGGCCGCGCCCCGGAACTCGACCTCGGCCGACGGCAGCGAGCGGGTCCCGAGCTTGTCCTTGAGCCGCTGGAACTCCATCCCGACGCCGCGCTCGAGCAGGAAGCAGGAGAGGCCGGCGGGCGCCTGGGCGAGCACGAGGAAGATCTCGCACGGCGGATAGGAGCAGAACCACTTGTGGCCCGTCAGCGTCCACCAGCCGTCGCCGGCCGGCTCGGCGCGCGTGGTGTTGGCGCGCACGTCGGAGCCGCCCTGGCGCTCGGTCATCGCCATGCCGCACAGCGCGCCGCGCTCGTAGTCGGGCAGCGTCAGGCGCGGCTCCCACAGCGCCGCCAGCCCCGGATCGGCGCGCAGGGCGGGCACGGCGGAGTAGGTCATCGAGACCGGGCACAGCACGCCGGCGTCGGCCTGCGTCCACAGCAGCTCGAGCGCGGCGCGCGCCACGTGCGCGCCCGGCCGCGGGTCGCGCCACGGCAGCGCGTGGATCTCTCGCTCGACGGCGCCGCGCAGCAGCCAGTGCCAGCTCGGGTCGAGGTCCACCCGGTCGAGCCGATGGCCGTAGCGGTCGTGCGTGAGCAGCCGCGGCGAGTTGCGCTCCGCGCGGCGGCCGTGCTCCTGCGCCTCGGCCGAGCCGGCCACCACGCCGCACTCGCGCACGCGGTCGAGCGCCCAGCCGGCGCCCTCGCGCTCGAGCGCCTCGCGCAGCGGCAGGTCGGCCTCCAGGTAGTCGACGTCCTCGAACGGGACGGCCTGGTTGGCGACCTCAGAGGGCTTGAGCAGCATGCGCTTCGGTGCCGACGGCGGACAGGACGAACGACTGCAGGCCGGCCGTCAGCTCGGCGGCGTCGGCTTCCCGGCGGGCGAGAGGGCCGAGCAGCGCCTCGGCCAGCGCGCCGACGATCGCGGCGGCGGCCAGCTCGGGATCGGCCTCCGGCAGCTCGCCGGCCGCCATCGCGTCGCGCAGCGCGCGGGCGAACAGGTCGGCGTAGGCGCGGCGGAAGGCCAGCCGCTCGGCCTCGACGGCCGGGTCGACCGGCTCGGCGATCAGGGCGTAGGCGCGGACCGGCTCGGCCAGCGCGCGGTGGACGAACGCCTCCACCCACGCCGCGAGCCGCTCCGGCACCGGCAGCGTGCGATGGCCCAGCGCGACGAGCACGTCGACCTCGCGCTGGGAGGCGCGCCGGAACGCCTCGGCGAACAGGTCGCCCTTGGACGGGAAGTGGCGGTAGACGCTGCCGGTCGCGACGCCGGCGCGGCGGGCGACGGCGACCATCGACGCCGACGCGTAACCACCCTCGGCCAACTGCTCCAGCGCGGCGGCGACGATCCGCTCGCGCGCGGCGGCGGCACGCGCGCGCGTGCGCTCGGTCGGGCGGTAGGCCATGACAAGGAGTGAACCACAGTTCACTCGGTCAATGGCAGGTGCCTGCCCTCATCCCCAGATCGAGGCGATCGGTGCGGCGATGATCCTGTCGTCGAGTTCCCATAGGCGCGGCCCGGTGTGCAGGAGAACGCCCGTCACGAAACGGTCGCCGAGCTTGTCGCGCAGCCACTTCAGGTGTCGGGCGTCGCGGGAGCCGGGAGCCGCGCCGGCCTTGATCTCGATGCCGGAGGCGGTCGCCGCCGAGCTCGGCGACCAGGTCGATCTCTTCCCGGGCCGAGTGGGTGCGCACGTGATGAAGCCGCGGGCGGGAGGCGGAGATCGCCGTCTCGGGGCGCAGCTGGGGCGGCGACGAAGGTGTCGAGCAGCCGGCCGAGCAGATCTCCGTCGTTCATGACGCCCTGGCCATCCAGACGCAGGGCAGCCGCGACGAGCGCAGGCTCGACGACGTAGCGCTTCGGGGCTCTGGTGAGTCGCTTGAGGCGATTGGTCTCCCAGGACGGCACCTCCTCGATCACGAACAAGCGCTCGAGCAGGTCGTCATAGCCCAGCGCCGTCACCCGGTTGACGCCGGCGTGGTCGTAGATCGTCTTGTGCTCCGCCTCGCCGGCCGTGTTCAGCGCGCAGGCCTCGAAATAGCGGCGCAGCCGTACCG
>Ga0136617_10006843_pt1 | contig 10167 bp, 7 predicted proteins | sample AntDrymUQ3222106_2_FD_129672 | JGI IMG/M metagenome (GOLD analysis project Ga0136617, IMG submission 129672) | Polar desert sand microbial communities from Dry Valleys, Antarctica - metaG UQ322 (21.06) | ecosystem: Environmental > Terrestrial > Soil > Desert | place: Antarctica: Dry Valley... | reverse complement strand
TGAATTTACAGTGTCACCACCAGATACTACCTGACTGTTTTGGATAGAGCGTTGAACCTGTGAAATAATTTGAGATGCAATGTTACCATCTTCATCATCATCATCGTGATCGTTTCCTCCAGCAAAGGCTAAATTATAGCTAACCTAGTCACCTAATAATGATGTTACCATGGTAGCCAGAAAAGCAAATACAAAGTTTAGAATAAAAACTTGGTTTTTTAAGAGGTCAATTTGTTAATAACTTACAGTAGAATATGGGATATAACTTTTATCTAAAACTTTTATAATTAAATCTTAATTATGATTTTAGTAGAAAAAATGAATAGATATATCATCTACTTTAAGAATACCCAGAGAGGAATGTTCTATCATCAGATATCGAATTGGACCACATAATATGAGTCATTATAAACTCGACCTATTAGAAGGGAATTGTATTTATTTAATCATAGGTTCATGTTTTTAATTCATTTTTCATCAAATCATATAAGAATTCCAGTTCAGTCTTTATAGCATCAAGCGTTTCTTTTGGTATTTTTTCAAAATTAATTACAGAAGTCTTTTCTTTTGTTTTCTTATTCTTTATCATTTCAAAATCAACATATATAACCATCCCATTTTCACCTTGCAACATTTTATTTTGATCTAGTGACGCTAAGTCAATATGATAAGTTTCTATTATCAGATTCTCAAGTTCCTTTTTTAGATTCACAATTTGGTCATTGTTCTTTTCTATATCGGGGTAATTTTCCTCAATGGATGAAGCCTTTTCTATAAGGTTTTCTGTCAAATCATTATGAGTAAATAATTCTTCAAATAAGTGGGTATTATCAATCCCCTTATATCCTAAATTCTCCAATTCTTGTTTTATTATTTGGTCACCTTTTATCGTAATCTCACTTTTTGCACTGTTGTTCGATTCTTCTAATTCACGAATTTGTTTAGATATTTGGATAATTTGTTTATCTATTTGATAGTATAGTAATGAATGGAATTGAATTCCCATATATATATAAAAATAAAATTTTTCAATTTCTAAGCTCAACTGAAAGTATAGTCGACGGATATCATCAGATTTTGTTGATTGTACAGGTACACTTTGCCAATTCGTTGTTTTGGTGTTTACCATCCTCTCAAAATTTTGAAAAAGAGTTACTATTTTGTTTGGATCAAAGGAAGTGGTTTCTATTACTGAAAAATCTCCTAACATTACTTTGGTGTCTATGGTGACAATGCTATTCTTTATTGAGTTTTCAAATACATCTTTAATATTATTATAAAATTGATTTAAAAGGATGATTGTATCGTGGTTTTTTCCCTTTTCTTTCAGCGGTAATCGCATCTGTTTCTATCTTAATGATGACTATTTAAAATTTGAATTTATCTACGAGACATCAATAGATTAAAATATCATCCCAGTGACATAATGGTTATGCCTACAGCCTATATCTTGATCAATTGTATTTTAGGAAAGGAAGAAGAAATAATTAAACAAATATCTCAAATTCCACAAGTAAAGGAAGTTCGTGGAACTTATGGTGTTCATGATATGTTTGTGAAAATTCAAACAGATACGGTAGACGAAATGAACAATACAATTACTAATAGTATACGAAAAATTAACGGAATAACATCGACTGTTACATTGGTTTCCATTCCGGAGCAAGGGGGCAGGGGCTAAAATTTTATTCTTTCTTGATGTGGAGAATAATTAGAAAAGAACTAAGCCCGACACATATCCAACCAACAGCTCCAACTATCGCAAATATATAATAAATTGGGATTAACAAAGCAACTGCTGATAAAGCTGCTCCTAGACACCACATAAAAAGCAAAATTTGGATATCTATTTCAGAAACCTTCAATTTAACCCCTTATGTCCTCGTCGTATCCACTAATTGTATTAACAATTTTTCCACATTTTCTGCAGACATTAAATTCAATAAATTCAAAATCATTATATTTCCTGTAAGAAAATCTATCATTATGAGTACAAAAAATCTTTTTTATATTCTTTATCATTCATCTCGCATCTCAGATCGATATTATAGTGCCGCCGGTGAGATTTGAGCTCACGACAGCCCGGTCTTCAGCTTCACCCTGTTTTTGTCACAGTCGAGTGCTCTTCCAGGCTGAGCTACGACGGCACATTTTAAAATCATTAGTTTATAGTATATATATTATTGCTTTAAATCAATCAAAAATAAAATTCTTAGGTTAAAAAGATATATTTAATTATTAGATAAAATTCGACCCCAATGCTAATAAATAAATGTATATAAAGTAAAGGATTAGCTATGACAGATAAAAATGAATTGGATAGTTCAGCTAATGAATCGTCATCAGTATTAGAAAGTCCCGAAGAAAAGAAGAAAAGATTCCTAATGGAGTTTGAGAATCCATTTAAATGTGATAAATGCAGCGAACGATTTAAAAAGAAAAAATACTTGAGAGAGCATAAAGCCGACGTGCATGCATATTAAAATTTCATATTTTATGAATATAAATTTACAACAGCCAACTCAACAGATCCATCGTAAATAGTAATAGAGAAAAAGATGAAAATATATACAAAAACTGGAGATAAAGGCGAAACAAGTCTATTTGATGGTACTAGAGTAAAGAAGTCAAGTAGTAGGATAGAATCTTACGGATCAGTTGATGAAATTAACAGCCATATCGGAATGTTGATGTCTTTAATGAGTTCGAAATCAAATCTAACAGATATAGTAGAAGATTTATTCATAATACAACATCAATTATTTACCCTGGGCAGTGATTTAGCGAATCCACATCAAAAGTTGGATAGTTATCCTCGAATTACCGAGAGTGAAGTAACATTTTTAGAAAATTGCATTGACAAATTTGATAAGGAACTTGAGCCTCTCAAGGCTTTCATTCTGCCTGGCGGTACAGTTCAGGCTGCACAGTGTCATGTGATTCGTACTGTTGCCCGTAGGAGCGAGATCAAATCAGTTGAACTATACCTAAATAATGAAATCAGCAAGAATTGCTTTGTTTATATTAATAGACTTTCAGATCTTTTTTTTATCTTGGCGAGAGTTTGTAATCGAAGACAGGGCCAAGAAGATATTATCTGGAAAAAATAATCGAGTTAGAGTCCCACTTTGTAGTTTAATTATATTGATTATCATAAAATTAGGATTTGTATAATTTAGCTTACATTTCTTTGCTTTTTACTTCATTCAGAATGATGATACTTTATAGACATCGAACAATAAAACTTAAAGATACCATCTCTATTGGTAAATTAATTCTATCAAATTCGAAATTGAAATTAACCGTGAGAATTCGTTTAGATTTCAACTGTTCTTGATTATCTTTAGTTTAAATCTCCATGGCCGGCAAGTGACCTTACTCCGAATAACGTTGTAACGGCTGGAAGCCTCCAAATAATTACAATTCATAATTCTCAACAATAATACTAGCGAATTTGTTAGATTAGGAATCAATCTTTGTCAGATAATCACTAAATATCACTGTTACATTATTGGAGAGGACCTGAATCACACGGTTATTTCATCTAATATAGCATGCTTTGGCTTTGCTCAGACCCAACGGTATAATAAATCACAAAAGCATGACTTGAAATAAAGGACCGTAAATTGAAAGTAAGATCAGATACAAACATATCAGATTCTATAATTTCAAACCTACTAAATTCTTAAATATATTATTTGAGGTGAAAAATAAATTTGGTTATCGAAATTATGGAATGTACTTTAATTACTTTCATTAACAATAGTAGTAATATTTTTCGTATAATTGTACTATACTTATTTCAAGTTAGTATTCGCAATAAATTAAAACAAGTCAAAGGCTTCTATAACAAATTGCATATGTTTACTGAAAAATGGAACACTAGTTTTAAAATTGATACACTATTTTTCGTAACAACTCATAGAAATCAATTATCGCGAGGTCTGGGATAAATATAATTGAACCATAATCTTCAAAATGGATATCGCATCTCAATTTACGCCTCCTTTTGTTTTGTTCTATTGGTGGTAAATAGCGTTATTCCTATTAGCCTGATTGCTACTTCATTTGGACAACAGTTCGAGCCATCCTTGATACAAATGCCATTGGGTTTAACTTCAGAATTGGACTATAGTGAAAAAGGGGACAATAGCCCTCTCCGCGATAAGGTATTTGAAGGAGCGTTAGACTTGACGGATGATAACGGCGGACAGGGAAAAATGAAGCAGGCAAATATTGTATATGAAAGCCAAGATATTGATTCTCAATCTGGAAATATTAATAATTTAGCTCAAGCTGATTCGGAAAAGAATAATGCAAAAGAGTTGACCTATGATAACGATGAAAAGCAGAAGAGTCATGATAACGATGAAAAGCAGAATAGTCAGAATAGTCAGAATAGTCAGAATAGTCAGAAAAACATCAAAGGTCCTGTCAAACTTACATTTGTTGATTCTTATTGGACGAATAATATCGCTCCAGAAACTGTTGTTGCTAGCATTTCTTCTGGTCAGGTTACTGCGCAACAAATGCCACCTGTTGCTAGACAAGAGGTGGATCCTGCAGAAGGCAATTCAGTTTTAGCCGTAACCATCATCAACCAGGGTTTTTCAGATATATCAGGAGTTAAAGGATATTTTGACTTCCCATCTGGATTTAAAGCTTTAGTCACTCCAGACAATGTTGATTCTGACACTGCTATATCCACGTATAATGGTGTAGTGAAAGCAGGACAATCATTTGTTCTTTATTTCCCAGTAAGCATTTTGCAAAATACTCAAGTAGGAAAAGAGTACCAAGGACAAATGAAAATTAAATATTTCAAATTGACTGAGCAATCTAAAAAAGATTTCAGAACAGTCAACATTGAAATTCCATTTAGACTCTCAGGTAAGGTAATACTTGAAGTTAAGGGGAGTAACCAAAATCCAATCGCTCCAAATTCCAACGAGCAGAACCCTGTATACCCCTTTGCCAGATCTGATATAATTAATGCAGCCGCCGGTACACCAAATACTCTAAAAATCGAGCTTTCTAATTTAGGAAGCGCTAGTGCTACTGGAGTGGTCGTGAATGTTTTGAATAATAACCAGCAAATAACAAACGGTAATCAAGTCGTGGGGGTATCTAATTCAACTACATCAAATGACATAACCACTACCCAGGTCCCATACATAAATTTAGGTGACACAGTATTTAATATAGGAACCATATCACCTAATCAGAAATTCGACATTGACCCTGTCATATTTCCACCTGCATCATCTGGAAACGTCATTCAAAATCTCGATATCAGAATTTTATATAATGACGCATACGGAAACAAGAAAAGTATAAACCATTTGGTAGGTATACAGGTAGTCCCAACCTCCCCGCAGAACGATATTTTTGTTTCCCCAGCCTCATTTGAAAAAGACACTCAAATTCAAAACTCGCCTCAATTTATTTCAGACCAAAGTGATTACAACAGAAATCTTTTTAGTTTTAATTATATGGGAATAAGTGATGTCTTTCCTTTTAGAGCTCATCCAGTTACCACTCTGTTGTCGCCAGAGACACCAGGTGTAATTGAAAAACCGAAAATACAGGATGCAGAAAAGCAAATAGAAATTGTTGCAGGCAAATTAGAAAATATTAGCTTCAGTTTAAACAGCTTTGGAAAATCTGAACAAACAGGAGCTGGTACGTTATCCGACATTGCAGTTACATTAACGCCACAATCACCCTCAGTTAAGATTCTCGGAAAATCTGTTTGGAACATACCTAATGTAGGTAATGTACCAAACGTCCTTACCACTAAGGTATTTGCATCTCCGTCTCTTATTGGTAATCCTGTTTTCTTTACGGTCAATGTGCAGTACTTAAAGAACTACCAAGAACTAAAAACGGCAAATTTTAATCTAGGTGCTATTGTGACCGGAAATATAGAGTTGGATGTAAATGATGTAGCCTTAAGACCGATAGGCAATTCATATAGTATAGTAGGTAATATTCTAAATCAGGGTAACGACCTGGCACAATTTTCCAAGATTTCCATAATGGAGCAGCAAATTCCAGATACTAAAAAAGATAGTAATAGCTCAGTTGCTAGTCCTCTTGTCCCAAAAGGAAATGAAATATCAGAATACATAGGAGACTTACCGGTTAACGAACCAATCCCCTTTAACCTTCCTGTGTCAAATTCCCAAATGCAGTATATTTTAAATAGTGAGGAGATTCCCACCCTTCAGCCAAATGATCCTTTGAATAATTCTATAATTTTACCTATGAAATTGACATATACAGACAGCATCCAAAAGATTCATGAAATTGTTATGTACAAGCCTCTACAAATTAATCCAAATTCATTATACAACAATCAAGGATCGACTTCTAATAATAACGGATTTATAAACTCTTACTGGGCCTCTGACGCTCCTCTGCAAAGCAATTCAGCATCCACATCCAACACATTTACTAAATTATCCATCCAAAGAGCAGTGGGACCAGGTGAAGGCAGTTCCATTTTAGCTGTAGAACTTTCTAATACAGGTTTTTCAGACATCACTGGAGTTACAGGTTACCTGAAATTACCTCCAGGATTTGTGGCTGATAATTCCGGTACAGGTATTTTAAAGAATGATCAATTGGAGACCAATAGTTTCATTTCTGTAGCAAGCACAAGTGATTTGATTAAATCAGGGCAAACTTATACACTATATTTCAAAGTTAAAGTTTTAAGTAGTGCAACCCTTGGAAATCATCTTGGATCATTATCCCTTTACTACTTTAAGGTCCCTGACGCCAAGATCGGGACTTACCGGATCCAAGATATTGATATACCATTTTACATTCCAGGGAAAGCGATCTTAGATTCGACTTCTAATGCTACTGATCTTCAACCTGGAGTAAACAACCCCGTAAAATTAATAATTAGTAACAAGGGAACAGCAGAGGCAACGGGAGTCATTTTACAAATTTCCGAATCCGATGAAACTGTAATATCGGATAGTTCATCTGAAAGAGTAATTTCAAATGCCACGTCAATCAACACTCTCGATCAAGATTCAGCTTCACTACCTATAATCAGTACGGGACAAAGTACATTTAATATTGAAACTATACCCGTTAATGGATCGGCCGAGGTCCAAATTAATATAATGCCATCCGTCAATTCCGGCGAGAGTCTTCAAAAAATAAATCTACACATAAACTACATAAATTCAGTCGGAGTGCCCAACTCTGTCGACAAGAATATAGGCTTTAGAGTTCTACCGAACCCACCTGATGGGGGATTGAGTATAACTACTACTACATCAAGTAGTCCAAGTAGTCCTAGTAGCCCTGGTATTGGTGGAGATCAAGTGGAAGAAGGGTTGAGTATCTCTCCTAGCGTGACACAAGACCTTAAAATAGAGAACGGGTCACGTGATACAACATACATAAATTCCTATCAACCAGAAATAGGTTACCTTGATGTAGAACTCAAAAAAACAACAGACATTCCTGACTATTTTGAATTCATTTCCACAGAAAATTCAATTCCTCCTGAAAATTTATCCCCAACAGATCCCAATTTGGACACCCTTCCTGCAGCCGATATGGAAACTGTATTCTTGACAGCTGGAAAAATTGATGACTTCAAATTTAATATTACCAACAATAATAATAATGCAATTCGAAATGCAGTAATAACCCTCACGGCGAATTCAGGGGCTTTGGAAATCCTAGGAAATTCGAAATGGAATCTAGATGTGATGAATCCTAATACTACTTTTCAGTTTCCAACCAAAATATTTGCTTCAACAACCCTGATCAATAGCCCAATATCTTTTAAGGTAAATGCAGAGTATGTTAGTAATGGTCAGCTCAAATCAGATTCTTTTAACATAGGTGCGAATGTAGTGGGAGAGATAGAGATAAGCATAAACGATCTTTCAGTAGATAATATCGGCGGAACTTTAAATGTAGTAGGAAATCTCCTAAATAAAGGTAATACTGGCGGTTTGTTTACGACGGTTGAGCTTGTTACAGACACGGGAATAATTGAAAGGGAGATCCAAAAATTATCAACAACTGGACAGAATATTAGTAACCTAAAGATAGTAACTCCTTCTTCCACAACCCCAGAGTACTTGGGTGATCTAGAAGAAGATTCGCCACTACCCTTTAATATCCCACTGTCTACTAGTAACAATTCGTCTTCTGGTAACTACTTGGTACCAATAAAAATTGAATATTATGACGATTTGAGAAACCTGTATGTCATATATGCAAGTAATATCGTAAAGATCGATTTACCCCAACAGACAGTTAATGAAAATCAGGGTATCTGGGCCATATTTTCTCTATCTAATCCATTAGGCTTGGTTTTCCTGATAATTTTCATAATAATAATAATAATAATTTTGAGATTTTTACGAAAAAAATCGAAGAGGAAGAAAATAGCTAAATCGGGTCAGAATAAGAGCAATTCAAGTTTTATAGATTTGCTAGATAGTGTAAAAAAAGATGATGTATTGCAGAAGAAAAAAGACGGATTATAAGAAAATCAATTTTTTTGTCTTATTATGATAATGTCACATATTCTGTTTGCCCAGAAATATTACAACAACCAGCGGTTTAACCATCCTCCTCCTTGTTTATCCCAAAATAGTACATGAGTTACTACACCTTTTTTCCTGTTTATTGATGTTGTAACTATACCCTAATTCTAGAGATCAAGAGAAAAATCACTGAAAGCAAATTTTTATTTCAGAATTGCAGAAGCGAATAGTAAGATAAATGTCGCAGTTATGGTACCAATACTCAAAGATTTGAGTATTATCTCATATTGGTAAGTTTTCCTAGAATTGCTATTACTTCTTTTATCATATTTATAGAGCCTAGAAATTCTAATTTCTATGTAACTTATGATAAATGGTATTAATGAGAGGAATAGAGAAATGGAGGTAATTGTGTTTGTCTGAATTACAAATCCCGCAAGAAAAGGCAACATGCCCCATGATACTGCAAACCAATAGTTCTTGTGAAACATTCCCTTAAAAAGCTCAAAGTTGTACGCAAAAAGAAAAAAGCCCTCGATGATTCCAATAAAAATTAAGAGCGGAGCATATGAAAGAGCATAGTATAATCCCAATCCATAAGAGAAGCCCAAACAAGCCAGGATAATAATCCATGACTGCCTCTTATTGAAAAAATCTCCCCATGGCTTTATTTTTCTAGAGCCGATATTATCAGCCACATGGGCCCCTATTCCTAGGGATACAAAATAAATTAAGACTAATATGGCTAGTCTCTCGAAATCAATTGAATCTGCTATCAGGTTACCCCACACTACAAAAGAAATACACATGCCTGTATAGGGTAGAAAAAGCATTCCACAAAATAATCGAAATTTTTGAGGACCGAACTTAGGTACGAACCACTCATTCAGTCTAGAGTCATCAACCATCTTTCAGCGCTAATACTATTGCAGAGGTTTCAAACGTTTGAAATTCCTTTCGAATCTGGATAAACCCATGCGACATGAGAATTGGATTTAATTTCAAATCCCATTGGTTTTTAATAATGAGTTTGTCAAGTCCATTGAATACATTTGTCCATTTCCTATCACGCTTCCAAAGAGTCTGAATGATTTTAAAATAAATCTTCCAAGCAAATTGATAAGCAAGTTTCTTGGGATAGGTAAAATCGTGTAGTATAAGAAGGCCGTTTTGTTTCAAAACTCGGTGGCATTCGCGAACTAATGTATTTAAGTTAACATATTTAGGCAAATAAGACGCTACAATACAATCAAAATACCTACTTTGAAATGGTAAAAATTCAGCTGTCCCATTGATGGAATCCATCTCAATCTTTTTCTCACCGAGTGCACAAAGATATTCAAATGTCAAGTCAATCCCATATACTATATTGTTGTTCTTTTTTAATAAAGAAGTAAGAATTCCTGTACCGCAAGCCATCTCTAAAACCAGGGAACCGGTGGGCACGCTCTGAACTATTTTCTTTTTCCAATTTATATCCTGTCCCAAAGTTGCAAGTTCTACCAATCTATCATAGCTACCCGAGTTATTCTTGTTGAAAAAGCTCTGAGCCAATTTAACTCCCCTGTCCACATCCATTAGTCATAATTATCACATAAAACTAATATTATTGGTGGTTAATTTTTATTGGATTGCAATAAAT
>Ga0136617_10006842_pt1 | contig 10167 bp, 7 predicted proteins | sample AntDrymUQ3222106_2_FD_129672 | JGI IMG/M metagenome (GOLD analysis project Ga0136617, IMG submission 129672) | Polar desert sand microbial communities from Dry Valleys, Antarctica - metaG UQ322 (21.06) | ecosystem: Environmental > Terrestrial > Soil > Desert | place: Antarctica: Dry Valley... | reverse complement strand
TTGCGTCCTGCCACTGGTCGGGTGGTAGTAAAGATTGACCGCCACCGAAACCGCGGCCCAGCACCACTGTGTTTGCTGTTGTTGCTGCCGCGTAAAAGCGAGCGGATTACCGCAAGCCTTTCGATCGCAGAGCCAGTGTAGCTTTAGGAAGCGCGGGAATTTGGTGCGTGTACTGATGGAGGCCATGATTGCAAATGATCAGCGGCTACCGCTGATGGACAAATTTTGGCAATGACCAAAGCGCAGGCAAGAAGAAATGTTGCCATGAGCGTGCGATGAGGTCGAGCCGCTGCGGCCAATCCAGGTGTCGCGGGGTAGCCTTCGATCTAATCTTGACCGCTACACTTCACCTAATCCCAGCCAATCTGCCGGCCTTTATTTTCCTTCTCAAGCCAGGCCATGAGCGGCTTGAAGTATTCCATCATTGCGCGCGTGGAAAGATCTTCGCCGGTCGCCTCCTTCAAAACTTTCCGCCAATCTTCGGTCGCGCCTTTCTCCATGATCTTCTTTAGGAAAACGCCGACCTCTTTGTTGTCCGCGTAATTGCAGGCCTGCGGCGGCTGTTTCAAGAGGTTGCGCGCGATGTGATCGTGAAGCTGAAACTTCAACACGGTCGCGATCGCGTAGCTGTAATAGTACGCCGGGGTATCGTTGATGTGGGTCTTGGTTGCGGGGTCGCAGAATTCCTCGCCGCGAGCTGTGGGCGGTTCCACTCCCTGCAAGTCGCGCACGTATTGCCACCAGCGTGCGTTCCATTGCTCCGGCGGTAGATTCTTCGCATACACGTCGGCTTCCCAATGCGTCATCGTTCCCGATCCCCAGAACATGAACGGGAGCGACTGCGAGAGCGCATCGTTAAGCAGAAACGCGGTCGCGTCCGCTTTGAAACCCGGCGGCAGCACACCGCGGGATTGCAGATAAGGCACCTGACTCGAAGCAAGCGAAATCAGTTCGCCCATCCCTTCGTGGAAGCTGGGATTGGCGCCCGTGCGCAACAACGCCGGCACTTCCGGCCGGGTGTAGGACATGTCGTAATAACCGTGTCCCAATTCATGATGCGAGGTGTAGAACCAGCGCGAGTTCGATTCCACGCTCATGAGCGAGCGGATGTCAGTCTCGAGGTCGACGTGCCAGCACGATGCGTGTGTGTTCTTCTTGCGCGGATCGCCGGGTTTTAGCGGATACAAATCCGACTTCGTCCAGAAGCTTGCGGGCAACGGCTTGAAGCCGAGTCCGGTATAGAACTGTTCCGCCGTCTTGATGATCCATTCCGGCGTCCGATCTTTGAAGCGATCATCGATGTTCGCGGCCTCGACGAGGCCAGACCATTCCTGGCTCCAGCGGTTGTTAATCCAATGCGCTGGAATCCGCTTCGGCACCGGCTGCTTGAATTTTTCCGCGAGCTTGTGCTTCGTCCAGGTGTGGAGTTGCAGGTAAAGCGGTCGCAGTTCCTGCAAAAAACCGTCGTGCAGCTTCACCATCTCGTCGGTGCTCATCCCGTAGCCGGCGACCTGGAGCGCGAAGTAATCTTTGTGGCCAAGCTCTTTCGCCACCCCGTTGCGCAGGTCACGCAGCTTCACCAGCCCATCCTTCAGCGCGGGACCTGATTCCTTCGATGCTTCCCAGACGCGCCGGCGCTCTTCCAGGTCTGTGCTGTGGTCGAGCTTGTTGTCGATCTCGTTTACCGTGATCGGTTTTCCGTCGAGCTTGAATTCAAAGCCGTTCAGGGTCGAGGCCTGTTTTGTTTCCGCTTCCACGCGCGCGGCCACCAACTCCGGATTCGTCATCGGGCCCTCGGCCGCGTTCCGCAGGAGCTGATCCAACTGGCGCAAGGTCAGCTCGTTCAGCTCGGATTTATGGGTGAGCAACTCCTTTGCTTCGTTGATTAGCGCCGGATTGCCATTGAAAGCGGCAGCAGCTTTGCCGGCGGTTGCGGCAGCGGCATCGTGCTCTGGTTTGACGTCGGTCACGGCCATCCACTGCGCTTCGCTGTTCACTTTGACCAGACCCTTGTAACCGGCATTGGCCAATGCAAGGAAACGATCCGCGCGTTCCTGGATCGCCGAGGTGGCAGGAAAAGTTGCCTCTGTGGACACGGCGAGAAGGGCAAGGAGAAGGAGTAGATGTCGAGACATGGAGAGGAACGTAACTTGGTTACCGAACCGTTGTGAAGCGGGCTTTTGCGGAAAACTTGGCGGCTTGTCCCGCATTGGTTATTGATTCCCAGGAAGTATGTCAGCCACGCACTTTAGAATCGCCGCCACTCTCTGCTTTCTGGCGGTGGCGCTCGGTGCGTTTGGTGCGCATGCGCTCAAATCAACCTTGGAGGCGAACGGAACACTCGATGCCTGGAACAAAGCCGTGCTCTATCATCTCGCGCACGCAGTCGCTCTCGTGGCGCTGGCTTTGCGCGCGACCAGCCATCACGGTGCCTTTTCTCTCCTCGCCGCCGGCATCATCATCTTTAGCGGAAGCCTTTATCTGCTTGCGATAACCAACATCCGTTGGCTCGGGGCGATCACACCAATCGGCGGACTTTGTTTCCTCGCAGGCTGGCTTTGGCTGATCATTTCACCGCCCCGATAGCCAGCGAATTTCGATTACGAGCACGAGCACGATTAGGAGCACGAGTATTCGGCGCCGACAGAACTTGTCCCCATCCTTCCCCCGTTGATACTGTCCCCGCGGGACCATGTTTAACGCTTACTTGCCCACGCAAAACCCGGCTGTGATGGCCGCCGTTTTCCTGGTGACTTACCTCGTCACCCTGGCGATGGGCCGACTCCTGAAGCGGCGCGGTGGTGTCCCGCTCGGCATTGGTTACCAGCTCTTCTGCCTCACGCTCGCCTTCTATGCGGCGATCAGCGTCTACGGTCTGCAGATTCCCTGGCGCGGGCATGTCGGCTCCGCGCTCGTCCTTCTCAGCACCGGCTTTGTGGTCGCGCTGCTCGATCGCTATCTCTGGGATTATTATTTCGAGAAGCGCCGGCAGGTCGTTATCCCGAAACTGCTTCGGGACACGGTGGCGATGTTCCTTTTTCTGATCGCTCTGCTCCTCGTGCTCAGCGTTGGTTACCAGGCGCAAACCCAACTCAAAGGTGTGCTCGCTGGAAGTGGAGTGCTCGCCATTATTCTTGGGTTCGCTGCGCAGAATTTTCTCAGCAGCCTGGTCGCGGGGATGTCGCTCCAGCTCGAGAGCCCCTACAAGGTCGGTGACTGGCTCAAGATCGGCGAGATCTACGGCGAGGTGATGGAGATTCGCTGGGGCTCTACCCGTTTGCGCACCAGTGACGCCATTTCTCTCCACATTCCGAACAACGAGATCGTCAAGCAGACGATCACGAACCTCAATTATCCGAGCGCGGTCCACGCCATGCGCATTACTGTGGGCGCCGATTACAGCATCCCGCCAAATCGCGTGAAAGAGGCTCTACTGCGCGCCACGACGCAGGCGACGGGTGTCATGGTCGAACCACCACCGAGGATTTTCCTGAAAGACTACGGCGACTCGGCCGTTCTTTACGAAATCAAATTCAACATGACGAACCACGCCTTTTATAACGAAGTATGCGACTCGATTCGGACCAATGTCTGGTACGAATTCAGAAGGCGGAAGATCAACATCCCCTTCCCGATCCGGACACTGCAGATCGAACGCAAGTCCGCGACCGCATCGCGGGACGCTTATGCCAAAGCTCACGCAATTCTGCGGACCGAACCGCTCTTTGCCTGTTTGGGCGACGACCAAATCGAAGGAATGCTGAAGAATGCCGAGGCCAACCACTTCGCGAGCGGTGAGGCCGTGATCGAGGAGGGGTCGGAAGGAGATTCGATGTTTGTCTTGTTGCGCGGCACGGCGCAAGTCTCGGTCTCAAAGAATGGTTCCCTTATTCGGGTGGGAGTATTGCGGCAGGGCGATTGTTTCGGCGAGATGTCGCTGCTCACGGGCGAGCCGCGCACCGCAACTGTTCGCGCGGAGAAGGATTGCGAGGTCCTGGAAATCAGTAAGCCGGTGATGGGCGAGCTACTACGGACCGCGCCGGAGTGTCTGAATCAGCTCAGCGCCTTGCTGGCGCAGCGGAAGATCGAGACGGAAGGGATCGTAAAAGAGGCGGTGTTGCCGGATGAGCGGGCTAATCGGGAACGCGAATATACAGCTTCCTTCCTGAAGCGGCTGCGATCGTTTTTCGAATTGTAGTCGGGCTCCAAAAATGTCGCGCGACTAACCGACAGCGCGCTTCATTTTCTTCACATGCACTTACACTTTCACATTCGCTTGCACTCATCTTCAAAGGGAAGCGTGCAGGTGTAAGTGAAAGTGTAAGTGCATGTAAGAAGTGCGCCGCGAACGTCCAGATACCCATTGCCAGTCAGGCAAAAGTCCCTAATATCCTCCGACTTCTATCCGGACCCACTATGACGTTTTTTGCCCTCTCGATGTTAGACTCTGGCGTGCCCTTTTCGCTGCTCTGTGCAGTGGCCGGTTTGGTCTTCGCGTATTTTCTAATCAAGGCGGTCATCAGCCGCTCGCCGGGCAACGATCGCATGCGGGAAATCGCCGCCGCGGTCGAGGAAGGTGCGAAGGCTTATCTTCACCGTCAGGTGGTCACAATCAGCGCAATCGCGGCCGTCATTTTCATCCTCCTCTTCATCTTTAAAGACGCGGCCACGGCAGTCGGATTTTTGATTGGCGCCTTTTGCTCGCTCGCCGCCGGTTATATTGGGATGCGCATCGCGGTCCTGACGAACACGCGCACGGCTCACGCCGCCGCCACTTCGCGGACACAGGCATTGCGCATCGCTTTCAATGGTGGCGCGGTCACAGGACTTTTGGTCGTCGGTCTCGCTTTGCTCGCGGTCGGGCTTTTTTATCTGATCGCGGGACGTGAGCTGGCGGTTCGCAGCCTGATCGGCCTTGCGCTTGGCTCCAGCTTGATCAGTGTTTTCGCGCGCTTGGGCGGCGGCATCTATACCAAAGCCGCGGACGTGGGGGCGGACTTGGTAGGCAAGATTGAGAGCGGTCTCGAGGAAGACGATCCGCGCAATCCGGCTACGATCGCCGATAACGTGGGCGACAACGTAGGCGATTGCGCCGGCATGGCGGCAGACGTTTTCGAGACCTACGCGGTCAGCTTGATCGGCGCCATCCTCGTGGCTGCGCTCACGATTGCGGCCGAGCCTGCGGCCATCATCTACCCCTTCATCCTCGGAGGCATTTCCGTTCTCGGTGCCGTGGTTGGCATCATTTTCGTCAACGTCACCGGCCTGAAACCGGGCGCCGCCCTCATGGGTGCGGTGGGTGCGAGCGCGTTGGTCTCGGCGATTCTCTTTTGGCCCGCCACCCACATGCTGTTCCCAAATGGCGTTGCCGTGGGAGGAGTCCTCCGCTCCGCGAACGCGATTTATTTCGCTGCGCTGGTCGGTTTAATCATGACGGGGATCGTGGTCTTGATCACGAACTACTACACCTCGACCGCTTATCGGCCGGTCCGGAAGATCGCCAAGGCCTCAGAGACCGGACACGCAACCAACATCATCGCCGGTCTCGCGATTGGCCAACACGCGACCGCGTTACCTGTCGCATTCATCGGGATGGCCATTCTCGCCAGCTATCAATTCGCGGGTCTTTACGGCATCGCGATCGCCGTCATGAGCATGCTCTCGATGGCCGGCATCATCATTTCGCTCGATGCTTTCGGGCCGATTACCGACAACGCCGGCGGCATCGCGGTCATGAGCAATTTGCCGAAAGAAGTGCGCGATACGACGGATGAATTAGACCAGGTCGGCAACACGATGAAGGCCGTGACCAAAGGCTACGCGATCGCTTCCGCCGGTCTCGCGGCCCTGGTTCTGTTCGGCTCCTACGTGGAGGAGCTGCGCGCGCACTTGGGCGCCGCCTACTCCTTCGATTTTTCGCTGAACGATCCGAAGGTGATCATCGGTCTCTTCATCGGCGGCCTTCTACCGTATATGTTCACGGCCTTCAGCATGGATGCGGTCGGCAAGGCGGCGGGGGCGGTGGTTCGTGAAGTCCGGCGCCAGCTCACCGCCAAGCCGGGTATTCTGCGAGGCGAGGACAAGCCGGATTACGGCGTCTGTGTCGATATCGTGACGAAGGCTGCGCTGCGCGAGATGATCATTCCCGCGATGCTGCCGATCTTGTTTGTCGTGGCCGTGGCCATGATCAAACCGCTCGGGCCCGTGGTTCTGGGCGGTCTTTTGGTTGGAACCATTGTCACTGGTCTCTTCATGGCGATCGCGATGACCTCCAGCGGCGGCGCCTGGGACAACGCCAAGAAGTATATCGAGGAAGGAAATCTCGGCGGCAAAGGCTCGGCCGCGCATGCCGCCTCCGTCACAGGCGACACCGTGGGCGATCCTTACAAAGATACCGCCGGTCCCGCAATCAATCCCATGATCAAGGTCGTGAACATCGTCGCGATCCTGATCATCCCGATTTTCTTTTAGGCGACCGGTTGCGGTCTCCGGCGGTAGTTCGAAATTAGAGCAAATGGACGAACCGGGGGATTATCAGATTGTCGCGGCGGCCCAGCCGTTGGCGAGGAAGCCGCCTGCACTCCCTGATCCGACGGCCACGCCATTCAAGGTGGTGGTCGATCCGGAGATGCGCCTGAAATTGCGCCGCGCGCTGATCGAGCTGATCGACTATCACGACGAAGCGCTAGCCGAGCATTTCTCGGAAGGAAAACTGGCGCTCGAATCCTACAAGGAATATATCGAGCTTTTCGCGCGCAGCTTGAAGGAGACAATGGAGAGCCGCGAAGGCGTTTCGTATTTGCTCCGCGCCGTTGGGTTCGAGGTGCGTCCCGAAGAAATTAATCTCAAGCCCGAGTTGCGGTGGAAACGCGGAGTTCCCGGCGCATTCGGATCGAGTCTGTTGTAATTAGCGCATGCGCAACTGCAGGGCTGGCTCTGCAATCGTTCTCGGCCTTGCACTTTTCTGCGGAAGCGCCAGCGGCGCTGTCCCGCCAGTTGCCAAAGCCGACAAGATTGTCATTTATTCCGGGGCGGCGCTGATCGACGGCACTGGTGCTCCGTTAAGAGCCGACGTGGCGGTAGTCACGCGTGGCGAGCGCATCGTCGAAATTGTCCCTGCGGCAGAATGCAAACCGCCTTCAGGCGCGGAGGTGATCAGTGTCAAAGGCCGCTACCTCCTCCCGGGGCTGATCAATTCGCACGAGCACCTCGCCACGCCGCCGAACCGAAAATTCGCGGAGGCCATGATGCGTCGCGATTTGTATGGCGGAGTCACCGCAGTTCGGTGCATGGGCGACGATCTGCGAGCTCTCGCTGATCTCGCGCGTGCCGCGCGCGTCGGCGAGATTCCGGGTCCCGATATCTCCTACGCGGCTCTTTTCGCCGGCCCTGACTTTTTCGATGATCCACGCGTGGTCGCAAGCGCCCAGGGCGCCACCTCTGGCAAGACTCCTTGGATGCAGGCGATCGATGAAACAACCGACCTCGCCAATGCGGTCACTCTGGCTCGCGGAACGGGGGCGATTGCAATCAAGATTTACGCAAACCTGTCAGGCGCGCTGGTCAGAAAGATCGTGGAAGAAGCGCATCGGCAGGGAATGCAAGCCTGGGCGCACGGAATGGTCTTTCCAGCGTCGCCGCAAGAGGTGATCGATGCGGGACCCGACGTAATTTCGCACGTCGGCTATCTCGGTTATCACGCGATGGACGAACGCCCCGCGCGCTACCAGGAAAGAGAAAAATTCCCTCTGGATCCGACTCGCTTCGCCCTTGGCGACAACGGAGTCATGGCTGGCCTCTTCGACGCAATCCGGAAAAAAGGCATCATCCTCGACGCGACGAATTTCGTCTTTCACACCATCGAGCGAATGCGCGCGAGGAACCCGCAGAATGCGCCGCCTCCACCATATTGCTCTTCGGAGCTGGCAGAACGCTTAAGCGCTCAAGCACATCGCAGCGGAGTTTTGATTTCCGCGGGAACCGACAGTTTTTCAGAAGCGGACGATCCTTACCCCGCCGTCCAGGCCGAGATGGAGATCCTCGTGCGCAAAGTCGGCATGACGCCACTGGAGGCCATCCGTTCCGCTACCCTAATCAGCGCCATGAGCATGCGCCAGGAGAAGGAGATGGGAACAATCGAAGCGGGCAAGCTCGCTAACTTGGTCTTTCTGTCCTCCAACCCGCTCGAAGATATCGCGGCGCTGCGAAAAGTGACTTTGACCGTGAAGCGCGGCGTTCGTTACCCGCGGAGCCGCTACCGGCCTCTGACCAAGGCGGAGGTGGGAGGGCACCCCTAAAGAAAGCGTTCCCGATCTATTCGCGCATGTCGAAGTTCCTTGGCCCCGCTAGGCCTTTCGACATACCCTTGCGGCCCAGCAGTTCCTCAGCCCCCCATGCCAACTGTTTTACTGATCGAGGACGATGACGAAAGCCGCCGCGCCACGAGCGAGCTTTTCGCGCGAGAGAAGTGGACCGTCCTCGAAGCAGGGGACGGGGAAGCTGGGATCAACCTCGCGCTGAAACACCGCCCGGAGGTGATTCTTTGCGATCTTTTGATGCCGAAGGCTAACGGCTTCCAGGTTTGCCGGGCAATTCGGCAACAGCTGCAACCGACCAAGATCATCGTAATTTCCGGGCGCGACTACGGAGTGGATCGCACCAGTGCTCTGGAGGCAGGCGCCGATGAGTACCTGGTCAAGCCAATCACATGGGAAATTCTTTCCTCTTCAATCGAGCGCATCCTCGCGGACCTTCCGCGCAAGCCTCTAGACGCTCTCGATGGAGTCGAGTTTCACACGCCTGCCACGCGGCTGAAATTGTGGGGGGTGCGCGGTTCCATCCCCGTCCCGGGTCCGTCCACGGTGCGCTATGGCGGCAACACCAGCTGCGTAGAAATCCGCGCGGATGGCGAGATCATTGTTTTGGATGCGGGCTCCGGGATTCGAATCCTCGGCATGTCGTTGGAGCAGGAATTTGGTGAGCGACCAGTGAAACTCACGCTCTTGATCACACACACGCATTGGGATCACATCCAGGGGCTGCCGTTTTTTCTCCCGGCATACAATCAGAAGAACCAGATCCGGGTGCTCGGTTACGAAGGGGCGCGGGTCGGACTGGCCACGATTCTCGCGGGGCAAATGGAAACGCCATTCTTTCCGGTCAGCCTGCGAGATTTGCCCAGCAACATCGCGATCGAAGAACTGAAGGAGATGGACTTTTCCATCGGCAAGGTCCGGGTGCAGTCGAAGTTCGCGAATCATCCCGGGATTTGCGCAGGTTACCGGCTCACGACCAGCGGCGGCTCGATCGCATATTTCCCGGATAACGAGCCCTACGAATTGCTGAAGCTGCACGTCGCGGATCGCGACCAGACGAGCGTTAACGATGCACGCGAGTACGCCAAGATGGAGCGCATCAAGCTGGTTGAATTTTTGCATGGCTGCGATGTTCTCATTCTCGACGCGCAGTACACGGACGAGGAATACGAGCAACACATCGGATGGGGTCACGGTTCCCTTAGCCGCGTCGTCTCACTCGCACTCGAGGCGAAGGTCCGGAAGCTGATCCTTTTCCACCACGATCCCGCGCACAACGACGAGAAGATCGACGAGATGCTGGAGGGAGCGCGCATGCTGGTAGTGGAGAGCGGTCAAGCACTCGAAGTGGAAGCGGGGCGCGAAGGCGCGGAAATTTGGCTCGCCCCGAAAGCAGCAAGAGCGTGACTTCAAATCCAGAACACTTGCCCGCCCGGTAAATCGGAACGATAAGTTTCGCCGCTCTTGCCTCGTGGTGTAATGGTAGCACGAGAGATTCTGGATCTCTTTGTCAAGGTTCGAATCCTTGCGAGGCAGCCACACTTGTCTGTAGCGGCGTGAACACCGCATCGCCGCTCGGCGTCGCGCCTAAAGCTTCTCCAAGGCGATCACATCCACGAGCGAGCCATACATGTGGAAACTCACTTGCTCGTCCGCGGGTCGCAGACGGAGCCGGAAGCGCACGCGCACACCGTTCTGCCGGAACTCGGGCGCCAGTTCGGCGCCGAGCGGGTCGTAGTGTTGGCCATCGTCGGCATCGATGGCGTAGAAGCCGCCCTCGAAGCTTTTGAACCGCACCGCGCCTTCGCCGACGCGATCGTTGCCGCCCAAGCCGCGCTCAGTCCAGGTTTGC
>Ga0136617_10006841_pt1 | contig 10169 bp, 8 predicted proteins | sample AntDrymUQ3222106_2_FD_129672 | JGI IMG/M metagenome (GOLD analysis project Ga0136617, IMG submission 129672) | Polar desert sand microbial communities from Dry Valleys, Antarctica - metaG UQ322 (21.06) | ecosystem: Environmental > Terrestrial > Soil > Desert | place: Antarctica: Dry Valley... | reverse complement strand
TCCTAGCTGCGCCTAAGTGGATACCCCACTGCTGATATATCACGCGCTTCGGTGGTCGGTAGCCACAACCGTCGGACAGGCAGAATCCAGCTCGCGGGCGCGCGTCGTCGCCGTGGCTCAAGCCCCGTAGGCGCCCCGAACGCCAAGGGCACGGGGCAAGGCGACCACGCGACACTGCATGAAGCGCGCCTACGTCGGGCTCTCAATTGACCTGACGCCAACGGCGTCAGCGAGCGCTGCCGCCCTACCCGCCCGCCCCGAAGTAGATCGCGATCTCGCGCTCGGCGGACTCCCTCGAGTCCGAGCCGTGGACGAGGTTGCGGCGAACCTCGAGCGCGTAGTCGCCGCGGATCGAGCCGGGCGCGGCCTCGATGCCGTTCGTCGCGCCGATCAGCTGGCGGGCGGCCTCGATCGCGTTGGGGCCCTCGAGGATCATCGCGACGAGCGGGCCGGAGGTGATGAACGCGACGAGGCCGTCGAAGAACGGCTTGCCCTCGTGCTCGGCGTAGTGGCGCTTGGCGGTCTGCTCGTCGAGCGTCATGAGCTTCAGATCGGTGAGGTGCAGTCCCTTGCGTTCGAAGCGGGCGATGATCTCGCCGGTCAGGCGGCGCGCAAACGCGTCCGGTTTGACCAGGATCAGGGTCCGATCCATCGATCAGGTCTCCTCAGGATCGGGTTCAGGCTTCGGAGCGCATCCGCGGCTGGCGCGACACGTCGCCGAGCTCGGCCTCGCAATACGGGCAGAGCTTCCAGGCGGGGTCGAGCGGGCGGGCGCAGCTCGCGCAGGGATCGCGCAGCTTGCGCATGCAGTTCGGGCAGCGCAGGAAGTCCTCCTTGACCTCGTAGTCGCAATGCGGGCAGAGCATGTAGTTGAGCTCGTGCAGGCGCGCCTCGGCGGCCTGCATCTCGAGCTCGCGCTCGCGGACGTCCTCGAGGTACTCGGGCGGCCGTACGATCACGTATAGGATCGTCCCCACGAACGGGAACAGCGACGCCACCGTCGCGCAGATGACGAGCATCGGGTCCTCGATCCGCCTGATCGCGTCCATGTACGTCCAGTACACGAGCGCCAAGTAGATGACGACGAGGAACAGGATGAGCATGTTGACCGCAAGGCTCAACCCATTGCTGTTGATGCCGAAGACTGCTAGCACGATCGAGGGAGCTTATCCGTCGGAGGGGACGGCGGCATAACGACGGACCTACAGGAAGAGGCGCCCGAGCCCGTAGCCGAGCGCGAAGAACACGAGAATGACGAGCGCGACGATGACCGCGACCGTCGCGATGAGCGCCAGCGCCGATGGCCCGTCGCGGTTCACAGCGACGATGCGCGGCCGGCTCCGTCCGGTCGCACGAGATCGGCGACGAGGTAGATCGAGCCGGTTGCGAGCACTACGCCGCGGGGGCCGGCGAGCTCGCCTGCGAGCGCGACGGCGCGGCGCGGGTCGGCCTCGACGCGCGTGATCGGGGGCGCGCCGACCTGCCCGGCGAGCGACGCGAGGGTCGCCGGCGACAGCGCGCGCGGGTTGGCGTTCACGGTGAAGACCGCGCCCGCGCACAGCGGCAGCAGCGCGGCGAGCATCGCAGCGGCGTCCTTGTCATCGAGCACCGACAGGACGGCGACAAGCGGCCGGCCCGCGAGGAAGCCGTGCAGCGACTCGGCGAGCGCCTCGATCCCGCCGGCGTTGTGGGCGCCGTCGAGCACGACCTCGGCCGCGCCAGCTGCGCCGCCGAGCACCTCGAAGCGCCCGGGCACGACCGTCGAGGCCGCCGCGGCGCGCAACGGCGCCGTCTCCAGGCGGCCGAGGTAGACCTCGGCCGTCGTGCATGCGACGGCGAAGTTGCGGCGCTGAAACGCGCCGCGGGCGCCCAGCTCGATGCCTGCGGGCGGCGCGGCCGGCGCGCGCACGATCGTGGCGTTCTGGCGCTCGGCGACGAGCTGCGCCTCGGCCTCGGCGCCGGGATGAAGATCGGATCCGAGCACGAGCGTCGTGGGTGGGTGGGATCGCTTCACGACGGCGAGCTTCTCGCGCGCGATGTCTCGCACGGTCGGCCCCAGCCAGCGCGTGTGCTCGAGGCCGACGTTCGTCAGCACCACGATCTCGGCGCCGATGACGTTCGTCGCATCCCAGCGCCCGCCGAGCCCCGCCTCCACGACGGCGACGTCGACGCCCGCAGCGGCGAGCTGCGCATAGGCGGCCGCGGTCAGCGCCTCGAACTGCGTCACGCGATCATTCGCGTCGAGCGTGCGGTCGACGAGCTCGGCAGCGCGTCGCGCGCGGGCGGCGGCGTGCGCGAACTGCTGCGAGGAGATGTCGGCACCGCCGACGCGGATACGCTCGGCGAACGACACGAGGTGCGGAGACAGGTAGGCGCCCGCGTGCACGCCGTGGTGGTGCAGCAGGGCGGCGATCATCCGCACGGTCGAGGACTTGCCGTTCGTGCCGACGACGTGAATCGCGGCGAACGTCTCGTGCGGCGCGTCGAGCGCGGTCATGAGCCGGAGCATGCGATCGAGGCCGAAGCGCATGCCGAAGAGCTCGAGCGACAGCAGCCAGCGCTCGGCGTCCTGCGCGCTCCACATCCGCGCGGCACCGGCCTCCAGGCCGGCGCGCGTCACCGCGAGCACCGGCGCGGCGGTCGCGCGCACGCCGCGGGCGAGCGACGGCACGCTGTCACAGCGCCTCCAGCTCGGCACGCAGGCGTTCGAGCTTGACGCGCTCTGACGCGACCACCGCCGGCGGGGCCTTCGCGACGAAGCCCTCGTTGGCGAGCTTGCGCTCGGCGCGCTCGATCTCGTTGCGCAGCGTCGCGCGCCGCTCCTGCACGCGGCGCTCGGCCGCGCCGAGGTCGACATCGCCGGACTCGAGCACCGCGACCGCTCCACCGGGGACCGCGACGCTCGCGACCTCCGCCGCGCCGCTGCCCGCGCCGCCGTTGAACGCGAAGCGCGCGAGTGCGCCGACGCTCCCGGCCGTCGTCTCATAGCCCTCGGCGCTGAGCACGGCGGGCACGATCGCGCCGGGCCGCACGCCGACGGAGTCACGCCAGCCGCGCAGCACGCGGACGGCCTCGATCGCGCGCTCCATCTGCGCCTCCGCGCCGGGGTCGCGCAGCGCGCGGTCGGGTGCGGGCAATGCGCCCGTCGCGAGCTGACCGCGGGTTCCCGGCAAGAGCCCCCACAGCTCCTCGGTGACGAACGGGATCACGGGGTGGGCCGTCGCAAGCGTCTCGCGCAGCACGTGCAGCATCGTCGCGCCGAGCGCCGCGCGATCCTCGGGATCGGCGTCCTCGGCGAGGCGCGGCTTGACGATCTCCAGGTACCAATCACAAAGCTCGCCGTAGATGTAGTCGTATAAGCCGAGCGCGGCCTTCGCGAAGTCGAAGCCGTCGACGTGTGCCTGCGTGTCGGCCTTGATCGCCTGCAGGCGAGAGAGGATCCAGCGGTCCTCGACGGTGCGCGGCTGCGGCGCCGCCGTGGGCTGGGCGGGGTCGGTGTCCACGCGCAGCACGACGAAGCGGGTCGCGTTGTAGAGCTTGTTGGCGAGCGCCTGACCCTGCTGGACCTTCTCCTCGCTGAAGCGCACGTCCTGCGTCGAGGACATCGCGAGCAGGCCGAAGCGCACGGCGTCGGAGCCGTAGGCGGGAAAGTCGCCGCCCTGCGGGAAGGCCGGCGGCCGCGGGCCGCCCTCGACGAGCGCGAGCGGGTCGACCCCGGTGCCGAGCGACTTGCTCATCCGGCGGCCGTCGGGCGCCTGGATGATCGAGTGGTTGCAGACGTGCTCGAACGGGATCTCGCCGGTGAAGCGCAGGCCGAGCATCACCATCCGCGCGACCCAGAGATGAAGGATGTCGCGCCCGGTCGACAGGACGTCGGTCGGATAGAAGGCCGCAAGCTCGGGTGTCTGCTCGGGCCAGCCGAGCGTCGCGAACGGCCACAGCGCCGAGGAGAACCACGTGTCGAGCACGTCGGGGTCCTGTTCCCAGCCATCGCCCTCGGGCGGCGTCGCACCGACGTACGTCTCGCCCGTGCCCGAACCGGCACCATCCGCTCCTCCGGTTCGGGTATCGCCGCGATACCAGACGGGGATCTGGTGGCCCCACCACAGCTGGCGCGAGATGCACCACGGGCGGATGTTCTCCAGCCAGTCGATGTAGCGCCGCGACTGCACCTCGGGGTGGATCGTGATACGGCCATCGCGCACGACGTCGATCGCCGGCCCGGCGAGCTCGTCCATGCGCATGAACCACTGCAGCGAGATGAGCGGCTCGATGCGCGCGCCCGAGCGCTGGCTGAACGGCACGGCGTGGACGTACTCCTCGCGGCCGCGGATCGCGCCGAGCGCGTCGAGGTCGGCGACGACGCGCGTCTGCGCCGCGGCGGTCGTGAGGCCGGCATAGGGCTCGCCCGCGGCTGCCGTCATCAGCCCGTCCTCGCCGATGACGCCGATCTCGTCCAGGCCGTGGCGGCGGCCGATCTCGAAGTCGTTGGGATCGTGGCCGGGCGTGATCTTCAGCACGCCGGTCCCGAAGTCGGTCTTGACGTACTCGTCGGCGATGATCGGCAGACGGCGCCCGACGAGCGGCAGCACGACCTCCTGGCCGACGAGGGCGGCGTAGCGCTCGTCGTCGGGATGGACGGCGACCGCGGTGTCGGCGAGCATCGTCTCTGGGCGCACGGTCGCGACGACGAGCTCGCCCGCGCCGCAGGACAGCGGGTAGGCGATCGAGTACAGCGTGTCGGCGACGCCCTCGCGCTCCTCGACCTCGAGGTCGGAGATCGCCGTGCGCAGGCCGGGATCCCAGTTGACCATGTAGTTGTCGCGATAGATGAGGCCCTGCTCGTAGAGCTCCACGAAGACCTTCAGGACCGCCGCGGCGTAGCGCTCGTCCAGGGTGAAGCGCTCGTCCTCGTAGTCGAGCGTCGCGCCGAGGCGCTTGCCCTGCTCGATGATCTGGCCGCCGTAGTTCTCGCGCCACTCCCACACGCGCCGCAGGAACTCCTCGCGGCCGATCTCCTCGCGCGCCGTGCCCTCGGACTCGAGCAGCTTCTCGACCTGGCGCTGCGTGGCGGGGCCGGCGTGATCGGTGCCGAAGATCCACTTCGTGCGCCGGCCGCGCATGCGGTTCGTGCGGATCAGGACGTCCTGCATCGTCCAGTTGAGCGCATGCCCCATGTGCAGCACGCCGGTGACGTTCGGCGGCGGGATCGCGATCGAGAAGTTCTCCGCGGCGGTGCCGGCGGCCTCGGGATGGACGAAGCCGTCCTGGAGCCAGCGCGCGACGATCCGCGGCTCGACCTCCGCGGGCTCAAACCGTGTGCGTTCTTGGAGATCCCCCATAGACTGAACCGCTCAGTCTATGGAGCGTCGATGAGCACCGACCTCGCAGCCTTCAAGGACAACCAGCGGCGCCTGTGGTCAGCCGGCGACTACGCGGTGACCGCGCGGCGCTTCGAGGGGGTGGCGCGCGAGCTCGTCGCCGGGTGCCGCCTCGGGCCCGGGCAGCGGGCACTCGACGTCGGCGCCGGCACGGGCAACGTCGCGCTGGCGATCGCCGCATCGGGGGCGAGCCCCGAGGCCTGCGACCTGACGCCCGCGCTCGTCGCCGCCGGCAAGGCGCGCTGCGACGCGCTCGGCGAGTGGGAGATCCCGTGGGTCGTCGCCGACGCCGAGGCGCTGCCGTTCGCGGCGGGTCGCTTCGACGCGGTGCTGTCGGCCTTCGGGCTCGTCTTCGCGCCGCGCCCGCAGGTCGCGATCGCCGAGGCCTTTCGCGTGACGCGCTCGGGCGGAAGCGTCGGCTTCGCGACGTGGACGCCGGGATCGGCGGCGGCCCGCTTCGGCGACGTGGCGGGCCGGTACTTCCCGCAGCCCGCGGACCCGCCGCCGGCATCGCACCTGTGGGGCGACGAGGAGATCTGCCGCGCCCGGCTGGCGCGCCACGCCGTCGACGTGTCCTTCCGGCTCGGCCGGGTGACCTGGGCCTGGCCCTCGGCAGCAGCCGCGCGCGAGGAGGCCGAGGATTCCAACAACTTCGTCGCCGCCGCGCGGGCCGCGCTCTCGCGGGAGCGCTACATGACGTTCCTCGACGACCTCGACGACCTCATGCGCTCGCTGAACACCGCGACCGACGGCGGCCTGAGCTATGAGAGCGAGTACGCGCTGGTGGTGGCACGCAAGGCGGGGTGAGGCGCCACCGCGCCGGATGTCCAGCGCTCGACCACCCGTCGCAGCCGCTCGCTCATGGGCGCGAGCGCGTATCGTCAGCGCGCGCGGCGCCCCTTCGCTGCGCGCCGCCCGATCGGGACGACGCTGCGGGCGATCTGCCCCGGCTCGAGCTTGGCGACGAGCCGCCGGACCGTCGTGCGCTCCTTGGCGCTCAGGCGCGAGGGGCGACCCTGCGACTTCTTGACGAGCTCCGCGAGCTCGGCGCGCTCGCCCGGCTCGAGGCGCTTCCAGTGGTTGCGCAGGGTGACCGCAAGCTCGAACACCATGACCCAGGGCATCGTGCGGACGCGGGAGATTCCAGGCATGCGAGGGATGCTACCCATCGCGCTGACGTCCGCGATGCGGCACGGTCAGCGTCCGGCGGACGGTCTTGGCCGCGCCCGTGCCGTCGGTGAACCTGAGCCGTAGCTGCGCGCTGCCGAACGCGACGCGGCGCGGGACGGCAATGTCGAGCGTCCGCAGGCCCCGGCGGACGCGCGTGCGCGAACTCGTCACCAAGGTCCGAGACCCGCGCGCGAGCCGCGCGGCAATCGTCACGGTCTCCCCCAACGACGCGACGATCCGCAGCACGCGCCGGCCGCCCGCCAGGCGCCGCACGCGTGCGCTCTTGAGCGTTGCGAGCACCGGGTTGGCCGGGCGCACCGCGACGATCCGGCCGGGCCCGCCCGAGCCGCGATCCGGCGCTGCGCCGGCGCCGCTGGTGGCGCTCGCAGCGCTGCCGCCGATCCCGCCGCCGCCCGACGGGTCGGGCAACGGTGCGGCGAGCAGCGCGACGGGGTTCGACGGCGCGGACTCAAGGCCCGCGGCGCCGCCGTTGAACGCGCGCACGCTGAACGTGTACGTCATGCCCGCGGCGAGTCCTCCGATCCGCACGCTCGCCGCCGGCGGCGAGCCCGCGACGGTCGTCGCCGCCTGCGCGGCGCCGGCGATCCGCGGCGTCACCTCGTAGGACGTCGGCGCCGGACCGCCGCTGGGCGCCGACCAGGACACCGTGGCGGCGTTGGCGCCATCGGCGGCGGCGCTGACGCCCGTGACGATCCCGGGCGGCGGCGGGCCGAAGACGACGTCGACCCAGTAGTTCGTCGCGTTGTACGAGCTCGCCGGAAACCTGCTGACGGTGCCGTAGCTGAAGACACCGTTCGTCGTTGCGCCGGCGACCCCCGACGTGCGCGCTGCGTGCAGCGGCGGACTGTCGACCGTGGCGCCGCCGCGCGGCCCCGGTGCGGGCGGCGGATAGAACCAGGACGACGTCGCCGCGTAGTGGCCGTTGGGCGCGAAGTACGACGCGACATACGTCTTACCGGGCTGGATCGCGACCGGGTTCGCGAAGGTCGCCGTCTGCCAGCCGCTCGCGCTCTCGTCCGTGAACGTCACCGTCGCCAGGCGGGTGGCGCCGTCCGCGGTCCACAGGCTGCCCGTGTGCGTCCCCCCGTTTCCCGCCAACTTGTAGAACCGGATCGCCGTCACGCTGCCGGCGGCGTCGGAGCGAAAGCGCACGCCGAGCTCGACAGACGCGGTGTCGCCGGCGTCTGTCACGTCGGGCGTGGTGCTCGTCCCCCACAGCGAGCACGGGCACGCGACGACCACGGCGGTGCCGGGCCGCGGAGCCTCGGTGTTGGCGCTGTCGTCGGTCGCGCGCGTGCGGATGACGGCCGGATTGCCGTGTGGCGTCCAGCGGTAGGTCCAGCTCGTCGTGCCGTCAGCGCGATGCCACGTCGCGCCGTCGTCGGTCGACACCTCGACGCCCGCCACGACGCCGCCGCCCGCGTCCGTCGCGGTTCCGCTGAGCGTCACGGTCCTACCGTCGGCGACCGTCGCCGGCGGCGAGGACAGCGTCGATGAGGGCTTCGCGCTGTCGCTCGACGCGCTCGCCGGCGCGAGCCCGGACAACGGCGTCGCCGGCTGCGTCCCCATGTCGGCGAACAGGTTCACCGTCGCCTGGCGCATGTTGCGGTCGGGCGTGTAGCCGCCCGGGTTGTCGGGGTCAAGGCCCCAGGACCACTGCATGGTGCCGGCCCCGAACACGAGCGCGCCGCTCGGCGCGCGGTACATCGTGAGGTTGTGCGTCGCGGGCGCAAACGCCTCGGTGCTGCCGTAGTCGGTGAAGATGTCGACGTTCTCGTACCTCGTCGACGAGAGGCGGATCGAGCCGGCCGGGCGAAAGCCGTTGTCGAAGTCCTCGTCCCACTCGAAGTCGAGCGTGCCGTTGCCGAGCGTCAGGGTCTCGCCGGCGGGCAGCGTCGCAGCGGCGGTGTTGCGCCACAGACGCAGCGACCCGTATTGCGCGGGCACGCGGATCTCGCCTCTGAACACGGCACCGCCGGGGCCGAGGTTGACCGAGAACACCTGCCCGGTGAGCGCATTTTGCGGCCGGCCGCCGTCGCCCGGCGGGCTGAACCGCGGGTCCTGCCACGTGCCGGTCCACTCGACCGGGTCGACGGGCGCGTCGTAGTGCGTGTCCTTGTAGGCGACGAGCGTCCGGTTGGCGGACGGCGTGCCGGCGACGCTCGGCTCCCAGCGCGTCTTCCAGTAGATCTCGTTCGCGCTGAAGAACGCGAGATTCACGCCCGCGTCCCGGGCCGCCTCGACGTTCGCGCGCTGCGCTCCGGACCAGTACTCGTCCTGGCCGCTGGAGACGAACACGCGGTGATCGCGCAGCAGCGGACCGCGGCTGTGGACGTCGACGCTGCTCGTGTACGCGACGTCGTATCCGTTGGCCTCGAGGAAGTGGATCATCGAGAGCTCGGCGTTCTGCATCCACGGCAGGCCGTTGTTCCACTCCGGCGTGCGGAACGGGCGGTTGTAGCTGACCTTCGAGGCGCCCCTGTAGGCGTGCGCGGTGGCCGGCGGGCACGACACGGTGCACGCGTAGAGGTTGTTGCCGCCGTAGTCGTTGTAGGCCTGCCAGGTCGCGTCGGAGGTCGACAGCAGGACGTCGGCGTGGCGCGCGTCGTCGCGCACGACGAACGTGATGTTGCTCGCCACGCCCGTGTCAGGGCGTACGAGGTGCGCGACGTAGACCCCTGAGACCGCGTCCGCCGGCACCGTCCACGTGCGCGAGACGGCCCAGTTGCCGCAGTCGATCAGGCCCGTCCCGGCCTGGACGTCGCAGCTCGGCTGCATCTGTGGCAGCGTGGCGGTCGGCTGCAGGCCGGCAGCGACGCGGCGGGCGCCGCTGCCGCCGTACCATCCCAGCCGGTAGACGTCGATCTCGTAGGCCGGCGCGTCGGTCTTGACCTTGAACGAGATCGTCTCGCCGCGGTCGACGCTCATCGCCGTCGCGAAGCCCTGGATCGAGGGATCGCCGGCGCCCGCGACCTTCCATGCATCCCGCGCGCTGTTCGCGGGCAGCGCGTTCTCGCACGCGACCGGGTTCGTCGCGCACGCCTGCGCGCGGGCCACGCCCGGCAACAGGACGAGCGCGAGGAGGACCGCCGCCGCTAGTACACCCGTCCGCAAGTTCTGCGCGTTTCCCGGGCGCCCGATCCGTGCCTGACGGCCGGGCATCCCGGAATTCCACGCAGAACTTCCGGCCACGTGTACTAGGCGGACTCCGCGCGCCGCGATTGCTGCTCGTCCGGAGCCGCCTCCGTGACGAGCGTCGGCGTGATCCCCTTCTCGATCGTCTCCTTGGTCACCACGCACTTCTTGACGTCGCGTCGTGACGGGAGCTCGAACTGCACCTCGAGCAGGACCTCTTCGATGATCGAGCGCAGGCCACGCGCGCCGGTTTCGCGCGCGAGCGCTTTATCGGCCACCGAGACGAGCGCGTCGTCGGAGAACACGAGCTCGATGCCGTCGAAGGAGAAGAACCGCTGGAACTGCTTGACGAGCGCGTTGCGCGGCTCGGTGAGGATCGTGATGAGGTCGTCGCGCGTGAGCTGGTGGACGGCGCTCACGACCGGCAGGCGGCCGATGAACTCGGGGATCAGGCCGTAGTTG
>Ga0136617_10006840_pt1 | contig 10169 bp, 5 predicted proteins | sample AntDrymUQ3222106_2_FD_129672 | JGI IMG/M metagenome (GOLD analysis project Ga0136617, IMG submission 129672) | Polar desert sand microbial communities from Dry Valleys, Antarctica - metaG UQ322 (21.06) | ecosystem: Environmental > Terrestrial > Soil > Desert | place: Antarctica: Dry Valley... | reverse complement strand
TCCACAATAAACACAAAACCATAAAAGAAATATGATATTTCCTTAAACGCCGAAAGCGACTCTCGCTTCGGCGTTTTTTGTTGCGATAAAAATTTTGTTTTCCAATCAAATTAGACAGTTTGGAGTTTGCAACGTAAAATCAAAGTTTCCGATTGGAGTAAAATAATGAACAAAGCAGGTAGAATCATTTCGATAAATCCGCCGCACGCGATTCCGGGCGGTGAAGTTGTCATCAATTGCGAAGGTTTTCAAATCAACGGCACGGATCAATACGGCTGTTATTTTGACGGCAAAGCGGCGCGAATTGTCGGCGCGTCAGCCAGCCGTATTTTGGCGATTGTTCCCGATAACTTCGACACGACGGAAGTTGAAGTTTTTCTCGAAAACGGCGGCGATAGAAGCGACGCGAAAAATATCGTCGTCGGGAAAAAACTAGCCGACGATTTGCACATCGTCGCCAATCCGGCGGTTGACCCAAAAGATGATTCGCTCGTTTTAACCCGTTCCGGTTCACGCGGACAACAACTTCCCGTTACGCTTTTTCGATTGGAAAAAGACGGATTTTTAAATGAAATGTCCGCCGATATTTTAAATCCGACGGCGATTGCTTTTGACCAAAGCGGCGAACTTTACACGACGGCACGCGCCGACGGCGAAGTTTGTCGAATTACCAATGATTCGGAGGTTGTGCCATACGCTTCGGAGTTGGGAATTGCGACGGGTTTGGCATTTGATAAAGATGGTGTGATGTTTGTCGGCGATAGAAGCGGGACGATTTACCGCGTAACCAGTTTCGGCAATGCCGAATCGTTTGCCATAATCGAACCTTCCGTTTCGGCGTTTCATCTCGCATTCGGACGAGACGGCAAACTTTACGTTACCGCGCCCGGACTGTCGAGTTTTGACGCGATTTATCGAATTGACAAAGACGGCTACGAAGAAATGTTCTATCGCGGACTCGGCAGACCGCAAGGTTTGGCGTTTGACCGCGATGGAAATCTTTATGTCGCGGCGTGTTTTCAGGGCAGACACGGCATCGTGAAAATTGCGTCGGACGGTGAGTCGGCGGAAAATTTTGTTGCCGGAATGAATGTTGTCGGGCTGTGCTTTACGCGAAACGGCGAACTGATTGCAGCAACCAACGATGCGGTTTATAATTTACCAATCGGAACTTACGGAACGCTTTTGGATTAAGAGTCTTTTCAGAAAAAAATATAATAACAAATTGGATTGATAACCGCATAGGTTGCTGTTGTCGGCATAAATGTTCCGGGTGTGAATGCTGGAATATTTATCACCACATTGGAGGAATTGACCACCGTGAATGATTGCAACCCTGTTCCGCCGTTAACGTAGTCAACCGTAACCGACCTGCTCCACTGGACACACCAAAAGAAGCCAAACTACCTGGAAATAAATCTTCCTCAGTAAAGGTTGTTATTGAAGTGCAAACATTTCCACTCGGAGTTGGAGTCGAAGTCAGCGTTGGACTGACAATTAACACCGAGCCATTGACAGTTTTGGCACTAGGCGTATCTTCATTAAAGAAAAAGTTTTGGAAGGTTAAAGGAGATATATCTCCCGCCGTTCCGACGGCATTAAAATTTAATTTCAGCAAAGTTCCCTCACCACTCATCGGTGTTGTTCCGAATACAATAACTTTCAGCAAACCCGGTTTGACGGCATTACAGACCGCGCTTAGTCCGTTGCTGATTGTTCCCGAAGTATCGCAAGGAGTAGTTTGCGGTAATATCACAGCCTCGTCGTAAAGCAGGTCAAATTGATAACCTAAAACATCTGCGCCCATCAACTCCGGTGCCGTCAGATTAACCGTGAAAGCCGTTTTTTCTTCGGCAGCCTGATTTCTCCGGGCGGTAATCGCAACGTGTTGTTCGATTTTTTCTTCCTCCGTCGTTAAGTCGCCCAATCCTAATAACTCAGGACGAAGCAGTCCTAATGGATTCCAATTGCCGGTTACATCGCCGACAAGAGTCGCGCTGTAATCCTGATTCGCCTGATTGGTCATAACATTCGGATATGAGCGACTTGTCGGCAGAAATTTCCACGTTCCCGTAATTCCCGGGTTCGTAATCAAGGCGGCAAACTGGGCGATATATGCCGCATCGAGCGCACTAATCGTACCATTTCCGCTGGTGTCAGCCGCTATTTGTTGGTTGGCAGTCAAGGTGTTCAAGCCGACAATATGCTGGGCAATCCGCGAAGCGTCGAGATTAGAAATGCCGTTGATTTGATTGGTTTTGGACGGCGTAATCGTATAAGCCCCCGAACCGAAACCGGTCATTGAATAAAAACCGTTAGCGTCGGTGGTGATTGAAAGCGGAATCGAGCCGACGGCATCGAGCGTGGTGAAAGGCACGGAAATAGTAGTCAAAGCGTTGGCATAGATAACTTTGCCGCTGACCGTTCCCGTCGGTGTCGGTGTCGGTGTCGGCGTTGCAGTTGCAGTGAAGTCTGCTGTTTGATTTGCGCTTAAATTATTAAAACTTTGGCTGTTCGGATTGAATGTATAGCCCGACAAAGACGGCGTGACGACATAATTTCCTTCGGCGGTGGCGGTGAAAGAATAATTGCCGTTGGTGTCGGTGGTCGTTTGTCCGGTTTGCGAACCGGTTAGATTCAAAGTTACGCCGCTCGAACCAATACCGTTGTTTGTAACGCGCCCGTTAATTGTGTAATTAACAAGCGAAGCCGCGAAATCGAGATTTGTTTGAGTTGTGCCGGCATAACTGATATTGCGGGTCGGCGGATTGAAAACATAATTCTGGCGCGACGGCGTGAGTGTATAACTGCCGATATTCAAAACTGCCGCCTCGAAATTGCCGTTAATATCTGTTATGAAAATATCGGATTCCGTTCCGCTTAAATTCAAAGATACATTGCTCAAAGCCGCGCCGCCCGATGTAACGCGCCCGCGCAATGCGGCGGTTTGCACGACGGAGAAGGTTTGCGAATTGGAAACGCTCAAACTCGGCGTGGAATTGACCACAACGACGGAAGCCGTGCCGACGGCGGCGAAGTCGCTCGATGCGAGATTGATTCTGAGTTCGCCTGTATTGACATAAGTGGTCGGGCGATTTGCGCCGTTCCATTGCACGACTGAACTATTTGTAAAATTTGCGCCGTTGATTTTGAGAACAAAACCGTTTCCGCCGACCACCGCACCGCGTGGACTAAGATTTAAAATTGAAGGCGCGGCAATAAGAATTTCAACCGTTTGTCCGGTGCGATTGCCCGCCGCGTCGTAAGTGTAACGAATCACTTTGTCGGGATAGCGAACTTCAACAAGGCGATTAAGAGAATCATAAACGTATTGCACATCATCGGCGGATACATACATCGAAAATACAAATGTGCAGGAAATAATAGATAAAGATATAAATATCTTGCAAAAGAAGGAAAAAATAATTTTCGGGTTTTGGAATTTCATATATTTCTCTCTAGCAACTTTCATCTATTTGAAAAAAAATCAATAGTTGCGAAAGGCGGACGAAAACGAAGAAAACGCTCAAGAATTTCTTCGGATATTTCTCTCTTAAATGTTTGGGTAAAGGCTTCTCTACGACCTACACCCTGATTTCGTGCTTTAGAATATCCGCCGCCGAACTCAGTAAGGAATGAATAACCTTTAGCAGCAGGACCAAAAAATCCAGCTATTGTCCCACTAACATCTTGACCTGTTGCAATCGCAAAATCTCCAAAACCAATTTGACGGCAAGCACCCTCAGCATTAAATCCAGTTCCACCACATCCGATAAAGTTTTTTACATCTTTACCAGCCGAGAAGAAAATAGTTTTCGCGCTTGATGGAAGTGCCTTTACAAAATCAAGAGTGAGATCCAATCTTGAGTATTCGTTACTGCTTTGAATTAAAAACCTATTTCTTTGGTCAGATGAGCCGAGAGGCTCAAATCTCGCACTGCCGTCCCGTTCGCCGCTCAATCCCGACGGGTCAATTAACACAATCGGATTATTCAGCGAATAAACATATTCGTTTATTGTTTGCGGATTCGTCGCCGAAAATTCTGCCGGGTCTTTGGTCAAAAATCTGCCGAGCGACGGATTATAAAAACGGCGTGAGGCGAACAGCAAATCGAATGGTTCAGCCGTTACGCCGAATTGTCCGATGTAGCGAAACGGATTTGGTGTTTGTTCGGCAATCGCCGTCGTTGAACCGAACGGGTCGTAAGCGTAGCGGTTGACAATTTCTTGGCTGGAATTTGTCATCGCTACGACTGAACCGCGAGCGTCGAAATGATATTGAAAGGCTTGTCCGTTGGTCGCAACTTTTGCAGTCAAGCCTAAACCGTGTGTGAAATAATTCGTGATATTTCCCAAAACGTCGGTTTCCGCCAAAACACGCGGCAAGCGCGAAGTCGGGTCAAGCACAAAGCGTGTCGTCGCGCCGTTTTGTATTCGTGCCAGTCTTTGTCCTAAGCCGTTATAAATGTATTGTGCAGAAGTTGCGACGTTTGTCGCGCTTGTCAAGCGGTCTTCAAAATCGTAATTGAAATTTGTCGTTACGCCGCCCGTCGTTTGTGTTCGTAGATTGCCGTTGTCGTCCGATGTAAAGACGGTCGCTCCGGCGGTTTGGATTTGGTTTGCCGGGTTATAAGTATAAGTCGTATCGCTGACATTCGCGCCCGCCGTCAGCGGTTCGGTTTGATTGACGTTGGTGCGGTTGCCAACTGAATCCAATGTAAAAGCGTAGGACGAAATAACCGACAAATCCGATTTTTTGTTGCTCATCGAAATCAAACGTCCGGCGGTGTCGTAACCATAATTTACATTTGTGCCGTTGGCGTTTGTCGAATTGTTCAAAAGACTCGTCGCGTCGTAGCCGTAATTTGTCGTGCGGTTTGCCCAATCGGTTGCGCTCGTCAAACGGTTTGCAATATCAAAAATATAATTGACGCGACGGTTGTCAGGATAAATCAAAGCCGTGCGGTTGCTTGTCGCGTCGTATTCGTAGCCGACGGTTTTGCCGTAAGCGTCGGTGTAATTTGTCAGCCGATTTAAGTCGTCATAAACATAAACGGAATTTCCAATCGAATCGGTCATCTGCGTCCGATTGCCGTTTGCGTCATAAATGAAAGAAACAAAAGTCGAGTTCGGATAATCAATCCGCGTCAGACGGTTGTTGCCGTCGTAGGCATAATCAATCGGATTGTTGTTCGGGTCTAGTTTGCGCGTCAGATTTCCAACCGCGTCGTAAGTGAAAGTGTAAGTTTTGTTAAGCGGATTGGTTTGGGTTTTTAAACGATTGAGCGCGTCGTAAGTAAAAATGCTCGTGTTGTTATTCGGATTTTTCACCGTCAACCGATTGCCGATTAAATCAAAAGTATATTCGGTGTCTTTATTGTCCGCGTCCGTTACTTTTATCAAACGTCCGAGCGCGTCGTAAAAATATCGCGTTACATTTCCTTTCGCGTCGGTTGTGCGCGTCAAACGTCCGAGCGCGTCGTAAGCGTTTCTCGTTTGATTGCCGAGCGCGTCGGTTGTTCGTGTCAAACGATTGAGCGCGTCAAAAGTAAAATTAGCCGCGTTGTTTTTTGGATCAGTCGCTTTTGTGCGGTTGCCGTTTGCGTCGTATTCGTATCTCGTTTGATTGCCCAACGGGTCAATGATTTTCTTCAAACGCGCTTCCAAATCATATTCAAAATTAGTCGTAAAATTCCGCGCATCTTTGACGGCAATGCGGCGGTCAAGCGCGTCGTAAAAGTTTTCGGTTACGCCGCCTCTCTCGTCTGTCGTTTTCTTGAGCAGATTGTTCGCGTCATAGTCGAAAAGAGTGATTTTGCCGCGGGCATCGGTTATTTTTGTGCGGTTGTCGTTTGCGTCGTATTCGTAAGCGATAACGCCGTTCAGCGGGTCGGTAATGCTCAACAAATTTCCGTTTTTGTCATAGACGAAAACCGTCGTTTTGCTTCTCGCGTCGGTGGTCGAGATTCTGCGCCCGATTGCGTCGTAAGCATAAACGGTTGTATTCGCCAGCGCGTCAACCGTCGAAATCAGATTGCCGAACGAATCGTAATTGTTGGTCGTCGTCCGATTGAGCGCGTCGGTGATAGTTCGCAATTGCCCGAATCCGTCATAAGTAAAAGTCGTGATTTTATTCAACGGCTCGGTCGTTCTCAAAAGATTGCCGTTCGCGTCGTATTCAAACATCGTGGCATTGTCGAGTTCGTCAGTGCGCGAAGTCGGGTTGTCGTTTGCGTCATAAACAATCGTTACATTTCTGCCGAAAGCGTCGGTTTGTTTTTTGACGTTGCCGTTTGCGTCGTATTCATAAACGGTCGGGTTGTCGTTTTTGTCCGTAACGCTTAGGCGGTTGTTGTTTTCGTCGTAGGTGTAAGAAAAACTGTTTCCCAAACGGTCTTCGCGGCGAATCAGACGCGAACGGATGTCGTGATAATCGTAACTCAGATTATTGAGCGCGTCTTTTATCGTCGTTCTGCCCGTCGGCGGGTCGTAAATAAAATCGGTGCGATTGCCTTTTGCGTCGGTTTGATAGGAAACGACACGCCGTGCATTGTCATAGACATTTGTGATGAAAACTTGCCCGCGCCCGTCCCGCGCCGTCAGCATTTGATTGTTTGCGTCGTAAGTATAAACGGTCGTGCTGCCGTTCGCGTCTGTTACGGAAACGAGATTGTTGTTTGTGTCGTAGCCGTAAGTTATGGTGCGCGGCGTTGGTGTGAGCGTGTCGGAAACTTGTTGAATCCGATTGTTTGCGTCGTAAGTAAAATTGACTTGTCTGTCGCCCGCGACATTCACCCGCGAAAGTCTGCCGTTTGCGTCATAATCGAGCGTCTGCGTATTATTGTTGCGGTCAACAACTGCGGTCAGTTTTCCGTTTTGATTAAAATTATATTTGCGTCGGTCTTTGCGCGTAACCGTATAAGTGTTGTTGGCGTTTTTGACGAGTTTGTTATAAATGCCCGAATATTTCGGCGTAAAGTTCGCGCCGTTTCTGTCATAAACTTCCTCGTGTCCGTCGTCGAGCCGCACGGTTGCCGTATTGTCCGCTGTATTTTCCGCCACCGTCAAATTATAAGAATGCGTCCAACCCGCGCCCAAACTTCCCGCCGTCGAATCCTGAGAATTATAAAAATGCTTTAATTCAAAACCGAAACCTTTGCCCGCAACGGTCATATCGGTTTTATCAAAAGTGAAATTGCCGGTTGCAGTATTAACGGGGTCGGCAAACGTGCCTGAATTGGGTGAGCGTCCGAGATAAAAATTCGGGTTGGCGCGATTGCCAAAACCGACGGTTACACTGCGACTCACGCCGCCCGCCGTTCCACCGTCATTTTGAAAAGCGATTGTCGCGCCGTTGCTGTTTGCAACATCACTGTTATTTTGAAAAGCGATTGTTACACCGCTACTGTTAGGTGCATCATTCGCATCTTGAAAAGCAATCGTTACGCCGTTGCTCGTTGCCACACCGGAATTTACTTGCGCGAGTGCCGCGAGTTGAAATGTGAAAACAGCTACTATGACAAGCAAAATATGTTTCGCTTGAAATTGCGGATTTATCAAAATGTGCAAATCCGTTTTTTTTTGCCAGAGATTGCTTGTCATAGTTTATTTTAACCAAAGCACAACCGACTGGAGCGCAAGCGTTCCCGCTTACAATGAGCGTCGCTTCGACGCGAAAATCGTGCGTTATATTTAGGTTTCGTTGACATTTTGTTTTTTTTAGGCGGCTTCAGCCGTCTTTCCGCGTTTCGCGGCACTTAGCCACGTCGCTTTAGCGCGTGGTCAGCAATTTGCAAGATTTCAAAAGGGCGTTTCAACGTCCTTTTGCTTATGGCTTAAGCCGATTGCAAGCACGTTAACACGCGCTTATTTTATCAATCCCGACTTGACCACGCGCTAAAGCAGCGTGGCTAATTGCCGCGAAGCGCGGAAAGCCTGTTGAAACAGGCTGAAAGCAAATATCAACAGAACCCTATGGCGCATAATGGCAAGCGACTTTTTCGCGCTATCGCGCTCATTGCAAGCGAGGACGCTTGCGCTCCAGTCCGCTTCGCGTTTTAGTTTTACATTCCGAATTGTTGCAAAAACTGTGTCGAAAGATTTTTTGTTTCAACCTGTGTTCCGTCGGCGCGAAGGAAAACGTATTTCGGCTTACCGCCTAAAGCAGTTTCAAGTTTTACTTTCGCAACGTAATTTTGTCCTTTTGGATTAAATGCTTCGGCAATCGGCGGCGGAGTAAAAATAGCAACAGCCAATAGCGTTGATACTCCGCTTCGATTCAAACCCGAAACGCTTGCATTGCAAGCCACCGGACCGGGACCGCCCGTTAAAGTGCAACCCGTCGCCGTGCCAGATGAGCCGGATAATTGAATCTGAATTTGCGTTCCCGACGGAACATTAGAACCTTGAATTTGAATTTGAATCGGGTCTGTCAACTGCGTTGGCAACATCAAATCAACTCTGTCGGGACGACCCGCCGAATATGACGGCACGGCATAACCGCCGATTGATACAATTCTTAAAGTTGGTGGGTTTGATGGAATAATAACAGGATTGATTTGGGCAAAAACAGGTGTTGGAGTTGATGTTCCGGTAAAATTTATTTGACCTTGAGGTGCTTCAAAACGTATTATGCCGCAATTTGGTAATTGATTGCCGCAGGCATCAATTACGCCCGCAATATTTATAGAGTTTGCAATAAGTCGAATTGCCCCGCCTGAACCAACACCAATAAAGAAACCAAGCCAAATTCCGTTAGCTGTTAAAGCTGAACCAGACATTAAATTTATATTAGTTGAAGACGCTATTACGATAGCACCGCCACCGCCACCGCCCGGCTGACCGCAATTTCCTCCACCTGCTCCTCCTGAACCACCAACAATAGGAATTAATGATATTGAGCCAACCCATCTTCCAGCTGATTGTCCATTGAAAATTCCGCCACCAGGACCAAAGCCATTTTGACAGCCATTGCCGCCATAAAACCCTCCTGCTCCAGCGATTCTTCCATTTCCGGTAACTGAAATTTCTCCTAATACATTTACGTTTCCTTGTGCCAAAATTACGACGGGAGTATTCCTTGAGTTGAGTGCAAATCTTAAAAGTTTGCCTTGTGGAACATTTACAGTTGTGTAATTTAATATCCCCGATTCCGGCAATTGAACTTCGCAGGTAGATGTCGGACAAGTTGACAAATCCAACGCTCCGTCCGCGCCGGTTGAGCCGCTATTAAACTGCGCCTGAGCAAGCAACGGCAGGGCGCACACCAAAGATGCAAGCAGGAAAACTTTTCTCATTTTTGTTTCTCCGATAATGATAAATTGCTGGAAGCCTGATTTTAATAACGAAAGGCGATTTTTACAACCTTTTACGGTAAAAACTTTTATTTGTCGCGCCAAATGATGTGAGAAGCGGCGCGTTTTAGACATCTCTTTTTGAATCAGGCGTAGATTGTAACGGATTTTTTCTCGACAGATGGGCTTGCTCAAACACAATTTTGATAAAACCATTGGGTAGCGAACTGAAAATAATGCTTTATAAATTGCCACTAGCTTGAGCTAGTGGATTGGTTCAGCAACAGACAGACGGCTTTAGCCAAATTTAAGAAAAAAAATCAATCATCCTTTCAGCTTTAGCTAAAGCAATAGGGAATTATTTTAATTTTTATTATTCGGCTAAAGCCTGTGTCTTTATTTCAACTGTCCCACTAGCTCAAGCTAGTGGCAATTTATAAAAAAAATCAGCAGTATTACTTTTAGTTCACTACTAAAAACTAAATTGACGTGCGCGAAAACACCAACGCACAACTCCGAATTTAACGAGCGACGTTTTTATGAAGTAATCTGTCTGCACCTCGCGTTAATGGCTTGTGCAACGGCGCGTTTATTTTGGCAGTCTTATTCTTGATGTGCCTGCGCGTAGATTTTTAACGCGGCGTTGACACGTTGCTGAAAGTCTGCGCCTTGCGCCTCAAACCATTTCAGAACTTCGGAATCAATGCTCAAGGTAACTGCCGTTTTCTTCTCCGGCATCCGCCACTCGGCTCTGGCGAAAAAATCATCGTCTAGCGGCGGACTATCAGAAGTGTCAATTTCTTCGTCCTTCATTCGGTCAATTCTCGCCCAATCTGTTTCTGATGGCTTCTTCAAATTTTTTGCGTTCATGTTTTA
>Ga0136617_10006839_pt1 | contig 10169 bp, 8 predicted proteins | sample AntDrymUQ3222106_2_FD_129672 | JGI IMG/M metagenome (GOLD analysis project Ga0136617, IMG submission 129672) | Polar desert sand microbial communities from Dry Valleys, Antarctica - metaG UQ322 (21.06) | ecosystem: Environmental > Terrestrial > Soil > Desert | place: Antarctica: Dry Valley... | reverse complement strand
GAACATTGATCACATCCGGAAGACGCCGTAGCCCAGCGGGTCGAGCGGGGCGTTCGCCGCGACCGACAACGCGAGGCCGAGCACGTCGCGGGTCTGCAGCGGGTCGATCACCCCGTCGTCCCACAGCCGCGCGGTCGCGTAGTACGGGTTGCCCTGCTCCTCGTACTGCGCCCGGACGTCCGCCGCGTCACCGGCGCCGCCGGCGTCACCCCGAACCGCCGACAGCACAGCCGCTGCCTGCTCGCCACCCATCACCGAGATCCGCGCGTTGGGCCACATCCACAGGAACCGCGGCGAGTACGCGCGCCCGCACATCGCGTAGTTCCCGGCGCCGAACGAGCCGCCGATCACCACGGTGAGCTTCGGCACCCGAGCGCACGCCACCGCGGTGACCATCTTCGCGCCGTGCTTGGCGATGCCGCCCGCCTCGTACTCCCGCCCGACCATGAACCCGGTGATGTTCTGCAGGAACACCAGCGGCACCGAGCGCTGGTCGCACAGCTGGATGAAGTGCGCGCCCTTGAGGGCCGACTCGGAGAACAGGATCCCGTTGTTGGCCAGCACGCCGACCGGGTGGCCGCGGAGCCGGGCAAACCCCGTGACGAGCGTCGGCCCGTACTCGGCCTTAAACTCGTCGAACCGGCTGCCGTCGACCAGCCGGGCGATCACCTCGCGCACGTCGTACGGGGTGCGGCTGTCGGCCGGCACCGCGCCGTACAGCCCGGCCGGGTCCACGACCGGCTCGTCCGACGCCCGCACCTCCCACGGCCGGGGCGAGCGCGGGCCGAGGTCGGCGACGATCGAGCGCACGATCCGCAGCGCGTCGGCGTCGTCGACGGCCAGGTGGTCGGTGACGCCGGAGATCCGGGAGTGCAGCTCGCCGCCGCCCAACTCCTCGGCGCTGACCTCCTCGCCGGTCGCGGCCTTCACCAGCGGCGGGCCGCCGAGGAAGATCGTCCCCTGGTTGCGGACGATCACCGCCTGGTCGCTCATCGCCGGCACGTACGCCCCGCCGGCGGTGCAAGAGCCGAGCACCGCGGCGATCTGCGGGATGCCCCGCGCCGACATCTGGGCCTGGTTGAAGAAGATCCGCCCGAAGTGCTCCCGGTCGGGGAACACCTCGTCCTGCGCCGCCAGGTTCGCCCCGCCGGAGTCCACCAGGTAGATGCACGGCAGCCGGTTGTGCAGCGCCACCTCCTGCGCGCGCAGGTGCTTCTTGACGGTCATCGGGTAGTACGTGCCGCCCTTGACGGTGGCGTCGTTGGCGACGATCAGGCACTCGCGGCCCGACACCCGCCCGATCCCGGTGATGATCCCCGCCGCCGGGGCTTCGCCGCCGTACATGCCGTGCGCGGCCAGCGAAGACAGCTCGAGGAACGGCGAGCCGACGTCGAGCAGCGCGTCGACCCGGTCACGCGGGAGCAGCTTGCCGCGTTCGGTGTGCCGCGTCCTGGCACGCTCCGAGCCGCCGAGCCGCACCCGCCGCAGATGCGCGTTCAGCTCGGCCACCAGCGACACGTGCGCGGCGGTGTTGGCGCCGAAGGCCTCGCTCGCCGGGTCGGCGCGGCTGGCCAGCACGTTACCGGCGAGCACCTGCCCTGCACCGGAGCCACCGAGGGTGGTCATGCCCGCCGACCCTATCCGTCCCGCGAGTTCCGCACCCCGCGCAAGCGAGTTGCGCGCTCCGGCGCGGCGAGTTACGCGGCTCAGAGCCGCGAGCCGCCACCGGCCGGCGGCTGGATCCGGATCACCCGGTCGTCGCTCGGCACGACCGCACCACCGCCACCCTTGTTCACCGTACCCAGCCAGACCAGCCCGTCCGGGCCACGGGACGCTGCGCTGAGCCGCCCGTACACGCCGGTCAGGAGCAACTCCGGCTCGCCGGTGAAGCCGCCGCTCGGCGCCGGCCGCAGCACGTAGAGCAACGCGGCGCCCGCCTGCGCGATCGCCACCAGCCCAGGCCCTGCGACGCAGCCGGCCACCCCGGGACGGGCCGGCCAACTCCACGCCGGCGCCCCGAGCGGGCCGGGCTGAGCGCGGTAGAGCACATCGCGGTCGGCGAGCCGGTCGGTGATCCACGAGGTGCGCGAGAGGGGGTCGTTGCATATGCCGCCCGGGGCGTTCAGCCCGCTGCTGAGCACGGCCGACGCCGGGTCCGGGTTGCCCTGGGCGGGGCGGCCCAGCGTGTCGATTCGCAGCAGCTTGCCGGCCAACGACGTCGGCGCGGCCGCGGTGCCGGCGTTGCCGGTGGCGACCAGCAGCGCGCCCTCGCGGTCGACGGCCAGCGCGCCGCCGTTGTTCGTCCCGCCCCGTGGGATGCCGGCCAGCACCGGCTTGGGCGGCTCGCCCGGCGCGATCCGCAGCACCCGGTTGTCGCCGGGGGTGCTCGCGTAGGCGTACACGAGCTGGTCCTCGTCGAAGGCCGGCGAGAGGACCAAACCCGTGAGCCCGCCGCCACCTGCCGCCTGCACGGGCACGGTCGTCACCAGCACCGGGGCCACGCCACGCTCGACCCGAAGGATCCGGCCCGTGGCCCGCTCGGCGACCAGTGCGGCGACACCGCCCGGCAGCACGGCGATCGCCCCCACCGGGTCGAGGCAGGTCGCCACCACCTGCGGGTCGGGGTCGACGCATCCGGTCGCCTCACCAGGCGGTTGTTGCGGCGGAGGCGTCCCCCCGGGTGCGCCTTGCTCACCGGGCGAGCCGGGCGGCACCTCGACCTGACCGCCGTCGGTGATCTTCTCCCGCCAGTCCCGCGGCCCCGATTCGGGGAACTTGGCACAACCGGCGACGAGCACGGCGAGGACGCCGAGCAGCGCGAGAGCCGCACCCAGCCGACGCGGCCGGCGCGACGGCCGGCGGCGCGGCCGGCGGAAGAGGCTGGCCACGCCCGCAGGTTAGGCGCGTCAGCGTGAGCCACCAGTGAGCGGCCACCGCTCGCCGTGGACGTGCGGATCTCCTACGCTGCGGCGTCATGAGCAGGTCCGATCAGCCCGCCGGCATCGTCAGCCTGGAAGCGGCGAACACCGAGCGAATCTCCACCGATGCGGTGCGGGCAGCGCTGGCCGAGGACGACCGGGCCAAACGGCGACCGCCGCTGACCTGGACCGGCGGGCTCGACCTGGGACTGCTGATCATCCGGCTCACGTTGGGCGGGGTGTTTCTCGTACACGGGATCGGGATCGTGTTCGGCCGGCTCAACGGGCCCGGCATCGAGGGCTTCGCCCGCGGCTTGAGCGGCCTGGGCTATCGCGAGACGAACCTCCTGGCGTGGGTCACCGGCGTGACCGAGCTTGCCGGCGCGGTGCTGTTGATCTTCGGCCTGTTCACCCCGCTGGCAGCCGCCGCGCTGCTCGGGATCGTGATCAACTCGATCCTGGTCAAGTACAGCGTGGGGTTCTTCGTGCAGCCGGACAACCCCAGCGGCTACGAGCTCGACGTGCTGCTCGGCGGGATGGCCGCCGGGCTACTGTTCGCCGGCCCGGGGCGGATAGCGCTGGACAAGGGCACGACGTGGTTCCGCCGGCCGCTGCTCAGCGGCACGGTCTGCCTCGTGCTGGGCGTCGTCGCGGCCGTGTTGATCTACCTTTTCCTGCGGCGCTGACCCAGCCCGGCTGGCTGGCTGCGGTCTGCGCCTGGGCCGGTGCCACCCGGGCCGAGATCGTCGCGCAGACGCCGTTGAGCGGCGGGTACGCCGCCGCGCCGCCGCAGCTCGTCGAACTGCGGCTCGACGGCATGCGGGACGTCACCGTGGTGCTCAAGCGGGCGCGTCCGGCCGAGGTAGTGGCCCTGCGGGCGGTAGATGTCGTGCCCGGGGTGACGCGTCCACGGCTGGTGGCGGCGGGAGCGGACTGGCTCGTCCTGCCCTACTACGGCGACGCCGCGCTCGGGCGCGCCGACCCGGTGCCTGACGAGGTGTACGAGACCCTCGGCCGGATCCACCACCACTACCTGGGCCGCCCGCCCGCCGGGCTAACGGTGGTCGATGCGGCGTTCTGGCAGCAGTTGTGCGGCGAGATCGCCGGTCCGGCCGCGCTGGCGGCGGGGATGCCGGACGTGGCCGAGGCGCTGACCGCGTGGGCGCACGACGACCGGATGCTGGCCGCGCTGGCGCTGCTGCCGCACACCCTCGTGCACGGCGACATGCACCGCGGCAACGTCCTGCTCGGACCGGCCGGGCCGACGATCATCGACTGGGGCAATACCCGTATCGCCGCCGGCGGACTCGACCTCGCCGTGCTGGCCGCCCAGGGCGGCACGGACCAAGGTCGCTACCAGCGCACGGTCACTGACGTCGAGCGGCACTGGGCCGTGGCGCAGGCGCACACCCAGTACCTCGCCTTCGCCGCCGACCATCTCGGCGAGCACCGCACCCGCGAGATGGCCGCCACCATCGAGCGCGCCCTCCACGACCTCGGCCTCGCCTTGGCCAAGCCGCGGGGCGCTTAGAGTGCGGCGGTGGATGTCGCGGTGCGGTCGGCGATCGGGGCGTCGCACCTGCGCGCACTCGAGGCCAGGTCGCTGGCCGAGCTGCAGGTCGGAGCCCGGCGGATCACGGAGCCCGCTGGTGCCGTGCTGCACCGCGAGGGTGAGGTCGCACCGCAGGTAGACCTCGTGCTCAGCGGCCTGGTCCGGGTGTTCGTCACCGGCCCGGACGGGCGGAGACGGACGGTTCGTTACGCCCGCCGCGGGGCGCTGCTCGGTTTGTTGGCGCTGTTCGCGGCCGGGTTCCGCGCGCCGACGACCACTCAGGCCGTCGTCGCGTCCGACCTGCTCGCGCTGCGGCCGTCGGTGGTCACCGCCGTCACCGACAACGACGCCCGGGTGGCCAACGCACTGCTGCGGGAGCAGAACGACGAGGCGGTCTCGTTCATCGCCGAGGTCGCGGGTACCGGACGCGCGAGCATGCGTCAGAAGGTTGCCCGACACGTGCTCGACCTTGCGGCCGACGGCCAGCACAGTTCGGAGCTCCTCGCTCCAATCGGCCATCAGGCCCTGGCGGATGCGCTCGGCTCGGTACCTGATGTCGTCATGCCGATCCTGCACGAGCTGCGCGAGCAGGGCGTCGTCAAGCCCGCCCGCGAGGGCATCGCGGTTGCGAATCCGGACGGGTTGGCGGTCATCGGGTGGAGCGCAGGCTCCTGACACGGCCCGGCCAGACGGGCATGCTTGGGCGATGGCCCGCGCCGACTTCACGGCTCCCGCGCCCACGCTCGAGCCGACCTACGGGCCGCTGACGCCCGAGGAGCTGGCCCTCGCCGCCCGCAACCACGCCATGCCCGCCGAGGCCCTGCGCTACGACGTCACCCCCGTCGGCCTGCACTACCTGCTGGTGCACTTCGACATCCCGGCGATCGACCCGGCGGCGTGGCGGCTCACGATCGGCGGCCGGGTCCGCGAGCCGATGGAGCTGACCCTCGAGAACCTCCGCAGTCGCCCGCGCCGCACGATGGCCGTCACGATGGAATGCGCCGGCAACGGCCGCGCCGCGATGATGCCGCGCCCGCTGTCGCAGCCGTGGCTCGCCGGGGCGGTCGGCACCGCCGAGTGGACCGGGACGCCGCTCGCGCCGCTGCTGGCCGAGTCGGGGTTGGACGACCACGCCGTCGAGGTGGCCTTCCTCGGCGCCGACAGGGGTGTGCAGGGCGAGGACGAGCACGACTACGGCCGCAGCCTGGCCGTCGTCGACGCGATGCGGCCCGAGGTGCTGCTGGCCTACGAGATGAACGGCGCTCCGCTGACGCCCCAGCACGGCTCGCCGCTGCGGTTGGTCGTCCCGGGTTGGTACGGAATGACCAGCGTCAAGTGGCTGACCAGCATCGAAGCGGTGGCCGAGCCCTTCGAGGGCTGGCAGCAGGCAGTGGCCTACCGGTACACCGAGGACGCCGACGACCCCGGCACGCCGGTCAATCGGATCCGGGTGCGGTCGATGATGATCCCGCCCGGGATCCCGGACTTCTTCACCCGCGAGCGGATCGTTGACGCCGGACCGGTGACCCTGACGGGTCGGGCGTGGTCGGGCAACGGTGGGATCGCACGCGTCGAGATCGGCGTCGACGGCCAGTGGGCCATTGCCAAGCTCGATCCGCCGGTCGGCGAGTTCGCCTGGCGCGGCTGGCGCGCCGAGTGGACCGCGACGCCCGGTGAGCACGAGCTGGCCTGCCGGGCGACGGACACCGCGGGCGAGCTTCAGCCGCTGCACCCGGTGTGGAACTACCAGGGCATGGGCAACAACGCCGTCCAGCGGGTCTCGGTGACCGTCAGGTAGGCGGGTGGCTCAGCGGTGGTCCGGGTCGCGGACCGCCCCGGTGGACGCGGACGTCGCCAGCCGGGCGTAGGAGCGCAACGCCGCGGTCACCGGACGCTGCCGGTCCACCGGCTGCCACGGCCGCTCGGAGGCGTCCATCTTGGCCCGCCGCTCGGCGAGCACTTCGGGCTCGACCAGCAGCTCCAAGGTCCGCTCGCGCACGTCGATGAGGATCCGGTCGCCCTGCTCGACGAGCCCGATCGCGCCGCCGGCGGCCGCCTCCGGCGAGATGTGGCCGACCGCGATCCCCGACGAGCCACCGGAGAAGCGGCCGTCGGTGACCAGCGCGCACTTCGCCCCGAGGCCGGAGCCCTTGAGGAACGCCGTCGGATGCAACATCTCCTGCATTCCGGGGCCACCCGCCGGTCCCTCGTAGCGCACGACCAACACGTCACCTGGCTGGATCTGCTTGCCGAGGATCACCGACACGGCCTGCTCCTGGCTCTCCACCACCCGGGCGGGGCCCTCGAAGCGCCAGACCTCCTCGGGCACGCCGGCGGTCTTGATGATCGCGCCGTCCTCGGCGAGGTTGCCGTGCAGCACGGCCAGCCCGCCCTCCGTGGAGTAGGCGTGCTCGAGGTCGCGAATGCAACCTCCGGCAGCGTCGGTGTCCAGCGAGGACCACCGGTTGGCCGAGGAGAACGGCTCGGTGGTGCGCACCCCACCCGGCGCCGCGTGGAAGAGCTCCACGGCGGTCGGCGTTGGCGAGCCGCCGCGGATGTCCCAGTCGTCGAGCCACTGCTGCAGCGACGGCGCGTGCACGGCCGCCACCTCGCGGTTCAGCAGCCCGGCCCGGTTCAGCTCACCGAGGATGGCGGGGATTCCGCCGGCCCGGTGCACGTCCTCCATGTGGTAGTCCGAGCTGGGGGAGACCTTGGAGAAGGTGCCCACCCGGCGGGAGACCGCGTCGATCTCGGCGAGCCCGAACTCGACCTCGGCCTCGCGGGCCGCGGCGAGGACGTGCAGCACCGTGTTGGTGGAGCCGCCCATCGCGACGTCCAGCGCCATCGCGTTCTCGAATGCCGCCTTGGTGGCGATCGAGCGGGGCAGCGCGGACTCGTCGTCCTGCTTGTACCACCGCCGGGCCAGTTCCATCACCGTCGTGCCGGCGGCGGTGAACAACGCCCGCCGGGCCGCGTGGGTCGCGAGCGTCGAGCCGTTTCCGGGTAGCGAGAGCCCGAGCGCCTCGGTGAGGCAGTTCATCGAGTTGGCGGTGAACATCCCCGAGCACGAGCCGCAGGTGGGGCACGCGGAACGCTCGACGGCGGTGAGCCCGTCGTCGTCGACGCTGTCCGACGCGGAGGCCGAGATGGCCGTGATCAGGTCGGTGGGCGCCTGCGTGACCCCGCCGACCACCACGGCCTTGCCGGCCTCCATCGGGCCGCCGGAGACGAACACGGTCGGCACGTTCACCCGCAGCGCGGCGTTGAGCATCCCCGGGGTGATCTTGTCGCAGTTGGAGATGCAGACCAGCGCGTCGGCCGCGTGCCCGTTGACCATGTACTCCACGCCGTCGGCGATCACCTCGCGCGAGGGCAGCGAGTAGAGCATGCCGCCGTGGCCCATCGCGATGCCGTCGTCGACGGCGATTGTGTGGAACTCACGCGCGACCCCGCCGGCTTCGCGCACCGCATCGGCGACGATCTCGCCGAGGTTCTTGAGGTGCACGTGGCCGGGCACGAACTGGGTGTAGGAGTTGGCGATGGCGACGATCGGCTTGCCGAAGTCGCTCTCGCCCATCCCGGTGGCCCGCCACAGGGCCCTGGCTCCGGCCGCATTGCGGCCGTGGGTGGTGACGCGCGAGCGCAGCGCTGGCATGTCTGTCTCACTCCTCGGCCGGGCTGGGGTCTGGCAGTCGACCCCCGCTGACAGCCGCAAGTTGGGGTAGATCACGGACGCGGACAGCGGGCAGCGGTAGCTCCGCACCGTCCGTCAGCACCGCGCTGACCTTGGCTTTCTTGCCAAGCCTCAGCGAGGCGATGCGGTCCCACGGTACTCGCCTGCTGCGCAGCACCCGGCGCACGGTGACCGCGTCGGCGTCCACGACGGTCCGCGTCCGCAGCACCCACACGATGATGCCCAGCGGCACCAGGTAGATGTAGACCAGCCCCGGCAGGCCGAACGCCACCGGAGTCGCGCAGATCGCCAACGCCAGCGCGGCGAGGATGCCCAGCGGGGAGATCCGGAAGACCCGGCGCTGCGGGGCCGGCTCGGGTTCGGTCTGCGACGTCACTGGGCCGCCGCGAGCCGGCCGATCGCGTCCTCGACCGCCTGCAGCTCGTCCTCGTCGGCGAACGGCGGCCCGTAGCGAGCGGCGAGCAGCGCGTACCACTGCCTTGACTCGCTGTATGCCGCCAGCGCCTCGTCGCGGTGGCCGCGCCGCTCCTGGATGCCGGCCAGGTTGTTCAGCGAGATGGACAGGTCGCGCACCGACTGGGGCGTGTCGCCGTGGGCCTCCCGGATGTTGCGCGCGAGCTGCAGCGACTCGCTGTAGGCGGCGAGCGCCTTGTCCAGCTCCTCGCGGGCCCGGTGCAGGTCACCGACGTCGTTGAGCGAGATCGACAGGTCGCGCAACGACTGCGCGGTCTCGCCGTAGGCCTCGCGCAGCCGCCGCGCCAGCTCCAGCGACTCGGAGTACGCGGCCTGTGCCGCGTCGAGGTCCTCGTTGGTCTCGTGGATGCGACCCATGTCGGTCAGCGAGACCGACAGGTCGCGCAACGTCTGGGCGCTCTCGCCGTAGGCCTCGCGGATCCGCCGCCGGATGCGCACCGCCTCGGTGTATCCCGCCAGCGCCTCGTCCAGCTCGTCGCGAGCGCGGTGCAGGTCGCCGACGTCGTTGACCGAGATCGACAGGTCACGCATCGACTCGGCCGTCTCGCCGTAGGTCTCGACGATGTGGCGGGCCAGGTCCAGTGCCTCGGTGTAGGTGGTGAGCGCGTCGTCGAGCAGCCCGCTGGCCTCCTCGACCCGTCCGACGTCGGTCAGCGAGCCGGAGAGGTCGCGCAATGAGTCGGCGTTGTCGCCGAAGGTGCTGCAGATCCGCCGCCGTAGCTGCAACGCCTCGGTGTATGCCTCCAGCGCCTCGTCGAGGTGGTCGCGCTCGACCTGGACGCCGGCGATGTTGTTCAGCGAGATCGTCAGGTCGTGCAGCGACTCGGGGGTGTCGCCGTAGGTGCCGCGGTTGCGGCGCGCGATGTGCAGCGACTCGGTGTAGGCGGCGAGGGCCTCGTCGAGCTCGTTGCGGGCGCGGTGCAGGTCGCCGATGTCGTTGAGCGAGATGGACAGGTCCCGCAGCGACTGCGGGGTCTCGCCGTATGCCTGGCGGATGTCGCGCGCGAGCTCCAGCGACTTGGTGTAGGCGATCAGCGCGGCGTCGAGGTCGCCGCGGGCCTCCTGGACCCGGCCGACATCGGTCAGCGCGACGGACAGGTCGCGCAGCGACTGGGCGGTGTCGCCGACGGCGGCGCGGGTACGGCGGGCCAGCCCGAGCGACTCGGTGTAGGAGACCAGCGCCTGGTCCAGCTCGCCGACCTCCCCGTGCAGGCCCGCGACCTCGTTCAGCGCCAGCGACAGCCCCCGCAGCGTGTCGGGCATGTCGGGGAACTGCGCCAGCAGCTCGCGCCGTACGACGACCAGCCCGTGGGCGGCGTCCCACACCGTCAGCTCGTCGTCGGAGGTGAGCAGGATCGACAGCAGCGCATCGGTCGTGCCGAGCTCGAACGGCCGGCCGGCGGCGATCGCGGCCTCGGCATGCGCCAACGCCTCGTCCGGCCGGTTGTCCAGCTCGCAGGCCTGCGCCAGCCAGGCGTGGGCCAGGATCGCGTCGTCCGGCCCGGACGGAGCCGTGATCATTTGGTTCGCG
>Ga0136617_10006838_pt1 | contig 10172 bp, 14 predicted proteins | sample AntDrymUQ3222106_2_FD_129672 | JGI IMG/M metagenome (GOLD analysis project Ga0136617, IMG submission 129672) | Polar desert sand microbial communities from Dry Valleys, Antarctica - metaG UQ322 (21.06) | ecosystem: Environmental > Terrestrial > Soil > Desert | place: Antarctica: Dry Valley... | reverse complement strand
GTTCACCTCCCTGTCAGTCTCACTTGGGGTCGGAATATATCCTGAACCCGACCTGTTCCCTGTGTTCGAAGGACCTGTAGAAGTTCAGGCCCTCGTCCGAAGACGTGAGGTCCATGCGCCTGGTCCCCACCCTGGCGAAGGCTTCTTCCACGAGCCCCCTGCCGACACCCCTCCGGCGCCACTTTTCGTCGCCCGCGAGCAGGCCGAGGTGCGCCTGGAAGACGCCGTTGCTGAAGATCTGGGCGAACCCGACTACCTCGCCGGTATTCCGCGCCACGATCGTTATCGCCGTCACCCCTGGCGCGGTTAGGGACTTGAGGGTGAGATCCTGGTCGTAGCCGAAGTTGGCCCATTCGAGCGAACGGCAGATCCCGACCACCCCGCGGAGATGCGACCCCGCGTCGAACGCTTCGTAGATTACGGACGGGCTCTTCTCCTCGGACTTCACGCTGGCCTCCGTTTGAGCGCAAACGAGCCCTTCCGGGTCATGGAAGGGCTCGCCGGGTGAAGCGTCTCCCGCTTCGGCGCCTTTAGCGCTTGGAGAACTGCGGGCGCTTGCGGGCCTTCTTGAGGCCGTACTTCTTGCGCTCGACGGCCCGGTCGTCCCTGGTGAGCAGCCCGGCGGCCTTGAGCTCGGCCCTCGACTCCTGGGACTCCTCGGCGAGCGCCCGCGCTATGCCGTGGCGCAGGGCCTCGGCCTGCCCGGTGAGGCCGCCGCCCTCTATCTTGGCGACGACGTCGTAGCGGTCGGCGGAGGAGAGAAGCTCCAGCGGCGACTTCACGGCCATCTGGTAGGTCGGGCGGGGGAAGAACTCCGCGAGGTCGCGGCCGTTTACCGTGATCTTGCCGTCGCCCGGGAGCAACCGCACCCTTGCTACCGCGGTCTTACGGCGTCCCGTTCCAGTGTAGAGAGCAGCTTCAGCCATTTATCCCACCTCGAGCGTCTGCGGATCCTGGGCGGCGTGCGGATGCTCGGGACCGGCGTAGATCTTCAACTTCTTGAACTGCTGGCGGGAGAGCCGGCTCTTGGGCATCATCCCGTAGACGGCCTTGCGCAGGACCTCGGTCGGCTTGCGGGCCATCATCTGCTCGTAGCTGACCTCCTTCATTCCGCCCGGATACCCCGAGTGGCGCCGGTAGACCTTCTGCTCGGCCTTCCTGCCCGTGACGACCACCCGCTCGGCGTTAACTACGACCACGAAGTCGCCAACGTCGATGTGCGGCGTGTACTGCGCCTTGTGCTTGCCGCGCAACACCCGCGCGATCTCGGTCGAAAGCCGCCCGAGGGTCTTGCCCTCCGCGTCAACGACGTACCACTTCCGCTCGACCTCTAAGGGCCGCGCCATGAAACTCTTCATCATCCTCCGGAGGTTTTACGAACTACTCTTAAAAGACCTCTAATCGGGTCAAATAGTAGCATACATCTGCAAGAAGGCCAGCCGAACGCCTCCCGGGATACCCCTCAAGAAAGACAATCCGCACAGCGCCCGTAGAGCGTCAGGCTGTGGTCCTCGACGGTATATCCCCCCGGCAACGTAGTCCCCCGCGGAATGCCCACCGGGCAGCCCGCAAGGTCGAAGGTCTGCTCGCAGGAGAAACACCGGAAATGGTGGTGATGCCCACGCCCGACCGGCTCGTAGCGTGGCTCCTCTCCGGGCAACTCCACGAGCAGGATCTCACCCTCCTCGCGCAAGGCCTTGACCGCCCGGTAAACGGTGGCTATCCCAAGGCCCGGTATCTCGATACTCGACCGACCGTGAATTTCCCCCACCGAGAGCGGCCCGTCCGCCCCACGGATGCTCTTGAGGATGGCGTTTCGTTGCCTCGTGTTCCGCGGCTTCCCCACGCCCCGAAATATACCATGCACCCGTCACTACGAATACCGAATTACCATTAACGAAGGGTAAATCGTTTTACGCTCTTTACTCTACGGGGTCGTACCCACCTCTCGAGAACGGGTTGCAACGCAGCACGCGCCACGCCCCCATCGCACCCCCACGAACGGGTCCGTACTTCTGGATCGCCTGGATCGTGTACCGGGAACAGTTGGGCGTAAACCTGCAAGAGGGCGGAAGTAGCGGCGAAACAAACCTCTGGTAGACCCGGATCACCGCGATAAAAACCCGTCCCAACACGCCCGTCCTTCTTACGCCTGCAACCATCGTACCACCGACATCCGAACGCAGCCGTTCCGCAAACTTTCATTTTATCTGATAATCGAGTATCATTTCTTTTCATTGAATCGTTTGATTGAGAGCCTGGGCGGAGGCGTTGGGTGGTTGTGGTGACGGAAGGGCTAGAGGGGGGGCATGATCTTCGGTAAGGCTGTGATCCTGTCGTGCGGGGTGTTGCTCGTCTTCGTCCTTTCGGCCTGCGGCGGGCAGGGTGGGGGGCCTGGCGGACCCACGAGGGTGGTCGTCACGTACAGCATCCTCGGGGACCTGGTCGAGAACGTCGGCGGCGGGAGCGTGGAGATGACCACCCTCGTCGGCCCCAACGGCGACGCCCACACCTTCGAGCCCGCCCCGTCGGACAACGCGGAGCTCGTGGAGGCGGACGTGGTCTTCCAGAATGGCCTCGGCTTCGAGCCCTGGCTCGGCGCGCTCTACCAGTCCTCCGACTCTGAGGCGAAGCGCGTCGTGGTGACGGAGAACGTGGATCCCTTACTTGTAACAGGAGAGGGACGTGGCAGCGAACCTGATCCGCACGTCTGGCACGACCCGACCAAATCGGTGGTTATGGTCCGGTCTATCCGTGACGCCCTCGCCGAGGCCGACCCGGAGAACGCCGAGGCCTACAGACGGAACGCCGCGGAGTACACAGCAAAGCTCGAGAAGCTCGACGCGGACGTGCGGGAGCAGGTGCGGTCCATCCCCGGAGATAACCGCACGCTCTTTACCTCGCACGACACCTTCGGCTACTTCGCGCAGCGCTACGGCTTCGGGGTGGATACGGCACTCGCCTCCGTCAGCACCGAAGCGTCGGACCCGTCGGCCGGGCGGACGGCGGATCTCATCGAGAAGATAGAGGCCAGCGGCGTACCGGCGATCTTTGCCGAGAACGTCTCGAACCCCTCGTTTATGGAAGGCATCGCCTCCGAAGCGGGCGTGGAGCTCGCGCCCGCGCTGTACACGGACGCCCTGGGCGGGCCGGGGAGCGAGGGCGGCACCTACATCGGGATGGTGCGGTACAACGTCTCGACAATGTCCGAGGCGCTCCAAGAATGAAAGACCCGTCCCTGCCCTACGGACGTCGGCGCCACGCGGCCACCGTCCCCGGCGCGCCGGCGCTGGCGGCCCGGTCCGTCAGCGCCAGATACGCCAACTCAGCGGAGCTGGCCTTACGCGATGTGAGCCTGCGCGTGCCGCGGGGGTCGCGGGTCGCGCTCGTGGGGCCGAACGGCTCGGGCAAGTCCACGCTGCTCAAGGCGGTGGCGGGGTTGCTCCCGGTGAAGGATGGAGAGATCCAGGTCTACGGCAACCCCGTCGGGGCGTGCCACCATAGGGTCGCGTACCTGCCCCAGCGGGGCGAGATCGACTGGCGGTTCCCCATAAGCCTCCGCAGGCTCGTCACCACCGGCCGCTACGTTCACCTCGGCTGGCTCAAGCGTCCGGGCCGCGAAGACCGCGAGATCGTCTCGAACGTCATGGAGGATCTGGGCCTCTCACAACTCGCCGAACGTCAGATCGGACAACTGTCCGGCGGCCAACAGCAGCGCGCCCTCCTCGCCCGGGCGTTGGTCCAGGAGGGTGACCTGCTCCTTCTGGATGAGCCCCTCAACGCCGTGGACGCCGGGACGCGCGAGACGATCTCCGGGGTGCTTTCCGAACTAAAAGGACGCGGCAAGACCATGGTCATCGCCACCCACGACCTCGCGATCCTCGCCTCCGAGTTCGACGGGGCGCTCTACCTGAGGGAAGGTCGAGAGGCTGAGCCCGGGCCGGGCGCGTTCGTGGGTCTCCCGGTCGGACAGGATGCCGCGTGGGCCGGCTGACGGAACCGCTGCAGTTTACGTTCATGCAGACCGGGCTTCTGGCCGCGGTTCTGGTGGGTGTGACGTGCGCCGTGCTCGGGGTCTACGTAGTGTTGCGGAGCATGGCGTTTATCGGGGATGCGTTGGCGCATACGATCCTACCGGGGCTCGTGGCGGCGTACCTTCTCGGCCTGAACCTGCTCGGGGGCGCGGTGGTCGCCGGGGTCGCCACGGCGCTCGGCATAGGCTGGCTCTCCAGGCGCGGGACGCTGCGCGAGGACACGGCCATCGGCGTAACCTTCACCGGCATGTTCGCCCTCGGAATCCTGCTCATGAGCACGGCAGACTCCTTCCGGGACTTCTCCGACATGCTCTTCGGCAACGTGCTCGGCATCGTTCCCAGGGACCTCGTGTTTATCTCTACGCTGGCCCTACTCGTCCTCGCCTTCCTCTTCCTATTCCACAAGGAGTTGGAGTTGACCTCCTTCGACCCCGTACACGCGCAGGCGATGGGGCTCGGGGCTGACAAGGTGCGCTACGGGCTGCTCGTGCTGCTCTCTCTGACCGTCGTCGCCGGCATCCAGGCCGTTGGCGTCGTCCTGATCAGCGCCCTCCTCATCACCCCGGCCGCCGCTGCCTCCCTCGTCACCAACAGCCTCCCCCGGATGATGGCGATCTCCGCCGCCGTCGCCGCCTTTTCGGGTGTGGCAGGCCTCTACGCCTCCTACTTCTTCGACGTCGCCTCGGGCGCCGCCATCGTGCTCGCCTGCACCGCCTGCTTCGGCGTCGCCTACCTCGTGAGGGTACTGCAAGGGGGCGCGGGCAAGAAGACCGTCGGATAACCCCCGCCGCCAAAGTCGAGTAAGCCCAACCTCCTCGATGCCATAATGGGGGGCATGGACGGATGCGTCTTCTGCGATATATCAGCGGGCGAGTCGCCGACGAGCGTGGTCCTCCGCAACGAACGCTGCACGGCTTTCATGGACATCCAACCCGTCAACGCCGGACACGTCCTCGTGATGCCCAACGACCACGCCGCCTCCCTGGCCGCCCTGCATGAGAACGATGGGTCACGCCCTGTTCGGGACCGCGCGGGAGATTGTGGCTGCGTTGTACCGAAGCAGGCTCGGCTGCGACGGCGTCAACCTCCGGCTTGCCGACAGCGAGGTGGCCGGCCAGGAGATTCCCCACGTCCACCTGCACGTCATCCCGAGGTTTGAAGGAGACGGCGTAGACCTCGTTTTTGGCCCGTACCTGGAGGAGAAACCGGGCCGGAAAACTTGAACAGGACGGCGGAGTCTATCCGGAACGCGCTTTAAGCGGCTGCGGTCTTCGCCCCGCTCGTGATACTCGAGGATCTGTTGCTTTGACCTTCATGCCCTCTCGCTCGCGCCGCTTGCGCTAGTCGCTAGCACCGAGCTTGTTCAGTAGGAAGCTGGGCTGCTGTTGCTCGCGCTCGGCGACGACCTCCTACACGTTCATGACCCTGGCTATGGCGAGGCCGTCTATGCGGTCCCGGATAAGGGGTAGTATCAAGGCCGATAGACGCGGATCCTTTGCCAGCTTCTCGTTGAACTCGCGCATCGCGCGGGACGAAAGGTCGTCCGGATCCATGACGCTGCCCTCGCGGATGGCGTTGTCGCCGAGGATGAGAGTGCCGGACCTGGAGAGGCGCAGGGACCAGTCCAGGTACTCCGGGTAGCCTTCTTTATCCGCGTCTATAAAGATCAGGTCGAAGGGGCCCTCCCCGTTCTCGATGATCCCGGCGAGCGCGTCGCGGGCGTCGCCTTCCCGGATCTCGACTTTATTCGAGAGGCCGGCCCGCTCGACGTTTCGGCGGGCGACTTCGGCGTAACGTTCGTCGAGTTCCAGGGAGATCAGGGCGCCGTCCTCCGGCAGGGCGCGGGCGAAGTGAATGGCGCTGTAGCCCCCAAGCGTCCCGATCTCCAGCACCCGTCGCGCCCCGGAGATCTCAACGAGCATCTGAAGGAGCTTCCCCTCGCTCGCGGAGATGTTTATGGACGGCAGCCCGGCCCGCTCGGACTCCCGCAGGGCCGCCGTGAGCGCCTCGTCCGGCGGCGCGTAGAGGCCCGCCACGTAGGCGTCTATCTCCTTCAAGAGCGTGCCCGTCCTGTCCTCGTCCATCTCTACCTCCAGAGGTCCTCGTCGTACCCGACGCTTACCAAAGTCAGCCCCCGGGACGCCGCGGCGGGCCCCGCATCCTGGCGTCGCCCGCCGGAGAGCAGCGCCTCGAAGTCGCCCATCTCCCGCTTCCCCCGGGCGACCTCTTGCATGGTGCCCACCAGCGTCCTGACCATACCGTACAGGAAGGAATCGGCACTGATACGGTACAGGAAGAGATCCCCCTCCCGGGTCCAGCGCGACTCCGCTATGACCCGCCCGAACCGGACGTGGTAGCCCTTGGACGGGGTGAAGGCGCTGAAGTCGTGGGCGCCCCGGACCATCTCCCCCGCCTCCGCCAGGAGGCCGAAGTCCATCTTGCGCGGCTCGTAGGCCGCCCGCAGGCGCCGCAGGGGGGACCGGACTTCGTCGTTCACCACCCGGTACTCGTAGCCCCTACTCCTCGCGTCCCGCCTGGCGTCGAAGGCCACCGGAACGGCGACGCAGCGCCTGAGCGCCACGTCCTCTGGCAGCACCGCGGTCGCCTTGTAGGCAATACGTGAGGGGGGTAGATCCGTCTCCGCTTCAAAGGAGACGACCTGCCCGCCCGCGTGTACGCCCGCGTCGGTGCGGCCGGCGACGCCGAGTTTCACGGGCCGGCGCAGCACCGTCCAGAGAGCCTCGGAGAGCACCCCCTCCACCGTCCGCTTATCTGGCTGGGCGGCCCATCCGGCGAAGCGGGCTCCGTCGTACTCGACGAGGCCGGCGAGCTTCAAAGCAGCACCGCGGCCAGGACCACGAGCACCGTCAGGACGAGCGCCAGGGCGTCGCGACGACGGAAACGCAGCTCGCGGTAGCGGACGCGGCCCTGGCCGCCGCGGTAGCCACGGCTCTCCATTGCCTCGGCCAGCTCGTCGGCGCGGCGGAAGGCCCCGATGGTCAGGGGGACCAGGATCGGAACGAGGGCCCGGGCGCGGGCGAGCAGGCCGCCGCTCGTAAAGTCCGCGCCGCGGGCGGCCTGGGCGCGCGAGATCTTCTGCGCCTCCTCGCCGAGCGTCGGGATGAAACGCAGGGCAATGGTCATCATCATCGCGACCTCGTGGGCCGGGAAACGGAGCCTCTTGAGCGGTGAGAGGAGGTCCTCTATGCCATCGGCGAGCGCGACCGGCGCCGTCGTCGCCGTCAACAGGCCCGCGGTCGTCACCAGGATCAGGAGCCGCGCCGCGAGCAACAAACCCATCTCGAGCCCCCCCTCATGCACCTCCACGAACCCCCACCTGAAGAGCGTGGGCCCCTCCCGCAGAAAAAAGACTTGAAAGAAAAAGGTGAGCGCCACGATAAACGCGACCGGCCGTAGAAGACCTAGAAACGCCCGAAGCGGCACCCGGCTCACCACGACGAGCAGCGCCGTGGCCGCCCCCGCGACGGCGAAACCGGCCGCCGAGTCCACGAAGAACAGCCCGACTACCAGAAGGGCCGTCGCCACCACCTTCGCCCGCGGGTCGAGCGCGTGCAGCGGCGACCCCACCGGGTAGAACTGCCCCACGCCCCGAACGACTGTCACCCCGTGCCCCCCATAACGCCTCGCAGGGCCGCGAGCGTCTCCCCGTAACGCACCGGCCTCCCGAGGCCGGGGAGTCTCTCCCCCACCGCGGCGGCCACGCGCACGGTCGCCGGCGCGGGCGAAGTGCCAGCGTAGAAGACGTCGGCAGGCGTTCCGATAGCCCTTACCGCTCCCCCTTCGAGCACGCAGACCCGGTCGGCGACCTCGGCCACCTCGTCGAGGTCGTGGGAGACGAAGACTACGGTTACGCCGGAGGCGTTCAGGCGAACGACGAGGCCTATGAGATCTCCCCGCGCGGTCGGGTCCAGGCTGGCGGTCGGCTCGTCGAGCACGAGGACCTCGGGGCCCATCGCGAGCACCCCGGCTATGGCGACCCGCCGCCGCTCGCCACCGGAGAGCGCGAAGGGCGAGCGCCCTGCCAGATGCCCGGCGTCGAGCAGCCCCAGCGTCTCCCGGACGCGCTCCCGCACCTCGTCTTCGTCCAGGCCGAGCCTCCGCGGCGCAAAGGCCACGTCCTCTTCGACGGTGGGGGCGAAGAGGCCCTGCTCGGGAGACTGAAAGACGAGCCCGACGCGCCGCCGGAGCGCCGTCCGGTCCATCGAGAGGGCGTCCGCGCCGTCCACAAGGACCTGTCCACTCGTAGGGAGTAGAAGCAGGTTCAGGTGCTGAACGAGGGTGCTCTTGCCCGAGCCCGTACCCCCGATCACGCCGAGCACCTCCCCCGGCTCGACCGTCAAGGAGACGCCCCCGAGCGCCTCGACCGCGAAGGGCGTCCCCGGCGAGTAGACGTGCCGCACGTCCCGCAGCTCTATCTTCACCGCGCCTCCACCCCGGAGTTGTCCCGGCTCCGCTTCTCTACGGCGGCGGCCAGCTCCTCCGGCGTCCTGCAGAACGGCAGCCCCAGGTCCGACGCCAGCCGCGAGACCGTCGGCAGCACGAGGCGGTTCTCCCGCAAGAGGTCGGCGTCGGAGAACAACTCCTCCGGTGCGGCGGCGGCCACGAGCCTGCCGCCGTTCAAGACCAGCACCCGGTCGGCGTCGAAGAGCTCTTCGAGGTGGTGCGTTACGTGCAGCACGGTCCTCGAAGCCCGGAGCTCGCGGACCCTGGCGAGCACCTCGTCTCGGCCCGCGGGGTCGAGCATCGCGGTCGGCTCGTCCAGAAGCAGGATCTCCGGCCCTACCGCCAGAAGCCCCGCGAGCGCGACCCGCTGCTTCTCGCCGCCGGAGAGCGTGTGCGGCTCGCGCCGTTCGTACCCGGAGAGCCCCACGGACCTAATAGCTTCCCTTACCCTCTCGCGCATCTCTACCCGCTCCACGCCGAGGTTCTCGAGCCCGAAGGCGACGTCGTCCTCGACGAAAGGGGCCACCAGGCCGTTGTCCGGGTTCTGGAAGAGCACGCCAGCCCTGCGTCGTACCTCGAACGGCTCGGTTGCAGGGTCGAACCCCGCGACGCGCACGCGCCCGGAGTCAGCAACGAGCAGGCCGTTCAGGAGACGCACCAGGGTAGACTTCCCGCCGCCGTTGGGGCCGACGACGCCGAGGTACTCACCGGCCCGGACCTCAAGAGTTATGCCCGAGAGCGCCGGGGCCGCGCCCGGATAAGAGTAGGTTAGTTGCTCGCAGGAGATGGAGGTGGGATCAGCCAACGTCCGGAGGACCGAGTCTGACGCGTTCGCGCGCCTCCTCCAGCGACATGCCCGAAGGCGAAAGGTTTTCGTCCCACCACGTCGTCCCGGCCTCCGCGAACTCCTGCACCGTCCGTCTGGCCTCGTCCGGGCTCAACCCGCGCGTGGAGCCGGTTACCCTGATGTCGAAGGGCTCGTTGTTTACGCGTTGTTCAGAGGCGCGTTCGGTCATCTCCTGGACTTGCTCTGGTGTAAGCGGGGCACCGGCGGCCCCCACCGGAGCGTAACCGTCCCAGCGCAAGGCGCGGTGGAACGGCCCCTTTCGGGGCCACGTGCCGGCGACCCAGACGGGGATGCGCGGATGCTGAATTGGCGGGGGGGTTAGGCGGGCGTCCGGTATCTCATAGTGTTCACCCGCGTGGGAGAACGGTTCCCCGCTCCACATCTTCGTGAGGATATTGAGCCCCTCGTCTAGCATCGCGGCCCGACGCTTCGCGTCGGTCTCTTCCCCGAAGAACCCGAACTCGCGTTCGCGGCCACCGATGCCGACCCCAAGCGTCAGGCGCCCGCCGGAGAGGCGGTCCAGGGTCACAGCCTCGTGGGCCACCTTCCAGGGCCGGCGCCGGGGTAGGGGGGTAACCATCGGCCCGATCCTGATGCTGCTGGTCTCGACCGCGATAGCGGAAAGCGAGATCCAGGGGTCAGCGTAGTTCTCAGCGTCCCCCCAGGCGATGTGGTCCCAGACAAAGAAACCGTCCCAGCCGGACTCCTCGGCCTCGTGGGCGAGCCCCGCCAGTAGCCGCGCGTCCCCGTACTCGCCGAAGTTGGGTACGTTGAGCGCGAACCGCATGCGGCCCTCCCCCCTGAACTACAGAGTGCCGATCACTCAG